>ORMF010776648.1_pt1 | contig 14924 bp, 21 predicted proteins | sample 1779871 | NCBI WGS metagenome assembly ORMF01 (sample SAMEA104232316, study PRJEB22302) | groundwater metagenome | biome: forest; feature: aquifer; material: groundwater | place: USA | collected 2011-08-07 | depth 5.4 m | reverse complement strand
CTGGTTTATCATCCCGGTGCTGTTGGGAGTGCCTCTGCCGGAGTATGGAGTAGCGCTCACCGCTTTCGTGGTTTTCGAAGCGGCCTATATTGGAGAGATCGTCCGGGCGGGAATCCAGTCCGTGCCTCGGGGACAAGTGGATGCCGCCACGGCGACCGGGCTGACCCGGGCCCAGGCCATGCGTTACGTCATCCTGCCCCAGGCGTTGAAAAACATGGTCCCTGCCCTGGTCACCCAGTTTATCGTCCTCTTCAAGGACACCTCGCTCGCTTCGATCATCGGCTATATCGATCTCACCAAGGCGGCTCAGATCGTCAACAACCGCGAGCTCCGTCCCTTCGAGCTCTATCTCTTTATCGCGGCCCTTTACTGGCTCTGTGCCTACGGCATGTCCCGCTACGCCCGCTATTTGGAACATCGATTAACCCCGGCGTAACCTATGAGGATCTCTCACCATGCCCGAAATAACATGCGCCTCTACCATATCTCACGCGAAGAAATTGAAGAGGTAATCCAGAGCCCTGATCGTATAGGTAGAGAAGGTCGGTATCATGTCGCCTACAAGACCTTTCACGGGCATTTTGGTTCTTTGCCGTTAAAAGTGGTATATGTCATACATGAGGAGCCAGTCGTGATTACTGCCTATCTATTGCGACGCGTTCACTGGAGGTAATGAAAAATGAAAGTTCGATACGACAAAGAGGCCGACGCTGCTTTTATCCGGTTCTCATCAAAGCACCCTGCCGGCGGTGTGGAGATTAAAGAAGGGGTTATTCTTCATGTGACCGACAAAGATAAAATTGTTGCACTGGAAATCCTGGATGCCAGCCAACGTATCCCCGTGCGAAATCTCTTCAAGCTCGAGGTGTCGAAGCCAGTAGATTAATGAAACCGTGGAAAGAGATTTTAGGACCTGATGCTCCCCTACCCTGCTACACTGCGGGCTGATATCTGGATACACCACCCCACGGGCGGTGTTTGTCGGGAGAGAGACATTGACAAAGCGTGACTTAATGATGGATATTGCAGCAGATTTTACGTTCTCAGATTGCAGATCCCCCCAATACACTGCGGGGAGGGTCGGCAGTATACTCAATAGTTATACGTCATGAGAACGTACGCACCGTTTTTCGAATGGTTTGACAAAGGCCGCAAAGAACTTCGCGTGGTCGAGGAGCTGCTGGTTTCGCTGAATCGCGAAGGAAAGGTTCATTTTCACTCGCCGCGGCTCCAGATGCCCGATCCTCCGGATTGCGCGTGCGTCAACCACGCCGGGGCACAGGTTGCTCTTGAGGTTGCCGAAGTGGTTTGCCAAGACGCAGCGCGCCTTAACGCACAAGGTCATGACGTCATGCGCTTGTGGAATCCCGGCGACCTCGCTGTCCATATCGCTCACCGCTTGGGCGAGAAAGACAAAAAGACCTACCACGGTGGGCCTTACGCCGAAACGGTCGCATGTCTCTTCACCGATGAACCGATGCTGACCGTAGCGCAGGCCACGCCAGAACTTGACGTTCAGCAGTTCGGTCCCTTTAGGCAGCTTACCTCTGGGTTTCTGGTGTTCTCCTACGATCCGGGCACCAAGTCATATCCGGTTATTGGGCTGAGGTTTCAACAATGACGTATAACCTGGCGGTGTACCCGGACGCGCGTGAAGCATCGCGCCTTGGTCTTCCGTCCGTAGTCGCGCGCCGGTAACCTCCACGTTAGCTCGTACGAGGCATGAGCCAAGCAGCCTTCATCCTCCGAATCGCGCCGGGTGGGGAGGACAAAGTGCCGGAAGCCCTAGCTGCCGATCAGATCATCATCGGATGGGCTGAAGCGGATGGGTTGCTTGACACGTCGCTGACGTGGGAGCAGTTCCGACAGATTGTTCGTGCGGCGTACTACTCTGAGGAGCCCACGCTAAGAAAGGCGGGTGCAGCGGCTGGCCACATGTGGCGATTCATACGCGACATGAAATCTGACGATTTGGTAGTGGTGCCTTACGGGCCAGAATTTTTTGTTGCGCAGATCGTAGGCCCCGCCATTTTTGATCCTAAGAAGGTTGAACATGATTCGGCGTATCGGCGATCAGTGCAATGGTTGAATGCGAAGAAGGGGATCCCTCGTCAGTTGGCGCGCTCGGCTCTCCTTTCGCGCATGAAGACCCAAGGGACGACCGCTGACGCAACGGATCTTCTTGACGAAATCAAAGAATGTCTCGCTCTCGCGTCTCGCGGAGAGACACGAACCTTTCAACATGATTTGCAATCGCGCCTAGTGCGCGAGGTGCTCGCTGAGATGCGGAGCGGACGCATCGACAGTTTCGGATTTGAACGCTTGATTCAAACGGTACTGGAAGGCCTGGGTGCCGAGGACGTTCGCATAGTTCCCCGAAGCGAAGATAAGGGGGCCGATCTTGTCGCAATGTTCCGCGTCGCAGGAACGTTTCAACAGACGATCGCGGTTCAAGCCAAACATTGGCAACCTGAGCCTCCGGTTGGTCGCGAAGTAGTCGACCAGTTAATTCGAGGCATTGAGGCTGAGACAGCAAACCTTGGAATGGTCATTACGTCTGGCGCTATCTCCGATGACGCAACCAAGGCCGCCGAAGAGTATTTTGAGGAGAAAGGGGTGCGAATCGAGCTCGTCGATGGAGAGCAGCTCGCCAAGCTTATCGTCGAGCATGGAATTCGTACGAGCTAACCCCGCAGCGCACACGGACGCGCGCGCGAGCGCCGCGCTTTGCAAGTATCAGTGGGCGCGCGCCGGTGGCTGCGAACGTTAGGCCCTGTTGCGGAGAGCCTCTAGGAGAATGGCCCGATGACGGATGAGCTCACGACAAGGCTCGATAAGCTCGCCGAAGACGTAGCCAAGCTCAAGAATAAGGGCAAGGACCCTTGGGACAAGTTCCAGATTCTCGCCGCGCTGCTTATTCCTGCAACCATCGCCCTGGTCGGATCAATGGTATCCACCTCGCTAAAGGAAGCTGAGATCGCATCAGCGCAAAAGGCCGCGGCAGGGCAAGAAGCGGTGGCGCGAGTTAACGCACGCGTGGGCCAAGCCAGCCTGGTGAAGTCCTTCATGGACGCCCTTCTAAGCGAGGAACCGCGGACACGGAAGCTGGCCATCGAAGCAATCCTAATCGCGCTACCCGAGGATGGTCCCCGACTAGTAAAGATGGTGGAAGAGACCGATCCAAATGCCGAGGTTAGGATCGTTGCCGTGAGCGCTCTGCTTCAGCCACGGCGGGAGAGTGCAGCCGCTTTTGTCAAATCACTCAGCCGGGAGCAGCTTGATCTGCTCGCCAAAGCCTTAGGAGTACGAACCGGCGCGGATGCCCTTGCGGACGTTTTGACGGCTATATCCAGGGCCTCCTCTTCGAGGGATTTCGACCTCATCGCCCAGAAGATCAAGATCTTATTCGGGAAGGAGATCTGAATCTGACTACAACCTCTGTGTGGTCAGATCGTTCACCGAAAGACGAGGCAATGGTTAATGGAGGGCATGGTCATCCGGCAGTGGAAACGGATTCTGCGCCCCATCCACTCGCTACGCCGGATGCCGCGGAAAGGCGCCTGCCTTGAGACTGCACAAGCCGCGCCTAACCACTGCATCCAGTCGGCGCGCTCGCGCGCGCGGCTGATGCACGTCGTTAGTGCCGTATTCGATTTTGTGGCATATGGAAACCCATGTACTTCGAGATTGTCGGAGGGATCGAAAGCGTCGAGCCAATCGCCATTAGAACATCGATTCGCGATATTGCGCGGCTTCGGAAACGCTACGGGACTGGTCGCTAGCGAAAACTGAAGGGCACAGCCACCGTTCGCCTGAGAAGTGGCGCGATGCATCGAGCTGAGATACACTGGTATGAAGCCCACGGGATCGGGAAAGTGAAATTTAAGATTAAGCAATTCTTGGATTAGCACATATGAAGCATCAAAAAAACCAGTTTGCGATCTGTGTTCGGAACGAAGGGGCCGAAGATCTAGAGATCAGGAAGATTTACCGGATTCTTCCCGATGTGCGCGCCGCGAAGGATAAACACATCAGGATTATTGACGAATCCGGCGAGGACTATCTCTATCCCGCAGATTATTTCATCCCACTGACGCTTCCACGTGAGGTGGAGCGTGCCCTTTCAGCTCCTACACGTTAAAATCGAGCGATTGGCTAACCATTGGATTGAGACGGGCGCTGAAAAACGCGCCGCTCACCCGAAATGTTGAGGCCGTAGGAAAAACCCCGGAATTTTAAATCTTTGAGTTAAAAAGTCCCTTGTTTTCAAGGACCAAATTTATCGAAAGAGACTTTTTCTACAGCCTCGGTTAGGCAATCGCAAGGAGATTTAGACCGGGATTGACCACCCTATCGGACTGCGATAAGTTCAGATCAAAGCCAATCTACCGAAGGAGAATCCTATGGCAAAGCCAATCCCTTGGAAGTCCGAGTCCGAAATCGACAATGCCCTACACGAGGCCAAAAGGAGCCTAAAGCGCGTCCTGCTCGATTTCAGCCATGCCCCGCAGTGAATGGGCTGCAAAACCATGGATACCGTGACGTATCCACACGAAGAGGTTGCCGATTTCATCCAGAAGAACTTTATCGCAGTCAAAATTCCCCGGCACGAGCTGCTGGAACAGATTTACCGCGTGCCCTGGACCCCGACCATTTTGATCCTGGACCCTGATGGCAGAGAGCGCTTCCGCGAGGTCGGCTACCTCCCGCCGGAAGACTTCCTCGCCCACATGAACCTGGCTCTGGGACGCGCGGATTTCGACGACAAAGACTTTTCGAGCGCGGCAAGCTTTTTCCAGACCGTCGTCGATCAGCATAAAACCAGCGAGACGGTCCCCGAGGCCCTCTACTTTCTCGGTTTGTCCCGGAGCAAGATGACCGGCGGCACCAATGACGACCGCCGCGCTATTTGGAAGCAGCTGATGGAAGAGTGTCCTAAAAGCGACTGGGCGAAGAAAGTCTCGGTTTACTTCGCGTAAGTAGCTGGCGCGGTTTATTGGACACGCGAGGGGAGAATTGAAACACTGAGAATACTTGTGCTACATTGCATACTATGGACACTACGATCCGCAATATCGACGAAAAAGTTTATCGGGCGTTAAAGGCCAGGGCGGCTTTAGCAGGCAAGACGATGGGAGAAGTGGTCAACGAAGCGATCCGCGCATATCTTGCGCGGCCCCAGAACCATACCAAACAGCGCAGCCTTCGAGACTTGAGGCCTGAAAATTATCCGAAAGGAAACGAACGGCTCAGCGAGGAAATTGATACTATTGTGTATGGAATATAGAGTCGCCGTGACGTGATCGTTCTCGATTCAAGCTTCATCATTGCCTATCATAACACGCGCGATGTCCACCACGCAGCGGCAGTCGAGGCCGCGGATGAACTGGTCACTGGCAAATGGGGACGGGCGCTTCTTCTAGAATATGTATTTTTGGAAGTCGTGACGGTCCTGCTCGCCCGGCGCGGTCTTTCTGTAGCGTCCACTGCGGCTTCGATTATCCTGCAAGCCCGTGAAGTGGATTTTATTCCTTGTTCCGATCTCTTCCTAAACGCGCTGGAAATATTTCGCAGCCAGGTCGATACCAAGCTGAGCTTCACAGACGCGGCCATCGTTACGGTTGCCCGCCGTCAGGATGTGGGTATGATTGCGACTTTTGACCGCGACTTTCGAAACATGAAGGGGATCACAGTGATCCCGAGATGACTCATGGAGTGTGGCTTTTAATGAATGATAGGAAGTTCCTTTTGAGGTAGGGTAACAGAGAACTCCGAAATTGCCCTGACGACGTGCCGCGCCCACCATCAGAGTGGGATTGGACTCCACTGGGCCGTGTGGTGCTACCCACTGTGCCATTTTGGGCCGGAGAGTATCCTCACCCCATCGTGGCGACACGCTCCGGCTGGATCTTGTAGATCACCCGGACCTCTCCGGGTTTTCGGGCGGGATACTTGTCCTTCCCCAGATACTTCTTCGCCAGCCGGTCGATGTGCGGATCGGCGCCGGTTTCCGTGACCTCCACCACTTTCCCCTTCACCGCGATATGGCGGTAGGGGTTTTCAGGGTCCGAAATGGCAAGCGCCACTTTGGGGTTGCGCCTCATATTCCGGTCTTTGACACGGCCTTTGGCCGAATTGACGAGAATGTGAGTGCCGTCGTATTCGAACCACACCGGCGTCACCTGGGGACTCCCATCGGGCATCACCGTGGCCAGATGGGCAAAAGATTTTTTCTCCAAGATATCGCGATGGGACTCGGGAATCACGGCGTCCATAAGTCACCTCCCTGAGAGTTTTTATCCTTCTTCGCCGAAGGATTGGTTTTCGAGAAACGTTTGAAGATCCGGCGGGCTGAAAAAGACCAGCCGCACTTCTTCCAGCTCCGCGCCCGATTCCAAAAATTTCCGGATCTCGCTGGACGAGACCCGCGCCGCCTCGGCCGGCGGATAACCGTAGATGCCGGTGGAAACGGCGGGAAAAGCGATCGTCTTGAGCCCCTTCTCGACCGCTAAATTCAATGCATTCCGGTAGCAAGAGGCCAGTTCTACCGCTTTCCCTTTTCCCTCCCGGCTGTAGACCGGCCCCACCGTGTGAATCACAAACTTTGCGGGGAGCTTGCCCCCTACCGTCATCACGGCCTGGCCTGTGGGCAACCCGTCGGGATAGCGCGTGTGGCGGATCTCCTTACAGGCCGCCAAGATCTCCGGCCCCCCGGCCCGATGAATAGCGCCATCCACGCCCCCTCCTCCCATGAGAGTGCTATTGGCGGCGTTGACGATCGCATCGACCTTCTCCCGGGTAATATCTCCCACTTTAACAACCACCCGACCTCCCATGAATTTTTTCAACGGCTCCATGGAAAAAGCCCTCCCCTCAGCAACCCGCCGGCCGGAGGGTATCTCGAAGGGCCGAGTCCTCGCCCGGCTCGGAATCTCAGATTGCAGATTTCAGATCTCAGATTTTCCATTTGAGATTTGCGATTTGAGATCCCGAAGGGCCTGCGTCGGACCGGAGAGAGGCTCTCCGGCCGGCCGATGGCAGATGGGCCTTTGCAACGGTCTGTCCTCTAACTTCCCTCTGTTTCAAACGGAAGAAGGTATTTTTTATCGCTGTTGCATTTCTTGCAGGCAGTCGCCAGGTTGCCCTTTGTGGATCTCCCGCCCCGAATGACGGGAACGAGATGATCCATGGTAAGCTCCCGTGGAGAAAAGCGGCCGCCGCAGAAGTGGCAAATCCCTCGGGCCAGTTTGCGCTTCCACCACTGGCTGGATTTGAGCTTCTTGGCGATCTCGCGCTCGCGCCGGATTTCTTCGTCGCTCACGGTCACCAGAAAGGGGATGGGCTTCATGCTATTTTAACCACCGCTTCAAAGTTAAAAGATACCAGCCAAAGCCGCCGGAAACCAGAATATAGAGAACGCCGCGAAAAGAGGCCCAAAGATCGCCGGTCGTAGAATAGTTCCGGAACTCCCACAGCCCGAAGCCGAAAAAGAAGACAATAGCGGTGGAGATCAGTATCCGGTGAGCGGTCAGGAGAGTCATCCTACGCCTCTCTTTCTCGTTTGACGCGAGCCATCCGGTCACGCCACCGCGGAACGGCCTCCGAATTGATAACCCAAGGAGGAACGCCGCCGCGAAGAAGCGACAGGATACTTTCTATGGCCATCCGGTATCCCTCATCCCGCGCCGCCAGGCTGTTGCCGATCACGTGCGGAGTCAGAATCAATCGAGAAGGATCCACGGCGCGAAGAGGGCTCTCCGCGGGCAGGGGCTCTTCTTCAAAGACGTCCAAAGCAGCCCCGGCGATCGTTCCCTCCCGGAGAACCCGGCCGAGTTCCTTCTCATCAACCACCTCTCCCCGCGACGTATTCACCAGGTAAGCGGTCGGTTTCATCATTCCGAGCTCGCGCGCGCCGATCATGTGGGTATTCTCCGCCGTCCCGACCACGTGCAGGCTCACCACATCCGACAGCCGGAGAAGCTCGTCGAGCAAAACCCGCTCGACACCGAGCTCTTTCATTTTATCCCCCTCGACGTAGGGGTCGTAACCCAGGAGTCTCACTCCCCAACCCTGGAAGCGCCGGGCCACTTCGCGCCCCACGCGTCCCATGCCGACCAGACCGATCGCCTTGCCCTCGATAAGCTCACCAAAATTTTTCTCGCTTTTCCAGCTCCCCGCCCTGAGCCGGCTTTCATTGAGCTTCACACGCTTCATGAGCGCGACGACCAATCCCACGACCGCTTCGGCTAACCCCGTGAAGTTCTCCGGATTCGGACTGTTGCAAACGAGAATGTCCAGTTCTGTAGCAGCCTGGATAGCGACCTTCTCAACTCCGATGTTGGGCTTCACCACCGCGATGAGACCGGGACAGGCCCCGAGCACCGGGCCGGTCACCCGATCACGGGAAGAGACGAGCAGGATCTCCGCGTCTCCGATAAGACCCGCGAGCTCCGCATCCGCATAGCGAAAATCGGGAAAGTCATCATAGGATTTGCCCAGCACCAGCTCGCAGCCGGCGGCTTTCAATTCCGCCTCGATCCACGGCCGGTGGATGGGACCGGAGATACAGATTTTGCCAAGCTTAGACATGCTTTCCCTCAATCCAGGCCTATTATAGGATAGCCGCAGGATTATTCCACGACAGAAAGCCAAAAAGGAGAAAGAAATGAATCGTGAAGTCGTGCAGACGGACGCGGCCCCGAAGGCGATCGGCCCCTACGAGCAGGGAATCCGCTCCGGCGGTTTCGTCTTCACTTCGGGACAGATCGCGCTCGATCCAAAAACCGGCCAATTCATCGAGGGCGGCATCGCGCAGCAGACCGAACAGGTCCTGAAAAATCTCAAGTCCGTCCTGGAAGCAGCCGGTTCATCTCTGGACCAAGTGGTAAAGGCAACGGTTTTTCTAAAAACCATGGGCGACTTCCAGGCCATGAACGAAGTCTATGGGCGCTACCTCGGTAGCGCCAAGCCGGCCCGTTCCACCGTGGCCGTGGCCGAGCTTCCCAAAGACGCCCTGGTCGAGATCGACCTGATCGCCCTCGCTCCCTGAAGACGAACACGAGCCACGAATACGAACAACGATCTCGTCCGCCTTTTACTTTTCGTTTATTTCCTAATATAAGGGCCTCTATGAGCGATCAGCACGACCACAAACACGGGCACGAGCACGATCACCCGCATGACGCGAAATCTCCACCGGCGCACGAGCATGGTCACGATCACGACCACGACACCGGGGCAGAAGAGCTTACGACGCTCACGAGCGTGGGCATCGACATCGGTTCCTCCACCTCTCACCTGATGTTCTCGCGGCTGCGCGTGGGCTATCCTTCCTTCCAGCGCCGCCAGCCGCAGGTTTTGGATCGCAAAGTCATCAGCCGCTCCCGCGTGCTCCTTACCCCCTTCACGGCAGACTGGGCGATCCAGCCGGAACCTCTGAGGGAATTGATCCGGACAGGCTTCGAAGATGCCGGTCTCACTCCGAACGATATCGATACCGGCGCCGTCATCATCACCGGACAGGCCGCGCGCAGGGCGAACGCCCGGAAGATCGCCGAGCTCTTCTCGGACTACGCGGGCCGCTTCGTATGCGCCACCGCCGGAGCGCGATTGGAAACGGTCTTGGCCGCCAACGGCTCCGGGGCGGTCCATGTGAGCCGCGAACGCGGCATCAACCTGCTGAACGTCGACGTCGGGGGCGGCACGACCAAGGTCGCGCTGATCGCCCGGGGGAGACTGCTCGATACCGCCGCCTTCAACATCGGCGCGAGACTCGTGGCCTGCGGAGACGACGGGCGCGTGAGCCGCCTCGAAGATACGGGCGGCAAGTTATTGGAGAGCTTGGGGCGTCGCATTTCTCTCGGCGATGAGCTCGATGGCGAGACCCGCTCCCTCATGGCGAAAAAAATGGCGGAACTTCTCCTCAAGATGCTGCGCCAGGAAAAACCCCCGTGGGACGATTTTACCGTGGTGCCTTTCTCGCAGAGCTTCTCGCTCGCGGACATCGATGGCGTCCTTTTTTCCGGCGGCGTCTCCGAATATATCTATGGGCGCGAGGCGGTCACCTTCGGCGATCTCGGCCCACTGCTCGGGCAAGAGATCAGAAAACAAACTCAGCTCCAGGGCCTTCGGATCCTGGAAACGCAGGAAGGGCTCCGGGCCACGGTCATCGGCGCTTCTCAGTATTCGATCCAGTTGAGCGGAGAAACCATCTATGTCCCCGACCGGGAGTGTCTCCCCTTAAGAAACTTGAGAGTCTTTCCCGTCGGCGTCGATTGGGAGCGGCCCGTGACCGAGCGGGCGCAAAAGGCCCTGCTGGCAATGGTCAGGGCGATCGATCCGGAAGTCAAAGGCGATCCCTTCGCTTTAGCGATCGCGACTCCGCCATTTCTGGGTTACGGCTCCGCCCTGGAGCTGGCTGAAGGGATTCGGAAAGCGCTCCTGGCCCTGAGACCGGACGAGCGACCCCAGGCTTTGATCTTTCAGCAGAATATCGGGCAGGTCATCGGGAAAACCCTCTCTAACGATTTCAAGCTTCCTTGCATCGACGAGGTTTCTTTATCCGAGCTGGACTTCATCGACATCGGCCAGCCCGTGGATGGAGAGGGCTTCGTGCCGGTAGTCGTGAAGAGCCTGGCCTTTGGCGCCTGAGAGAACAACGTGAGCTCAAAAAAAATTTTAGAAACAGATCTGAAGATTGCGTCGGAGATCCTCGAATACGAGATCGGCGACATCTACGGGCATGTCGGAGTCCGCGATCCCGCCGGGGACGGAATTCTCGTGAAGATCTTCCGCCCGCCGGATACCGGTGAAAATAAAGATTGGCTCGTCCAGTTCGATTACTCTCTCAAAAAGCTGTCCGGAGTCGGAAACCCACCCAGAGAGGCGGCCATCTACACGGAGATCTTCAAGCCCCGCCCGGATGTGAAAGCGGCCGTCCATACTCACGCGCCCATGTGCATCGCCTTGAGCCTGGCGGACAAACCGATCACCACCGTCCACATGCAGTCCTCCCGCTGGGGCGCCGGGGTGCCCATCTTTCCCAAGCCTATTTTTATTTTGGATTTCCAGGAGGGGGACGAGCTGGCGGAGGCCCTGGACCAGCATGCGGCGGTCGTTATCAAAGGCCATGGAATCGTCACGGTGGGAAAGACGATCGATGAGGCCTGCATGAACGCTCTTTATCTCGAACGGACGGCGAAGATCCAGTCCCTCGCCCATCTCTTGGGCTTTCAAGGGCCCACGGAGGAGTTCCTCGAGACCATGGAGCGGACGAAAAATAAGCTTTTCTCCACCGCCCCTTCACGTCAAGGTGACAAAGCGAATCCCTCCCACCCGCTCTATTCCAGCGAGTGGCGCTACTACGCCGATAAGATCAAAAAGGGGGAGCGGTGGTCGAGGGGCTGGACTTAGAAAAGTCAGTAGAACTCGGCTCGCCGTCCTAAGTCCCTTCAATCGTGTTTTTACCTCAATAGTCGAACGCTGGCGCTGAGCGGCGGAGGCTATCAAGCTGATCCTGATCGGCCGCTGGCCGCCCAACCACGGGGTTAGGCGCCTGCCGCGACAAATTTCACTTCGAGGCCCCGACCCAACGCTCTGGCGATTTTATCAAGCGTTTCGATGGTCACGTTTTGGGCGCCCCGCTCGATTCGTGAGACGGTTTGCTGCTTGGTTTTCAGCGCCTCTGCGAGCTCGCGTTGACTCATTTTCTTCGCCTCACGAGCCCGGGTAATCTCTAGCGCCACACGAAGCTCAATGTCGGCCTCTTGATAAAGCCGCCGAAACTCGGGGTCTTTCATCTCCCCTCGAAGGTAATGCCGGAGAGGAGTGCCTCGTCCCTTCTGCCTTTTACCCTTCATACTTTGCCTCCAAATCGCTCCAGCCAATCCGTGCGATATTTACGCGCTCGGTCTATTTCTGATTGAGGGACCTTTCCCTCGTTTTTCAAAATGCCGCTAGTGACGACGATCGATCGACCATGAAAAGAAATAAAGCAGCCTATGCTGGTGCTGCTCGATCGCGACTCGAAGCTCATATATCTGATCGCCGAGGTAATCGACTTGTGGTCGCCTCCCCAGATGTCCGACGTCCTCAAGGTACTGCAACGCCCGTCCGATCTTCGCCCGGTGTCGCTTGATCTGAGATCGAATGTATTCCAGCGCCGGCTCGGCTCCCGAACGAGTGCGATAGAACTCAAGCCGGAATGGCATCGAATGAAGTATACAGCATATAAGCTGTCAATGCGAGGGGCAATAAATTGCCTCGTCATCTCGCGATTGTATGCCTAACCCTTGCTACAGCCGATCTACCGAGTGGTAAACCTCACGGCCAACCCGCTTCAGAACATAAAAGCACACCATCGTCGCGCCTACGTCCCTATGCCCTAAAGGCTCCTCGGTCGACCCTGTCTCGCCGGTTAACACAGCCGTGAATCGAAGCCCGATGTTTTTCCTTGCCTTTGCCATCCAGCTCAGCTAAAGAGGAACGAAAAACAGGCCAGGGGGAACCGATGAGCGCGGAAAACAAAATTATCCTTTATGACTTTCAATCCTCTCCCAATTGCCAGCGGGTAAAGGTGGCGCTGGAGGAAAAGAAGCTTCCCTACGGCATCACCCCCGTGGACCTGAGAAAGATGGAACAGAAAAGACCCGAGTTCTTGAAGCTCAACCCCTATGGAAAAGTGCCCGTCATCGCCGACGGCGCCACGGTCCTGTACGAATCGTGCATCATCAACGAGTACCTGGACGAAAAGTATCCCGACCCGCCGCTGATGCCCAAGGAGCCGGCCAAAAAGGCGAAGATCCGCATCCTTATCGACTACGGCATGAACCATTTCGACCCCCACTATCAGAACCTCCGCAAAGAGTTCGGCAAAGAGGAGAAAGAACGCGATGCGGAGTTGATGGACGCGGCCAAAAGAGAAATTCAGAACCTTCTGGTCCGCTTTGAGAGGGAGATCGGAGATCAGCCCTACCTCGCCGGCGATTTTTCCCTTGTGGACGCCGATCTGATCCCGCGTTTTACCCGGTTGGAGGCGATGGCCGTTCTCCCCGATCCGTCGCTTCCCCGCCTAGGGGCATGGCTGAAGAGAATGAAGGAACGTCCTTCCGTGAAGGTCATCCTCTAACTCAAGGCGGTCCTGTCCGTTATCCGCCGCCTCAGGGCTTTCCCGGTTCGAGCTCTCAATTTGATCTTCCCATGAATCTCTCCTCTTTTTTTCTTCGCCCGTTATTGCGGGCCTGGACCCGCGGGACAAAGCGCCGGAGCGAAGGAGCGCCGGTGATCCCTGGATTGAGAGAGCAAGTCAAGGTGCTCTGGGGTCCCTGCCGGGTTCCTCATGTCTTCGCGCAAAACGAGAGAGACCTCCTGGTGGCCCAGGGCTACTTGCACGCCCGGGAGCGGCTCTGGCAGATGGACTTCAACCGCCGCTTCTTCTGCGGCCAGCTCGCGGAAGTCTTCGGGGAGAGATCCCTTCCCTGGCGGGGACTTTCCATCCACTTCCGGGATAAAACTATCGCGGACCTGGATTTTTTCGTCCGGCTGATCGGCATCCGCCGATCGGCGCGCGCCTCTCTCGCGATCCTGCCGGAAGCTTTCATGGACCGATTGGAAGCCTACAGCCAGGGAGTGAATCGCTACATCGAAACCCATCTCAAGTCCCTACCCCTGGAATTCCGCCTCCTTCGCTATCAGCCGGAGCCGTGGCGTCCTGAAGACATCCTAACCCTGGGAAAGGGCTTTGCTCTGCAGCTTTCCACGTCTTTACCGACACGCCTGGCGATGAGCGCGATTTCAACACGACTCCGCGGGCAGGAAGCCAAGCTCAAAGCGCTTTTTCCCATCTACCCCGACGGGGAACCGACCATTGCCCGGCACGTCCCGGATCCGGGCTCCCAAGCGGTACGGGAGATCCTGCGCTTCCTGAACGGAACTTTTCAGGCATCCGGATGGGGCGCCGGAGGCCAAGGGAGCAATAACTGGGTCGTGGCGCCGTTTCGCTCCGCCACCGGCGCGGCCATTCTCTGCAACGACCCCCATCTCCGCATGACGTTACCGCCGGTCTGGTATCTCATGCACTTGAAGGCGGCGGGCGACGCCGCGGACCCGCAGGGGTTCGAATCCTGGGGGGCCTCCGTTCCCGGCCTTCCCTTTATTCAACTCGGTCACAATCGCCGGATCGCGTGGGGGGTGACGGCGGCCCTCTGCGACGACGCGGATCTCTATCGAGAAAAAATCCATCCCGTGGAGCCGGACCTTTATCGCGTCGGGGCCGAGTGGAAAAAAATGGCGCGCGAGAAGGAAACGATCCGAATCCGCGGGGGAAAGAAAATCGAGAAATCGGTCCGCTTCACTCGCCACGGTCCGCTCCTGAGCGACTTCACCGGCGCGCCCGCGAGCCAGGAGGCCCTGGCCTTTCGATGGACCGCTCACGAAGCCGGCGCCGAATTCCGCGCCGTTTATGGAGTCAATCGGGCGCGGGATTGGGGCGAATTTCTCTCGAGCCTTTCGCACCAGGGTGCGCCCACGCTCAACTACGTTTACGCGGACGTCGAGGGAAACATCGGTTATGCCCTGGCGGGCCGAATTCCGGCGCGTTCCCCCTCTTCCCCTTTGCTTCCCGTTCCAGGCTGGAATGATGAGTTTGAGTGGCGGGGATATATCCCTTTCGACGACCTCCCTCGCCTCTACAATCCTCCGGAAGGCTTCATCGCCACGGCCAATAACCGGGTCGTCGACCGCTCCTATCCCTATCACTTGCCGGATCTCTTCGAGCCCTCTTACCGGATACGGCGCATCCGGGAGCTCCTGTCGGCCAAGGAAAAATTTTCTCTTCACGAGATGGCCCGCATCCAGAACGACGTGGTCTCGCTCCACGCCCTCGATACGATCGCGGTGATCCAGCACGACCTCCAGGAGATCGCCCG
>ORMF012623786.1_pt1 | contig 14931 bp, 11 predicted proteins | sample 1779871 | NCBI WGS metagenome assembly ORMF01 (sample SAMEA104232316, study PRJEB22302) | groundwater metagenome | biome: forest; feature: aquifer; material: groundwater | place: USA | collected 2011-08-07 | depth 5.4 m | reverse complement strand
TTCGGCAAGCAGACAGAGATCGAAGAATACCGCCTGCAAAGCCGCGGCGGCAAAGGTGTGATTAATATTAAAGTGACTGAGAAAAACGGCCAAGTCATCGGTGCCAAGACCGTCGGCGATAAAGATGAGCTGATGCTCATCTCCCAGGAAGGCATGATGGTCCGCTGCGCGGTTAAGGACATCCGGTCTACCGGCCGCGGCTCGCAGGGCGTGCGCCTGATTAACATCAAAGGCAAAGACCGCGTGGCTTCGATGGCGCGCGTTGCTCCGCAAGATGAAGCTGAACAAGCGGCAGAAGCTGCAGAACCCGCGGCAGCTGTTGCCGAAGAAAAGGCTGTCGAAGAGAAAAAAGAAAAGAAAGAAAAGAAGGGGAAGTGAACGCTTCACATCATATGTCCCCGTCGTCTAGTGGTTAGGACAAGAGCTTTTCAAGCTCTCGGCGCGGGTTCGATTCCCGCCGGGGACATTATCACTTTCGATTAACAGGTTTAGGGCACAGTTTTTTAAAGCGGGGATCGGGGAATAACGATTCCCGCAAAACTTTCTAAAGTTTAAAAAGTTAGTCGTGGTTTTCCACGACGAGGAAAAGCTGTGGATAACATAAGCGCTGGGCAGGTTTTTAACTTTTTGGTAGTGGGGTGCTTAACAACCTTGTGTGCTGCTGCAGACACCCAATCAGGCGCCCGGCTTGATTTCGTGAAGCCAAACGGTTGGAACGATGGCCCACCGAAAGAGGGGGAGATCTCCCTCATCACCAACTCCGGCGCGCACCTGTTTCTGACAGGGGGCGGGCCCCTAACAGAAACAGCGATGGAGTGGGCGGTTGCTGAATTGGAAGTTCTGAAGGCGGAATTTGCCAACAAAACCCCCTTAAGCGGCCAGGAAGTCCAAATCAAAGAGTGTAAGATTATTACAGCTCCCAAGGACGTTTCCATACAAGGCAAAACGTGGGTGATGCTTGCTTCCGAATGTGGCCTTGAGAAAAACAGACAAACGGTCCGGTTAAGAACAGAAGAATATGTTCATAAAGAAGGCGACATGCTTATACGGGCCAACGTTACTGATGAAACAGCGCATTTTCAACAGCTTGATCGCCAGGCGTTTGAGCAGGTTTTAGCTTCGGCCCGCATAACCCGGGGCTCTTCGCCCCGGATCGACCTGAAAGATTCGGATTTTGCCCACTGGAAGAATGTCGAACACCCGGTTTATGTCAGCGAGCCTTTTGCCATTGCCTGGGAAACCCCGAAGGGTTGGGCGAGCCTGAATCAGTACCACGATGCCCAGGGCAAACCGCTAGCGTCTCTGCCTGAAGGAATACTGAGCGTTTTCAAGAAAGATTACTCTGAAACAACGCCGCCACACGGGCTGCCTGCTTCAATGGCCCTTCAAGTGCTGGAGTTTAGCCATCCCGGCAAGCCCCTTATCGCCGTGCTGCAAGAAGAAGTCATGAACAAGCTTACGAATATGGAGATTGCCTCACCTGCAGCAAAAGCCACCCTGGGAGACCGCGCTTGGGTGACGGCTGAAGTAACACAGCACGCCCCATTTCAGGGCGAGGCGCGTATTTTGAAACACAAACTATATTTGACCGCTAACAAAGATGCCTGGCAGCGGGATATTCTTGTTTTGGTTAAGGCGTCGGCTGTGCCTGAGGAATATCCGCAAAACATAACTGTTTTCGATACAACCGTTGCAAACATGAAATTTGGCAAGGACATTGCGGCTAATTTAATGAAAGAACGGCTTAAGGCAATTGATGGCTCATCCGCAGTTAAGCCGTAACTCTTCGCGCGGTTTTTGGCTAACCGGCGGGGTGTTGGTAACCCCCACAGGCACTATCCGCGGCGCAGTACGGGTTGCTCAAGGCCGCATTGCCGCTATCCAGCCCGCAGCTCCGAAACATGCGCAAACCTTAAGCGCTAAAGGCTGTTATATTGCGCCCGGGTTTATTGACCTGCATATCTGGGGTGAGCCGGTAACAGTAGCCAAGGATATCGTACGCACAGGCACGACAGGTTTTTTGACAACGCTTGGGCCCGCCCTTAAGGGCAGTTTGCTTGACGCGCTATCCTGGCGGGCAACACACCTGCCAAGCGGTGCTGCCGAATGCCTGGGCTTTCACTTAGAGGGCCCTTTTGTTAATTCGCAGCGAAGCGGGGCCTTGCCTCGCCAAGGCATGCGCGCGCCTACGGTACATGAGCTGGAAAAATTACAGAGAGCCTCTTTAAAAAAGTTGAAGGTCTTGACGCTGGCCCCTGAGCTTTCCGGGGCAACGGCGGCCATTGGCTGGTGCCGAAGGCAAAAAATCGCCGTGTCGCTTGGGCACAGCCTTGCGGATGCCAAGACAGCATCACAAGCGGTTGATGCGGGCGCGTCGCTGGTTACCCACATTTTTAACGGCATGCCTGGGTTTCATCACCGGAAACCCTCGTTGCTAGATGCAGCGCTCTTGGACAGGCGCTTAACAACCATGGTCATTGCAGACGGCATTCACACGAGCGCGGAAGCCTTAAAATTGTTGTTTCGCATCAAGGGCCCCAAACAGGTCGCCTTGGTTACCGATTCGATCCGCCACCAAGGATGGGACGTCGTCTCAAAAGGCGGAGCCTATTACACCCGCGATGGCACATTGGCAGGCAGCCAATTGACCCTTCTTGAGGCGGTTAAAAATATGGTAGAGTTAGCAGGTGTTCCGCTCTGTGATGCGGTGAGCATGGCCAGCGAAGTGCCTGCCCGCGTTTTGGGGTTGGCGCAATCCAGGGGAACAATCGCAGCAGGAAAACGCGCTGATTTGGTTGCTTTTGATTCAGGCTATAAAGCTCATTGGACCATGATCGGGGGACGCATGGCCTACCAGAGAGGGAATTAACCCATGTGCGGCATTGTAGGATATGTTGGCTCGGCCCCGGTTGTGGAAGCGCTAGTCGGCGCTTTAAGCCGCCTGGAATACCGTGGTTATGATTCCGCAGGGGTTGCGGTCATTAATGGCCACGGCATTGAAGTGCGCAGGCGCGTGGGCAAGCTTAAAGTGCTTACTTCCGCGCTAAAAGCAAAGCCCATCCAGGGGCACATTGGCGTCGGTCACACGCGATGGGCCACCCACGGCGAGCCTTCAGAGGCCAATGCGCACCCGCATACGGACTGCACAGGCAAAATCGCCCTTGTCCATAACGGCATCATCGAAAACTTCGCCGAGTTAAAAGAGCGCCTCATCAAACAAGGGCACACATTTCGCTCCAAAACAGACACCGAAGCGGTTGCCCACTTAGTCGAGGAGCATGCCAAAAAGCATTCCATTGCCGAATCTTTCCGGTTGGCGCTTAAAGAAGTACGCGGCTCTTACGCGATTTGCCTGGTTTCTGCGGATGAGCCCGATAAAATTTATGGCGCGCGCAGCGGCAGCCCCTTGATTGTGGGCGTCGGAAAAGGGGAGTCGCTTTTTGCCAGCGACGCCACTGCGATTCTTGGCCACACCCGCCAAGTGATTTATCTCAATGACCTGGACGTTGTCGAGCTAAGCAAAAACGGGCCCAAACTAACGACGCTCGATGGCAAACCCATACACCGCAAAATCACCACCATCACTTGGAACTTAAAAGCAGCGCAAAAAGGCGGCTTTCCCCACTTCATGCTCAAAGAAATACATGAGCAGCCGGCGGCGATTGAGCAAACGCTCATGAACCGGCTGGATCCCAAAAAAGGAAGCATTATTTTTGACCGCAAGACAAAAAAGTTTTTGGACAACCTTAATCCGCGCACGCGGTTTGTGATTTTAGGCTGTGGCACCGCCTACCATGCAGGGTTGGTAGGCGAGTATATGCTCGAAGAGTTCGCCCACATTCCCGTGGTCGTCGACTTGGCAAGCGAATTCCGCTACCGCGGCCCGATGCTGGATAAGAACACGACGGTATTAGCGATTACCCAATCCGGGGAAACTGCAGATACGCTTGCCGGTATCAGGCTTGCCAAAGAGCAGGGAGCAAAAATTCTCTCCATCTGCAATGTGATGGGCTCTTCTATTGCCCGCGAATCTAATGCGGTGTTGTATACGCACGCCGGGCCCGAGATCGCGGTTGCTTCAACTAAAGCCTACACTTCCCAGGTAACGACGCTGGCTTTACTAACACTCTATCTTGCGAAGCAGCGCCGTCGCATTGCCCCGGCGCAGTTAAAACGGATGGTAGAAGGCTTGGCAAAGCTGCCAGAATTGATAGAACGAGCATTAGCGCTTGAAAATGAGGTCAAGAAAATCGCCGCTAAATATGCCTCACCGCGGAATTTTTATTACCTGGGTCGCCGGTATAATTATCCCAGCGCTTTGGAAGGCGCGCTTAAGCTTAAGGAAATCTGCCCGCTTATCCATGCCGAAGGCTATGCTGCCGGTGAAATGAAGCACGGGCCCATCTCGCTGCTTCGCAAGGGCTGGCCCATTGTTTTTCTAGCCCCCCATTCGCCGGTTTATGAAAAAGTCATCTCCAATATAGAGGAAGTCCGCGCCCGGAAAGCCAGCGTCATTGTGGTTGCTTCCGAGGGCGACACGCATATTAAGCAATATGCGGATGAACTGATACTGATCCCCAAGACAGACGAGTTTTTGTCCCCGATTGTTTCGGCGATACCGCTTCAGCTGTTTGCTTATTACGTAGCCGATGCCAATGGCTGCGACATCGACCAGCCGCCGAACCTTGCCAAAAGCGTGACGGTGGAATGAGCCTGGGACGGTTCTCATTTTCCCGCCGGGCATATTGTTAGGAAAATAAGAACCGTCCCGCGATGTTATCTATTGTCGCAACCCCCATCGGTAACCTCAAAGACATCACCCTTCGCGCCATCGAGACGCTTAAAAGCGCTGATTTGATCGCCTGCGAAGATACGCGGCATGCGTCGGTGCTGCTTAAGGCGCACGGCATCATAACGCCCACAAGCAGCTACCATAGCTACAGCGGCCCTGCCAAGACAGAGAAAATCATCGAGCAGTTGCGAGCAGGCAAGCAAGTGGCCCTTATCTCAGACGCAGGCATGCCGGGCATTTCCGACCCCGGCGCATCCTTGATTCATCAGGCTCTTTCAGCGGGCATCGCTGTGCAGGTTATTCCCGGCCCAAGCGCCGTGCTTGCGGCGCTTGTTTTGTCCGGTTTTCCGACAGACAAATTTGTATTTGAGGGTTTCTTGCCGGTAAAGTCAGGCGCACGCCGCACGCGCCTGGAAGCGCTTAAAGAGGAAACGCGCACGATTGTTATTTATGAAGCCCCGCACCGGATGGTCAAATTACTGGAAGAAATCGAGGCTGTTTTCGGGGACATTTCAGCGTCAGTGAGCAGGGAATTGACAAAGATGTTCGAAGAAACCCGCAGGGATTTAATCAGCGGCTTGCGCGCGCATTTTGCCGCGCATCCGCCCAAGGGAGAGTTTGTCGTTGTTCTTCCGCCGGCCAGGGGGAGACATAATGGCAAATAAAATCCACCCATCCGCCATCGTTGGGAAAAATGTCCAGTTGGGCGATGCCAACGACATTGGGCCGGGCTGTGTTATCGAAGCAAGTGTTGTGCTGGGCTCGCGCAACAAGCTTTGGATGAATGCTTATCTTGGGCCGGGCACTACGTTGGGCGATGAGAACCAGGTGCACATGGGCGCTGTTGTCGGGCATATTCCGCAGGATTTGACCTTTTCCGGCGCCGAAACATTCACCAAGATCGGCCACCGCAACACCATCCGCGAATATGTGACCATTCATCGGGGAACTAAAGAAGGCACAACCACGGAAATCGGTAATGATAATTTCATCATGGCCAACGCGCACATCGCGCATAATTGCCACATCGGAAACAAAACCATCCTGGTGAACCTGGCAAGCTTAACCGGCCACTGTGTTATCGAGGATGAGGTGTTTGTTTCCGGAATTGTCGGCTTGCACCAGTTTACGCGTATCGGGCGCCTGGCGATGATCAGCGCGTTATCCGCAGTCAATAAAGACGTGCCGCCTTTTATGTTGTGCGGCGGCCGTCCGGCGGTTATTCAGGGACTAAACGTAGTGGGCATGCGCCGCGCCGGAATCGCCGCCCCTGTTCGTGAAGAAATTAAACGCGCCTACAAGCTGCTTTACCGCGAAGGGCTTAATGTTTCGAACGCCATCGAAGCAATTGAAAGCTCTTGCCACAGTGCCGAGGTTAAGCACCTTGTTCAATTCGTCAAGGATGCCAAGCGCGGCATCTGTGCCGGCATCGGTTCGGCTGAAGCTGAGGAAGGCGAGGGCGATTCTATCCTGCCGCGCAAACCCGCCCAAGGCTTCGCCTTGGGTGATTGATTAAGGTTAAGCCCTAATTTGATATAGGAAGCCAAATGCAACCGTACAGACCAGAAAACTTACCGCTAAAAGACCAAATCGATTGGACAAGACTAGTTCCCCTGATCGCTCAAGCTAATGCGGAGCTGGCAAGATATGACGGCACCTTGCAGGGGATCTTAAACCCGTCTGTTCTTCTTTCTCCCCTCACAACACAGGAAGCAGTTCTGTCATCAAGGATTGAAGGAACAGAGCCTGGATTGTTCGACGTTTTGAAATTTGAAGCCACGAAACAGGCCGATGGGGCAAAGGCAGATACTAAAAAGACCCTCGACATCGAAGAAATTCTTAATTATCGGCGAGCTATGTGGGTAGCGGAAGATCATCTTAAAAACCGTCCAATTTCCTTGAACTTTCTAAAACAAGTTCACAGTATTTTATTAGAAGGGGTGCGTGGACAAGATAAACGGAAAGGGGAATTTCGGACGACCCAGAATTGGCTTGGAAAACCTGGTTGTAAGATAGAAGAAGCACGGTTTGTTCCTCCGAACCCGATTGATCTGTTGGATCATTTATCGGCCTGGGAAAAGTATGTTCATTATGAAGAAAAGGATAAATTAGTTCAGGCCGCTATTATTCATGGGCAATTTGAAATCATCCACCCATTTGTAGATGGAAACGGGCGGGTTGGACGCATGCTCATCCCTCTTTTTCTATATGAGAAAAAAGCTATTTCCACCCCAATGTTCTATATTAGCGAGTTTTTGGAAGCCAATAGGGAGGCATACGCAAGCAGACTAAACGAGATTACAACAAACAAAGATTGGAATAGCTGGATCGAGTTCTTTCTAACAGCAATAGCAGAACAAGCCAAAGTAAATGCGGCAAGAGCAAAGAAAATCTTAACTTTATATGGTGAAATGAAAGAAGAGGTTCCAAAACATACAAGGACTCTCTTTGCTATAAATGCTTTAGATGCGATTTTTAAGCAGCCAATCTTTAGTAGTAGTGATTTTATAAAGAGCACCAAAATTCCTCAAGCCACGGCTTCTAGAATTATGCGAGTTTTGTGTGACGCCAAGATTACGAAGACACTTAGAAAAGGGAGCGGGAGAAGACCGGCTCTATTGGTATTTGAAAGGCTTATTGATATTGCTGAAAGTAAGTAAATTTAAGGTTTAATATTAAGCATTATGAATTAGTAATGCAGTTGTGCAGTGCTAGATATTTTGTTAGTCACTTTACGCATAATTTGATATACAAATTCTCACTAGCAAGGGAAATTCGTAGTGCCCAAGATATAATGCGTGGAAGCGGGTGACGCCGCAGGAGGGCTCCCGCAGGATGTTCGACCTGACAGCGGATATCGGTTCCTCATCTCCCAGATGACAGCTCCAAATGTTCCCTTCGTTGCGCGGAAGACACATCCTGCGGGATACCGAAGGCGCCAGGACCCGCTTCATTAAAGTCATCCTAAAGCAGGCTAATTAGCAGCAGACAATAGTCTGTATAGATTGCTATTGACAGGTTGGGCACTATTTTCGTATACTAGATATACGCTTTACACCTTTAATGGCCCGTACTGAGATACGGGAAAGGGCGATGGTAAATCCCAAACTAAAACAACCTACGCTGTCCAAGTCACCCAGTGACTTGGCTTTTTTGTTATCTGAAAGCGCCTCCTGATGGATCGCCCCCCGGTAAAGCAGTTTCGCGACAAAGCCAAGATCATGGATGCTGAAGCTATCCGGCGCACGATTATCCGCATGGCCCATGAGATCGTGGAGCGAAACAAGGGCACTAAAGAACTAGCTCTTATCGGCATCCGCACGCGCGGGGCCATCGTTGCCCAGCGCCTCGCCAAAGAAATCGAAGTCATCGACAAGCATATGGTTTCCGTAGGTTCGCTTGATATCACGCTTTACCGCGACGATCTCTCCCGCATCGCCCCCAACCCGGTTGTCCATGCCACCGACATCCCTTTTGACCTAACTGACCTTAGAATCGTGCTGGTGGATGATGTGTTGTTCACCGGCCGCACCATACGCGCAGGGCTTAATGCGATCAGCGATTTGGGCAGGCCAAAGCTGATCCAGCTGGCGGTGTTAGTTGACCGCGGCCACCGGGAACTGCCCATACGGGCCGATTATGTGGGCAAAAACGTGCCCACGCAGTTGCGCGAGCGCGTCGATGTGCGGCTCAATGAACTCGACGAAACCGAGGCCATCGTCATTGAAGCGCCTGTGGAGGAAGAATCATGACCACGACTATTGCTTCAGGCAGCGCGCAAGTCACCCAGTGGGTGAGGAAGGACTTGCTGGGCTTGCAAGAACTGACAGCGGATGAAATACGCCTCATTCTTCAGACAGCAGATTCTTTCCGGGAAGTGTCGCTGCGCCCCATCAAGAAAGTGCCGGCACTTCGCGGGAAAACCGTGGTGAACCTGTTTTTTGAACCCAGCACCCGCACGCGCACTTCCTTTGAGCTGGCTGCCAAGCGGCTTTCCGCCGATATCATTAATATCGCCGCCCAAAGCTCAAGCCTGGCTAAAGGAGAAACGGTCCTCGATACGGTTAAAAATCTCGAAGCTTTCAAAGTGGACATGTTCGTTATCCGCCACGCTGCTGCCGGGGTGCCGCACGCTATTGCGAAACATTCTCATGCTTCGGTGATTAACGCGGGTGACGGAGCGCATGAGCATCCAACCCAGGCTTTGCTGGACCTGTTTACGATTCAGGAGAAAAAGGGGCGCATCGAAGGCTTGACTGTCGCTATTATCGGTGACATCGCGCACTCGCGCGTAGCACGGTCGAATATCTGGGGGCTAACTAAACTAGGCGCACGCGTGATTGTTTGCGGCCCGCCGACGCTCATCCCTACACAAATCGAAGCGCTGGGAGTTAAGGTTACCTACAAACTGGAAGACGCCCTGAAAGAAGCGGATGTGCTGATGCTGCTGCGCATCCAGCATGAGCGGCAGGAAGCGGTGCTTGTGCCTAGCCTGCGCGAGTTTCGGTTGCGCTATGGCATTGACGTTGACCGGCTTAAGAGCGCTAAGAAAGACGTGCTTATCATGCATCCCGGGCCGGTTAACCGCGGTGTTGAGCTGGATTCGGCTGTGGCTGACGGGCCTTATTCCGTTATCCTGGACCAAGTGACCAATGGTTTGGCGGTTCGGATGGCGGTTTTGTATCTGGTATCCGGCGCTCCTAAAGTGGATATCGAGGAAAGCTAATGGCAAGCAAGCTGCTTATTAAAAACGGCCGCGTGGTCGACCCGGCAAATAAACGGGATGGTAAAGCGGACATTTTGATTCAAGGCGGGAAAATCGCCGATGTTCAGGCTTCGATTGCAGCTAACGGCGCCAAAGTTATCGATGCCACGGACCATATTGTGGCACCCGGTTTTGTTGATCTGCACACCCATTTGCGCGAACCGGGCCGCGAAGACAAAGAAACCATTGAATCCGGAAGCCGCGCAGCGGTCAAGGGTGGATTTACGACCCTCTGTGCCATGCCCAACACCAGCCCAGCCATGGATCAGCGCGGCATTGTGGATTTCTTAAAGCGCGAGGCTGAGCGGGTGGGATTGGTGCATGTGGAGCCCATCGGAGCGGTGACCAAAGGCCGCCAAGGGAAAGAATTGACCGACTTCGCTGAACTTTTCGACGCCGGCTGCATCGGATTATCTGACGACGGAAGCCCGGTGGCGGATAGCTTTCTTATGCGGCGCGCGCTTGAGTACGCAAAGATGTTTGACCGGCCGCTTATCCAGCATGCGGAAGATCCCGCGCTGTTTGCAGGCGGCGTTATGCACGAAGGCTTGGTCTCTACGACCCTCGGGCTTCGGGGAATTCCCAGTGAGTCCGAATCCATCTTGGTTGCGCGCGACATTGCCTTATGCGAACTAACCGGCGGGTGGGTGCATTTTGCCCACATCTCAACGGCAAAGTCGGTTGAACATATCCGGCAAGCCAAGCGCCGAGGATTGCGCATTACGTGCGAAGTTACCCCGCACCATATAGCGCTGACCCATGAAGCGATTGGGCAATTTGATACGTGTGCCAAGGTCAACCCGCCCTTGCGGGCGGAAGATGACCGGCAAGCACTCATCGAAGGCTTGCGCGACGGTACGATTGATTGCATTGCCACCGACCATGCGCCGCACACCGAATGGGAAAAAGAGGCGGATTTTGACTCTGCCCCCTTCGGCATCAGCGGGCTTGAGACCGCGCTTGCGGTTTGCGTGGAAACACTCGTAGTCCCCAACCTGCTTACTTGGAGCCAATTGATCGAAAAATTATCCGCAGCGCCTGCGCGCATTGCCGGCCTTCAGGCAGGCAGCTTCGCAGTAGGCATGCCTGCGGACTGCGTGCTCATCGACCCTAAAAAACGGTGGGTGGTGGACCCGAAACAGTTTATATCCAAAGGCAAGCATTCCCCGTTTGCCGGGCATACGGTCAGCAGCGTGGCTGTGAAAACATTTTGTTGCGGCGCTGAGGTAAGTGAATGAGCACAGCCGATCACCCGGCGTGGCTTGTGCTTGAAGACGGGACCGCTTTTCATGGCCGGTCTGTTGGAGCGGACGGTGAAATTTTCGGCGAGGCGGTTTTTAATACCGCCTTAACAGGCTACCAGGAAATCATCACCGACCCTTCCTATAAAGGCCAAGTGGTTTGCATGACCTACCCCCACATCGGCAACTACGGCGTCAATGAAGAAGACGTAGAATCGCGCAAACCCTGGGTGGAAGGTTTTATTATCCGCGAGCTCTCGCCGGTAGACAGTAACTACCGCTCGGTGCAGCCGCTGGACGCGTATTTTAAAAAGCACAAACTGGTGGCGATTGACAATGTAGATACGCGCGCACTGACGCTTAAACTGCGCGAGCAAGGGTCTATGCGGTGCGGGATTTCGACAGCGGAAAAAGACCCAAAGACACTTTTGGCGCGCGTGCGGTCATCGCCTGACATCGTGGGTGTTGATCTGGTCAAGCAAGTCACCTGCGACGCAGCCTATGAATGGAACAAGCCAACCGATGCTAAGCGGCACGTGGTTGTGATGGATTTTGGGGTTAAGCACAATATTTTGCGCAAGCTCGCATCGCACGGATGCCGCGTGTCGGTTGTCCCTGCCAAAACAACTGCCAAAGAAATTTTATCGCGCAAACCCGACGGCGTGCTTCTGTCAAACGGGCCGGGAGATCCGTCGGCGGTTACCTATGCGATTCAAACCATCCGCCAGTTGATGGGGCAAGTACCAATACTGGGCATTTGTCTTGGGCACCAGCTGCTTGGGCATGCTTATGGAGGAAAGACCATCAAGCTTAAGTTCGGCCATCACGGCGCCAATCATCCGGTTAAAGATTTAAGTACGGGCAAAACAGAAATCACCTCCCAAAACCACAACTTCGCCGTGGAACTGGAATCGATTCCCGGCGGGAAAGTGGAAGTGACCCACAAGAACCTAAACGACGGCACGGTTGAGGGCATGCAGCATAAAGAATTGCCCATCTTCAGCATCCAGTATCATCCTGAGGCCTCGCCCGGCCCGCGCGATGCGCAGTATCTCTTTAAGCGGTTTATCGACCGGATGGATGAGGGGAATGCCTAAGTTCATTGCCGACTTTCACATTCACTCGCGCTACAGCCGGGCCTGCTCAAAAAACCTGTCCATTCCGGAGCTTTCGAAATGGGCGAAAATCAAAGGGGTGGGGCTTTTGGGAACGGGGGATTTTACCCATCCGCTTTGGATGAATGAACTAAAAGACACGCTGCGCGAAACCAGCAGCGGGTTTTATGAGCACGCAGGGTCGGCGTTTGTCTTAAGCTCCGAAGTAAGCACCCTCTACTATAAAGCGGGCAAAGCGCATCAGATCCACCACATTCTTTTAGCGCCCAGCATTGCTTCGGTTGAGCGCATCAATAAAGCGCTGGCGGCTTTCGGCAGCTTAACCAGCGACGGGCGCCCCTGGCTTCGCCTGTCAGCCAAGCAATTGGTTGAAATCGTGCTCGGCCTTGAGCCGCGCGCCATGGTAATTCCCGCGCACATCTGGACGCCGCATTTTTCTATGTTTGGCTCGCGGTCCGGGTTTGACACAATAGAACAGTGTTTCGAAGAGCAGACCCCAAACATCTTCGCGCTTGAAACAGGGCTTTCTTCAGACCCGGTGATGAACAGCCGGCTTAAGGCGCTGGATCGCTATGCGATGATTTCAAATTCTGACACCCACTCAGCGCGGCGCATGGGACGCGAAGCCAACATCTTTGATTGCCCGATGACCTACGATGCGGTAACCCAGGCGTTGAAAACAAACGACCGGAAAGCATTTGTTTCCACGATTGAATTTTTCCCCGAAGAAGGCAAGTACCATTATGACGGCCACCGCAACTGTAAAATAAGCTGGGCACCTTCAGAAACCAAGCAGCACGGCGGGCTTTGCTCTGTTTGCGGCCGTAAAGTGACGGTAGGGGTGATGCATCGTGTAGATACGCTTGCCGACCGTCCGGAAGAGTTGGCTGCATCGAGCGCGCGCCCGTTTCAGCGGTTAGTGCCGCTTGATGAGATTATCTCAGAAGTGCTGGACGTTGGCGTAGGCACGCAGGCGGTTGAGCGCGAATACAAAAAACTAATCCACCAATGCGGCACGGAGTTTAATGTGCTGCTTGATAGGGATGAAGAAGCTCTGCGCGCGGTGACAACACCCATGATTGCCGAGGCTATTTGCCGCATACGCACCGGAAACATCGCTGTTGAGCCGGGATACGACGGAGAATACGGCAAGGTGCATATTTTCGGCGACGTTTCTGCAAAAGAAAACACCACCGCAGCAGAGCAGCAGCTTACGCTGTTTTAATCCATGCCAAAGCGAACAGACATTAAGAAGATTTTGATTATCGGCTCCGGCCCGATTGTCATCGGCCAGGCGTGCGAGTTTGACTATTCAGGCACCCAGGCTTGCAAGGCGCTTCGCGAAGAGGGCTACGAGGTCATCCTGCTTAATTCAAACCCCGCGACCATTATGACCGACCCTGAAATGGCCAATCGCACATACATTGAGCCGATTACCCCGGAAGTTGTTGAGAAAATCATCGAAGTGGAAAAGCCAGATGCGCTGCTGCCGACTATCGGAGGCCAAACAGCCCTTAACGTCACGGTTCAGGTGGCTGAGCGCGGTACGCTTGAGCGTTACGGAGTGGAGCTTATTGGTGCCAAGATCGACGCGATTAAGCGCGCCGAAGACCGCGAGCTTTTTAAGCGCACGATGGAGTCCATCGGGCTGCAAGTGCCCAAAGCTTATTACGCCCATGCGATAGAAGAAGCGCGCACTTTCTCTGAGCAAATCGGGTTTCCTTGCGTGATCCGCCCGAGTTTTACCTTAGGCGGCACAGGGGGCGGTGTGGCGTACAACCCCGAAGAGTTTGAGCGCATCGCCAAGCTGGGCCTTGATCTTTCCATGATCAAGGAAATTTCCGTCGAGGAATCTGTCATCGGCTGGAAAGAGTTCGAGCTTGAGGTTATGCGCGATAGGGCAGACAACGTGGTGATCGTCTGTTCGATTGAAAACTTCGATCCGATGGGGGTTCACACAGGCGATTCGATAACCGTAGCCCCGGCACAGACGCTGACTGACCGTGAATATCAAGATATGCGCGACGCGGCGATTAAAATCATCCGGGCCATCGGGGTGGAGACCGGCGGGTCGAACATTCAATTTGCCGTCAATCCGGATTCGGGGCGGCTGCTGATTATCGAAATGAATCCGCGTGTGTCGCGCTCCTCTGCCCTGGCGTCGAAGGCCACCGGGTTTCCTATCGCTAAAATTGCAGCTAAGCTTGCCGTGGGCTATACCCTCGATGAATTGCCGAATGACATCACCCGGCAAACCCCGGCTTGTTTTGAGCCGTCTATCGACTATGTGGTTGTAAAAATCCCGCGCTTTGCTTTCGAGAAATTCCCAGCTGCAGACCCGACGCTGACCATCCAAATGAAATCGGTTGGCGAGACCATGGCAATCGGGCGGACGTTTAATGAGGCTCTGCAGAAAGGCTTGCGCGGGCTTGAAATCCGCAAAGATGGCTGGGTAGCCTTGCCTGATGTGCCTAAAGATGTCTTGCGGCAAAAACTGGCAATTCCGACTGCCGAGCGTATTTTTTATCTCAAACAAGCCTTAGTAGACGGCATTTCGGTGGATGATATTTATCAGCTGACAAAAATAGACCGATGGTTTTTGCGGCAGCTGTATAACCTGGTTCTTGAGGAAGCTGCTCTGAAAGCGCACCGCGAACAAATGGCTGCGTCTATAAAGGCAAAGCCAAGCAAGGCAGCATCTGCCCAAGAAAACGCGGTTGCCATACTTCGCCGCGCCAAACAGCTGGGTTTCAGCGACCGGCAACTGGGCCAATTATGGGGAGTTGACGAAGAAGCGATCCGGGATTGGCGGACACAGCGGGGGATTTTGCCTACGTACTACCTGGTAGATACTTGCGCCGCTGAATTTGAAGCGCGCACCCCGTATTACTACTCAACCTACGAAAATCCTGTAATCGATCTTAGCTCAGGGCAGTTGCTCCCAGCCCACAGCCCACAGCCCCCAACCAAGAAGCGGAAGGTGATGATTCTCGGCGGCGGGCCCAACCGCATCGGCCA
>ORMF010260521.1_pt1 | contig 14934 bp, 8 predicted proteins | sample 1779871 | NCBI WGS metagenome assembly ORMF01 (sample SAMEA104232316, study PRJEB22302) | groundwater metagenome | biome: forest; feature: aquifer; material: groundwater | place: USA | collected 2011-08-07 | depth 5.4 m | reverse complement strand
TGGAGCGACGATGTGCGATCCAGTCAAGCACAGCAGAACGCCAGCGATAGTTCATCACGGAGTCGAACATATCGCCCTGAAGCCAGTGTGACCCATCTCCCCAGATCTCACCGACAAATGCTGTATCTCGGTTCTCTTTGCGGATTCGCTCACGCATCTCCTGCCATAAGACGTCTTCCACTTCATTGGCTGCATCCAAGCGCCACGCATCGACACCGACTTTGCTCGTCCAGGTTGACACGGCATCCAGCACATATCGGCGGACGTCGGGGTTCTTGTGGTTAAGCTTCGGCAGGTACTCGATATTCCACCAGGCGGCATATGCCGGGTTACGCTGTACGCGGACGGGGTAAGAATGAACAGAGTACCAATCTTTGTACTTGGAAATCTGCTGGTTCGCTAGAAGGTCGCGGAAAGCGAAGAAGTCGATGCCCGTGTGGTTGAAGACCCCGTCCAGCATAATCCGGAGATGATCCTTCCGAGCGCCACGAACGAATCCACTGAAAGCCAGATCGCCGCCGAAATGGGGATCGACATGGAGGTAGTCGTCGGTGTCGTACTTGTGATGCGTTGGAGACGTGAATATCGGATTGAGGTAGATGGCGGTTGCGCCAAGGGATCGAATGTAATCCAGGTGTTTAGATACTCCTTGAAAGTCGCCTCCAAAAAAGGTGTCTTTCCGGCCAGTCGAGTCGAGCGGCGCATTGCCATCAGGGTCGTTGGACGGAACGCCATTTGCGAAACGGTCGACCATGATCTGATAGAAGACGGCGTCGGACATCCAGGCGGGTATGTCGAGCCGGCGGGCGGTTTCGGGATTGTACTCGAACTGCGCTTTTGGAGCCGTCGAAACGGGACCTTCCGGCGACAACCATAGGGAAGCGGGGCCGTCGGTCAACTCGAACCAATAGCGGCATGGCTCGTTTGGCACCGTCGCGCGGAAATAGGCGAAGATGCGGTCGGAATACAATGGAGACATGGGATAGGTTTTTTCGCCGCTGTCGTTGATCGTTTTGACCCGTATGCTCGCGACGTCGCCATGTCGAACGCGGAGCGTGAGATGCAGCGCATTTCCGTCCGGATCGCAGTCGCGTAGATTTCGAGGGCGGTGAAGGAGGGCCGCGGCAGTGATCCGTCCGTCGCCTAGCCGTGCGGGCGGTTCCTTACCGAATGGGTCGACCCAAATCAACGAATTGCGATTGCCCGCGCCGTCGTCAATGGTGTCGGCCGCTTCAGGGTCGATGCGCCAGTCGGACTCATTCAGGACGAACTTATACTGATGAGCGCCGGCAGGAAGTGTCATCGTGCCGATCCAAGTTCTGCCACCGTCCGATGATTGCATGGGGTTTCGGCGAAACTGCCATTCGTTGAAACTGCCGGCCAGATGGACGACGGCAACTGGCGCCGGCAGGACGAGACGGAAAGTTACCGGGTGATCCTGTTCGGCGCGGACGGCCCAGAAGCCTGGAACGAATAGTGCGGCCACTGCCGCAACGGCGATAAGGGCAAGTATTAGGGCTGGAGTTTGTGACCGTGGGACAGCACGGGACTGCGATGGAAAGGGAATGGCGATGTCGGCGGTATGATCGATAGAAGCTCCGGATTCCGGCGGAGGAGCCGGAATGGAGTCCCAGATTTCACCGGAAGCACCCGTTGTTTCCCGCCATTCTTCTAGGCGTTCTTTGAGCCGGGCGGCGAGGGGGTCCGTGGGCATTGCGCGGGTGTTGGGCGTTGGGTATTGGGCGTTGGGTGATGGGCTCAAGACTACCCGCTCAATACCCAATGCCCAATACTCTGGATTTACGGGTCAATCGCGTTCATTTGGTTTTTGAATGGCTGGTTCAGGATCAAGCGAAAGGATTTCTTCAGCGTCTGATTTGCCGCCAGTGTAACTGGAGCGCCGTTCACTCCGCCGGCGAGTGTGACGACCAAATGGAAGGCCGGGCTGCGCGTCTCCTGGGACAGCCGCGGAACATATTTGACAGAATTGGTGTTGCCGTCCCGGTCCTTTATGTCTTTGGTTGAGCGCGGGTCAGTTATCCACTCGTTTCCATTGAGCACGAACTTGTACTGCTGCTCGCCGGGCGGCATCGGAACGGTCACCTCCCAGGTTCGGCCATCCCCCGAACCCTTCATGGGAGTCGCGTTCGTATTCCAGTGATTGAATGCTCCGGCGAGACTCGCGGATTGGAGCGTCTTGGGTGAGCTCATAATGAACCGGACGGGGACAAGATCGTCCAGCACCATGAAGACGCCAGGCGCCTGGCTCCTCAACTCCATTCCAAATGGGGAATTACCCGCCAGATGGACATCGGCCGTCGTGGTCGCGAAAATGAGCGGTGGAGTCGGCGATGCCGGCGAACCCGTCGGTGCGGCATCAAGCGTCGTGCTTCCAAAGGTCGATCGAGGCACCAGGACTTCCGCGCCCAAAGATCGCAGCTTCACCTGTGATTGCGGGGTGGCTTCCACGTTGACGATGACTTCGCGATTATAGACCGCGTGTGCGGAGAGGCGGTATTTGATTCCGCCGTCTGGAACGTCGGGAACGGTGACGGTGCCGGTGGACTCCATTCCGTTCGCGAGGGCCTTGATGGACGCGCTCGTCGTTTGGGTCGCATACTGCCATTCATCTCCAAAGACGCCCAACCCGATCCGCGCGAGATAGGACTTACCGTCGCCGAGCCGCAGGAACCCCTCTTGCGTTATGATGGCCTTAATGGTCGATATCGCGGGGGAAATGTCGGATCTGAGGGAGACGTTGTCGAGACCGATGTAACCATCGTATGGGTGGTCCGGAGAATGGACGGTTACGACCAATTGCGCGGCATCGGTCAGCAGATCGCCCGCATTCCAGGAAACGAGCGTCCACTGTCCTGGTACGAGGTTCGATGCTTCCTCTTGGTCATGGCGGGCACCCCGCGAATCTTGAATTGCAAGACGCACCGTAAGCGGCGGCCGTGCTTCTATCGGCACGAACACAGCGGCTGAGAGTGTAGTTCCTCGCGGCGACAGATCGCGGGTATCCGGGCGGACCGTAAACGCAGCATCCGGGACTTCCGGATCGAGTTTGACGCGATCCATCTTAAGCCAGTAAGCTCCCTGTTGCGCGCGGTCGCGGACTCTCGATATCCGCGCCGTTCGGCACGACGGCAAGCGCTTATCGGGCTGCCACGCTCCCGTGGATTCTTCGAAATCGCTTAGAATGAAGGTGGGCCGCTGGGCGCCTACGGTCGGCCGATCTGAGTTGGCAGGCAGCCGGATGCTGAACGATGCCGCGTTGACCGGGGTCACCGCGTTCGGCGCCGCGGATGTGGCCGTTCCCGTCCGGGCCGACTTGCCGGCGCCGGTATTCATCGCTATCGCGATCACTGCCGCCACAACTCCGACCGAGACTCCAAGGATGAGAAGATTTCGCACGGGAAGCGCCTTGGACCGGCCGGAAGCCGGCCTTTCGCGCTTGCCGTTATACTGCTGCTGACGGTCCGTAACAACCGCCGAACCGGCTTCTGCATTGAGTTCGCGGGAAAGTGTGTGAACGGTCCCTCCTTGCGTCTGGTCCTCGCTGCCTGGGGCGGGATTACCGGACGAGTACTCGCTTCGCGGGACCTGGGGGACTCCAATGGGATCGTTTGTCGCCATGACGTTACTCCTTGACTCAGCATGGCAGGTGCTGACATGCATGTTTTCTGATTCGGAGCGGCGACAGGGCGTCGCGGACCTGCGCACACGTATGAAATTCTGATATTGAACGTTTCGTCGGACAATTGCGGCAATCCTCCTTCTTGGGGAGTTAGTTGAGAATTGCGAGAGGTGCGTGGTGATCCGTGATCCTGATTGCGTGAAGTGCTCGGTCCGGAAGGTATTTGTTATTGCGGGGGAGTATTGAGAAACAGATTCGTTCTGTTTTGATCGTCGAGGAGGAGATATTATGTCTCGATTTACGCGAAGGGATTTCATCAAGGGTTCTGCCGGGGTGGCGGGGGCGGCCATGCTGCTGCCGTCGGCGCGGGTCCTGGGCGCCAATGAGGACATCCGCGTGGCGGTGGTCGGATTCAACAGTCGGGGCGCGGACCACATCAGCGAACTGCTGAAGATCAGCGGCGTACGGCTAGTGGCTCTGTGCGATGTGGACCCAGCGGTGCTGGCGAGGCACGTGGACGCGCTGGACAAGAAAAATGTCAAAGTGACCGGCTATTCGGACGTGCGAAAACTGCTGGAGTCTAAGGAGATCGACGCGATCACGACGGCGACGCCGAACCACTGGCATTCACTTATCGGCATTTGGGCGTGCCAGGCCGGCAAGGACGCCTACGTCGAGAAGCCGATTTCACACACCGTATGGGAGGGACGCCAGCTCGTCAAGGCAGCTGCGAAGCACGGAAGGATCGTTCAGGGAGGTACCCAAAGCCGGAGCGACGGGCGGCTGAGGCACGCAGTGAAGTGGGTCCAGGAGGGTAACCTGGGCAAGATCCGCGCGGTGTACGGGATGTGCTACAAGCCCCGGCAGTCCATCGGCAAGGTCGGGCACGGCGAGATTCCTGCCGGGCTGGACTACGACCTGTGGTGCGGACCCTCGCCGAAGAAGCCGCTGGCGCGGAAGAGACTCCATTACGACTGGCACTGGATATACGACACCGGCAACGGCGACATGGGCAACCAGGGAATCCACCAGATGGACATTGCGCGCTGGTTCCTGGGAGTCGACGAGCTCTCGCCGCGCGTGATGAGCATCGGCGGACGTCTCGGATATGATGACGATGGAGAGACGCCGAATACGCAGATCGTGATCCACGATTATGAGAAGGCGCCGTTGTTCTTCGAGACGCGCGGACTTCCAAAGGCGAAGGAGTTCCAGGAGGCGAGCCTGTGGGGCAAGAATATGGACAGCCCTGACTGGTTCCCAGGCGGGAGCGGGATCTCCGTGGTGGTGGATTGCGAAGGCGGCCGTGTTTACGATGGGAAGGGCGACGTGGCGGCGTTCGATCATGATGGAAAGAAGATCAAGGAGTTCCCAAAGGACGACCGCGAAGGGCACATGGAGAACTTCATCTCCGCGATGCGGACGCGGAAGGCCGAGAGTCTGAACGCCCACTGCAAGGAGACGCATCTGTCCAGCGCGCTCTGTCATACGGGTTTGATCTCCCATCAGCTCGGCAAGAGATCGCGACCCGAAGAGATATTGGAGCAGATCAAGGGCAACAAGCTGGACAACGCGCGGTACGAGTCGATGAAAGACCACCTCGCTCGTAACGGCGTTGACATCTCGGGCAATGTCGTTACCCTTGGACCATGGCTGACGTTCGATCCGAAGACCGAGAAGTTCGTTGGGAACGAGGAGGCGAACGCGATCGCACGCGGGAAGTATCGGGAGCCGTTCGTGGTTCCTTCGAAGGTGTAAGACTTTTCAACACGAAGACACAAAGGCACGAAGGGCACGAAGAGGGATTTGCCGTCAGTGATCGTGAATTCGAATCCGGCATCAAAGTAATCTGGCAAGTACCGGCCGCAGGGCTTCGGCGTAGCGCATCATGCCGAGGTCGTTGGGGTGGGAGCCGTCCGTGGTACCTTCGGAGTCGGCGCCCAGGAGTCGGTCGCCTTTGAGGTAGTGGAGGTTCGAAGTGCCGGCGGCTTTCAGGCAGCGAAATGCGCCGGCGAGCTCGGCCCGGCGTTCTGCGTGGGATTTCAGGAGTCCGGGTACGACGGGCGCCTGCCCGAAAGTGCGGTCTTCCACGAGGAGAATTGGCGTCGATGGGCGCGCGGATCGTAATTTGCGCACGAGCGGCTCGGTTCGTTCTTTCACGAGGTTGGCGTCCATATTCGGCAGGCAGTCGATGACGTAGACGGACGGATCGAGCTCGGCAAGGAGATCAACGACTCCGCTGTCCATCCGGCCGCTCCCCGAAAACCCCAGATTAATGACCGGCTGCTCGAGCATTCGGCCGACGATTGCGGTATACGCGATGCCTGGCCGGGACGCGCATGCGCCTTGGCAGATGGAAGTACCATAGAAGACAACGGGTTTGCGTTTGTTCGGGTAGATGCGTTCGAATCGCGAGCCGGAGTCGACGCCGATGGCCAGCCTCTCCACTCCGTTATATAGCGGCAGATAGCCGACAAATTCTTTGAGCCCCAGCGCGAGCCCGTCGATGAGTTTTCCCTCGACATGCTGGGCGGTCGGAGACGCTTGATGGACCCACTGCCATCTGTTCCGGCGGTCGCGGACGTAAAGGTCGAACCCGCTTACGCCCGTTGCGGGCATATGGTACATGCCGAGGTTGGGGCTGAGGAGGTCCATTCTCAGGTTTATGGAGGGCGAATCGGTCTTGAACCGGATGCAAAGGCCGGCGGATTGGCGCGAGAGGTTCCATACGGAGTCGGGGACATTGCCCTTGGCGCGGGCGGGGAAACGGTCGTACGGCCGCTCGGTATCGGTCCAGCCTTTGCCTTCGATTCCCCAGACGATTGGGTCGTGCCAGACGATTTCCGGCTTCTGGCTGCTGGTTCCAAGTACGGAGACCGGCCCGAGCATGACAAAGGATTTGAGCAGCGATCGTCGCGAAAGACCACGCGTGTCCGTCATCAAGTTTTGCCTCCAAGATGAGTTTCCCGAACGTCAATCAGGTTCGTGATCTGCGATCCATCATCCTGTAACAATTGCCCGCGACAATGTGTCACAGTCTCGTGGCAATGACCGACATTGAGGGTTGCGGATTCGCTTGGTATAATGCCACTAACCTTTCTGCGAACGGTTCGAGCATCTCCCCGGGATTCTGAATGATGGTCAACGATGAACGACTGAAGATTCGCGATGGTAAGGCGGGAGCCTGGTTGGGGATGGCTTTGTGTATTGGACTCGCCATTTCCGCCGCGGCACAGACCCCTTCACCGTCGGATCAGATCGACTGGGTGAAGGAGCAGCGGTTCTGGTCGTTCGTCCGGCCAAAGGCGCAGGTGAGACCGGTAGTCAAGAACGGCAAGTGGCCGTCGCAGCCTCTTGATTACTTCGTGCTTTCGCGACAGGAGCGGAGGGGGCTTTCGCCGTCGCCCCCTGCAGACCGCAGGACCCTGATCCGCCGGGTGACTTTCGACCTGGCCGGACTTCCGCCCACACCGGAAGAGGTCGATGCATTCCTGAACGACCGGCAGTCCGGCGCGTATGAGCGGCTGGTCCAGCGGCTGCTGGCCTCTCCTCGGTTTGGAGAACGAATCGCGAGTATGTGGCTGCCGCTGGCCCGGTATGCGGAGGACCAGGCGCACCAAGTGGGCAGCGACACCAAGTTCTTTTATCCCAAGGCATTCAAGTACCGGGATTGGGTCATTCGGGCCTTCAACCAGGATATGCCGTACGACCGGTTCGTCCGGCTTCAGCTGGCGGCCGACCGCGTGCTTTCCGTTAGGAATACAGGATCCCCAGAGGTCACCGACGAGGACTCGGGCCAGGCCGTGAATATTGCCGTACAAACCGTCGCTCCTCCCACGGAAGCTCCCCGATTACCTGCCGCCAAAGGCACGCCGGAGGATCTTGCCGCGCTCGGTTTTCTAGGACTGGGTCCGAAGTACTACAACCGCAATCGCCTGGAAGTGATGACGGACGAGTGGGAGGACCGCGTGGATACGGTGACGAGGACTTTTCTCGGACTTACCGTTTCTTGCGCTCGCTGCCACGACCATAAATTCGATCCGATTACGGCGAAGGACTACTATGGTCTGGCGGGCATTTTCGCCAGCACCAAAATGGTCAACCGCATGCCGGACGGACAGGCGGAGAAGGACGGCGTCAAGGCCGACCAGATGAATCCCGGCACAATGCACGTGGTCGAAGACGGCGCGCTGACGAACTTAAATGTATTCCAGCGCGGAAACGTCACGAGCAAAGGTCCGATGGTCGAACGACGGTTCCTGCGCGTGCTCTGCGCGACGGAACCAGCTCCGTTTAAGGAAGGCAGCGGACGAAAGGAACTCGCGGACGCGATCGCAAACCGCGACAATCCGCTGACCGCGCGAGTCATCGTCAACCGATTGTGGGGGCTTTTGTTCGGAAAGCCATTGGTGTCGACGCCGAGCAATTTTGGTCATTCCGGGACCGTACCGACCAACTCGGAGCTATTGGATGATCTCGCGGTACGATTCATGGACAGCGGCTGGTCGGTCAAGTCACTGGTAAGGGAAATCGTGTTATCATCGACTTATCGACAGAGCTCGCGATCGCATACGCTGAAAGCAGCGATCGATCCGACGAATGCCTTATTGTGGCGGATGAACCGGCGTCGGCTGACAGTCGAGCAGTGGCGGGACGCCACGCTGTTTGTGTCCGACGAGCTGGAATGGACCGGCCCCGATTCGACTGATCTCGACGATCCCGCCAACCACCGTCGCACCGTTTGCGCGCGTATCAGCCGGCTCCGTTTGAACGATATGCTGGCGCAGTTCGACTATCCGGACGCGAACGTCCATTCCGAGAAGCGGTCCGTGACGACCACTCCTATGCAAAAGCTGTTCATGCTGAACAGCCCGTTCATGTTGGCACGGGCGAAGGCGCTGTCAGCACGTGCAAACGGGCCGGGAGAGGATGACGCTGCAGGAGTCCGGAAGGTGTATCATTTGCTATATGGTCGCGATCCGGACTCGTTCGAAGTGAAGCTTGCGATCGAGTTCCTCCGCAGGCCGGGGTCGCCGGAAATGAGCCGGTGGGAGGAGTACGCCCAGGCCTTGCTGGCGTCGAATGAGATGATGTATGTGGACTAGCTGATAGTAGATTGTCAACCAGTCGGAAGGTGTAATTATGAATTGTGATTGTGAACAAGAGAATGCCTCACCCCGATCAGTTCTGACGCGGCGGGAGATGCTGCTGCGGCTGTCGGCCGGGTTTGGGATGGTGGGGCTGGCCGGGCTGCTTGGGCCGCAGGCGGCGTTTGCGGATTCGGTTTTGAACCGGCCTCACCATGCGGCGCGGGCCAAGCGAGTTATCTTCTTATTCTTAAACGGCGGACCATCCCACGTGGACACGTTCGATCCCAAACCGGCATTGAAGAAGTTCGAGGGTACTCAGCCGACGGGCAACCTCTTCAAGAAGAGCAAGGGTACGGGGTTCATGCCGTCGCCGTTCAATTTCGTTAAGTGCGGGCAGAGCGGGATCGAGGTGAGCGAGACACTGCCGAATCTGGGCCGGATCATCGACGACTGCTGCGTCGTGCGGTCCATGCACACAGACGTCCCGAACCACGAGCCGGCTCTGCTTCAGATGCATACGGGGAACGTGCAGCCGATCCGGCCTTCGATGGGATCGTGGATGCTCTACGGCCTGGGGACCGAAAACGAGAATTTGCCGGGCTACGTGGTCCTGCGGCCAAGTCCCAAGATCGTGGTCGGACCGGCGTTGTGGAGCAACAGCTTCCTGCCGGCGGAGTTCCAAGCGACGAGCGTCATCACGTCGGATATGCAGGTGGACAAGCTGGTCGCCAATATCCGCAACCCCAATCTGAGCGAGCAGCTGCAGCGGGAGCAGCTCGACCTGATCGGCGCGCTAAACCGCCGGCACTTGCAGCAGAGGGACGGCGATAGGGAGCTCGACGGGCAGATCAAGGCGATGGAGACCGCATTCCACATGCAGAAGCAGGCGCTGCAGACGTTCGACATCAGCCAGGAACCGGAGCCTCTCCGCCAGATGTACGGCGACACGAAGTTCGGACGGTCCTGCCTGCTCGCGCGGCGGCTGGTGGAGGACGGCGTGCGGTTCGTGACGGTCTACTACACCAGCGACGACAACCAGCCCTGGGACACGCATACCAACCACGATGAGCGGCACCCCAAGCTTTGCGCCGACGCCGACCGCTCCGCGGCCGCGCTGATCACGGATCTGAAGCAGCGCGGACTCCTGGAGGATACGCTGGTGATCATGAGCGGCGAATTCGGCCGGACACCTTACGCGGAGAACAAAGAGAAATCGAAGGCCGGACGCGACCACCACCATACGGCGTTCTCCACGCTGCTGGCTGGAGGCGGCGTGAAGGGCGGCATGGTCTACGGGACCACAGATGAATTCGGTCTGAACGTGGCAGAGAACCCAATGCACGTCCACGACCTCCACGCCACGATCCTCCACCTCATGGGTATCGACCACGAGAAGCTTACTTACCGCTACTCAGGGCGGGACTTCCGGCTGACGGATGTTTATGGGAAGGTGGCGACGGGGATTCTGGCTTAGTATGCCGGATGCAGGTGGTCCAGAGTCGCTCTTACCTACAGAGGGTATGGATATCTCCACTCACTTCAATAACACGCAGTTTTCGGTGCGACCGGCAAGGGCTTGGTCGAAAGTGATAATTGCTCCCCCTGATTCATCTGCGAAGGCTAACAGCCATGTGTCTGCCCATCGTTTAGGAGATGCCTGTTCGTCCCCTGAGTATTGACGAAATCGGGCCTCCAAACCACGGGGTTCTTCGAGAAATGCAACGCGCTCGTCCGCAAAAAGCTGGTCGTAAGCTGACCACGCTTCCGGCATTGTAAGCGGCTTATTGTTCATTGCCGCAGATGTCGTCAACAACCTCAGGACGCCGATTTGGGTCAAGCGGAGAAACGCAATGACGTCCGATTGATCCGTTTCCCACCACACTTTCGCCTGATCCCGATGGATGTGATCGGCAAGCAGGATAGCCAGCCAGACGTTGATATCAGGGAAACTCAATGACGTCATAGATCTCGTCGTTCGAAAGCTCGAAGGGTTTGCCCCTCGTGGATACGATCGGGACTTCAAGTAACAGTCGGCACCTTGGACGCTGCGGCCGAGGTTCGTCCAGCGATCGTTCGATGCCCTTCAACATGAGGTGGCGTGCAGAGCAGCGTTCTCGAGCGGCCCTTTCGTGGAGTCGACGGTGAAGGTCTCGCGGCAGATCGAGGCTGGTGCGTATGGTTTCTTTGTTCATGAATCGAGTATAGCGCGGTGACTTAAATAAGTCAAGGTGCGGATCTAAGAGCAGCGGATCTAAGAGCATACGGACCAATTACTGCGGAGGCCGTGAGGACGAGGGTTGCGCGTTACCTCCAGCCGTATCCCCAGAAGTGTGCGGGGGCGACGTGCTCGGCGGGCTTGTCGCCGGCGAGTGTAAAGGCGAAACCGATAGGGGCCGGTCCGGAATCGTTCTGGCGGCCGTTATACTGGGTTGCGCCCGTTCGGGTCCCGAGGGCGACCAGCTCGAATGAGACGAAACGTTCTGCTTTGAGATCGAACTTGGCGTTGCCGAGCAGGCGGGTCTCGATTCCCCGTTTCTGCTGGGACGGACGCTCCATGTCCCGATATCCCGCGATCGACCACATTCCTTCCCGATTCGTCTTGGTTTGACCTTCGAGACGCAGGGATGCAATGTCCCCATCCACCTTTTGCACCGCGGCAGACATTCGGGCCTCTTTGACGTCGCTATCGGAGTACGGCTCCGTCTGTCCGCGTACGTTATCGACGATGCAGAGCCGCGCGATGCGTCGAACGAGGGTCTCCGGAACTTCGTGCCGGGCCCCGGTCGCGACAGTCGGGGGCAGGAGCTGGCGAGCCTCCACCTTCGTGAACCAGGCGAAGTCGTTATTCCATGCCTGGCCGTACCACCGATTACCCTGCTCAGCGGATGCCTGCTCGCGTGGAAGGTCGCGAGAATGGACCTGCAGAACCAGCCCGCCCACCGGATAGAACCTCTCAGCGCGGATGAGATTGCCAGCCTGAGACGGCGCAGCGTCGGCCATCAATCGCTGATCACGAGGAAGCGTCTTCCATTTCTCCAGCGCCCGGCGCATCATATCCGCTACCGCGACGGGCTGGTTCGCGTTGATAGAGGCGAGGAAGATACCACTGGGCGTGGCCGCGTAGGTCCCCTGTCGCGTATTCGAAGGGTACGTCCGCCCCCCATAATGCCCCTGTTCAGCGAACTTCTGGAACAGCCGGCACTCGGCATCGCCTCCGCGCTGCAAGCGGCTGACTTCATCGGCCACGGGGATGAATGACTGTGTAATCTCGACTACCCTGGGATCGGACCAGACGGACCGCCTGGCGATGACGCCGTTGTTTCAAGTGCAGGCGAGCGGATGACCGTTCATCGCCCAGAGCAGGATCGGTTTATCCTGTTTGTTGGCCGTGACGGCGGCGTCCCACAGCGAGGTTTGCCACGGGATCTGTTCCCATCGGCACTCCTGCGGTTTCGGGCGGATAAAGTCCCGCCATTGGGCGAAGTTCTGATCGGTAAGCGCCGGGGTCTCGAGACGGGCCGATCCGGCCGCTAGAAGATATGCAGCGGCAGCCACGACCACAACGCCAGTTCCAATGATTGCCCTGATCATGCGATTCCTCCCGATACGGCCGCTTTCAAGTCCGACCCACATCCATTTTGACACGCGACGCCGTGTTAAGTTACTCCTGTCGGTCTGTAAGTTCGACCCAGATCGTGCCCTTGCCGAGCGGGATAACGTAGGCGCCGCGCTCTGAATTCAGGTCCATGACCGAGCGATAGGCGCCGCGGCCGGTTACTTTCGCAGGCTGTTCCACGCGCAGACGGGCGACCTTTACGTATGGCGTCGCGGAGGTGAGGCCGACTCGGACGGCGGTGGTTCGGGCATTGATTTCGACGGATTCGAATGTGCCGGCGTCCAGGGTCAGCCAGAGGCCGCGAGGGGCGATGTAGATGCGTCTGCGGAGGGAGTCGAGGGTCTTGACGCGGACCCAGTCGCCTTCGACTTTGACGTTTCCTCCGAACGCCTGCCAGCCGAATTCCGGATGGCGAATGACGTACGCGCCCGTATTGTACGCGTGACCGAAGAAGTTGGGGCCGTAGTCGCCGGAGTAGGCGTCCCACTTAAGCGTAGAGGGGAAAGAGTGGAAGGCGACGGATGCGAAGCCTTCCTGGTCGATGTTCGTTAGCGGGCCCACCATACCCCCATATCCGACGCGCAGGAGATAGTAGTCTTCGGGATGCTGCCTGTATTGGGCGAGGACCGGGATGGCGTTCAGTCCTGATCCGTAGTGGTGGATCTGGCGCTCGATCCGCGAGAGCTTTCCGCCATACAGGAAATCCCAGTAGCGGCGGGCGTTTCCGTTGTATCCCCAGTGCGGCAGGGTGGGCATGTATCCAAGGATAGAGTTCAGCGATACTTGTGCTTTGTCCTCATGGCCGAAGTACTTGCACCAGGCATATACCTCTTCCTGTCCGGTCGAGTCCCACGCCATCTCACTGCCGAAGGGATACTCCTCACGGTTCCAGCGGTCGGCGCGCTCTTTCATCAACGCCTCGACTTTGGCGGCCTTCTCGGTCCAGCCCTCGCGTTTCAGATCGTCGAGTATCGCAAGGAACACGTCGCCGTCCATGAGTCCGAGCTCGACGTATCCGACCCGGCGTTGTCCATTTGGATATCGGCTAAAAGCGAATGCGGTCGTTTCAAATGCGTGGTCGAGATACCAGTCCCAGGGATGGCTTTGGATCATGCCCGCCGTGTTACGGGCGATCCGGTACATTGCCCAATATGCGGCCGCTACATGTGGATAGTTATAACCACGGCCGATGTCGTCCGATGCGCGCTTGTTCCAGCTCGTCCAGGTTCCCCAGTTGCGCGACGTATCATAGGGATAATCCGGAAGCCCCTGGGGATCGTAGTAGAAGAGGCTCTTGCGCACACCGTATTTGTTCGGGCCGTCGCTATATTGGATCCCGCCCCATAGCACTCGATCCACGAACTGCTCGTATCGATCCAGTTCTTGCCGATCCGGCTGGCCAAACTCCTTCATGGCTGCCGCCAGCCAGGAGCCGGAACCTCCTTCATCTCCCAATCCCGCGATCCATACCCTGCTGTCCTGCGAGACTATCTTGTCGGCCTGGCGATCGTAGCTCATCACGGACGGGCTGCGATGGAATGGATCGTTCGCGTCGACGTACCATTGCCGAGTGGTGAGGAAACGGCCAAGATCGGCGACCGCCTCGGCGGCAGGTTTGATTATGTAGTAGTTGATCGTCTGAATCAGGCCGTCCGCGTACTTTACTGTGACCCGGGCGCGTCCCCACCTCCTTCCGTGCAGAGAGTAAGCGAACCAGCCGCCGGGAGTCCCCTTTTCCTCGCGAATAGTGATCGCATCCCGTGGATTGACGTCGAGCACAGAGACCTTCTGTTTGTGTTTCAGGAAGAGCTTGCAGTCCGTGTCCATCGGCAGGATGTAGCCGGGTATGCCGACTGCCACGGGCCGACCGTTGTCCACGAGTGTCTTTTCGATGCCTCGAATGTCCGGCGAAACCAGAAACCTGACACCGTACGTTAGGCTGGCGCCGGGCGCAAGCGTTGCCATGGTCGGCGGATTCCACGGGTCGGCGGATCGCCATTCGTTCTCCACACACGCCTGGGTGTGGACCAGCCAAGCGAAAACACCTTCGAAGGTTTGATTGGGGCGGGTGGGCTCTTTCAGCAGTTCGTAGCCTTCGAATGGGGTCTTGGACCAACGGCCCCCCGTGCTGACATGATTGTCCGCCGGTACGACGACAAGGGCGGGGCCCTTCCCGCTCAATCGAGTTACCTGCAAATACCCGGCGTCCCGGCCTATGTAGGGATCAGAGAACGAACAGACTTCATGCGCCTGCTTGAGCGTGCGGCCGGTGATGATATTGTTGAAGACCATGGGGATCCCGAGCGCACCGATTTGGACCGTGTCCCGCGTCGGGTTTCGCAGGGAGAACCGAAGGACCAGCCGGCCACCTTCCACCGTCCATGTACGCGTTATCTTCAGTGGACAATCGGCCGAAAGGGCGGGTGAGAGGTCGGCCGCCGCCAGGTCATTTGGGTGCATCGGCTGAGGAAGGACCGGCGCGCGCGATGTCGCGGAGTCGAACTCCTGCCATTCGCCCGATACGCCATGCCGGACGCGCAACGTGATGTCGCCCAGGTGGTGATAGCCGTTGCGAGCACGGGATTGGA
>ORMF011992388.1_pt1 | contig 14935 bp, 6 predicted proteins | sample 1779871 | NCBI WGS metagenome assembly ORMF01 (sample SAMEA104232316, study PRJEB22302) | groundwater metagenome | biome: forest; feature: aquifer; material: groundwater | place: USA | collected 2011-08-07 | depth 5.4 m | reverse complement strand
CGCCGTATTTTTCGCCGAAAAACGCAATCGCCCCGTCTTTTTTAGCTTCTTCCGTGGGCTTCTCTTCTTTAGTCAACGGCGTGTTCTTGAGGATCTCTTCGTTTACCAGATCTTCAATTTCTTGGAGCTGGGCCGGCGCCAGGGCTTGTCCGTAAGAATAATCAAACCGTAATTTTTCCGGGGCCACCAGCGAACCCAATTGGCGGACTTGCTCCCCCAGCACTTTGCGCAGCGCCGCGTGCAAAAGATGCGTGGCCGTGTGATTGCGCATGGCCCGCTGCCGGCGCGTGAGATCAATCGCAACCTTGACCTTGTCGCCCGCTTTCAGGCTGCCCTTTTCAATTTCCACGGAGTGCAGGAAAACTTTGTCCTTTTTAAGCGTATCGGTGATCCGCGCCTTAAACGAGCCGCCTTCCATAATACCGTAGTCTCCCACCTGGCCGCCGCTTTCCGCGTAACAAGGCGTTTGGTCCAGCACGACGATGCCTTCCTTGCCTTTGAATTCGGCAAACAAAACTTTGGCCTCGGTCACGTTCTGATCGTAACCGGTGAATTGGGTTTCCGGCAGCTGCGCGATTTTTTTCTCCAGGTCCGTGCTCGAAAAAATCGCGGACGCGATTTGCGTCGCGTCCTTGGCGCGCTTGCGCTGTTCGCCCATCAATTTATCAAAGCCGACGCGATCTACGGTAATCCCCTGTTTTGCCGCAATGTATTCTGTGCTCTCTAATCGAAATCCATAAGTATCATGAAGTTCAAAAGCCGCTTCACCCGATAGAACTTTAAGACCGTGCTTTTTAAGTTCATCCAATTCACCCATCAAAAATTCTCGACCGGTTGAAACCGTTACAGAAAATTGGGTTTCTTCAAGCTCTAACGTTTTCATAATGCTTTTTTCCGCATCTTTTAACTCAGGATATGCCTTTGACATTACCTCAACAATTGTCGGAACTATTTTAGATAGGAAAATTTCTGCTCCTTTTTTGCTCGGGGCAATGTCAAAACCACTCCAAATGGCTCTACGAATTAACTTGCGAATGACGTATCCGCGACCTTCGTTTGAAGGAATGGCACCATCAGCAATAGCGAAAACAATAGCTCTTAAGTGATCACTGATAACATATAAATTGTTTCTGTTTTCCTTCGGAACTTTTACATTCAGGTGCTTTTCAATAGCCTCATTAATTTTTTTGAAAGTATCAATTTCATAATTAGTTTTGGCATCTTGCAGAACACAGGCTAGGCGTTCGAGGCCCATGCCGGTATCGATATTTTTTTGGGCGAGCGGCACGAGCTTGCCGCCGTCCTGGCGGTCGTATTGCGTAAAGACCAGGTTCCAGATTTCGGCAAAGCGCTTGTCTTCGACTGTCCCGCCGTCGCCTTGCGAAGGGTCTTGGTCAAAATAAATTTCGGAGCACGGACCGCACGGACCGTTCGGTCCGTCCTTGGGCGCGTTCGACGGCCAGAAATTGTCTTTGTCCCCTAGTTTGTAAATCCAGTCCTTGCGGATAATTTTCGTCCAAATGTCGTAGGCTTCCTGGTCGTCGCGGTGCACGCTCACGCGCAGCCGTTCCTTGGGGATCTTGAGATTCGCGGTGAGATATTCCCAGGCCCATTCAATCGCTTCTTTTTTGAAATAATCGCCGAATGAAAAGTTGCCCAGCATTTCGAAAAAGGAGTGGTGATACGGAGTGCGGCCGACTTCTTCGAGGTCGCCCGTGCGCAGGCATTTCTGCGAACTGGCGGCGCGCTTCAGGTCTTTTTTGACGCCGAGGAAATACTCTTTGAATTGGTTCATCCCGGCGCCGGTGAAAAGCAGAGAGGGATCGTTGGCCGGCACAAGCGAATCGCTTGGGATGACAGGGTGGTTTTTCTTTTTAAAAAAATCCAGGAACGAGTCCCGGATTTCATCGGTTTTCATCATCATGTCACTCTGGTGCTTCGCTGTTTTCCAGTTCTTCGACCAAGTCGCGGACCAGATCAAAGTCAAATCCGCGGCGGATCAGGAAATCAAAAATCTTTTTGCGGCGCTTGAGCGGCTCCAGCCTCGCCCAGGACGCCCAGCGGCCCGCGGCGATTTCGCGCCCGCGTTCCCTTTCGGCCTCGGGGTCCATCTGCCCCAGGACTTCCTGCTGGATCGCCGGCGGAACGCCGCGGCGCTTCATTTCAAATGCAATGCGGCGCTTGCCCGACGGTTTGCCGTGCACGTAGCGTGACGCCAGGTTTTGCGCGTACGCCCGGTCGTTCAAAAGACCCTGACTTTCAAGTTTATCCAGGGTTTCGTTGATAACGTCGGCCGGATAGCCTTTGTCGGCCAGTTTCGCGTTTAATTCTTTGCGGCTTTTGGGAGTTGCTGCCAGCATTCTGAGGGCGGAGACAGAGGCCTGTTTCTTCTGCTCAGCGCGTGCATCCCCTTGCGCGCCTTCATTCAAGCTTGATTTTGCCATAAGACAAAAGGAGCGCAGGTGTCCCTGCGCTCTCTAAAACAATTACAATGGGGACAGGTCCTAGGACCTGTCCCCTTTTGTTTGGATTATTCCGCGTTGGCGGCAGCGGCGGCCACTGCGGCCGGGTCTGCCAATTTCGCGCGGACTTTGTTTTCGATTTCTTCCAGAAGCTTGGGGTTTTCCCGCAGGTACATGCGCGCAGCGTCGCGGCCCTGGCCGAGCTTGTCATCGCCGTAAAGGATCCAGGAGCCGGATTTGTCCAGGACTTGATGCATCGTGGCGAGATCAATGATCGTGGATGACCGGGAAATGCCTTCGTCAAAAAGAATGTCAAATTCGGCCTGCTTGAACGGCGCCGCGCATTTGTTCTTCACCATCTTCACGCGCACGCGGTTGCCGATCGCTTCCTCGCCTTTTTTCAATGTCGCAATGCGCCGGATGTCCATGCGCATTGACGCGTAAAACTTCAGCGCCTTGCCGCCCGGAGTGGTTTCGGGATTGCCGAACATCACGCCGATCTTATCGCGGATCTGGTTAATGAAAATCAGGCAGGTTTTGGAGCGGCTGATAATGGCCGTGAGTTTGCGCAAGGCCTGCGACATCAGACGCGCCTGCAGTCCCATGTGCGAATCACCCATTTCGCCTTCGATTTCGGCTTTGGGGACCAGCGCGGCCACGGAATCGACCACGATCAAATCCACGGCATTGGAACGCACCAGCATTTCCGCAATCTGAAGCGCCTGTTCGCCGGAGTCGGGCTGGGAAATCAGCAAGTCATTCAGCTTTACGCCGAGCTTCTGCGCGTAATTGGGGTCTAAGGCATGTTCGGCGTCAATAAAGGCCGCGGTGCCGCCCTGCGCTTGCACGCGGGCCACAATGCTTAGAGTCAGCGTCGTTTTGCCGCTGGATTCAGGGCCAAAAATTTCAACGATGCGGCCGCGCGGAACGCCGCCGATGCCGGTCGCGAAATCGAGCGTAAGCGCTCCGGTCGGGATCGAGGCGACATTGTCATGCCGTCCCTCGCCCATTTTCATGATCGAGCCTTTGCCGAATTGCTTTTCAATCTGCAGCAGCGCCAATTCAAGGGCCTTTGATTTTTCGGATGATAGCTTTTTGAGCGCGGCTTCGGTTTTTTCAACCGGGTTGGCGGAGGGCCTGGGCAATGTGGGTTTCATTTCTTTTTCAGATTTTTTCATTGAGTGTCTCCCGGAATATTAAGATGGCTGAACAGTGCGACATTTTAGCGGGTTGTAAGGGGGCTGTAAAGCCATAATCCGGCACCCCGGAAGGGCGTTTTCCCCTCCGGAATGCCGGAAAATACGGCTTTTAACGCATATCCATTTCGTGTTCGTCCGACCGCTGGCGCATGGCATCCACGGCCTTGGTCATCCTTAACATTCCCTTCTGGAACTCAGGGAATTTATCCACGCCGAAATAGATGCCCTTCCGCGTAGGTTTAAAGTTCTGACCGTCGCCTTTGCCTTGATACCAGAGGCGCAAATCCACAAAATGGCGGCCCTGAAACGTCGTGAGCGCCATCTGGATCTCTTCGCCCTGGCGGTAAGGAAAGGTATGAATTACCCGGTTTTCGCGTTCATTAGACATAATTAGCTCCTTTGAAGGTTTGCCGGGATTGCAGCGCGAAGAGTGTAAAACGGGAATGTTTTAAAATCAATAATTATTTTAATTATTTGCAAACAGGATTAAGCCGACTTGGCGGTGAGCTGAGCGGCTTCGTAGCGCAGGACGGCTTCCATAATGAAAGCGTCAACCCAGGGACGGCCTTCTGAATCAAAGCGGATCAGCCGGCCCGTGCTGATGCCCGGATAATCCTCCAGCAGCAGCAAGGCGCTGATTAAGCTTTTGCGGATTTCATCGGCTGAAGCGGCCGACGAAGCGGTGCCGACGGCGTAAAGCAGCTGCGAAATGCGCGCCCAGCGCCGGGCCTCGTACGAAATCTGCCAGCCTAACCGTATGCCCACCGGAATGACCGGGGTCTTGCCGCGGACGGCCGCATAGTTGTTTTCCGCGGACTGGACGAGAAACAGAACTTTTTGCCCGTCGAGGCGGAGGCCTTGCAGGTTTTGCTGGGAAGTGATCGCTAAATGCTGCGCGCGGAAAAAATCAGACGCGTCTTTGACCGAACCGGTTAAAAGCCAGCGGCTGACATACGGCTGCAAGTTGGCTTGCGCAAACGCGGCATAATCCCCCGCGGCTTCTTGGTTCTCTTCGGCCTTTAACTCGGGCAGAAAATTGACACCGATCGTCATGCCGGCCTTTGCGTTCTGCGGAACATGCTGCGCGGCCCAATCGGCCAGCTGAGTTTCGCGGCGCCGCGAAAATTCAGCCCACTGTTCGCGCGCGGACAGACCCACGGCCAAGAAGTCCGTTTGCGCCGGAGGTTCATCCTCCAAAAGTTCATCCATGGCGCCGATTAATTGGCGGCGCAGCAGCAGCGCCGGCGCATTGCCGGCTTCAATCATATTGAATCGAATAAGAGTTTCATTTTGCGGTTTTAAAGCCCCTGCCAGTGTCCTAAGTTCGGAGCGGCGGTCGGACGGCAATGCCGAAAAGTTAAATGCCAAGGCGGTGTTTAAGTCCGGCGCGCGGCCGCGGCCGACGCTCAGAGCAAGGGATTCATGATCCGCCCGGTGCTGTTCGAATGTCCCGGCCTTTTCCATCCGCGCGCGCGAAATCGCGAGCATGATTTCCGGCCGCGTGCGTTCATTGAGGAGGGCGCCGTAAAGATCCGCCTTGCGTTCATCTCTGCTCAGCTCAAAATCTTTGATTTCAACCGCATCGGTGATGTCCGAAATGGCAAAATATTCCAAGTCCCTTTCCCCTTCGGGTAAATCGATCTGCAGGACTTGCCAATCCTTCGAAGTGATAAAAATATCCTTTTTGCCTTTGAAGTATCCGACTAACTCCAGCTTGAATGAAGCGCGGCCGCGCGGCGCGCGCACCTTCAAGTAAGCATAGCGGTAGCCGCCGGCCCGGCCCGGCAAAGTCACGGCTTCCCCCGCCCATTGATTGGCGGCGGGACGCGGGATCGTTAAGACGCCGTTGCCCGTAATCGTGTTAAAAAGATTTCCATTCGTTAAATTGCCGATACGGTTGCGGATCCCCAAAAAGAAATTTTGCGGCAGTTTACGGCCGTCAATGGGCACCAGATTTGCGTTTTCCGCGGCGGGCTGAACTTCTGCAGGGCCCGCGGCTTTGGCCTCGGGTTTAAATTGATGCAGCTGCATGCCCTTAAAGTGAATCAAGCCTTCGGCCGGCCGTTTGGTTTCTTCCGGGTTGCGCACGCTCACCGCGAAATAGTTCATGGCGAGGCTTTTGGCGGCGGCAATCGGCGGATGGAGCTCAAACGCAATGTGCCGCCACGTGCGGTCCGCCGATTCTTCAATCACAAGATGCGGCTGTGTCGTGTGAATGACCACGGATTCAAATAGATGCAGGTCGGTATGCTTGAGTTCAATTTCCCAGCGCTCATCTAAATTGGCCGGCACCCACAGGGAAAGATAGCGCGCGTGGCCGATACGGATCGGATCAATCGTTGTGCCGAGCCAGGCATACGGCCTTGCTGCGGCCGTGTTAATTTTATATTCCGCCGCGACTTCACCTTCATGCAAGACCCACATTTCTTCCGGATTGCGGACTAAATCGGCGTGCGATGCGGGCGGACGCACCTGGTGGCCATGGCGGTCGGACGCAACCATGCGCTGCGAAATAGAAATATCGGGCGGCGATTGAGTTTCCCCCTGCGCGCTGATCTCACGAACGGCCCTTTCGTCATCCCCCGGCAAAGGCATACTGGCGACCGTGTGAAATTGGCGCTGTCCCAGCCGGTTCAAGATCGCCCGGGCATGCGCATTGAGCGGCTTAATCAGATCATCGTCCGTGCGGCCGTACCGCCGTTTGAAATAAAGCGCGACGTCGTCCTGGACTCCGCCGGCAAGCGCGGCGGCGGACACAAAAGTGGTGTCGGCCGTGTGCATCACCGAAGCGCCGGCCTCATTGGTAAAAGAAGTCACGGGCCCGTATTTTTTGACGACGCCGGGCTGATTCAGTAAATGCGCGGTCCATTCCAAACCGACTTTCCGGTAAATCGGCGTTGCCAAGGCCGTTGCATAAACCGAAACAAGCCGGTCCGTATCGATGGGGCCCAGCACCGAACCTTTGCCTTCCGTGGCGAGGTCGATGCCGGCTTGCAGATATTTTCCTTCGGGCGGCGGGCCGTATTCTGTGCCGACAAATCCGGCCAAGCCCAGATCGTGCGCGTGATCGGCATGCAGAAAGAGATAATTGTAAAGCAGCGGCGCGAGATCGGATTTCATAAAAGGCATGTAGAGCAGCGGCCAGCCGGTTTCATGCATGGAAAAAATATAGCCCTGCGGCATATTAATGAGCGGCCCGTTGGTGTTCACCGAGTAATGGAAGGTATCGTTGGGCAGATTGAGCCAGGCCTGTTCCGAGATATGGCCGTTGAGATAGGCCCAGTATTGGGCCATGCTCCATTCGGTCCACAAACTGGCATGCCCGGCTTTCTTGACGCCCTGCTTGCGCTCCAAATCATATTCGTCAAAGAGCTGTCCGGAAACGGGATCGACCATTTGTTCATAATGCTGGTTATCTAGAATTTCAGCGGCGAGCTGCCGGATATGCCGTCCATCCGCGTCGGTACGGTCCCAAAACGCGCCTGCAACCGCGGCCAAGGCCATGGAAAGCTGTCCGTTGTCCAGCACCGGGATCATGCGCCGCCCTGCGTAAGGCGCAATGCCGAGCGTGCCATCGCCGTAAATTTCAAACCAAGGAAAGAGGCCCGCGTAAATTTCGCCGCGCAGCGCGCCGTCCTTTTGAAATTTGCGCAGCGAGCCCAGGGCTTGGAGCAGGAGTTTATCCGCTTCTTGCTGCGTCATTCCAATATCCGACAATAAAGGATTTTGCTGCGAGACCTTAATAAGGAACGGAAGATAAGCGCCGAGTTTCGAAGGCGCGGAATAGCGCCCAGCCGGAGCCACCGGAGCGCCGCTGCGCGGATCAACCATCACGTGGTCAAACGGCTGGCCGGAACTTGAATCAACACCCACCTTCCGCACGTATTCGCCGATACCTGCAAGATTTTTGCGTATCGACGCCAGGGTTTGCGCCGAAACATCGTCGGCTGCCGTTTCTTCCTTTTCCGTGCCGCCTTTTATTTCTTCAGGTTCGACGGGTTTATCTTTACCCGCAAGGCTCCATAGGACCATAAAAATGGCCGCGCCGAGTCCCCCGCCAAGCAAAAGCTGGACAGCCAGCCGGCGGCTGATGTCGCGATCGAAAAGCGGGCGTTTAGGTTTGACTTTGTTTGGCGGAACCGGAGCCGGCTTACTCTTGACGGGACCCGGTTTGACCACCGGCGGAGGCTTGACTGCAGCGGGCGGTTTTTGCGGAGCAGGCGGTTTCTGTACCAGGATAAATTCAAAAATAACCTGATCTCTCCAGGAACCGGGCCGGCCAGGCGGAAAATCAATATCATAATTGGTAAAGGTGCGTGCGAGCATCGCTTGGGCCGCGCGCATATCCGCATCCGCATCCGGGTGCAGTTCCAAATCCACCTCGATTGAAATCAGCTGGCGGGCGGGGTTCTTTGATTCAGGCAGCCCCTCGGGAAACTTTACGCGCGCCTTATATTCGCCGGTAAGGCCGTTATTCAAACGCCGGTCTTTGGAAACTTTAAGCGATTTGCCCAGCGCTTTTTTTAAGTTGTCGGCGGTTAGATCCATGCGGACTTCGGACCGCGCTGCGAAGGTAAAAAGATCGGCCGCAAGATCGCTTTGCGCGCTCAAAACCGCCGGCGCTGCAACGGGGGCCGTATGCGCATGCGCGGCATTCAGACGGGCCGGTCGATTTTGGATTTTTTTCAGACGGCGGGTATAGTGAAGGATATTTAAAAGCCAGCGCTTGCGCAGGGATTCGCTGTATTTTTTATTCAGCAGCTCATTCGTGAGCCATGGGTCTGCCGGTTCCTGCAGATTTTCGCGCCAGCGCTGAAGGATCCAGAAATGATTACGGCTCAGTTTTTCATTTATCGCTACGGACAGAAGTTCATCGCGAAAGGCTCGCGAAAACGCGCGGTTTAAATTGACGGCGCCATTTTCTTCGCTGAGATACGGCTGCCACCAAATTTGGCTTTGCATGTGGGCTGCGTAAAGCTGTTCTGAGTCCGGCAGGGACGTTTGAAGGTCCGGCACAAGCCAAGCGTAGGAAATCCCCTCGTTCTTGAGCGCTGCCGTAATGCCTTCCGCGTGAAATCCGCCCGCGACCATGACAACCGGGGCCGTGCCCTGATTTTCACGGCATAAAGCCGTCAGCCGCCGGATCATTTGCTCTTCGCGTTCAAGCGCGGTTTTGTAAAAAAGAACATGCGGTTCAAATAAAGACGAAAGATCAGGCGGTATTTCTTTTTTGATTTCGAGCCACTCGCCGCGGGTCAATGTTCGCCGCGCTAGGCCTTTGAGCAATTGCAGGCGCCGGCTTTCAAAGTCCAGGCGCTTGTGTTCGGGAGTCCGGAAGAATGCCGCTTTTGAAGACGCGGCGTATTCTTCGAGCGAGCGCATAAGGTCGTCGGGCTGATTGGCGATCAATTCCGCGCGGCGCTGAGTCAACAGCCGCCAGCCCGCCGGAATTTTAACCGGCATGCGGGCCGTCTCAATTAAACGCACCAGCCCGGCAATAAAATCGGGACCGCTGATTTGGGAGGTTCGGTATTGCTGCATTTGGCTGTGAAATTTCGGAACGAATTTGCGGTAACGCGGATTTGTTTGGAGCTGGGTTGCGACTTCGCCGGCAAGGCGTCCGATCTGCGGGCCGCTGTCCGCGTGACCGGGCCGGATCAGTTCATACAGCGCGTCCGCGGGTGTGCCCGCGGCCGGCGGCCGGATTGCGGCCGATTCAAGCAGGACCTTATCCAAAGAGCGCTTATTTTCTTCCCAGGCGTGCCAAAGCCGGTCGAGACGCAAAAGTTCGGGAGAGTAGGCGCGTTTTTTTTCCGCGCTTAGATTTTTTTCAATTTCGGCTAACCGCGGCAGGATTTCAAGCTCGGCTTCCGCCGCGGAACGGTAAGCCCGGAAGCCCTGTTCGTATAAACGCCAGTCTTCAAGGCCGGTAAAGCGCACGCGCGACGGCAGTTTTAGAGCAGCTGCCGAAATGCCGGACATTTCTCCCTTGCGCAAGTGATCGTTGAGAATAGCGCGCAGTTTCTTTTGATCCGGAAAGGAGTGAAAGACATTGCGTCCGTCCAAGTCCCCCGCCGCGCCTTCAAAAACAATGGTGCGGGCATTAAATTTGCGGGCCAGGCGGCGGAGAAGGCGGTCGATTTTTTGCTGGGCTTCCGGCTGGCTGTGCGCATCCGATATGAATAAAACTTCCGCGCCTTTGCCGGCGGCCGTGCTTTGGATCCGCGCCAAGGGCGAAAGGGCTTCGGGACGGTAAATGAGCGATTGAACAACGGCAGAACCGGAGTGAATAACGACGGGATTGGGCACCTCGGCGGGCGCAGCGCTCGCGGGCGCAATCGGGGCGATTGCGTGCATAACGATGACCGCGGATGCAGTTATTTTACGAAGTTTTCTCAGCATATTTAGAACCGGTTCACCGGTATTAAATTGAGTATCATTGCGCGAGGCAGTCGGATCGAGTCACAAAATGTAGCATTTCAGAGCAGGGATTGCAATTTTGGGACTCATTTGAACTAGCAGGAATTAACTCGCGATGTCAGGCGATAAAGCGGCAATGCGGCGTTAAAAGGTCAAAAAATCTTCTTTTCTTCACCCTTGAGCAGCCGGCCGATATTGGCCCGGTGCGTGAAAAAAATAAAGACTGTCAAAAGCAGGCCCATGGCCAAGAGCCATTCGCGGTCCGGTTCGGCGCGTTCCATAAAAAAAAGCACGGCCGGAAATGCGACCGCCGCGGTCAGTGAAGCGGCTGAAATAATGCGCGTGATTGCGAAAACTAATACCCATAAAGCAAAAGTCAGGAGCGTCGGAACCAAGGCGACGGCCAGGAATACGCCGAGCGATGTGGCCACGCCTTTGCCGCCTTTAAAGCGCAGCCAGACCGGAAAGGTATGGCCGGCAATCGCTGCCGCCCCAAGCAGCAGCGCGACCGGGATAGGCGGACGTTCGCCAAGAACGATTTCGGGCATTACGACCGCGAAAATTCCCTTGAACGTGTCCAGAGAGAAAACCAGTAAAGCCCATTTACGGCCCACGACGCGCAGCACATTGGTGGCGCCGATATTGCCGCTCCCATGCTGGCGGATATCAATCCCCTTGGCCAGCCGGGCCAGAATAAGCCCAAAAGGGATTGAACTGACGAGGTACGCTGCAATCACGAACATGGCAGTATTCATACTTCGCTCTTTGCGTTGAGGAGCTTAAGTTCGCGGACAATATAAGCCAGCCCGGACAGGATGGTCAGTGCCGCGGTGATATAACAAAAAATCAGCGAAATTCTCCACTTCAGCAAAATCGTGATCAAGGTCAGCATTTGAGAAGCGGTCACGCATTTGCCCAGCAGGTTCGGCGCAATGCGCAGCGTCTGCGTCATAAAATAAATCATAATCAGCCCGGCGATAAGAATGAGGTCCCGGAAAACGATTGTCACCGTCACCCATAGCGGCGGTTCGTACGGAAAATGGTCGACGAATAAGAGACCTAAAAAGCCGCTTAAAAGCAGCAGCTTGTCGGCCAGCGGATCAAGAAAGCGGCCGAGGCGCGTGCGGATGTGCATAACGCGCGCTAAAAGACCGTCCAAGGCGTCAGTAATGCTTGCCGCCGTGAAAATTCCAAAAGCAATCCAGCGGTGGTGTTCTCCGCCGTTTTGATAGGAGATGAGGGATGTGAAAAAAAACGGCACCATCAAAATCCGCGACAACGTCAGGAAATTTGCCGGGTTCAAGCGGAAACAGGTGTTTCTGCAGGGACATCCGCTTTTTGCGCCGGACCGCTGATTACCCCGCCCGTGGGGTTCACTTTGACGGAAACGATTTTGGAAATGCCGGCTTCCTGCATTGTGACGCCGTAAAGCGAATCGCCCATTGAAATCGTTTTACGGTTGTGAGTGACGATGATGAACTGGGAGGATTCGAGGAATGTGCGCAGAACCGTTAAAAAGCGGTCCACATTGGCCTCGTCCAGCGGCGCATCGACTTCATCGAGCACGCAGAACGGACCGGGCTTGATCTTGAACAGCGCAAACAGCAGCGCAATCGCGGTCAGGGCCTTTTCGCCGCCCGACAGCAGGCTGATGTGCGTGAGTTTTTTGCCCGGAGGACGGACATGAATGTCGATGCCCGATTCGAGCGGATTGGTTTCATCCACGAGCACAAGTTTGGCCACGCCGCCGCGGAACAGGGTCTGGTAATATTCCTGGAACATGGCTTGGACGCGCTCGAATGTGGTTTCAAAAAGGGTTTTCGTGGTGCGGTTAATTTTACGGATTGTTTCGAGGAGCTGTTCGCGCGCATCCTCCATGTCTTTCTGCTGGGCCATGAGGAAATCAAAGCGCTTTTTAAGTTCCTCGTATTCTTCGATCGCCAGCAGGTTCACCGTGCCGAGGGCCTCGACTTTTTCGCGAAGCTGCTCAATTTTCTGGATCAGTTCTTCCGGGGACAATTCGCCGAGCGGGTAATCCTCAGCGCGGAAATTGGCGATCTGCAGCCGGTAAGTCTGCTCCAGGCGTTCGCCGATATTTTTGGCCTGATATTCAAAATTCAGGGCCTGCATTTCCATCTGATGCAGTTCGTTCTGAATCCCCTGTTCTTCTTTAATCATGGCTTCCAGGGCTTCGCGGAGACCGGCAATCTGGGTCTGCACGCCTTCTCTTTCCTGGCGGATAATTTCAAGCGCGATTTCAGCCTCGCGCAGTTCGCGGTTAATGTCGGCCTGCTTTTGGGCGATTTCTTCATCGCCGCGGCGCAGATCTACTTCCTTTTGCGCCATTTGCTGCACTTCGGCCGCAAGCAATTCGAGACGGTGCTTATCACGCGTTTCGTGTTCGGCCAGCATGCGCAGCGACTCGTCTAAAAAGCGGTTGCGGCTTTCAATGTGGTCAAGCTGGGCCTTATGCTCGGCGGCCTTTTGGACGGCGGAATTGCGAGACTGCTCAAGCGTTTCAAGGCCGCGGGTTCCTTCTTCCTGCTGCTGGCGCATACTGCGCTCCACGCCTTCCGCATCCTGGAGTTTTTGTTCCAAATCCGTTTTGCGCTCCTCGGCTTCGCGGCATTGCCCGTCTATTTCCCGGACGTCCATTTCCGCAAGCTCGACCTCGCGTTCCAGCGCGGCAAGGCGCTCATCCATGCCCCGCAATAACGATTCGTAGGATTCCTTTTGAATGGCCGCGTCCAAGTGCCCGGTTTCAACGGTCTCTTCATTTTCCGTGATTTGGCGCAGGCGTTCCTGGCCGATACCAAGCTCACGCGTTTGATGATTTAAAGATTCTTCCAGCCGGGCCACGCTTTCTTTTAAACGCGTAATATCTGCGCCGCGCTTGAACAGATTGTGTTCCGAGGAAAGCCGGCCGTCGTGGAAAAATAAGCGCCCATGCGGGCCGAGGACAAGGCCGTCAGGACTAATCAGTTTATTTTCGGCGGCCAGCGGCAGCAGGGATTCCAGATGTTCGGAATCAGCGGTTTGATCAAGCACATAGACATTTTCAAAAAAAGGACCGAATACTTTTTCATAGCCCTCTTGAATGCGGACACGCTCTCTGAGCGCGCAGCGGATCATCGGGTGCTGCGGCTTCGGCCGGTGATTGACAGCGCCGTTGGTATTTTGGCGGATGAGCAGGCCCATGGGCAGAGGCTTTTTGCGGCGGATCGTGGTGAGCAGCGAAACCGCAGTCTGAAGATCCTCGACCACCAGGGCGCGCGAAAACGATTCAAGCGCGGCTTCCAGCGCCCATTCATAACCTTCATCGACGGTAAAGATCTGGCGTAAATTTTTGGTCAGGCCGCGTTCCGTTTCAGAGACTTCGGCAATAACCGCTTCCTCGCCTTCGCGGGAGGCATGATCAATTTCCAAAAGGAGCGTGAGGCGCGTTTGGTCTTCATGGAGCTCGCGGCGGATGCGGTCCACTGTTTGTTTGTGGTCTTCCACCAGGCCGTCCATTTTACGGCGGTCGTGGTCCAGCTGCGCCTTGGAATTTTCAAAACCCGTAAAGCGTTCCTGGCAGGCGCGGTATTCCCTTTCGGTCGCTTCCTTTTTAATCTGCCATTCCTGGCGCTCGGCCACGAGCCGGGCCTTGACTGTCTCTTGCCGGCGCTTTTGTTCCAGCGCGCTTTCGATAAATGCGGAGAGGCGGTGGAATTCATTGCGCGAGGCCGCGCTGTGCGCGGCGGCGGAAAAAACTTCTTTCTTTAATTGTTCTAATTCGGCGCGCGCGGCATGGATCTTGGCTTCCAGATCGCGCAGGCTCTGCTGGACCGCGGCCCATTCAGTTTCGTTGTTCTTTTTTTCGGCGGCGATCTCGGCAAATTCGAGGGATTTAGCGGCGAGGTCGCGCGCAGCTTTTTCAATGCGCTCGTTCAGCTGGACTTGTTCCTGCTGGATTTGGCCGCGGCGCGAGGCCATTTCCATCCGCTTTTCCTGATTAAACTGAAGCTGCTGGTCAAATTGTTCAAGCTTGGAGGCCAGCGCGTAACGGCGCGATTCTTCGGAGCGGTACTTTTCTTCAATGCGCCGCAGATTTTCGGCCAGCTGCTCCTGGGTCTTGCGCGAGTGATGCGATTGGTCGGTGATTTCCTTGCGCCGTTTCTCAAGGCCGGCGCGGGTTTCGGAAAGAGTTTGCTTTTCATTTTGAATATGGCCCAGATCGCCGAAGGCTTTTGTGAGTTCCAGCGATTTTAACTTTTCAAGCTCGACCTTATAGCGTTCGGCGCGTTTGGCCTGCCGTTCGGCATACTGAATATTTTTTTGGACTTCTTGGATGATGTCGTTAAGACGCAGGCGGTTTTCTTCCGTCTTTTCAAGCTTGCGGATCGCTTCTTCTTTTTTGACCTTGTACTTTGAAATGCCGGCGGCTTCTTCAATCAAGAAACGGCGTTCGTCGGCATCGGCATTCAAAATGTAGTCGATGCGGCCCTGCTCAATCATGGAATAAGAACTCGAACCGATGCCGGTGTCGAGAATGAGGTCTTGGATGTCCTTCAGGCGGCAAACTGTTTTATTGAGGAGATATTCGCTCTCACCGGAGCGGTAGAGGCGGCGCGTAATCGTGACTTCATTATAGTCAATCGGCAGGCCGCGGTTCGTATTGTCAATCGTGAGCGAAACTTCAGCCATGGCGGCCGGCTTGCGGAAATCCGTGCCGTTAAAAATCACGTCTTCCATTTTGGAACCGCGCAAAAGCTTGGCGCTGCGTTCCCCCAGCACCCAACGGATAGAGTCGGAAATATTGCTTTTGCCGCAGCCGTTGGGGCCGACCACGCAAGTCACGCCCTCGTCAAAGAT
>ORMF010491852.1_pt1 | contig 14941 bp, 12 predicted proteins | sample 1779871 | NCBI WGS metagenome assembly ORMF01 (sample SAMEA104232316, study PRJEB22302) | groundwater metagenome | biome: forest; feature: aquifer; material: groundwater | place: USA | collected 2011-08-07 | depth 5.4 m | reverse complement strand
CGCGTTTTATGTCTTCCGGCTTGGCCGTACTCTTGAACTTAAACGACACGACATGCTGGATTTTTTCGGCGGCAACAGCGGATGTCGTCACGCCCGCCAGGGTGAACGCACACATAATTGCGATCAGAATTTTCATGGTTGATTTGTGGTTTGATTTGGCTTCGGCGACGAAGCGTAACGGCTGGTTCAACATGGAGCAAGCGTCCGTTGGAGCGTCCGCGCCGCGCCGCTAAATTTCCATCTTCCATCCGCCCGCCGCCATGGCTTATGCTGTGCAAATGTTCGAAATCGTTACCGCATCCATTGGCACGGCCGCTCAGAAACTCACGCACTTGCGGAGGTTTCTTTGACGTACCGGGCACGCAGAAACGCCTGAGCGAAATCGAAGCACTGATGGCGGCGGATAATTTCTGGGGCAACCGGGAATCGGCCCAGAAGATCATTGACGAGGCCAATATCCTGCGCGGCAAGATTGAGCCATTGTTGCAGGCAGAGAAGCAGGTCGAGGACGCCCGGGTGATGATCGAACTCGGCGAAGCCGAACCACCCGCCGTCCAAGCCAAGATGGAAACGGAGTTGAACCGCGACGCCACGCGGCTGATCAAGGAGTTGGATGCGCTGGAACTGAAGGTTTTCCTCAATGGCCCGCATGACCGCAACAATTGCATTCTGAGCATCAACTCCGGCGCCGGCGGCACGGAGGCCTGTGATTGGGCCAGCATGCTCATGCGGATGTACCAGCGCTGGGCGGAGTCGCGCGGCTGGGAGGTCGAGGTCGAGGACGCCCTGCCGGGCGAAGGCGCGGGCATCAAGAGCGTGACGATGTTGCTCCAGGGCGAGAACGCGTATGGCTTCTGCAAGGCGGAGCGCGGCGTGCATCGGCTCGTGCGAATTTCGCCGTTCGACTCGAATAAGCGCCGGCACACCAGCTTTGCCAGCGTGGATGCGATCGCGCAAATTGAGGAGATGTCGTCGGAAATTGTCATCCCGCCGACGGAATTTCGCGTGGACACGTTTCGTTCCGGCGGCAAGGGCGGGCAGAACGTGAACAAGGTGGAAACCGCCGTGCGCATCACGCACATCCCGACCGGCCTCGTGGTGGCGTCGCAAGCCCAGCGTTCGCAACACCAGAATCGCGCCACGGCGATGACGCTGTTGCTCTCGCGGATTTACGCGCAGCGGCTCGACGCGGCGAAGGCGGACATGGAAAAGTTTTACGGCGATAAAGGCAGTGGGTCGTGGGGCAACCAAATTCGCAGCTACGTGTTCCAGCCGTATCGCATGGTGAAGGATTTGCGGACGGGCGTCGAAACCAGCAATGTGCAAGGCGTGATGGACGGCGACCTTGATGCGTTCGTGAACGGCTGGCTGCGCGCGGGTTGCCCGGCCAAGCGGATGCAGGGCGTCAAGGACGTGGAAGAATGAACATTCTCGACAAAATTGTTGAGCAAAAAAAACTTGAGGTCGCGCAACTGCCCTTGCGCCCGATCGCCGCCGGCGATTTGCGGGACGCGATGCTGGAGCGCGGTGAGCAGCGGGATTTCCTGGCCGCGCTGCGCCAGCCGCGAGCGGGCGATGTGGCGCTGATTGCCGAGGTAAAGAAGGCCTCGCCGTCGGCGGGCGTGATCTGCCCGGACTTCGATCCGGTGCGCATTGCAAAGGAATACGAGGCGGCAGGCGCGAGTTGTTTGTCGGTGCTGACCGATGAAAAGTTTTTCCAAGGCTCGCTGGATTACCTTCGTCAAATCCGGGCCGCCGTGAAACTGCCGCTGCTGCGGAAGGATTTCATCATTGATGAGCGGCAAATCCTGGAGGCCATCGAATGGGGCGCGGATGCGATCCTGCTGATCGTGGCGATTCTGGACGATGCGCGGCTGAAACATTTCCACACCCTGGCGACCAACGCAAGTCTGGCCGTGCTGGTGGAAGTTCACGATGAAGCAGAACTGGATCGGGCGATTGCGATTGGGGCGCAGTTGATCGGCGTGAACAACCGGGATTTGAAGACATTCAAGGTTGACCTTGCCACCACCGAGCGGCTCGCGACGAGACTATCCCAGACTCCAGACCCCAGACCCCAGACCCCAAGATTGCTGGTCGCGGAGAGCGGAATTCACACGCGTGCCGATGTCGAGCGGTTGGCAAAATACGGCGCGGGCGCCATTCTGGTGGGCGAAAGCCTCGTTCGGACGGGTGACATCCGCGCCAAGACACGCAAGCTTCTGGGGCAATAATAATAAAGGGACGGCGCTTTACGCCGTCCCTCACTGCAAATTTCCGCTGCAACTAAATCTTCTTCGGCAAAGCCGCCCAGCCGCCTTTTTTCGCGCTGCTCTTGACGCAAGTTTCGATGAAGGCGATGCCCATCCAGCCGTCCTCGATGTTGGCGTATTTCGATCCGTCGCAGGCGAACGGCTTGCCGGCCTGCCATTTGCGCACGTCGGCTTCAAAGCAGCGATGCAGGCGGGCATAGGCATCGTGGAATGCTTCCGGGTGCCCCGCTGGAATGGTCGGCTCCGCCATGAGGTCGGCGGGCACATCCTTGGGCAGAAAACCGTCGCCCGGCGTGACGGCGCCGCGCCAATAGACGCGGTCCGGCTGGCTTGCCAGTTGGATCGTGATACTCTCGGGTTCTTCCTGCCGCCAGACCAGCGTGCCCTTGGTGCCCGAAATCTCGATGCCGAGATCGTTCTTGTGGCCGATGCAAATCTGCGAGGCGCGCACAAGAGCTTTGCCGCCGTTGCTGAGCTGGCAGTAAATCGTGAAGTGGTCGTCCAACATGCGGCCTTCGACGAAGGTTTCGAGATGGGCGGAAACCTGGGTGACATCCAGTCCGGTCACGTAACGAAGTTGCATGAGCGCGTGGGTGCCGATGTCGCCGCCGCAGCCGGAGCCGCCCGCGAGCTTCGGGTTGGTGCGCCAGGTAGCCTGCATCTGGCCGGTGGCTTCGAGCTTGGTCGCGAGCCAGCCCTGGAGGTAATAGGAGTCCACCCAACGGACATCGCCCAGCAGGCCGGCACGCACGATGTAGCGGGAGAAGCGGCTGGTCCAGTGACCGAGATAAGTGTGCGCCACGCCGAAGGGGATGTTATATTTGCGGGCCGCCTTCACGAGGGCGTTCGCCTCCTTGAGGTTCAGGCAAAGTGGTTTTTCGCAGAACACCGGAATGCCCGCCTTGATGGCCTTCATCGCCGGGTCAAAATGCACGTGGTTCGGCGTGACGATGAGGATGTAGCCAAGCTTCTCGTCTTCCGGCAAGGTGGCGTTGGCCGCGATCATCTCGTCGTACGAGCCGTAACCCTTGAGGGGATACGGCCAATTCGCCGCTTCCTCGAGGGCAATTTTGGGATCGGGGAACAGCGCGCCCGCCGTCACCCGGCGCGTGCCATCAAAGTGGATTGCCTTTTGATGGGGATTGACGATGAACGCGCCTTTGCCGCCGCCCACCAAACCGACATTCATGGGTTTGTTTGACATAGATAATTGTGTTTTGTCTGTTCTTTAGTTTGTCTGCAATCGCTTGTTGTCCGTTCAAGGAGTTTGTGCCGGCCTAGATTTTCACCCACTGACCTTTTTTGGCCGAGAGTTCCACCGCTTCGAGCACCTGCTGATTCTTGAGGCCGTCCTCAAAGGTCGGGTGAACCGGCTTGCCCTCCACGCACGCATTTACAAAGTCGGCCACCGTGTGCACGAAGGTGTGCTCGTAGCCAAGGATGTGGCCCGAACCCCACCAATGGGCGATGTAAGGATGGATGCCGTTCGGCTGCGTGACCACGATATCGCGGAAACCCTGACGGTCTTTTGGATCGTCGTGGTTGAAAAATCTGAGGCGGTTCATGTCCTCAAAGTTAAAATACAGCGAGCCTTTGCTGCCGTTGATTTCAATCGCGATGTGGTTCTTGCGGCCGGTCGCCAGCCGGGTGGCTTCGAGATTGGCCAGCGCCCCGTTGTCGAAACGCCCGATGAACGTCGCGGCATCGTCCACGGTCACTTTGCCCAGCTTGGGCGCGGCTTTGGCCCCGAGGCTGTGGCCTTTGCCGGATTCATCCACCAGCGGGCGCTCGGTGATGAACGTGTGCAGCAGGCCGCAAACTTCCTTGAACTCGCCCACCAGATAGCGGCCCAGGTCAATGATGTGCGCGTTGATGTCGCCGTGCGCCCCGCTGCCGCTGCTGCCCTTTTGCAGCCGCCACTTCAGCGGGAAGTCCGGGTCACTCAGCCAGTCCTGCGCATAACGGGCGTGGTAGTGATAGATTTTCCCCAGCGCGCCTTCACCGATCATTTTCTTCGCCAGCGCAATTGCCGGGATGCGCCGGTAATTGTGGCAGACCATGTGGACGACTTTCGCCTTGTGCGCGGCGGCCAACATTTGCTCGGCCTGCTTGGTGGTCAGCGCAAGCGGCTTTTCGCAGAGGATGTGTTTGCCGGCCCGCGCGGCGGCAATGGCAATGTCGGCGTGCGAATCGTTCGGCGTGTTGATGTCCACGACATCAATGAGCGGCGATTCCACCACGTCCCGCCAGTCGGTCGCGGCGTTTTGCCAGCCGAGTTGGAGGCGCGCGGCCTGCACCCCGGCGGCGCTGCGACCGCAAATGGTATGCAACTCCACGTGCGCCTTCAGCGGAAAGAACCGCGGTGCCTGGCGCCAGGCATTGGAATGGGCTTTGCCCATGAACCCGTAACCAACCATTCCGACGCGCAGTGTTTTGGCCATAACTAAACTAGAGGTTGAATTGCTGCTGGGCGTCTTTATAGTGGTGAAAATTTTCCAAGTCAACGGATGACTTGCTCCCGCGCCATGCCTTTTACCGCCGCTGAAATCGCCAAACACCTCCAGGGTGAAGTCTTCGGAGACCCCGAGACCCCGCTCAAAAGCTTCGCCCTGGCCGACCGCGCCCAGCCCGGCGACCTGACCTTCGCGGAAAATGAGGAGTTCTTCGCCCGGGCCGAACAAAGCGCGGCTTCCGCCATTATCGTCACCGGGGCGCTCACGTCGCCGGGCAAAGTCCTGATCCGCGTGGCCAATGCGCGGGTGGCGTTCGCCAAGGCCCTCGCACTGTTCTTCCCGGAACCAACCTTGCCGCCCGGCATCCACCCCAGTGCCGTCGTCGCGCCCTCGGCGCAGGTTGATCCTGCCGCCTACATCGGGCCGAACTGCGTCATCGGCGAACGGGCGCGGATCGGCGCGGGGGCGGTTCTGCACGCGGGAGATTTTGTGGGCGACGACTGCCAGCTCGGCGCGGGCGCGGTCTTGTTTCCGAACGTCACGCTGTATCCGCGCACCGAGATCGGCCAGCGCGTGCGGATTCATTCCGGCGCGGTCATCGGGGCGGACGGCTTCGGCTACGTGCTGGACGCTGGTGCGCATCGCAAAGTTCCGCAAATCGGGAACGTCATCCTCGGCGACGACGTGGAGATCGGCGCCAACGTGACAATTGATCGCGGTGCCCTCAAACCCACCGTCATCGGCCGGGGCACGAAAATAGACAACCTCGTGCAGATCGGGCACAACGTGCAGATTGGCGAGCATTGCCTCGTCATCTCGCAAGTCGGCATCGCGGGCAGTTGCGAACTTGGCAACTACGTCATCCTCGCCGGTCAGGCGGGCCTCAGCGGCCACTTGAAGATCGGCAACCAGGCCACTGTTTCGGCCCAGTCCGGCGTCATGCACGACATTCCGGCGGGCGAAAAATGGCTCCGCAGCCCCCCCAAACCGGACAAACAAGCCAAGCGCCAGATGCTCGCCCTTCAGCGTTTGCCGGAGTTGATCCGGCGCGTAGTGAAAATCGAAAAGCAACTTGGCCTCGGCAACGACCCGGAGAATTCAAAATTCAAAATTCAAAATTAAAAACCCGCCGGCTCGCGGCCCCGGTGTTTTGCCTTTTGCCTTTTGCCTTTTTGATTGGCTACGCCGCCGTCGCGCTGGCGCAATCCCCTCCGCTGCCGGCCACGCTCGCCGAATTGCAGCAGCGCCTCACGGATCATATTGCCCATCCGCGTTTTGTTGCCGCCACTTGGGGCGTGAAGGTGGTTTCGCTCGATAGTGGCCAGACGCTCTTCGAGCAGAACGCCGGGAAACTCTTCAGCCCCGCGTCCAACTGCAAACTCTACACGATGGCGCTCGCGCTCGACCAGCTCGGCGGCGATTACCGCATCAAAACCTCGCTCTACGCCGCCACGAAACCCGACCGGCGCGGAGTCCTCAAGGGCGACCTCATCCTTTACGGGCGCGGTGATCCGACCATCAACGCCCGGCTCAACAGCGGCGACATTTACCGCGCCCTCGAACCGCTCGTCGCCGCGCTTACCAACGCCGGCGTTCGGCGGATCCGCGGTGATTTGGTGGGCGACGAGAGTTTTTTTCGCGGCCCGCCGTACGGTTCCGGCTGGGCGTGGGACGACCTGAATTATTACTACGGCGCCGAAATCTCGGCCCTGACGATCAACGACAACACGCTGCAACTTTCGGTAAAGCCCGGCGCGACCGACGGGGCGCCGTGTCAACTCACGCTCGCGCCCCCGACGAGTTACGTCGTCTTGAGCAATCGCACGCAGACCGTTGCCGCCGGGGGCAAACGCGATCTCAATTTCCATCGGCCCCTCGGGCAGAATGTCATTTACGTCACCGGCCAGATGCCGCTCAACGACACCAACCACACCGACGAGGTGACGATGGCCAATCCCGCCGGGCTGTTCGTCACCTTTTTCAAGGAAGCCATTGCCCGCCACGGCATCCGAGTGGACGGCAAGACGCGCACGGTGAACGGGTTCAACCCGCCGGTGAAACCGTTCGACGTCAGCCGGCTGGTGGAGCTGGGTTACGTCAGTTCACTGCCGATGCGCGACATCGTCTGCGAAGTGCAGAAGCGGACGCAAAATCTTTACGCCGATCTTGTCTTGGCCCATATCGGGGCGCTGGCGGCGGCGACCGATGCTCCGGGAACTTCCGAAGACGCCGGGATCCACGAGTTGGAAAAGTTTCTAACCAAAGCGGGCGTGCCGCCGGGCGACGTGCGATTCGAGGAAGGCGCCGGCCTCTCGCGCAACAATCTCGCCACACCCAACGCCACCCTCGCGCTGCTTGAATTCATGAGTCGCCACGCGGAAGCCGATGCCTACCGGAACGCGCTGCCGATTGCGGGCGTGGATGGTACGCTGCGCAATCGAATGAAGAACACTTCCGCCGCCGGCAAGGTGCGCGCCAAGACCGGCACGTTGCGCTGGGCCAACTCGCTTTCCGGCCATGTCACCACGGCGGCGGGCGAGCGTTTGATTTTCTGCGTCATGTTGAACCGCTATGCCGCGCCGGACGTGGAACACAGCGGTCGCGCGGAGATTGACCGGATTGCCGTGCTGCTGGCGGAGTTTGCGGGCCGCACGGACAAGTAGCCATCGGTGCTTTCGTAAAGGTTTTTCGCAAACCGGCGCTTGACGCCGGAAACGGGCAGGCGCAGGCTCGCGGCATGAAAGCCGAAGGGAAGGCAATTCTCTGGCAACCGCGCAGCGGCGGCGGGAGAGGCTGCTGCCGTTGGACGGGATCGCCCAGCGGTTGCAGAGGGGCCGCTATCAAACTGTGGACTGCTCCATCTTTGCGAGGCTGCTTATGACCCCTGAACGCCTGGCTGCCTACCGCAAGACTTTCGGGCCGATGATGAGCACGGAGGAGCTACGGGCCATCGTCGAGGGCAGAAAACTTCACAACCTCTCCGAAGAAGCAGTGGAAGCGATCCGCCTTTTGCTGGCGGAGCGGAAAGGGGGCGGGCATCAGGATGGGTCACCACTCAAATCCCGTGACGCGCTGCCGCCTCAGCGAAGCGATTCCAGAAGAGTCCGTGAAGTTGCCTTCAAACAATTGCCTAAGCACGTCCTGTCTGTCCGCGAATTCTTCACCTGTTACAAAGACCAATGGGCTGCTGAAAAACCACGTTCTATTTTCTTGCGGCACCCGACCTTCCAGGTGGCGCCGGACTTCTCGCAGGAGGTGAAGCAGCGGATTCTGAACCTTCTGTCAGGCTCCCCTTCCTTGCCCGTCGCATATTATGCCAAGAAGCGGTTTCTCTCTGGCAAGGTCGAGTTGCTCTTTCTGGAGGATAGCCTCATAATTGATGGCCCCGAAGTTGCCACTGCCGAGTCTTGCTTGCAGCGGCGGCAAGGCCGGCTTCGGATTGAGCTTCGCGCTGTGCAAACCGTTGAGATGAGGATCATCGGAGCGCAGTTTAGCCCATTGGGGTCACTGCTCCTCGATGGCCATCTCATCCCTTGCCCAATGGCCTTTGCGCATCTTTTTGCACAATTAGTCGTCAGGCTTTCCTCCGCGTCCTACAATATTGCTCGGTTCGCCGAGACACGAAAAGCGCGAGCGCGTGACCAGTGGGCAGAGACTAACCTGTTTAGAAAATGGCTTGATCCTTTGTCAAAAGTGCTGCCGGCGAAATCCAAGGTAAAGGTTGGTCTCGGGCACTCAGGCATCCTCTCCAAGGGAACGATTGGTTTCGATCACTTTGATTTTACTGGGTTCGCAGGCATCCCCTGGCACAACATTGCGGATGTTCATACCTATGTGGAAACGGACGTGCTACAAGCGACGACCTCAGCGATGGATGGAGTGTTTGGTGGAGTAAATGAAAATGGTAGGCTAACGGTACTGACTGTCGAAGGGGAGACAATGGTGTTTTTGGCCCGCCCAAAAAGCATCCCATTGGTTGAGGAATGTATCAAGGAACTAGTCGGCATTGGTGACAACGCTCGATCCGTGGGCACTGCAACACCCACAAGTCCTCAGTCTTTGATCGACGCTGGGAAGTCTAAGTCTCGCGCCGTGGGCTTCTCGATGATCGCGCTGGGCATAGTCGCACTGTGTATCGGAGCGCTCGGTGGGGTTGAGAGGTTTGGCTATGGGCCGTTCGCCGTCGGATTTTTTGCTCTGCTGTTCGGCATCTGGCGAATGATTCGGCCATAACTTTGCTGCTCCTCTAAACGGACAATGACTGGCTCGGGAGAGACAACCGCCTCGGCTGGATGATAATCGAGGTCGTCCTTCTGCTCGTGGCTTTGTTTACAGTCGGGATCAGTTAATCGGCCTTGCGGGCCAATGGCATTGCCGAAAGTCTCCTAAAGATGACGCAGAACCTGCCTTGAAAACGGAGCCAACTCAGTTTAGAACGTGGCCGGTTCCTAACTTCTACAACTTCCGCTCTCGGTGCTGCGGAACGCGGTAAGTTCTCACAATCCCAATGAACCTCTTTCCCGAGCGTGGGTGGGCATCCACTCTGTTCGCGTCGTCGGTGCCGTCCTTTTCCTGAGAGCAGGCGTGGTCGTTCTGCGCGGAGTGGAACGGCGGGGCGAGCGAGACGACGGCCAGTTTCCGCTTCTCACGGTGGCGAGACTCCGCTATAGGTTTCGCCGCCAACAGCCCATTACTCATGCAAACCACGCTTAAGATCAAACTCAGCCTCTTCATGTTTCTCCAATACTTCATCTGGGGTTCGTGGTACGTGAGCATGGCCACGTATCTCGGGAAGACACTCGGCTTTGCCGGCGGGCAGATCGGGCTGGCATACGGAGCGTTCGCCATTGGGGCGATGATCTCCCCGTTTTTTGTGGGCCTGATCGCCGACCGCTATTTCGCCTCGGAGAAGTTGCTCGCCTTTCTCGGCATTCTCGGCGGCGCGCTGCTGTTTGCGCTGCCAAATCTGACGACGTTCAGCGCGTTTTATCCCGTGCTGATCCTCTACTGCGCGTGTTATGTGCCCACGCTGGCGCTTGGTAATTCGCTCTCGCTACACCATCTCGCGAACCCGAAGCGCGACTTCCCGCTCGTCAAAACCCTTTCTGCGGTCGGCTGGATTGCGGGCGGCGTCACGCTCAGTTTGGTGCTCAAGGGCGAGCAATCGGCGGTGCAGTTTTATCTGGCGGGCGCGGCTTCCATCGCGCTGGGCTTGTTCTCGCTCACGCTGCCCCACACGCCGCCGAAGAAAACCGGCAAGGACGTGCGCCTCGGCGAAATTCTCGGCCTCGACGCCCTCGCGCTGTTGAAAAAACCGTCGTTCGCCATCTTTATCGCGTGCATGTTCCTCATCTGCGTGCCGCTGTATTTTTACTTCGTGAACATGAACCTGTACGTGACCGAACTCGGCTGGCGATACACGGCGGCGAAGATGTCCCTGGCGCAGGTGTCCGACGTCATCTTCCTGATCCTGCTGCCGTTGATGCTGCGAAGCCTTGGGTACAAAAAAACCATCTTCCTCGGCATTCTCGCCTGGGTGACGCGTTACTTTCTGCTCGCGGCCAGCGTGAACCACGTCGAAATGGGAACGGCGCTCATCTTCGCCGCCATCCTGTTGCACGGTGTTTGCTACGATTTTCTGTTCATCGCCGGCCAGCTTTACGTGGATGACGAGGCGAACGAGCGCATGCGCGGCGCGGCACAGGGCTTCATCGCTTTCATTCTCTGGGGCGTTGGTAATTTCGTCGGCAGCACGCTGGCGGGTAAATCGCAGGCGTTCCACACCCTCTCGCAACCTCAGGGGGTCATTGCCCATGACTGGCACGGCATCTGGATTTACCCGGCTTGGGGCGCGGCGGCGGTGTTGGTTGTGTTCCTCATCTTCTTCCGTGACCCGCCGAAGAAAACCGCCGCCATCGTCGGCGGGACGGGAACAAAATAAGACTCAGGAGCCCGGTTGGTGCTTGAACGCCGGGCGGAACAATTGCGTCAGCAATTTTTCTTTTGCTGCGCCGGAGGATTCGCTAGACTCCACCCATGCCAGAGATCGCCAATTTCGTGAACAATGGGGCCGCGAGCGTCACGCCCGGGGTGGCCGAGAAGGTGTTGCGCCAACTGCCGCAATGGAAACTGGAATTCACCCAGATCAACGCCCCGCTGTTTCCGCACCTCGTGGATCAGTTGGAATTCCTGGCCGACGCCATCGAGGACGCGCTCGAAGGGGCGTACAAAGAATTACCGTACGCGGCGCTGGCACAGGGAGTATTCGCGCTCGTGTACGCGCACAAGAAGGTGGGAATCATCCCGGACAGCGTGTTGAGCCTGGGCTACGCGGACAATTCGAGTGTGGTGCGGGCGGTGTTGATTCAGAACGAGAAGGCGTTCGCCATTTACGCCAGTTCCCATGGTCTCAACTGGCAGAAAATAACGAGCCAGCCGTAAGCGCGTGCGCGGGTGGGAGGTCGAGGGCCGTGCGCCCCGCTCAATCCTTCACGGGTTTCCTCTAGGAAGCTCGTCTGCAAGAGCTGGAAAAAATCTTTCCGCTTCTCCAAAACATCGTTGTGACCCCCAGTCCGTGTGGAGAAAAATGTCCCCGCCGTGCCAGAACAGGACAACCGGTGTCTCCGTCTTGTGACGGCGGGCGGCCAACCGGGCGAAGTTGATTTGCCAGACTTGGGGCACGCAATGTGGCGAGCAGATTGCTAGATAAAATTGCCCGGCCGAGTTGTTCCAGTCGTTTTAGTGTTTGGCGGGGCAACTGAGTTCACACATGGCAACGACAATGACGCAGGGCGAAGAAGCGCAATTGGCGCAGACGGTTGAAATGTTTGAGGTCATCACTCAAACCCAGCCGTATGACTATCAATCGCTGGAAATCCTCAAGGAAGCCTACAGTAAATTGGGGCGCGAGCCGGATGCCATCAACACATCCAAACGCATCGCGCACGCGTACGTGCAGATGGGTCAGTTTTCCTCGGCCATCCTCGAGTACGAAACCATCCTCCAGCATCAGCCCGACGATCCGGAAGTGCAGGCCGCGCTCAAGCAGATCGAGAGCAAGGCCAACCCCGGCAATCAACCCGGCCTCACCGACACCGCCGTCTTTCGGAAATCCGCCGAAGGCAGTACCGGCTTCCTCAAGAAGCCGGGGGTCAAATCCACCGCCCCAGTGGACGACGGCCGCAAGCAGATGCACAAGATCTTCGTCGAGGGTAAAATTCTCGCGCCAGCGGACTTCGATCTCTGCTGGCACACGCCGGATCTTTCAACCCTGCCCACCGATGTCAACGAGCCTTTTATCCAGGTGATCGCCGACAAAGGCCTTATGCAGATTGACGCGGCGCTGAAATTATTGTGCGACCGTACCCGCGTGGCGTTTTTGCCACTGGAAAAATACGACCTCGACATTGATCTGGCGCGCAGTTTTCCGGCGGACACCTGCCGGCGCTGGTCCGTGCTGCCGTTTGATCGGATGAGCAAGTCGGTTCTGGTCGCCACAGCGAACCCGTTCAATCAGCAGGCGGCCAAGGAACTTGCCGAGGCCACGAATCACCGGTTGCTCTGGTATCTCGTTCCCCCCCTGGACCTCGTCAAAAATCTCCGCAAAGTTTTTCGCTAAACCATGCCTCCCGTAAAATCATTTGGCGAACGCATCGCCGACGCCCTCGTCGAGGACGGCCTGCTCACGACCAAGCAGGTCGAAGAACTGCTCGAACAGCAAAAGCGGGAAGGCACGCGCTTTATCAAGCTCGTCATCGAGAAATCCCACGTCAGCGAGCAGGACCTCACCGTTTCGATGGGCCGCGTCCTCAACGTCCCGCCCATCAACCTCAGCCGCATCAGCATCGTGTCCGAGGTGGCGGACCTGTTGCCCCGCGAAATCGCGCAAAACCACAAGGTGATTCCCGTTTCACGCCTGGAGAACAAGCTGTTCCTCGCGATGGCGGACCCGCTCAACGTCCTCGCCGTGGATGACGTCAAGCGCATCACCAAGCTAGAAGTCGCCACCATGATCGCCTCCGAAAAGGCGATCCTGGACAAACTCAACAGCCACGACGCTGCCAAAGGTGGCCGCATGGAGGACATCATCCTTGATGCCCAAAAGAAAAACGGCGACGACGAGATTGAAACCGTCAAAGAAACCAACGAAGAGGTCAACATCGACCAACTCGCCGCCGCGGGCGAAGAAGCGCCGGTCATCAAGCTCGCCAACATCATTCTCATCCAAGCCATCAAAGACCGCGCGAGCGACATTCACATTGAACCGTTTGAAAAAGGCCTGCGCCTGCGCTACCGCATTGACGGCGTGCTGGCCGACGCCACCCCGCCGCCCAAACAAATGCAATTGGCGCTGGCTTCGCGTTTCAAAATCATGTCCAGCCTCGACATCGCCGAACGCCGCCTGCCGCAGGACGGCCGCATGCGCGTTCGCGTCGGTGGCAAAGATTTCGACCTGCGCGTCTCCGTCATGCCCACCGTGCATGGCGAGAAGATCGTGCTCCGCGTGCTCGACAAAACGAACCTCTCCGCCAGCCTCGACAAACTCGGCCTCGACCCGGACACCTACCGGCAATTCAAGATCGCGGTGGACGCCCCGCATGGTTTGATCCTGGTCACCGGCCCGACCGGGTCCGGCAAGACCACGACCCTCTACTCCGCGTTGAATGAACTCAATAATCCGATCTTCAACATCGTCACCGTCGAAGATCCCGTCGAATTCCAAATCCCCGGCATCAACCAGGTGCCCGTGAAAAAGGAGATCGGCCTCACGTTTGCCAACGCCCTGCGCTCCATCCTGCGCCAGGACCCGGACATCATCATGATCGGCGAAATCCGGGACACGGAAACCGCCGAGATCGCGATCGAAGCCGCGCTTACCGGCCACCAGGTGTTGAGCACCATGCACTGTAACGACGCTGCCGGCGCCATCGCGCGCCTCGACGACATGGGCATTGCGCCCTTCTTGATTTCATCCTCCGTGATTCTCTCCTGCGCGCAACGCCTCATGCGCCGCATCTGTTCGCACTGCAAGGAGCCGGTGACGTACCCGCAGAAGATGTATGAGGATTTGAACATTGACGCCAGCCTGTTCGCCGGCATCACCCTTTATCGGGGTCGCGGCTGCGATCGCTGCAAGAACTCCGGTCACACCGGCCGGCTCGCCATCATCGAAGCCATGACTATCACCGATGAAATCCGCAAGCTCATCATCTCGCGCTCGAACTCCCGCGAGCTTAGCAAGGTCGCCATTGGTCAGGGCATGCGAACGCTCCGCATGGCCGCACTGGATCGCGCCCGCGACGGTGTTTCCACGCTGGAACAAGTCCTCCTGCTCACCTCGGGGCACTGAGGTTTGACAAGTGGCCGGGAACGCGCCGCCCTACATCACCATTCCGCCATCCACGGTCAACACCTGGCCCGTCACATAGCGACCCGACGCGGCGGCAAGATACAACGCCGCGTTTGCGATGTCCTCCGCCTGACCAAAGCAGCCGAGCGGAATCTGTTTCAAAGCTTCCGCCCGCATTTCCGCCTTCAATTCCGAAGTCATGTCCGTCTCTATGAAACCCGGCGCGATGGCATTGACCGTCACCCCGCGCGAAGCGAACTCCCGCGCCGCCGATTGCGTGAAACCGATCAATCCCGCCTTGCTCGCCGCGTAATTGCACTGCCCCGCATTGCCGATCAGGCCAACCACCGAGGAGATGTTGATGATGCGACCCGCGCGCTGTTTGAGCATCGCCCGGTTGAAGGCCTTCGTGACGAGGAACGCGCCCTTGAGATTCGTGTCCAACACCGTATCCCAATCCGCGTCGCTCATGCGCATGAGCAAACCGTCGCGCGTGACGCCGGCGTTGTTCACCAGGATGTCCACGCGGCCGCACTCGGCGAGAATCTTCGCGGCGGCGGCGTTGACGGATGCCGAATCCGCCACATCCACGGCGTGCGCCCAGGCTTTGCGGCCCAGCGCCCGGACTTCCGCGGCAACCTTCTCGGAATTCTCCGCCGTGCGCGAGATGCAGACCACATCCGCGCCTTCGGCGGCAAATTTCAACGCAATGGCGCGACCGATGCCCCGGCCCGCGCCGGTAACGACGGCGATTTGAATCTCCAGTTGTTTCATGCGAGGAAATGATTAACCTAGAATGTACCCGAATAAACATGAAAAATTGTGAGGCGTGAGACGTGATCCACTCCGAGCGATTTTTGCCGTTT
>ORMF010101137.1_pt1 | contig 14943 bp, 13 predicted proteins | sample 1779871 | NCBI WGS metagenome assembly ORMF01 (sample SAMEA104232316, study PRJEB22302) | groundwater metagenome | biome: forest; feature: aquifer; material: groundwater | place: USA | collected 2011-08-07 | depth 5.4 m | reverse complement strand
TAAAAGAATTTGCAAGGGATTATGAGGTTATTGCTGTTGAGCTGCCCGGGCATAGTGAGAAAGATGTATGGTCTGAATCAACATTGAGGCCTGCTGTTGAGAAGGTTTTACTGTCCACTGTTCACTGTCCACTGCCCACTGGCTTTATCGGCATTGGCTGGTCGCTTGGCGGCCAAGCGCTTTTGGAAGCAACGCTCAACTCGCCCGATTTATTCAAAGGCATTATCCTTGTTGCATCATCGCCATGCTTTGTAGAAAAAAAAGATTTTCAATGGGGCCAGCCTCAAGCCGTTGCAAGGAGGATGTTAAAGGATTTAAAAAAGGACTTTACAAAAACAATGGAAAGGTTTTATCCATTGAATTTTACAGAAGATGAGCTTGCGACAGATAATGCCAAATGGTTCCTTAGTTATTATAAGGGAAAATCCGCTATGTTTCATCATGATAGCGTTGCTAAAGGTCTTGAAGCGCTTTTTTCATTTGACATTCGGAAAAGTCTTAATGGCATCAAGGTTCCTGTGCTTATTATTCAAGGAAGCGAAGACAACGTCTGTCCTTCCGGCGCATCAACATACCTTGCAAATAATCTCAGGAATGCAAAGATTGAAATCATAAGCGCAGGCCATGTCCCTTTTCTAACAAGGCGCAAGGAATTTAATAAAATTGTCAGGGGCTTTATAGAAACATTATGATAACGACAGAAATTGATAAATATAAAATAAGGTTGTCTTTCTCCAAAGCTGCGCTGCACTACGACATATTTGCATCGTTTCAAAAACAAGCGGCAAGAGAACTGGTGAATAAGCTGTCAGCCATCAGCTGTCAGCCATCAGCTATGAAAATTCTTGACATTGGCTGCGGCACAGGTTTTCTTACATACGGCTTGGCAGATGCATTGCCTGAGGCAAATATCTTTGGATGCGATATCAGCCATACTATGATAAAAGTTGCAACTTGCAAGTTGCAAGCTGCAACCTCCCCCTTTATCCCCCTCATAGAGGGGGACAGGGGGAGGTTGCGCTTTCTTACTGCTGACGGGGGCGTATTGCCTTACAAGGATGAAATATTTGACAGGGTTGTATCCAATCTCACTTACCAATGGATTCATGATATAAAAACTGCGTTTTCAGAGGCGCACAGGGTTTTGAAACCAGAGGGAGTTTTTATTTTTTCTGTACTTGGCCCAGAGACATTGAAGGAGTTAAGGCATTGTTATATTGAGGCGAAAGCTCGATTTAACAGGAATGGACTGCCGCCTTTTATTGGCTTTTTAGATAAACAAATGCTACAGTCAGCCCTTGAGAATACAGGCTTTAAAAATATATCTATTAAAAAGGCAAATATCATTAAAGCCTACCCCGACATGTGGGCGCTATTAATGGCCATGAAATCTATTGGCGCAGGAAATCCATTTAAGGAAGGCGACAAAAGCCTTGCCAGAGGCTCTTTATTAAAGCAGATGGCAGAGGTGTATGAGAAAGAGTTCAGTGGCCCGGGGTCCGGTGTTAGCGAAAATGTCTCTGTGTCTTTAACTCACCACTCGCCACTCGCCACTCGCCACTGCATCTATGCTACTTATGAGGTCATGTTTATTTACGGGAAAAAAGGAAAATGCATTAAATGGCAAAATGAGCAATAAGGTTTTGATCATCATTCCAGCCTATAATGAGGCTGAAAGTATTGAGGGTGTAATATCGGCAGTTAAGAAAGAACTGCCGGACGCCGGCATTGTTGTCATAAATGACGGCTCAATGGATGCTACCGGCTCTATAGCCAAGAGGCTTGGTGTGACAGTCGTAGACCTGCCCTACAATATGGGGATAGGCGCTGCTATGCAGACAGGCTACAGATATGCCGCATTGAACGACTATGATATTGCAGTTCAGGTGGATGGGGATGGCCAGCATCCCCCTGACCAGATAATATATTTGATCTGTCCTATTAGTGAGGGAAAGGCAGATATGGTTATAGGTTCAAGGTTTCTTGAAAAGGGGGGCTACCACCCGTCGTTGGCAAGGGGTATTGGCATAAAGGTTTTTTCAACAGTAATATCCCTTATAACAGGCCAGAGGATAACAGACACCACTTCAGGTTTCAGGGCCGTCAACAAAGGGGCAATAGAGTTCTTTACCCGAAATTATCCTGATGACTATCCAGAGGTAGAGGCCATTGCATTGCTTTATAAAGCAGGATTTAATATAATGGAAATGGCTGTGAGGATGAAGGAAAGGACCGGTGGAAAATCCTCCATAACAGCTTTACAAGCTATTTATTATATGGTAAAGGTGTTTCTATCCGTATTTATAGATATGTTGAAAAGGGTTGAAAGGTGAGATGAAATGCAGCTCGTTCAGGTTATTGCCGTCATTTTCAGTATCAGTCTCTTCATAGGCATTGTGGACCTGATAAGGCGCGGGATGATCAAAGAGCAGTATGCCCTCCTGTGGCTGGTATCTGCCGTTATTTTATTGATACTTTCAGTGTGGAGGGGTCTTCTGGATAAGATTGCCCTTATGATAGGCATTGCGTATCCGCCGTCCCTTCTTTTCCTGGTTGCATTCCTGTTTCTTCTCCTGATAGTGCTGCATTTTTCGGTTATTATTTCAGATTTTAGTGAAAAAAATAAGCGGCTTAGTCAGGAGGTTGCGATACTTAAGACAATATTTGAACAATATAAAATAACAAAAGAGAGGAAAAATGAATCTTGAAAAGATATTTGAAAGCAAAAATTTTCATCTTGTTGCAGGTTTATTGATTGCGATATTAACCTTTCTGGTATATTCCAACACATTTCATGCAAGTTTTCACTTTGACGACACCCCAAGCATAGTTGAAAACTATACGATACGGAACTTAAATAATGCGCCTGGCATGTTAATCAACAATCGCGGCATAGCAACGACTACATTTGCCATAAACTATGCTATTGGCGGGCTCAATGTCATCGGATACCATATCGTAAATCTTGCTATACATATAACAAATAGCATATTGGTCTATTTTTTGGTTTTCCTTACCGTTAACCGTATTGACAGCCTTAAGGATCGGGCAAAAAAGATAGCTGTCTATACTGCTTTACTCTTTGCCGTGCATCCCATTCAGACTCAGGCTGTAACATACATTGTCCAGAGGATGGAGATACTTGCATCTATGTTTATGCTCATTGGTCTTTTGGTTTTTATAAAAGGCGCGGAGACATCGAAGACATCTGCAAGAGTACTGCTTTACGGAGCTGTGGCCGTTTCATATCTGTTCGGATTCTATTCCAAAGAGATTGCCATAACACTTCCTGCCATTATATTTCTATATGATTATTGTTTTCTTTCCAGCGGCGGCAATCAGAAAGTAACAGCAAGACTGCCGTTATATCTTGTCCTGATTGCAATGCTGGCATTTTTTACAACAAGGACGCTCACAGGCCTTCAGGAAACGCCGGGCGGCTCAGCAGGGTTCAATGTTCAGAGCATAACGGCAAAGGAATATCTGTTCACACAGTTCAATGTGCTTATATATTATATTACCCTCCTCTTTGTGCCGATAAATCAGAACCTTGATTATGATTTTCCCGTGTCAAAAGGACTCTTTGAGGTTCCGCTTGTAAAGGATGGCACAGTATTAAATATCCCTATTCCGCCGCCCATTGTATCCCTTATAATATTATCAGCCGTAATCGGGTTTGCCTTTTATCTTTTTACATCCCGCGCATCGCGTATTACCAATCACGGCCGTTTGGCCGCCTTTTCTATTTTATGGTTTTTTATCATCCTGTCTCCCACATCCAGCTTTATACCTATAATAGATGTCATATTTGAGCACAGGCTTTATCTTGCCTCTGCCGGATTTTTCCTGCTATTCAGCCTTGGCTTTGACCGGATATTTGAGTATGCGGGAAAAAGAAAAGTATAAAATCAAATGCATTTTATATGCCCCTGTTAAGGCTCATAATATTTACTGCCCTGCTGATTATCCTTTCCATTGTAACAATTAAGAGAAACCATATCTGGCAAAATGACATCGCCTTCTGGTCGGATGTGGCGAGAAAATCGCCAGGCATTGCGCGTCCCCACAACAACATGGGGAGCGCCCTGCTAAATGTAGATCGCTGCGATGATGCTGTGCCTTCGTTTTTGCTTTCCATAAAGGCTGACCCCTGGTATATAGAGCCGCATTCTAATATTGCTATGTGCTATATCAAAAAAGGCCGCTTTGACGATGCCATACCAAAGTTTGAAGAGGTGCTCCGCATAAACGCAGTCTTAAAAAAAGGGCACTACGGCGTCCAGGCAGCGTCAAAATTAGACTTACAGGCCCATTCAAACCTTGGCAATATATACAATATAAAGGGTATGACAGATAAGGCGATATTCCATTATAAAGAGGCATTAAACATAAATCCAAAAGATGCCTCAACCCATTTCAACCTGGCCATGACATACGAGGCAATTGGGATGTTAAAAGAGGCTATGGCAGAATTTGAAGAGGTCTTAAAGACAGACCCGACAGATGAAGGAGCGCGGAGGGGGATTGAAAGGCTTGGCAGGCTTTTGTATTGACCCCATATACCTTTTGTGGTAGTTTTTGTTTAACCTGAATATGTCATCAAAAACAACAAAAAAGACGGCAATGTCTGAAGCAGTCCGCGTCCTAATCGCAGATGACAATGCAATAGCCAGAAAGGCCCTCGCATCCCAGTTTGAGGCCCTCGGCTTTGATGTTGTTGCCGCAGCAGCCACAGGCGAAGAGGCTGTGGCTCTTTATGACGCATTTAAACCTGACCTCGTTATTATGGATATTAAGATGCCAAAGATGGACGGCATCGAAGCTGCAAAGATTATAACCAACCGCATACCTGTTCCCATAATCCTTCTAACAGGCTATTCCTCCGGACCGCTGGTTGACAGGGCAATAGAAAGCGGCGTGCTTGCCTATATTATGAAACCAGTAACAAAAAAAGACCTCCTTCCTGCCATAAGGCTTGCCTTTGCCAGATTTAATGAATTTAAGGCGCTCAAGACAGAGGTTCTTGACCTGAAAGAGGCGATTGAGGCAAGAAAGTTTATTGAAAGGGCAAAAGGCATACTCATGAAACGTCTTGGTATTCCTGAGGACGATGCCTTCAAACTCCTACAGTCTCAATCACAGAAGGAAAATAAAAAACTTAAAGATATAGCAGAAACAGTTATAACTGCCAGCAGGCTGATATAGATTAACCCCTCCGGAAGATTTACGATAGATGTCCGCTTCAAACCTTGGAATAACTAATTTTATCTCTGCCCCTTCTTTTCATTTGACCCTGTATCATAGGCTATCTTTTCGAAGGTATCTGTTTCAGGTGTATAGGCATAAATATCTCCGGTTCCAATATCGTAATACCAGCCATGCAAATAAATATCTCCTGCCTTCAATGCATCAGCAACAAATGGATATGTCTGTATATTTCTTAATTGAAAAAGGATATTTTCTCTTTCTGCTATCTGCTGACATTCGGTTGGAGAGGATTTAGGAAAAAGTCTGTCGACTATTTCCTTTACAGGCAATACTAATTCTATCCACTCCTTCAGATGGGGCATCCCTTCAAAATCTTTTTTGTCCCGGTAAAGCGCCTGCATTGCCCCGCAATTTGAATGCCCACAAACTATAATGTCCTTTACCTTTAAACCCAGCACTGCAAATTCTATTGCTGCAGCGACACTGCTTTTGTCCCTTATAGCATCATACGGCGGGATAATATTTCCTACATTCCTCATAATGAATAATTCACCAGGCATACTATGGGTGACAAGCGCCGGGTCAACACGGGAATCAGCACAGGTAATAAACATTACCTCTGGTTTCTGACCTTCTGAAAGTCTCTTAAAAAAATCTTCTTCCTTTTTGAAATATGACGACTGAAAGTGATGTATGCCTTTATATATCTTTTCCATTTTCTTACTATCTGTTTGTCTCTTTCATTGCATATAAATTATTGGGTTCCACTTAAAAATGCGTGTTTATAATACACACACCTTTTTTATAAGGCACCTCTCGCATTTATCATAATCTTTTTTCTTCGGACAATGCTCTAATATCCCAAGCCTGCATAAGGCAAAGTCATATTTTACAGGGTCATTTGGGTCAAGCTTTTTTAAATTATCAGTAATCTCCTCTGCCATTTTCCAATCAGGGTTTTTCCTTTTGGTAAGGCCGATATTTTGAGATATCCGTGCGATATGTGTATCCAGAGGGATTATTAGCTTGCCAGGAGATATATCCTTCCATAGGCCAAAATCCAACTTATCCCCCCGTCTTACCATCCACCTTAGATAAAGATTTAGTCTTTTGCACGGACTGCCATCGTTTGGAGATGGAAAGAAAAATCTTACACCAGCATGCTGAGGGAGTTTTTCTTTGCCATAGATGGGAGACGAATCAAGCAGTAATGCCCTTTCAGAAAAACTTACAAGGCTATTCTTTATATTCACATCCTCCGGCTGATAGCCTTTTAAAAAAAACCTTCCTACAGAGCCGCTCTTCTCAATCATTTGCTGAGCAAAGTAAATGAGACACGCAATATCTTTGCCGCTGTTGAATCTGTGGACAAAACCATCAAAGACCTTTGCATCTTTTTGCGGGTTGAAATTGACAATAAACCTGTATGGCTGATTGCCCATCAGTTCCAGCACAGTTCTTACACTTATCAGTATCCTCTCTACCCGGCCGTACGCAAGTGAAGATGCGACCAGACCAACAAGCTCCTGATCTTCCGGTTTTTTAACTTGGTGAACAAATTCAAGCGGGTCAGGTGAAAGGAATTTCAGGTCAAATGTAGCATATAGCTTATCAAGGCAGTCCTTTAGGTTTTTCATTTGTTGGCTTACGAAACCATATATTTTATCTTATACTGGCCTAACTCTATAACATCGCCGTTTTTGAGGAGATGGTGCTCCTGCACCTTTTCTTCATTAACCTTTGTAGCCGTTCTGCCGCCTTTGTGCACTATGGTAAACTCGCCCTGCTTGCCCCTCAGGATGCTTGCATGATGTTCCGCTATGCCTTTTCCCTCCAGTTTTAATTCCATATCATCGCCGACGCCAAGTGTGGTTACTGTAGATTTTAAAATATACTCCTTGCCGTCTTCAAGCACAAGCTTTGATTGTCCGCTCGGTTTTGCTTTTGCCTCAGGAGAAACAGTGGACGAAACAGGCGTCTGGGCAGGCGGTTTTGCAGGCGGCGCGGCAACAGGCTGTGTAGGAAGGATAGTTTGTTCTGCATCAGCAGTCTGCGGATATTTAAATGTAAGGGCGTAATTTAATATCTGTATACTGTCGCCGTTTTTAATCTCTTTCGTTGTTATCTTTTCGCCTTTCATAAATGTTCCATTCGCGCTTCCATTGTCTTCAACAAAAAATTTGCCGTCCTTTTCTTTTATTACGGCATGATGTCTCGAAACCCCAGGGTTATCTATTAAGATGTCGCTGCCTGTACCCCTGCCAATAGTAGTCTCTGCCTTTATAATCGCATATTCATTTATAATCTTATCAGCTTGCATGAGAATTACTTCAACGTCTTTTACCGATACTGAGGCGCTTGGTTTTTTTATGTAATGAGCCGTTAAACTCTTTGGCAGCTCATCATTTGGAGAGATTCCATCAGGCACAGGGGTCATCTGGATATCGTCAAAAACCTCTATAGACGGCACACACCCCTTTTGGCCAAAGATATAGAGAAGAAGCCCGTCCTTTGGCTGCTCTTGCGAATGAGCGCCGTCAGGAAGATAATTAAATGACGGCCTTCCCTTCAGGCAGATACAAAAACCCAGCTTTTCACCGCATCTTGCGGCAATTATACTGTCAGCGCCTTTTTGAGCCAGCTCATTAAGCACCTTTTCCATATCAACCATATCTGCCGTAAATTTATGCGCCGGCCGTTTCTTGAAATAAACAAGTATGCTTAAAAGGAGCTTTTTTTCCACCTTATAAAAAACAACGGATGCTGTGCTGAGAGTTGAATAGGCGTCAAAAAAATCCTGGACATCAAGCATGGACAGACCATCTTTCTCTGCCCTGCCTGAGGCATACGGTCTTCCGCCTACCACAAAAAGATACGCCATGCCGTCCTTATCTGAAATGGTAAAATAGCCGTTGCTTGCCGCGGAGATTGTATCATTAAAAACAGCGTCAAAGTTTTTGATGTTTAAGTTTTTTTCCTCAAATAATTTTTGGATAGCCGGAAATATTGGAATCATGGTTGTTTTCTCCGCTATGAAAACTTCACAAGGACTGTCGTTATATTATCATCTCCGCCGTTAAAATTTGCAAGGCCGATAAGTTCTTCGCAGGCATTATCCAGATCGTTGCACCGGTTGATAATATCAAGCATATCTTTATCCTCTGCAAGCGATGACAGACCGTCGGAACAAATAAGGATAACATCGTCCTTCATTGCCTCCTCATCCCTTGTGTCCACCTCAACAGCCTGCGCAGTTCCGATCGCCCTTGTAATAACATTTTTATAAGCTGACTTCTTTGCCTCTTCTGCTGTGATTAATCCCATTGAAAGCTGCATACTCACCATAGAATGGTCTTTGGAAAGCTGTTCAATGCTGTTATTTCTTATCCTGTAAATTCTGCTGTCGCCTACATTTGCCGTCGCAAAACCGCCGTTGCAAATCAGGATGCCGGCAATGGTTGTGCCCATGCCCTTCATTCCCTGCCCTTTTTCTGCCATCTCAAAAACACCCTTATTTGCAAGCTGTATTGCCTTCACGAATATTTCTGAATTTGGCGGCCCTTTTTTAAGCCAGTCAGAGAGGCTCATCTTTGTTATCTCAACTGCTATCTGGCTTGCTATCTCGCCTGCCAAGTGGCCGCCCATGCCGTCTGCTACAAGAAAAAGCCCGAGATCCCCTGCCGCGCAAAAGCTGTCTTCGTTGAGCTTTCTTTTTTTACCCACATCTGTTTTTGCTGAAAATTTTATATTCACTGGTTTTCTCCGCGCTACCCCGTCTTTGCCAGACACACTTTTATTGCATTTGCAAATTCAGCGCCTGTCTGGAATCTCTCTTCCGGTTTTTTAGCCAATGCCTTGTCAACGAGTTTTTGCAATATAGGCGGCAGATCCTGTTTATATTCCAGGAGCGGCGGAGGAGCTGCATTTGCAATCTGATACATTATGGTTGTTATTGTATCTCCATTGAAAGGTTTTTCACCAACAAGGAGTTCGTAGAGTATCACCCCAAGAGAAAACAGGTCGCTCCTGCCGTCAACTTTTTTGCCGGCAAGCTGTTCAGGGGACATATAGCTTGGTGTGCCCATTATCACGCCTGTCTTTGTGTGAGATGATGATTGAATCTTTGCTATGCCGAAGTCGGTCACCTTTATCTCGCCTTTGGCAAGCATCATGATATTTGCCGGTTTTATATCTCTGTGGACTATACCATTTTTGTGGGCATAATCAAGTGTTTCAGACAACTGGCCGATAACCTTTAAGGTTGTTTTTAGCGGCAGGAGGTTTGTCTTTTTACACCAGGTCTCAAGCGTCTTGCCGTTCAGAAACTCCATTGCAATGTATGCCAGGTCTGTTTCTTCACCCACATCATATATTGTCACAACATTGGGATGTTTCAGTTTTCTTGCGCTCTGCGCCTCTCTGTAGAAACGTTCTTTTACTGCCTCTCTGGTATCCGCGTCAACCTCATCAAAGTGAACGGTTTTGATCGCGACCTCATCTTTCGTGTCCGGATCAAAGCCCTTATACACAATACCCATCGCCCCCCTGCCAAGTTCCTCTATTATCTCAAACTTGCCTATGGTGGGTTTTTCCATTCCCTCTATAATGGCTGTGCCTTCTGCCGTTGCCTTAGACCCTTTCCAAGCGCCTGCTGCTGCCGCTGTTGAAAGCTTTTTGATGCGGTCTGCAATATCCTTGTATTTCTTATCAGTTTTTGCAATATACTCATACACAGACACCGCCTTTGAAGCCATTCTCTTTCTTTCAAAATCAAGGCCGAGATTGTACATCACACCCTTTACCTCGTCATTGACCCGGGAAATGTCCTTGAATTTTTCAAATGCCATATCCAACAGCCCCTTCCCCTGGAAGGTAAGGCCGATAATCCTGTTTGCCTCATCGATCTCTTCTGTTACAACCTGCTTCTGTTTTTCAACTGTAAGGTATCTCCTTGAGGTAATCGCGATATAGTTAAAAATAAGAATCAACATTGGGTATGTCAGGTTGAGCCACAGGCCGTAAGATGCGTATGCAAACATGATAGAGATTGTATATGCGGCAACAAGCCCGCCGCCGATATACGCCCCCATCTTTGCCCCAAGCCTTGGCAGTAAAAATGCGGTCAGGATGCCGAATAAAAGTGTTGCGCCAAAGCCAAACAGGTCAGCCCATACAGGCTTGCTTATAAAATCGCGGTTTAATATATTGGAGATTATGGTTGCCTGCCGTTCTATGCCGGGGAACACCGGAGAAAGCGGTGTTGCCTCTATATCTGCCACGCCGATGCCCGTGGGGCCGATGAGAACTATTTTATCTTTAAATGCCCGCTGGTCTATCTTGTCATTCAGGACATCGTAAAAGGAGTAGTGGGGAAATGTCTTTGGAGGGCCATAATAATTGATAAGCATCTGCATATTGAAGTTTGCAGGCAATAACTGGTCTTTAAGAAACATCTCCCCATCCGGACTAATCCAGATATCCTCTTTTGTTGCCCCCACAAAATTAGCCGCCACAGTCAGCGGAAAGGAGGGATAAAGCCTGCCGCCATAATCTACCACGAGGATGTCGTATCTTGATACGCCGTCCCCGTCAGGAAATCTGTTTACATGGCCCATGTCCACGGCGGCCCTGCTTAACCGTGGTATGGGCCAAATCATTCTGGAGGCTATTGGCGCAGGCACAGGACTACCCTGGATTGCGGCCTTTGCGACCTCAGCCGGTATCTCTTCAGCGCCTAATGTCTTCTGCATACCTGAGCCGAAATCAAAGGCAACCGGCAGCACAACATTGAGGCTGGCCTCAATTGATAAGGCCAGTTTTTCATCCCTGTTCAACTCCTCTTTTATCTTCTCTATCTCGCCTATAAATTCCCCGCCGCCCTTTGCCGATGCAAGGCCTGATTCAGAAAATTTTTTCTCCATTGTCTCAATGGCAGACAGACCGCTGGCCTCTTCAGGCTCTGAAAAAATGATATTCAATCCTATGACCTTTGCCCCTGCCTCTGAAATCCTTTTTATAACCTCTGCCATTCTTGTCCTTGGCCACGGCCATCTGCCGAGCTTTGCTATAGACTCATCATCTATTGCAACTATGGCTATCTCTTCGCTGGCCTTGGCAGGGGGGAAAAGCCGCATCCTCATGTCATAGCTTTTTAACTCGATTGTTTCAAGAAAACCTGTCTTTGTGTAGAAGAATATGCAGAATATTGATGTGATGATTAAGCCAATAACTATGTCAGGTGTTTTTTTGGAGGGTTTCATAAATTAAATACAGGCTATAGGCAATGGGCAATAGGAAAACCAATAGCCCATGGCCTATCGCCTCTTGCCTGTATTTATCACAGGGGACATGCTTTTGCAAATGGTTTGTGGCTTCCTGATTATTACGGCAATTGCCACACTGTTTTGTTAGGCATTGTTGAGGGGATAAATTACCAATAATTAAAGAAAGGAATACCGGAAGCAGGGCCTGCCTAAAAACATCCTTAACTATGGCTGCGATACAGGTTTTGAGAAATCTATGTATTTGGTGGAGGCGGTGGGAATCGAACCCACGTCCGGGAATGCTTATCCAGGGCATCTACATACTTATCCTGTAGATTTTTCTCGCTTCATGGTTCGTTACAGGCATCAAACCAAGAAACCAGTCCGTTTAAATCTCGCCTTCAGGTCCTTCGGACCGAGCCCCAAAAGCCATCCTGCTAATTGTCGTCTCTTAAATCCGGCAGGAACAGGCCTAAGAGACGCTGGTTGCCTTAAGCAGCCAGAGCGTAGTTATAGTCGTTTGCGACTAGTTTTTTCTGGTGTTTTAACGAGTCCCCAGACCTCGGTATGCTTCCCTTGGAATCAGTTCATCCCGTCGAAACCTATCGCCCCCTTGTTTTATTGTAAAGCCAAAATGGCCTTAATTGCAAGATTAAAATATCTACCGCCTGTCTTTCACTGCCTTTTCCATCTCTCTTTCAACAGTCTTTTTCTTTATCGTTTCCCGCTTATCAAAAAGTTTCTTCCCTTTTGCCAGGGCAATCTCTACTTTAGCTTTCCCGTTTTTAAAATAAATTTTTGTAGGAATCAGGGTATAGCTCTTTCCCTTTGTCTTTCCTATGAGTTTATTTATCTCTTCCCTGTGGAGGAGGAGCTTTCTTGTTCTGTCCGGCTCGGGGCGGGTAAATCTATCAGCTTGTTTGTACGGGCTTATGTGTGTATTTGTCAGAAAAAGCTCTCCATTCCTTACCATGGCATAGCTGTCCTTCAGATTAGCCATGCCGAGCCTTAAGGACTTTACCTCTGTCCCGACCAATACAATTCCGGCCTCAAAGGTTTCATCTATAAAATAGTCATGATAGGCCTTTTTGTTCTGACATACAACTTTTATATCCTCAGCCATCAGATAACTCTGACCACAACAGGTCTAAAGCCTTCTTTTTTTTCAAGCCTTTTACCGTACATTCTTATGCCGAAGAAGGTTATAACAAGAAAAAATGCGCCAAGGATCCCTGAGAGCAAATCAGGGTTTAAAGTTAAGGCAAATTGCCTGACAAATATCTGCCCCAGGGCTACACCGGCAATCAAACCGACGATAGGGCCGAGATAGAGCAAGAGGCTTGCCTTCAGAAGGGTGGCTGTTCCGACCATCACTACAACCCTGTCTCCAAATTTGGCATTTATAGGGTTTTCAGCCTCTATGATAACCTCATTTGCGCCTATAACCCCGTGGCATGTTTCTCTTGTCACGCAACTTTCGCACGAGGTGCCCTTCTCGGTCTTTATAAATGCCCTGTCTCCCTTTATGTCTACCACAACCCCTTGTTCTTCAATCATGTTATTATACTACCAGATACGGCAGGTATTTTCAATATGCGGTAGACATAAACCCGCGTCATTCCAAAATGATAATGTCCGGTTTTAACAAAGTAGAAATATTCTGATTTAAGGCTATAATCTTTCCCTTTTAAAAAGGAGGGAGAAATGGCCTGAAAGGACAATACCATCTCACGAGAGCAAACTGTATCAGATAGAAGATGTAAAAAGGACAAAGAAGGTGACTGTGGAGGAGAGAGTGGGCGGTTCACTGCACATCACTATCAATGGAGGCCAACTTAGATACAGACAGATTGAAGAAAGGCCAAAGAATGAAAAGACGGAAAAGACTTTAAAACCGGGGAAGCGAAATAGGCCATGCAGTAATAAATTTCTTTTTTCCTGTGCCGCCCCCTGCAAGGATGCAGGAGATACTCGCCCAGTATGTGGACAGGCATTTGTGGGAAAAATAATCAATCTGTTATTTTCAATATTACACCCCCGATCTTCCCGCCCCTGTATTTTACTATAATTGGATATTCGCTTCCCTTTCCGTTTGTGGAATACTTTTTCCACATATCCCTATTTGTATCAATCAAATAGCCCCTGTCTTCCCCTGCATTTTTATTTTTATCCCCTGTAAAACCAAGCAGATTTACGACAATATCATTGGCCGGGACGCCTCCGGCGTCTGCGGAAACAATCTTTATCTTATCCCCTCTTTTTACTTTAAGGGTTTCGCCGTTAAAAACCGTTTCTTTCCTGCTGCCATTTATCTCAAATGTGAGCGTCAATAATCTTGGCTTGTCTGATACATCAGGAGCGGTTTCAGGCATTGCTTCAGGCAGAACAACTTTATCTTCAGGCGCATGTTGAATCTCCGGACCTGTCTGCGTAGGAACACGCACCGCCTCATAGGGCAACCCTTCAGGGTTGCGTTTCAATGCAAGGCTAAAGTCTTGCCCTACTTTAATAGGCGCGGGCTCATTAGAAACTGAGAAGGGGTTAATTTCCTGTAAGATATTATAATTGGCAATAACAGCCAATATGATTCCGGCCGCAATCACAACAATAAGGGTTTTGATCGGGAAGCCGTTTTTTGCAAAGAACCCATTCTTTTTTTCATCAGCCTCAAATGAAACAAAGGAAGTATCAGATTGATGCGCCCCTTCTTCAAAGTTCGGCAGGCTCCATTCCATGCCCCTGCCATCACCGACAATGCCTGTTATTTGCTCCGATAATGTCCTTTCAAATCCCCCCTCGCCATGATCCTCTCCCGCAAGGGGAGAGGGATGGGCGTTAGGTTGAACCGCCCTCTTGTCCATTTCACTTTTTACAACATCTCCTATCATATTGACCACTTGTTCATTTACAAGCCTTTTTGCCTTTTCTACAACCTCATCCACTACAGATACAGTGTCAAATTGGGGCGCCCTTTTTTCAAATTCCTTTTTTACCGCCTCTTCCACTGCCGCGGCTATTTGTCCGCTTATAATCTTTCTTGCCTCTTCCTCAGAGAACGCGCCCGCCTTTTCCTCTACAGGCTTGCCCCCGAATGTTTCTATCAGGGGCTCAATCTGAGGAAGTTTTTCATCCAACTCCGCTTCAATACTGCCTTCCGCGGTTTTGACAATCTGCTCGTCTATAATGTGGGTTGCCCTCTTCATTGCCAGATCAAGGCTCAAGTCGCAGATTTTATTTATCATCTCAGGATTGCCAAAACTTGTATTGTGTATGGTTTTAACTGCCCAAGGGGTAATCTCAAGTTTTCCTTCTTCACCGGCCGATGCGAGTCTTTTAGAGATATACTCTCTTGTCTCTTCATGGCCGAGGGGGTGCAGATGATGTATCCCTGATATACTCTGTTTAATCTCTTTAAGGTGGGGAGCGTTCAGTATATTTTTTATCTCAGGTTGGCCGGAGAGAACTATATTAT
>ORMF010424595.1_pt1 | contig 14946 bp, 9 predicted proteins | sample 1779871 | NCBI WGS metagenome assembly ORMF01 (sample SAMEA104232316, study PRJEB22302) | groundwater metagenome | biome: forest; feature: aquifer; material: groundwater | place: USA | collected 2011-08-07 | depth 5.4 m | reverse complement strand
CCATGATTCATGAGCGGCGGCGGCGTGATCGGTGAGCGAATCGCGCGCTTTGAGGTGAGGTAAAGAAAATGATCTTCTTTGACGTTAGACTCGAGCGGCGCGCCGGCCGCGACAAAGTCCGGAATCAATTCAGCCAGGCCGCGTGGATCCATGACCGCACCGGAAAGAATGTGTCCGCCCACTGTTGCGCCTTTTTCGATCACGGCAATCTGAATCTCGCCGAGCGGCTTCCCTTCCCGACTTCCATTGGCGACCGCTTCGTTGTGTTCATTGACGAGTCGCGTCAGATGCAGCGCCCCGCTCAGGTTCGCCGGCCCCGCGCCCACAAAGACCACATCCATCTCCAAACTCTCGCGTTCCATCAGGTTCCTCAATCGTTCAGCTATTAATAAAATGAATGACCATTCAGTTTGGAGATTATAGCAGACGACTTAAGGTCGCAGAATCAGGCCGGGGCGAGCGAGACGGATCCCTTCACTGGGGAAACTCGTTCGCCTTAGGTAACCGTCAATGAATCGGGAGCCGCGCCGTGCGGACCTTCCAGGTTCCGCCGAACCGAATGTTATTGATAGCTCAAACCGAATTGCCGTAGTATTTCTCAATGAAGTCCGAGCCCAAACATCCTGGCCCGTCAGAGCGTGACCCGTTGCGGACATTTCGACTGATCGGGGCGACCGCGGCGTTTCTGGCCGTGCTCGGAATTGCGATGATGGTGGTCTGGTTTTTTATTCGGGCGCCGCGCTTCTAGCGCTAACGATGGAATCAATCTTTCCGCACACTGTCAACGCGATCCTGCTCGGTCTGATCGCGGTTGCGTTCGTATTGAACAGACTGTCTCGGCGACTCCCGCACGTCGCATGGCTACAGGTATTTCGCCTTCCGGTAATTCAAATGAGCGCGGAGGAAAGGGCACGTCGCCGGCGATCCGGAAACCGAATGGCCGCTCTGGAGATCGTTCTTGCGGGCTTAGCGTTGCCCGCAGTTTATTTCCTCTCAACGATCATGTTTTTCGCCGAACCCCAGCCGATACCCACGATCATCGTGATGGCCTGTTCGATCTTGTGCATCGCTCTTGGGATCTGGGTCTTCGTTCAGAACCGCTAGCGACTGCTGCACCAATCAACCTCCGGCCGGTCTATACCATCAAGGATATTCTCAGCCAGTGGAAGAGATCTTCCCCGGCTGTCAGCCAGCTCAATTTCTTTTGATTGATTTGTTGATGTACACTTGCGGCCTTCCATTACGCCGCATGAAGCAAGCGTTATCAAGAAAGTTAATGCTGTCCGTAGCGGGAGCGAGCATAATCCTCGCTTCGGTTGCGTTTGGAATAACGAAAGTCCGTTCCGTTATTAACAGTAGCAAAGCCAACGCGACGCGTCTGGAACGCATGCCGCGCGTGATGCTTTGGGCGTGGGAGCGGCCGACGGACTTGCGCTTCATCAATCCTAAAGAGATCGGGGTCGCATTTTTGGCACGAACTATTCGGCTGCATTCCGGTGAAGTCGAGGTGCGGCCGCGGCTCCAACCTTTGAATCTTCCAGAGGCGGCCAGTGTCATCGCTGTGGCCAGGGTCGAAACGGATGCGGTGCGCAAGCCGGAACTCTCTGCCGAACAGCGCGTCAAGCTGGCCGGCGCCATAGCCGATATGGCGGAATTGCCAAACGTCTCGCACATTCAAATAGATTTTGACGCCACTCGATCAGAGCGCGCGTTCTATCGCGACGTGATTTTCGACGTGCGCCGGCGACTGCCTGGCGAAGTCAGCTTGTCGATTACCGCGCTGGCTTCGTGGTGCACTCATGATGATTGGCTTTCCGATCTGCCGATTGACGAGGCCGTGCCGATGTTGTTTCGCATGGCCGGCGATGGAAAGCAAATCGCCAGACGGCTGGAGTCGGGTGAGGATTTCATCGCCCAGGCTTGTCGTCACAGTTACGGCATTTCGACAGATGAGCCGCGCTCAGGTCTTTCGGTGGCGCGGCGGCTTTATGTTTTTAACCCTGACTCGTGGACCAAAGACTCGGTGCACGCGATTTTGGAGTCGAAAAGATGAACTCGTATAAAACCCTCTTGGCTTTGGCATTGATTGCTTCAGTTTCTTTTATCCGGCCGCAGCGCACTCAGGCCTGCGGCCCGTTTTTCACAGATGCGATATTCGTTTATTCCAAGCATCCGGATCTGCCGTTTGACAAGTTTGCGGCGGGCAACCTCGGCGTACTGCAACCGAATTGGGCCCGATCATATCTGGTCGCCGCCTACCGCAATCTGGCGGGAACCCGCCTGAGCGAAAGCGAGGCCAGAGCCATCAAAAGTGTCTGGGACGATCGCTTGAATCTCGGTTGGGAGTCTAACGATGAACAGTGGATTAAGAAATGGACTGAGGCGCGCAAGAAAGTTCCGGGCCTCGCCGCGCCGCCTGACATTAAGGCCTACCGTAACCGCGAGAAGCCGCACGAGTACGAAAGTTATTTGAACTGTCAGCAGGACGCTTTCGAAAATGCTGAAGCGACTTTGAACGAGCGCATCAAGAAATTTGGCGCGGACAGTGCTGCCGTGCGCGATTGGATGGGCGCACAAGACAAAGTCTTTGCTAATTGCGGTGAAGGCAAACAGATTCCGGAAGCGACGGGGCCTGATGCGGACTCTCTGATTCGCGCAGATCGGGCTTACCAAATTGCCGCCGCCAATTTCTACGCGACAAACTTTGATCAAGCGAGCCAACAATTTGATTCAATTGCACAGGACAAATCTTCGCCCTGGCGGGATAAAGCCGGATATCTCGCGGCGCGCTCGCTGTTACGAAAAGGCAGCCTGGCCGATAAAGAAGAAGATGGACGGACCGCGCTGGCGGAAGCGGAAACCCGACTGAACGCGATTCTTAAAGATAAGTCGCTTACAGCTTCTCATCATGCGTCCACGAGACTCTTGAACCTCGTCCGGCTGCGCCTGCACCCGGAAGAAAAAGTTCACGAACTCGCACACACCCTGGTTAAGAAAGATGCCAGCCCCGATTTCAAACAGGACGTCTGGGACTATACGGTGTTGCTCGATAAGTACCTCGAGGAAGGCGATGAAACGGCGAAGCCAAAACGGCCTGAGGGCTTAACCAGCGATGAACTTACCGACTGGGTGGTTACTCTTCAGGATTCGTCGCCGGCGGCAGCCACTCACTCAATGGAACTATGGCAGAAGACCAGGGCATTGCCGTGGTTGGTCGCCGCAATTTCCAGGGCGAGCGCAAAACAATCGCAGGCCGGCGCCCTTTTGAGCGCCGGCGCCTCGATAGATCGCGCTTCGCCGGCATTTCCTTCAGTGGCGTTTCACAGCGTCCGGCTGCTGATTGAGAGCAACCGAAGCAACGAAGCACGGGCCATGCTTGATAAGATTCTCGCAGGCGATCGATCACAGTTGTCGCCGTCTAGTTTGAATCTTTTGTGGTCGCAAAGAACGTCGCTGGCGCAAAACCTGGAGGAGTTTCTCCAAACCGCGCCCCGCGTGCCAGCGGGTATGAGCGACGATAGTGACGGGCGTGAAATGCCCGAGGAAGAAAGAGCCACGAAAGACATGACCAAAGGCGCCCAACTGTTCTTTGATCTGGATGGCGCGAACGCTTTCAACAAAGCGATGCCGGTGGCGACAATCTCAGACGCGGCACGCAGCAAGACGCTGGCGCCGAATCTGCGCCGCGACGTCGCTCAGGCTGCCTTTGCTCGCGCGGCATTGCTCGACGACTACAAAGCGGCATCTCAGGCTGCCACGCTGCTACAGGAGATGTATCCGCAACTGAAGGAATTTCTTGCGGCTTATCAAAAGGCCGCGACCCCTGACGCTCGTCGCTTCGCCGCCGCCTTTCTTTCCTTGAAATTCCCCGGGCTGAGACCCTATGTGTCGGCGGGCATCGGACGCTCGACTGCCGTAGAGGCGGTCGACAGCTATCGGGACAATTGGTGGTGTACCGAGCCTCCCCAGCCAGAGAACGTGCCCATGGGCGACGACGAGGAGAGCAAAATCAAAGCCAAGCCAATTCCAGCACCCGAGTTTTTGAAGGGCTCGAAGGCTTTGGCGGCAACGCAGTTTGCCGCGCTGCAAGCGCTGGGCACGGGTCCCAACTATCTCTGCCGCATCGCGATCGCCTGGGCAGAGAAAAATCCGGCTGACCCGCGTGCGCCGGAAGCGTTGCACCTGGCGGTCAGGTCAACTCGCTTTGGCTGCACCGACGCCGAAACGGGCCGCTGGTCCAAGGCTGCTTATGATCTACTGCATCGGCGTTATCCAAACACGACCTGGGCGAAGAACACTAAGTACTGGTTTAAGGGATAGCGATTCGCGGTGTTCATGCCTGGTGATAAAAGAGTGACAGAACACAAGCACACAAATAACTTAATCAACGAAACCAGTCCTTACCTGCTGCAACACGCCCACAATCCGGTCGATTGGTATCCGTGGGGCGAAGCGGCGCTGGGCAAAGCGCGCGCCGAGAACAAGCCGATTCTGCTGAGCATTGGTTACTCCGCCTGTCACTGGTGCCACGTGATGGAGCACGAGTCTTTTGAGAACGAAGACATTGCCCGGTTGATGAACGAGAATTTCGTGAACATCAAAGTGGATCGTGAGGAGCGTCCCGATCTCGATCAGATTTACATGAACGCCGTCCAGATGATGACCGGTCAGGGCGGATGGCCAATGACCATGTTCCTAACGCCAGAGGGTGTGCCTTTTTATGGCGGGACATATTTTCCTCCCAGCGATCGTTATAACATGCCGGGCTTTCCGCGAATCCTCGCGAGCGTCGCCGAAGCGTTCCGTTCGCAACCCGATCAGGTGACCAGCACTGCGACCGCGATGCTGGGAGAGTTGAGGCGGGTCGGGCTCGCCGAGCAGTCTCGTGAGGGACTCACGACCGATGTGCTGGACAGTGCCTTTCGCAGGATCTCGGCGAACTATGACAGCACGAATGGAGGTTTTGGCGGAGCGCCTAAGTTTCCACCAGCAATGAACCTGGAATTTTTTCTGCACTCGCATCATCGCACGGGTTTCCCCGAAGCTCTGGAGATGGTCGAGCACACCGCCCGGAAGATGTCTGAGGGTGGAATGTACGATCAACTGGGCGGAGGCTTTCACCGGTATTCGGTCGATGCGAAATGGCTGGTGCCACATTTCGAGAAAATGCTCTATGACAACGCACTGCTCTCGCGGCTGTATCTGCACCTTTACCAGACCACGAAAGACCCGGCGGCTCGTCGCATCGCCGAAGAGACACTCGACTATATAATCCGAGAGATGACCGATGCGGGCGGCGGGTTTTACTCCAGCCAGGACGCGGATTCCGAAGGCGAGGAAGGAAAGTTTTTCGTCTGGTCCCGCCAGGAGATAATCGACGCCCTGGGAGAGCGAGACGGAAGTCTCTTCTGCGATTTCTTCGACGTGACCGAAAGGGGAAACTTCGAAGGCCAGAACATCCTGCACATCACCTCTGCGACCCCAGACGCCGCCGCCAAAAACAAGATCTCCGTCGAAGATTTGCAGGCGATCATTGATAGCGGACGCCGGAAGCTCTTCGCACTGCGCGAACAACGCGTCAAGCCGGGTCGAGATGAAAAAGTTCTGACCGCGTGGAACGGTCTAATGCTCTCCAGCTTTGCTGAAGCGTCGGCAATTCTCGAACGATCCGACTACCGCATTGTCGCGGAGGCAAATGCGCGCTTCCTCCTCGCTCATCTGAAAAAGGACGGTTTGCTGCTCAGGACCTATAAAGACGGCGCAGCCAAGTTGAATGCGTATCTCGAAGATTATGCGTGTCTGATCGATGGACTGATCTCTTTGTACGAGGCATCGGGTGAGCTTACCTGGATCGAGTCTGCCCTAGCGCTGGCCGACAAAATGATCGAGCAGTTCTGGGACGATAGCGAAGGCGGCTTCTACTTCACGGGAAAGAGTCATGAGAAATTGATCATTCGCTCGAAAGAGTTCCTGGACAATGCCACTCCCTCTGGCAATTCAATTGCCGCCTGGTCGCTCCTCAGATTAGGTCTGCTGACGGCAAACGATGACTACCGCCGTCGCGCTACCGCCGTGCTGCGTTTGATGGCGGACCAGATTCGCAGGTACCCGTCAGCGTTCGGTTTTGCGCTCAGCGCCCTGGATTTCTATCTGGGCACGCCTCTCGAAGTTGTGATCGTTGGGTCGCCCGGTCCGCAGCTTGACGAACTCCTGAGCACGGTTTGGCGGACATATCTGCCCAATCGGGTGATTGCGGCTTGCCAAAAGGATCATGAGCGAGCTGCGGCCATAGTCCCTCTTTTCACCGGCCGTGACACTCTCGCTACTGAACCTACGGCTTTTGTTTGTCAGGCGAGCACCTGCCAGCGACCGGTTAATACTTCAGCCGATCTCCTCGGTCAACTCACCGCTGCCCACTCACACAAGACTGTTTCCAGCTCTTAAGTGGCGGGCAGCCCGCCCTAAATCGGCAAGAAACCTATTGACTAGACTACCTTAAGACGGCTATTCTTTAGCGGGCCAACGGTGTTGGCACTTGGCCAGCGCTTATCAACAGCCGGAAGATCTTTCGGTTCCTCCTCTAGAATCAGGCCAGATCGCTTAGGGAAACAAGCGGAATCATTTTAATGCAAAAACTAAATTGGAAGAGTCTTCTGCTGGTTGGTGGGGTTGCCGCCATTGGCTTCGCACTCTTGATACTAGCCCTCGCCTCAACCGTGCGTCTTCCTGTCCTGGGTTGGCACGGACTGGGCTCGTTCATGGTTCTGCTCGTGTTGACCATTTTGTCCAGCAGGTTCACGGTTCCGATAACCAGCGTCGACGGCTCGAGCCAGACCCACAAATCGGTGGCCGATGCCTTCATATTTCTCGCTGTCATGATGTATACGACGGCGCCGGCAAACAGCGTCGGACCCGCCCTGATCCTTGCAGCTGTCGTTGGCTTCATTTCCTCCTTCTCCTTGTCAGAGCGTTGGCCTACGGTCTTTGCCGTTGGGACCTCCATCATCTCGACGTTTGTCGCCACGTTGGTTTACAGATTTATGGTGTTGACCCTGGCTGGCGGGTCGGTCGATGGAAACGAAACCGCGTCGGTTCTCAATCTGCTGCTCTTCCCACTCTGCGTCTTCGGCTTCGTTCAGTATTCTCTCAGCACCTTTGGCACAATCGCCTTCAATTCGTTCCACACTGGTGGCCGAGTCACGGTCTCCAAAGAAAGTCTGATTTGGACTTTGATTACTCAGGTCGCGAACGTTACTTCGGCCGCGTTGTTCTACTCGGCGATCCACGGCTCTGGAGTTCCCTTCCTGTTCGTGGGCGCCTTGATCATCGTTCTGGTCCATCTGCTTTACCGGTTCAATGAAAAGCGAGTCGGTGAAGTCACCCGCGCCCAGGTCGACAAGTTGCGCTATGCCGAAGAGATTGCCGATTTGCACATGAACACGATCGAGTCTTTGGCCATCGCTATCGATGCTAAGGATCAAACGACACATGGTCACGTGCGGCGAACTCAGATCTACGCCACTGAGATGGGCAAGCTCTTGAAAGTGAAGGACCAGGAATTACGCGCACTGGTAGCCGGGGCCCTGCTGCATGATATCGGCAAGCTGGCCGTGCCCGAGTACATTCTCAACAAACCCGGAAAGCTGACTGAAGCAGAATTCGCCAAGATGAAAATCCATCCCACGGTGGGCGGCGACATTTTAAAGCGCGTGAACTTTCCTTATCCGGTGGAAGACATCGTGCGCTATCACCACGAAAAATGGGATGGCAGTGGTTACCCGAAAGGCCTGAAGGCCGAAGAGATTCCGCTTGTCGCCCGCATCATTTCAGTTGTCGACTTCTATGATGCCACGCGTTGTGACCGACCCTATCGCAAAGGGATGAAGCGTGAAGATTCGCTCGCGCTGCTGCAGAAAATGTCGGCCTCGTCATTCGATCCGAAAGTGGTTGAGCTCTTCCACAAACACGTGATCGACTTTGATAAGCTTATTGATGCCGAGGACATTCAGGAGCAGGTGCCATCGGAAAACATCGACTTGCTTACTTCGGCGCGGCCTGACGCCGGACTGGCTTCGGACACTCTGGGCGCGCCCGACTCGAGCCTCGGTTTCCGCTCAATCACAGAGGCCCAACGTGAAGTGTTCGCCCTGCATGAAATTGCCCAGACCATTGGTTCCTCCCTGAACATGCACGACACCGTCACGTTGGTTTCCAACAAACTGCGCGCCATCGTCCCGTTCGACACCTGCATAATTTTCATCGTCGACGATCGCTCGGGAAAGGCGATCGCCATGCATGTAGTCGGCGATCATGCCGACCTCTTTAACGCGCGACGGATCAGTGTCGGTGACGGCATTACCGGTTGGGTAATCGCCAACGCGCGTTCCATGTGCAATTCATCGCCAGAGCTGGACCTGGTCGGACTTCCCGACGAGATCGCCCGAAGTTTCCGGGGAGTTCTGGTCTCGCCCCTGATCCGCGAAGACGGGGCCTTCGGCGCGATCACGCTTTATTCCAAAGGCCGCACCTCCTATACGACCGAGCACGTGCGCCTGCTCGAGTCGGTCGCGCAGCACGCCGCCTCAGCGCTGAACAACGCGATCACCTTCGAGAAAACAAAAGAGAGCGCCCTTACTGATCCGCTTACCGAGTTACCGAATGCCCGCGGTTTCTACATGATGCTCGAGCAGAGATTGGCCGAATGCCAGCGTATGAACCGCGAGTCGCTATCACTGATTAGTATGGACGTTGACGACTTCAAGAACATTAACGACCAGTGGGGTCACGCAATCGGTGATCGCTTATTGGCCAGTGTCGCGCGAGTGGTTCGCAAGGAACTGCGACAGATGGATATCCTTTCCCGCTATGCGGGAGACGAGTTCGTAGCGATTATGCCGATGGCCTCGCAATCCATGGCCGAGATGATTGCCCAGAGAATTCGGAAGGCGGTCGCCGAACACAAGTTCTCAGTCAGGACGGGCAAGACGGTCGAGGTCTCGATCAGCACTGGCCTTGCCTGTTTCCCGGAAGACGGTGAGACCACCGAAGAATTACTGACCGCCGCGGCCCGCAACATGCAGCGCGACAAACACAACCGCAAGAACCTCATCAGTTTGTCGAACATGCCGACGCCGGCCAGCATGGATCATTACACCTGAGACACGAAATAGAGACAATCTTGCACGCCTGGCTTCGGTCGGGCGTGCTTTTTCTTTATCCGGTTTTGGTCTGACCGCACCTCTCGCGTATAATCTCGTGAGTTCGCATACGTCACCGTTCGAGGCCAGCAGCAAGCTGGCCGATTCACATTAAGCAGGCACGCCTTAGATGAGCAGCCAAACTACCGAACGAAGAGAAGAGTCGAATACAACTGGAGGAGGCGCCGCCGGACTGCTCGACGCACCCGGCGCTGAAAGCCTAACTCGGACTTCCCCTCCGGCAATTGAAGAAGATCGCGAAACATTGATGAAGATATTTCATCAGATGTTGCTGATCAGGCGCTTTGAGGAAAAGTGTGCCGAGTCTTATAGTCTGGGAAAAATCGGCGGCTTCTGTCATTTGTATATCGGCCAGGAGGCTGTCGGAGTGGGCGCCATCTCAGCCCTGCGCGACGATGACTACGTGATTACCAGCTATCGAGAGCATGGACAGGCCATCGCGAAAGGGATTTCCCCGGACGCTGTGATGGCCGAGCTCTACGGTAAAGCAGGTGGCTGTTCGAAGGGCAAGGGCGGCTCAATGCACCTGTTTGATTCGAGCGTTAACTTCCTCGGCGGGCATGGAATTGTTGGCGGCCAGATTCCGCTGGGAACGGGCGTGGCATTTGCGAGCAAGTATCAGGAAACCGATCGCGTTACGCTCTGCTTCTTTGGCGAAGCGGCAGTCAATCAGGGCGCGTTCCACGAATCGCTGAACATGGCGCAACTATGGAAGTTACCGTGCATATATATTTGCGAGAACAACCAGTACGGCATGGGCACTTCTCTGGCGCGCGCGATGTCTTTGCAAAACATAGCTGAGAAAGCGAGCGCGTATAAAATGGCTTCCGAATTCGTCGACGGCATGGACGTACTGGCCATGCGCCGGGCAACCCAACGCGCGATTCAACGAGCCAGAGAGAATTATCTGCCCACCCTAATCGAGGCGCGCACCTATCGCTACATGGGCCACTCGATGTCCGACCCGGGTAACTATCGAACGCGGGCTGAGATTGAAAAATATCAGGAACGCGACCCGATTAAGGTTTTCACCGCCACCTTAAAAGAGAACGGCTTTCTGACTGACCAGGACCTCGCGGACTTTGAAGCCCAGGTTAAAGCAGAGGTCGAGAGGGCTGTGCGCTTTGCCGAGGAAAGTCCCGAACCCGATCCAAGCGAGTTGTATACCCACGTCTACGCCAATCCAATCACGAGCTGAACCATGGCAGTAATGACTATGCGCGATGCGTTGAACCAGGCGCTCCGGGAGGAGCTGGCCCGCGACGCGAACGTCTTTTTGATGGGTGAAGAGGTCGCCGAATATCAGGGCGCTTACAAGGTCACCCGAGGCTTGCTCGAGGAGTTTGGCCCCAAGCGCGTGATTGACACACCAATCACTGAACTGGGATTTGCGGGGCTGGGTGTGGGAGCCGCCATGGCGGGATTGCGTCCGATTGTTGAGTTCATGACCTTTAACTTCTCACTTCTGGCAACCGATCAGATTGTTAACTCTGCCGCAAAGATGCTCTACATGTCCGGCGGGCAGTTCAAGATTCCGATCGTTTTCCGGGGGCCGGGCGGTTCCGCATATCAGGTTTCATCTCAGCACTCGCAGGCGATTGAATCCTGGTACGCCTATGTGCCCGGTTTGAAAGTCGTGATGCCGTCAACGCCGGCCGACGCCAAAGGACTCTTGAAGAGTTCCATTCGCGATGACGATCCGGTGATCTTCATCGAGCAGGAGCGCATGTATGGAATGAAAGGTGAAGTGCCGGAGGACGAAGATTTTGCAGTTCCCTTGGGTGTCGCCGACGTAAAGCGCGCCGGCACGGACGCTACCATTGTGGCCCGTTCGTTGATGGTGCCGGTTGCGCTGAAGGCCGCGGAAGAACTCGCGAAGGACGGTATCTCGTGCGAGGTAATCGATCCGCGCACCATCCGGCCGCTCGACATCAACACGATCGTCGAGTCAGTCAAGAAGACCAATCGGGTCGTGATTGCCGAAGAGTCACATCCCTTCGCCAGCGTCGGGGCCGAGATCAGCGCCGAGATTAATGAGCGCGCTTTTGACTATCTCGACGCCCCGGTTAAACGTGTCTCGGGCGTGGACGTGCCGATGCCCTATGCCAAGAATCTCGAGAAGTTGGCGATTCCTGACGTGGCCGAAGTCATAGCCGCCGTGCGGGCAGTATCTTATTTGTAAGTTGTCAGTCGCCCGTTGTCAGTAGTCGGTTGTGCGTGCATGTGCTTTCGGCGCTAAAGAGATCATTCCGTGACCTGACCTATAAACATGTGGCCGCTCTGCGGCCGGAGCCCGATTTGCTGGCAGGACTTTAGAAACACTACTTTAGCGTTGCTTCGATCGGCTGGATGGAATATAGATCAAGTACCACGCTCAAAAACCAAATTTGGTATTAAGACTACTAACCACTGACTACTGATCACTGACCAACCAACATGGCTACACAAGTCGTAATGCCGAAACTTTCGCCCACGATGGAAGAGGGCCAGCTTTCGCGATGGTTGAAAAAAGAGGGCGATAAGGTTTCGATGGGCGAGCCGCTCGCCGAAATCGACACCGACAAAGCAACCATGGAAATGCAGGCGCTGTCGAATGGTGTGCTGCGCAAGATTCTGATTAATGAGGGCGAAAGCGCGCCGCTGGGCCAGCCCATTGCGATCATCGGCGAGCCCGATGAGGACATTACAGCTCTATTGAAGACTGCTACTGCAAAAGCACAGCAACCTTCGGCAGAGACGCCTGCGCCTGCGGCAGAAGAGTCTCAGCCCGCGCAGGAAGCCACCACCGCACCTCCTAAAGTTTCGCCTCCCGCTCAGGAAGTCGAGCCGGCGATTCAATCTTCCAGAGACGACGGCCGGCAATTAATCTCACCGATTGCGGCCCGTATGGCTGCCGAAGCCGGCGTCAATCTAAAGTCATTGCAAGGCAGCGGCCCCGGTGGCCGCATCGTCAAACGGGACATCGAAGCCGCGATGACGGCAAAACCAGCGAGCGCAGCTGCTGCGCCACGTCTGCGCGCGGTGGGGGCCCTGCGACCGGACGAAAAGGGAGCCGTCTACGGACCGTCCGGATATCGCGACGAACCGCTGAGTGAGATGCGCCGTACGATAGCTCGCCGCCTGGTGACTTCACTTGGTCCCGTGCCGCATTTCTTTCTGACCAGCGAGATTGACATGGATCGCGCCGCGGACATGCGCGTGGCCATCAACGAGCTCTATCAGGATCTCAAACTCAGCGTCAACGACATCATCATCAAGGCGGCCGCGGCCGCATTGATTCAGCACCCGCAGGTCAACACCTCGTTTCAGGATAAGACCGTCCGCTTCTACGAACACGCGGACATCGGTGTGGCTGTGGCTACGGAAAACGGTTTGATTACGCCGGTGGTGAGGTCCGCCGATGCGAAATCGCTGCTGGAGATAACGGGTGAAGTGCGGGAACTTGCCGGACGCGCGCGGGCTCGCAAGCTCAAGCCCGAGGAATACACCGGAGCGACTTTTTCGATCAGCAACCTGGGAATGTTTGGAATCGACGAGTTTACCGCGGTCATCAATCCGCCTGAGGGCGCGATCCTGGCAGTCGGAGCCATGAAGCCAAGGGCGGTCGCCAGAGAGAGCGAAATAGTGATTAAGCAGACGATGCGTGTGACCATGTCCTGTGACCACCGGGTGATTGACGGCGCCGTGGGCGCTCAGTTCCTGCGCACCTTCAAACAGATAATGGAGAACCCGCTTTACCTTTTCTTGAGCTAGCAACCTTAGATCAACTTCCGTTGATTCAGATCGGGATACTTCCCGATTTTTTTTGTGACTGAAATCCTCTTAGCCGTGCCGCGCAACCCCAGATCCACGAGCACTGCCGCTCCGCATTTAGCTCTGATTGCCGTCCAGGTCTTGTTCGCAACCTGGCCCATCGTCGGCAAAATTGCTCTGCGCACGGTGCCCTCAGTCGCTCTGGTTGGTTTCCGGGTCGCCGGCGCTGCTCTGACTCTGCTGGTTTTCGCCAGGTTGAGCGGGACTCTGCAAATGATCGAGACTGGCGACTGGCCCCTGCTGATCGCGTCGAGCTTACTGGGCCTGGTCTTCAATCAATTGCTCTTCACGAAAGGCCTCTCGCTAACCACGGCCATCAATGCGACCCTGCTGAGTACAGCCATTCCTGTTTTCACCTTACTGGTCGGTGTGGTCCTGAAAACAGATCGCGCCACGCCGCGGCGCCTTTTGGGAATTGTCCTGGCGGCTGCGGGAGTGGTTTATTTGATTGGACCAGGCAGGGCCCAATTTTCATCCGCTACTCGCACGGGAGATGCACTAATCATCGCGAACTCACTTTGCTACGGGGCCTATATAGCCATCTCAAAGGATCTGATGAAGCGTTACCATGCGCTCACCGTAATCACCTGGATTTTTGTGGTTGGCTGCGTGATAACAATTCCGGCAGCCGCCATTAGTCTGGCGCATCTCCCAATGGGCAGTATCTCCGTGCGCGTGTGGCTGGCGATTCTCTATATAATCATCCTGCCAACGGCGGGAGCGTATTACCTCAACAGCTGGGCCCTGGCCCGCGTGCCGCCCAGCACCGTCGCGGTTTATATTTATCTACAGCCACTGATTGCATTTGTCGTTGCTCCGCTGATTCTGGGCGAGTCGTTGAGCTTCCACGCAGTGATTGCGTCGCTATTAATATTTGCCGGAGTCTTGGTGGTCACCCGACGGCGGATAACAAAGCCGGCCGCAGATTCGATTGATTAGCTATAGTAAGGCTCACATTGATGGGGTGACCCGGCCCGCGCGAGTTAGTAATGACGGAGTCAATCACTGAAATCGATCCATTGGTCTGGTTGGCAACGTCCTAAAGGCAGCAAGGCTAATGACACCGCCCGTTAATACGAATAACAAATTTCAGTTTGATTTTCATCATCACTTGCTCCTTTTGTCCCGGGACAAACCGGCGTCATAGTCAATGAACGTAGGCGGTTATTTCTTAAAAATATCCGGGTTGTCCTTTTCAAGTTTGTCAGCTTGATCACTAAGATCGCTGGCTTCTTTATTCAGCCGGTTCCCCTTCTCGGTGGCTGCGTTTGCGCCGCTCACAAAGCTGGATCGACTCTGGCTATCAATCAATGCCTGTGGAATACCCTTCGCCCCCTCAATTAATTCCGCGCGCTTATTGAATTCCTTTACTTTGAGGGCCAGGTATTCCTTGAACTTGTCGCTGATTTTCAGCTTGCTGGCTTCCTCAAACTTCGCGGCGGCCACTTTGGCCTTTTCCTCGGCGCGGTCGTACGTCTTTATCGCCTCGTTGGCGATAGCTCGAGCATCCGCCAGGTGGGATACATCCATACGAAGCATTCGATTCTTCTTCTCTTCGGCGTCAGCGAAAAACTTTTTGCCCTCATCGATCGCCGCGTTTCCTTCAGCAACAAGTTTGTTCGCCTTGTCGGTCTCAAATCCGCTGCTGCACGCCAAAACAACTCCTAGCAATAAGAGACCTGCCATGAGCGCGGTGTAAACGCTTCGATTCGCCTTCGTGTTCATTTTAATCGTCTCCATCTCAGATTTCTCTTCGATAACCATCTTTCCCTTCGCTCACCTCTACGTGCTTAACACACCGCTATCTAAGGACGCTGGGGGCCGAGTAGCGCACGTTGTAAGTCAGTTCGTACGCCGGCACGCTTAATTGCAGCGGCTTGGTGTGGCCCGGGCCAGGAGGCTCGAAGTAGTGCTT
>ORMF011300072.1_pt1 | contig 14948 bp, 9 predicted proteins | sample 1779871 | NCBI WGS metagenome assembly ORMF01 (sample SAMEA104232316, study PRJEB22302) | groundwater metagenome | biome: forest; feature: aquifer; material: groundwater | place: USA | collected 2011-08-07 | depth 5.4 m | reverse complement strand
CGGGATATGCCCCAGCGTCTGCGCGCCGTCCACCAGCACCCGTGCGCCGCGGCGGTGCGCCATGCGTTGGATTTCTCCGAGAGGAATACGGACTCCCGATGAAAACATGATATGGCTGAGGACGAGAAGCCGGGTCCTGGGAGTCATGGCTGATTCCAGTTTCTCGACGATCACGCCCTCGCTGTCGGAAACCGACAAGGGGACGATCTTTACGGAGGTCCCACGCAATGCGCGCATCTGGTAGGACGGCACCAGGCCGGAGCTATGCTCCAGGTCATCGGTGACTATCTCGTCGCCAGGCTGCCACGGGAGACCATTGAGCGCGATGTTGATGCCGCGGGTGGTATTCTCCGTCAGAACAATCTCTTCTGGCGTCGCGCCCATCATGCGGGCAAAGGCCGCGCGCGTCGCCGCTTTGTTTTCTCGATGTCTTTCCAGCACCGGCTTGCTGGTGGGTCCCAGGTCGTTCTCAAAGGTGAGCATCTCATCAATGGCATCCTTCACCACCTGGGGCGATGGGCCGGAGAAGCCAGTGTTCAGATAGATGACGTTCTTGGTGGTGGGAATGCCAGCACGTATTGACTTGATATCCATGGAACACCTCTGTCTTTCCTGGGTCATTCTAACACACCAATAAAGGGTTCTGGATAAAATGTTGGCTACGGAACCAGCGGCGCTGACCCAGACTGAGCGGCGCGGATAACAGTCGTTCGTCGCGGCAATCTCGCAGAACGGAAGACTCAGCCGTCCTATGACGGTTGCGTGGACACTGCGGAGTTTTTCTCAACTTCTGACCTGTGCCGAGGTCACGTGAATGAGCGTGTTTAGTAATAGAGCAGAGGAGTGTCATTGCGCAGTTCTCGCTGTCGTTCGAACAGTAACACCCTTACTCTTCGAACAAAGTGAGAGGTCTTAACATTTTCACAGCAATCTCCATTCCCCTGCGTTGACACCCATCTGCACCTCTGCTAGTGTGAGCCTGGCTTTAGCCATGCACGTACTTCTCACCGGCGCCACAGGGTTCATAGGCCGGCGAGTGGCCCAGCGGCTGCTCGCCCACGGCCACAGCGTGCGCTGCCTCGTGCGTCGCTCCTCGGACCTCTCCTCGCTTCAGCCCGCGCCCGTCGAGGTGTGGGCGGGCGACGTGACGGATCCGGCCTCGCTGACAGGCGCCCTGGAGGGCGTCCAGGCGGTGGTTCATCTGGTGGGCATCATCAAAGAGAGGCAACCCGCCGCCACCTTTGAACGAGTGCACGTCCACGGCACTCGCAATCTTGCGCAGGCCGCCAAGGCCGCAGGGGTCTCCCGCTTCCTCTTCCTCAGCGGCATCGGGGCGCAGGCCAACCCCGACTATCCCTACCTGCTGACCAAATGGCAGGCCGAGGAGCTCATCAAGGGCAGCGACATTCCTTACACCATCCTGCGTTCCAGCGTGGTCTTTGGGCCTGGAGACGAGTTCATGAACCAGCTTGCCGCGCTGGTGCGGCGGCCACCCGCGGGCGACCGCACTCTTGCGCCCTTCGTGCCCATCATTGGCTCAGGCAAGACCCGCTTCCAGCCCATTTTTGTGGAGGACGTGGCCGAGTGCCTGGTCAGGGCGCTGGGGAACCCTGAGATGGCGGGCCAACTCATCGAGATCGGCGGGCCGGAGCAGCTCAGCTACGAGGAGTTGGTGGACATGATCATGGACACGCTGGGCATCCACCGGCCCAAAATCCACGTCCCGGTGTTGCTGATGCGCCCCGCGGTAGCCCTGATGCCCCTGATTTATAAAGACCCGCCCATCACCACGGATCAGCTCAAGATGATCCACCTGGACAACATCGCCGAGCCGGCTGGGGTCAGCCGTATCTTCGGCTTCCAACCCGCGCGGCTGCGCGAGAAGCTGGGGTATGTGGTGGAGGAATCTCAGGTTCATCCTCGTTAATTGCCAGGGAGCCTGATAGGATCACTTCACTGTATGGGAGCTTAAGAGGAGGCCAATCTGATGCCCGCTTCACAAAGTCCTCTGGAAAGACTGTCGAGCAGATCGTCTATGGCTGGGATCAGCCTGAATGTGGTCTTCTTGGGGATTGTCAGTTTCCTCACCGATGTGAGCAGTGAAATGACGCTTACTGTGCTCCCACTTTTTCTCGCCAATTCGCTTGGGTTCTCGACCGTCGCCATCGGTGTGATCGAAGGGTTCGCAGAGACGACGGCAAGCCTTTCCAAGATTGTCTCTGGCGTCTTATCGGATAAGTTCCAGCGGCGCAAAGGGCTGACATTGTTGGGTTACAGTATCTCTGCGGTCTCAAAACCACTGCTCTACTTCGCCTCGCAATGGGGAATGGTCTTTGCTATTCGATTGGCAGACCGTGTGGGTAAAGGCATCCGCACATCACCACGCGATGCGCTTATTGCCGATTCATCAACCGAGGACAAACGCGGCATAACGTTCGGCTTCCACCGAGCCTTGGACACAGCAGGGGCATTCGTAGGCCTGGGGCTAGCCGGAACTATCATCTTTTTCAGCCAAGGCACAGCTCTACAGATTTCCCAAGAAACATTCCAATTGCTCGTCTTGGTGGCGGCAGTTCCGGGCGTGCTTGGCGTCCTGGTGTTAGCTGTCTTGGTCAAGGACATCAAGGCAGCTTCTTCTGCAAAAGTGGCATCCTCAGCTAAAGAAGCATTTGGCGGCAAGTTCAAGCTCTTCCTATGCATTGTGGTTCTCTTCTCCCTCGGCAATTCCAGTGATGCGTTCTTGGCGCTCCGTTCTCAGAACGTTGGACTCAGCGCATTTGAAGTGGTGCTGGCGCTGATCATTTTCAACATTGTCTATGCCGTGGGCGCCACGCCTTTGGGAGCGTTGGCAGATCGGGTGGGAAAGCGCAAAGTGCTGGTCAGCGGGTGGCTATGTTACGCCGCTGTGTATTTTGGCTTCGCGCTCGTGGCAGCGGCATGGATGGTCTGGTTCCTCTGGTTCCTGTATGGTGTGTATTATGCCGCAGCAGATGGAGTGGCGAGAGCGTTTGCCGCAGACTTTGTGCCCGCAGAGCAGCGAGGAGCCGCTTACGGTGTGTATCATGCTGCTGTGGGCATCACCGCCCTGCCTGCAAGCCTTCTTGCCGGGCTGCTATGGCAAGGACTTGGGAACTGGCAGGGATTCGGCCCTGCAGCGCCATTTTTCTTCGGCGGCTCGCTGGCAATGGTCGCGGCGGTCCTGTTCATGTTATGTCTCAAACCGGCCACCGGGAACATCAACCTACGATAGAGTATGATTGGGATGCATGAGACGTAAAACATTTCCGCCGGGCTGGGACGAAGAACGCGTAGAGAGTGTCCTCGCACATTATGAGGGGCAGTCTGTAGAAGAAGCCGTGGCTGAAGACGAGGCGGCATTCGAGGACGACACCCAAACCGTTATGGAAATCCCGACGGATCTGGTGCCAGCAGTCAGAGAGCTTATCGCAAGAAGGCAAGCTGCACGGTAGCCCCAAAACCTGAGAAACTATCAAAAAGGCAGTCCGTTGCTTTCAACAACCTCCCGCTCGCCCACTCGCTGCCGCAACACCACCTTCCAGTGGGGCAGCCGCACCTACATCATGGGCATCATTAACGCCACGCCCGACTCCTTCTCCGGCGACGGCCTCGGTGGCGACATTGAGGCGGCGGTTGCTCAGGCGCTCCGTTTTGTCGACGAGGGAGCGGACATCCTGGACATCGGCGGCGAGTCCACCCGTCCCCGTCACACCCCCATCTCTGCGGACGAGGAGATAGCGCGGGTCATCCCTGTCCTCAGCGCCGTCCGCGCCGTCGTTGACATCCCCATCAGCATCGATACCTACAAAAGCCAGGTAGCGGCGGCCGCTCTGGATGCCGGAGCGGACATGATCAACGACATCTGGGGTCTCAAGCGGGACCCTGCCCTTGCCCGCCTAGCCGCTCAGTGGGGTGTGCCGATAGTTCTGATGCACAATCAGCAGGGCACAGAGTACGAGAACCTGCTTGCAGACATTATTGTAAGTCTGCACGAAAGCTGTCTGACCGCGCTAGCCATGGGCGTTCCACCAGAGCAGATCATCATCGACCCCGGGATTGGGTTCGGCAAGAATTGGGGGCAGAACCTGGTCATTCTACGACGCCTGCATATGCTCACTACCCTCGGGTACCCCATGCTGCTGGGCGCCTCCCGCAAGAGCACCATCGGGCGTATCCTCGGGGACCTGCCGCCGGACCAGCGGGTGGAGGGCACCGCGGCGACGGTGGCGCTGGGCATCGCAGGCGGCACAGACATCGTCCGCGTGCATGATGTGCAAGCGATGGTCAGGGTTGCTCGCATGACCGACGCGATTGTGCGAGGCGACGCATCCGCATAGCGATGACGCCACCTGTCGCTCATCGTCCCCAACCACCGAATCGGGCCTGACCAAGGGATGTCTGCCCTCTCCCCGGCTCGTTTTGGATGCACTGGGGTGACATTGACACCTGACGTTTTCGTCTACCTCGGGCTTGGCTCGAACCTCGGCGATCGCAGGGAGAACCTCCGCCGCGGCCTCGAGTTCCTGGCCCAGCGCCTGACCATCACCGCGGTCTCAAGCCTCTATGAAACGGAACCTGTCGGCTACGTGGACCAACCGGCATTTCTGAATGCGGTCTGCCAGGCGATGACGGCAGCGCCACCACAGCAGGTCTTCGCCTGGGCAAAGGAGGCGGAGAGCGCCCTCGGCAGGACTCCGACGGTGCGTTTCGGCCCCCGCACCCTGGATGTGGACATCCTGCTGTACAGCGACATGGTGTGTGATACGCCTGAACTCGTCGTTCCGCATCCCCGAATGGTGGCGCGCGCTTTTGTGCTGGCGCCATTGGCGGAAATAGCGCCAGCGGTGAAGCACCCTGTCAGCGGGAAAACGGCCGCGGCGCTCTTACGCGCGGTAAGCGATCAAGAAGGAGTGCGCCTCTGCGAAGATGTTCACTGGTGGCGAGAAAGCGGAACGTCCTGTAGGGGCTGAGGGTGCGGACGGCTTAGGAGCAGATAACAAAGCTGCTATTACAGCGGGCCGTTCTCCGTGGTGAACAATGTCCAGCCCACCCAGAAGAGCATCGTCATGGCTACCACAACCAGCGCAGCGACGGGTATCGCCACCGCCCACCATTGCTGCTGTGCCAGACCCCATAGGAAAACAGCCGTAAGAGCAACGGCGACGATACAGAGCACAATCCCAAAGATTTTCCCCTGGTCCATGGCCTGGAACCGGAGCGTATGCGGCTAACCCTGCTGCGCTCCCCTGAGTTGGGGCGGCAGCAGGTTGGGGATGCTATCGACGATGGGATACGTTTCAGGGCATTTCTTGCAAAGGAGACTTCCGGTGACAATCTCCGCGCCATCCTCTTTTTCTACGGTCAATTCCAACGGGCTCTTGCACACAGGACAGGCCAAAATGTCCATCAGGTCACGCTTCATGTGTTGTAACTCCTCATTCAACCTGCAGTTAACCTGCAATGGCATAAGTCTACACGACCTCAACCAGCTGGTGCGCTTAGGGTAGCTAATAGCCAGGAACAATGTCAACGAGGTTCCTGGCGGCAGGCCCGTTTAATTTGCCCAGTGGTTGCCGCTCGTCATTCCCTTCGACTTCGCACAGAACGAATTCTCAGCCAGCCGTTAATGAACGCCTTGACTCCCCCTGTAAACCTGACACGCTATCTGATTCTTCCCGCCATTCCCCGCAGTTATACGATCGCACACCCTGGAGACCGCTGCAAAACACCCAAGATATCCTGAGTGTTAGCGATCAACGCCAACGCCCAGTCAAGTTACCCAACGGCACTTTTGCGCCCGCATTTGCTTGGCGGCACACTATGGGATACTATATCTCTTTTCTGGTTGACAAGCGCTATGGCCCTACCTATAATACAGGAACACCGTATGTTGAAAACCTCGCGCATTTTGCGCCCCTTCCCTCTTAAAGACTTGGCCCACATCCAATCCGCGCCTTATTAAGCGCGGCTCAAAGGTAACGTCCGCTATTCAGCGGGAGGAGGCTTTCGTATGGCTTTGGCTACCGTGCCTTCCAGTTTTCGCAGGGACAATGGTGTTCCAACGAATCGGAAATCTTACGCACGTATCCCAGATGTTCTGGAGCTCCCAAACCTCATCCAGATACAGATAGATTCGTTTGAGTGGTTCAAACGGGAAGGCCTTCGAGAACTCCTCGACGAACTGAACCCCATCACGGACTTTACCGGCAACCGAATGGAGTTGCGGTTCCTAGAATACAAGTTCCGCGAGCCGAAGCACCCAGAAGTTGAGTGTCGCATGCGCGATCAGACCTTCGCTGCGCCGCTCTTTGTCAACGTCCAGCTTACGATGAAAGAGACCGGCGAGCGCATTGAGCAGCCCATCTTCATGGGCGATTTTCCGCTGATGACTGCCAACGGCACCTTCGTCATCAATGGCGCTGAACGCGTTGTGGTCAGCCAACTCGTACGCTCTCCTGGCGTCTATTTCACCTTGGAAGAAGACCCCTCCAGCGGCCGACGGTTGGGCTTTGCCAAACTGATCCCGAACCGCGGCGCGTGGCTTGAGTTTGAGACCAGCAATCGTGACATCCTCTCTGTGAAGGTGGACCGCCGGCGCAAGGTTCCGGTAACCACCCTGCTCAGAGCCATGGGCATCTCCTCCGATGACGAAATCCTCCCTCTGTTCGAGAGGGAGGACTCTGATCCCACGCACCACTACATCAGGACCACCATCGACAAAGAGCCCACCAAGAACAGGGATGAAGCGCTCCTGGAATTCTACAAGAGACTGCGTCCAGGCGATCCTCCGAGCCACGAGAATGCGGAGGCGCTGCTCAACGCGCTTTTCTTCAACCCACGTCGCTATGACCTGGGCAAGGTAGGCCGCTACAAGCTGGACAAGCGCTTGGGCCACTCCGTGCCGCTCTCGACACGCACATTGGAGAAAGACGACATCATTGAAATCCTGCGGGGACTCATCCGATTGAACAACGGGCTTGAGACACCGGACGACATTGACCATCTGGGCAACCGTCGTATTCGGGCGGTGGGTGAACTGGTGCAGAACCAGTTCCGCATTGGCCTGCTGCGCATGGAACGCGTCATCCGTGAGCGCATGACCATCACAGAGGCAGACCAGGCAACACCCAGTACGCTGATTAACATCAGGCCGGTGGTCGCCTCCATCAAGGAGTTCTTTGGCGGATCACAGCTTTCTCAGTTCATGGACCAGACGAACCCCCTGGCGGAGTTGACCCACAAGCGGCGGCTCTCGGCCCTGGGTCCCGGGGGCCTCTCACGTGACCGCGCGGGCTTTGAAGTCCGTGACGTGCACCACTCTCACTATGGCCGCATCTGCCCGATCGAGACTCCTGAAGGCCCCAACATCGGCCTCATCGGCTCTCTGGCGACCTTTGGCAAGGTCAACGAGTACGGCTTTATCGAAACGCCGTACCGCAAGGTCATCCGCGAGCTTCCCAGCACGTCTGATCTGCTTCCGGGGAGAAAAACGCGGGAGGATGTGAAAAGCGCAGACGGCGCAGTTGTGATAGAGGCCGGCGCAGCCCTGACGGATGCCCTGCTAAAGAAACTGCGCGCGTTGCCGGAGCAGAGCGTTCGCATCGTGCCCTTTGTCACCGCAACCATTGAGTACCTGGCGGCTGACATTGAGGAACGCTACATCGTTGCCCAGGCGAACTCACAGCTAGACGAAAAGAACCATTTTATCTCCAACCGCATTGAGGGCCGTCACGGCAGCCGTTTTGTGCTGGAACCGCCGGAGCGCATAGACTACATGGACGTGTCACCAAAGCAGATCGTCAGTGTGGCCACGTCTCTCATACCCTTCCTGGAGCATGACGACGCAAACCGCGCGTTGATGGGCTCCAACATGCAGCGGCAGGCGGTGCCGCTGCTTAACCCTGAAGTGCCCCTTGTTGGCACCGGCATGGAGCAGCGCACCGCCTGGGACTCTGGACATGTTGTCTTTGCAGCCGCAGACGGGGTGGTCAGCAGCGTCACCGGCGACCGCATTATTGTCCGAGACGCAGAGGGCCATCAGCACATTCACGACCTTCTGAAGTTCCGCCGCACCAATCAGGGCACCTGCATGAGCCAGCGTCCCTCTGTCGCGAAGGGTGACCTGGTCAAGAAAGGCCAGCCTCTGGCTGACAGCTCGTCCACAGACCAAGGTGAGCTTGCCCTGGGCCAGAGCGTGCTCTGCGCCTTCATGAGTTTTGACGGCTACAACTTTGAAGATGCCATCATCATCAGCGAGCGAGTGCCTCAGGAGGACAAGTTCACCTCTATCCACATTGAGAAGCATGAAGTGGAAGCACGGGAGACCAAGCTCGGCCCGGAAGAGATTACGCGAGACATCCCCAACGTCGGTGAAGAAAGCCTGCGCGACCTGGACGAGTACGGCATCATCCGCATCGGCGCAGAAGTAGGCCCCGGCGATATCCTGGTCGGAAAGATTACCCCCAAAGGCGAAACTGAACTGACGCCGGAAGAGAAGCTCCTGCGGGCAATCTTTGGCGAGAAAGCCCGTGAGGTGAAGGACACTTCCCTGCGGGTACCACACGGTGAGCACGGTAAGGTCATCAATGTGCGGGTTTTCACACGGGAGCAGCACGGTGAGCTGCCAGCCGGTGTTCATCAGCTCGTCCAGGTGAGCATTGCCCAACGCCGAAAGGTATCCGAGGGTGACAAGATGGCTGGCCGCCACGGCAACAAAGGAGTCATCTCCCGTATCTTGCCGGTTGAAGACATGCCGCGTCTGGCTGACGGCACTCCCGTTGAGATCATTCTCAACCCCATCGGCGTGCCCTCCCGTATGAACGTCGGCCAGGTGCTCGAGACTCACCTGGGGAGAGCCGCAAAAACCCTGGGCTTCCGGGTACAGACCCCTGTCTTTGACGGTGCACAAAGCGCTGCCATTGAGGATACCCTGGCCAGGGCGTGGATTGTGGAGACAGCTGCCACCTCTCGGAGCGATTACTGGGGCAACGAAGAGCCCCCCGCGGTAAACATCGAATTAGCCAAGGAATGGCTCCAAGACCAAGGCATTGACAGCGAGCAGGTCTTTAACGAAGCCAACTACGGTTACGCAAGAGAAATCTGCCTGCGTCTCTGGCTCGACGAAGTGGGCTATGACGGCAAATCCATGAGCAAAGAGGCTATCCCAGAGGGTATCGCACGGGCGTACAACGAGAAGAAGCTCTCTCCTCCCACAACCGGCAAGGTTGTCTTGTACGACGGGCGCACCGGAGAGCCGTTTGACCAGTCGGTAACCGTTGGCCAGATATACATGTTAAAACTTGTCCACCTGGTGGAGGACAAGATCCACGCTCGGTCAACCGGTCCCTACTCCCTCATCACCCAGCAGCCTCTGGGTGGTAAGGCCCAATTTGGAGGGCAGCGCTTTGGAGAGATGGAGGTCTGGGCGCTGGAGGCCTACGGCGCAGCCCACATCCTGCAGGAAATGCTCACCGTCAAGTCAGACGATGTTGTTGGCCGCGTCAAGACCTATGAGGCTATCGTAAAGGGTGAAAGCATTACGGAAGCCGGCGTGCCGGAATCCTTCAAAGTCTTGGTCAAGGAGCTGCAAAGCCTGGGCTTAGCTGTGGAGGTGCTGAACGACGAAGAAGAGCGCGTAGCTTTTGCAGAGGATGTGGGCATAGATGTGCCTGATCTAGGCATCGACCTCACCGGAATCGAAAAGGGGGAGTTCTAACGTGCTAGAAGTCAACGATTTCACTGCAATACGCATATCTCTCGCCTCACCAGAGCAAATAAAAAGCTGGTCCTACGGCGAAGTCGTAAAACCTGAGACCATAAACTACCGTACGCTCAAGCCTGAGAAGGACGGGCTCTTCTGCGAGAAGATATTTGGTCCTACCAAGGACTTTGAGTGCTTTTGCGGCAAGTACAAGCGGGTGCGCTACAAGGGCATTATCTGCGACAAGTGCGGCGTAGAGGTCACCCGCTCCAAGGTGCGCCGCGAACGCATGGGACACATAGAGCTTGCCTCTCCCGTGGGGCATATCTGGTTCGTGAAGGGCACACCCAGCCGTCTCTCTCTGCTGCTGGACGTCTCGCCTCGGAACCTGGAGCGGATCATCTACTTTGCGCAGTTCCTGGTCACTGCGGTGGACACTGACATGCGCGCGCGGCTTTTGCAAGAGGCTCAGGAGAACTATGACCAGCAAATAGCAGCTCTGGAAGAGAAGGTCCTTGATCAATCAGAGGACGTCCGCGCTCAACTCAGAGACCAGTTGGATGCCCTGATGGAACGCCGTCAGGAGATTGTGGGCAGGGCCGCGGCGCAAAAAGAATCCGCCATCGCTGAGCTCACTGCCAGGGCAGCGGAGGTGGAGTTGACGCTGAAGGATCCGTCCGGCCCTGCCGCGCCAAAGGACATCACCTTTACTGACAAAGTGGTTGTCCCCCAGGGCGCTCCTGTAGAGGAAAGCTACGTCAGTGATCTCCATAAGCTGCTCGATGCAAAGCTCACCGAGCTTGACGTGGAGCATCACCTGCGCCTCCAGGATGAGCTGCTCAAGATTGACGCTGAACGTGAGACTCTGGAGCGCCACACCAGCCAAGCGGTGGAGACGCTGCGACATCCCGTCGTGGACGAAAAAGCAAAGCTTGAGGAGGCCCTTGAGCGCTATCAGGATGACCTTGACAGTCTCAAGCCGCTCGCTCTCCTATCAGAAGCGAAATACCGCGAACTCAAAGATAAATACGGCCCGATGTTCACCGCCCGAATGGGCGCAGAAGCCGTGCTGCAATGCCTCTCCACGATTGATTTGGACGAACTCCGGAGGCAACTGCAACGAGAGGTGGAGACCACCGCCGGACAACGCCGAAAGAAGGCAACTAAACGGCTGCGGGTTGTGGAGGCCTTCCGCAAGAGCGGCAACAAACCGGACTGGATGATCCTGACGGTGCTGCCGGTGCTGCCGCCTGACCTGCGTCCGATGGTGCAACTGGACGGCGGGCGCTTTGCCACCAGCGACTTGAATGATCTCTACCGCCGCGTCATCAACCGGAACAACCGGCTGCGCCGCCTCTTAGAGCTGGGCGCGCCCGAGATCATCATACGCAATGAAAAACGGATGCTCCAGGAAGCTGTGGACTCCCTCATCGACAACGGCCGTCGGGGCCGGGCGGTGGCAGGGAATGGCAACCACCGGTTGAAGTCACTCTCTGACATGCTTAAGGGGAAGCAGGGCCGCTTCCGCCAGAACCTCCTGGGCAAGCGCGTTGACTATTCCGGACGCTCTGTGATCGTGGTTGGCCCAGAGCTTCAGCTTCATCAGTGCGGACTCCCCAAGCGCATGGCCCTGGAACTGTTCAAGCCGTTCGTGATGCGCAAGCTGGTAGAGCAAGGCCAGGCCCACAACATCAAGAGCGCCAAGCGCATCGTAGAACGGGCCCGGCCCGAGGTCTGGGACGTCCTGGAAGAGGTCATCAAGGACCGGCCAGTGCTGCTGAACCGCGCTCCCACCCTGCACCGGTTGGGCATTCAGGCATTTATGCCAATTCTCGTGGAGGGCAGCGCCATCCAGATCCATCCCCTGGTCTGCTCTGCATTTAACGCGGACTTTGACGGCGACCAGATGGCCGTGCATGTGCCTCTCTCCAAGTACGCGGTAGAAGAGGCCAAGAAGCTCATGCTGAGCACTAACAACCTCCTCTCTCCCAGTTCCGGAGAGCCAATCGTAGCTCCCACTCTGGACATGGTCCTTGGGTGCTATTACATGACCCTCATCCGCCCCGGCGCAAAGGGCGAGGGCCGTGCCTTCAGCAATTTTGAGGAAGCCAAAATGGCGTATGACCTCGGCCAAATAGACCTCCAGGCCCAGATCAAAGTGCGGTTGCACGATCACGGCGGGGTGGTGGAAACCTCTATTGGACGGCTTCTTTTTAACGAGGTTTTGCCGGAGGAATTGGGCTTCCGCAACGCCCTCATAGACAAGAAGGCGATCAAGCAGATCGTCGCTGACTGCTATCGGTCCATGGGCAATGAGCCCACCGCTCAGGTGGTGGACAACCTGAAGACGGTAGGCTTTATCTACGCCACAAAATCCGGCATCACCATAGCGGCGAATGACCTGGATGTTCCCATACCAAAGGCAGAGATTCTGGCTGACGCCGAGCAGCAGATCAGCCAAATTGAGGCCCAATTCCGCCGCGGCCTGATCACCGAGGAAGAGCGCTATGCCGCCGCGATAGCTATCTGGCAACAAGCCAGCGACACCATCGCCGACGTGCTGCCCAAGGCTCTGGACCCCTTCGGGCCCCTGGCTATGATGGCCAACTCCGGAGCCAAGGGTAATATCGCCCAGATCAGGCAGATGACCGGCATGCGCGGCCTCATGAGCGACCCGTCAGGCCGCATTATTGAGCTGCCCATCAAAGCCAGCTTCCGTGAGGGCCTCTCCGTTCTGGAGTACTTCATCTCCACCCACGGTGCCCGTAAGGGTCTGGCAGACACCGCCCTCCGCACGGCGGACAGCGGTTACCTGACGCGACGCCTCATCGATGTTTCACAGGACGTCATTGTGAATGAAGAGGACTGCGGCAGCAACTCAGGGATATGGATTGAAGACCAGTCTGAACGCGGCGTCATGGAACCATTTACGGTGCGCATCATCGGCCGGGTACCGTCTGAACCGGTTGTACACCCAGAGACGGGCGAAATTATCGTTGACCGCAATGAAGTTGTAGACATAGAAAAGGGTGACGCGATTCTGGCCGCAGGAATTAAGCGGATTTTTGTCCGCTCACCACACACCTGCCTAGCCCATCGCGGCATTTGCAAGCACTGCTACGGATGGAGCCTGGCAACTGGCCGCATGGTCAACTTTGGTGAAGCGGTGGGCATCATCGCTGCGCAGAGCATCGGTGAACCGGGCACGCAGCTTACCATGAGAACTTTCCACACAGGCGGTATTGCCGGCTTGGTGGACATCACCTCCGGTCTCCCCCGCGTGGAAGAGCTTTTTGAGGCACGCGTGCCAAAGGGTCTCGCGGTGGTCTCGGAAATCGATGGCATGGTGGAAATCATCCGCAACGACGAGGGGTCCCGACGTGTTCGGATTGTCAGCACAGAAGTCTATCGAGATGAGTACGCGTTGCAGCCCGGTTGGAACCTCCTGGTGACGGACGGTCAGCTTGTGGACGCGGGAGCCGTGCTGGCAGAGCAGCCAGCCGCGCCGGCGGCAGAAGCACCAAACGAAGAACTCAGCCTTGACTCCCCCGCGGGCGAGCAACGCGTGGTAGCGCGCATTGCCGGCAAGGTGCAGGTGGAAGGCTCTCAGATTGGCATCTACTACGAGGAGAAGGAAGAGCGGGAATACATGGTGCCCGCCTCTGCCCAAATACGGGTCAGTGATAGCGAGCGCATCCGTGCCGGTGACCAACTGACCGAAGGCGTCGTTAATCCGCAAGACCTCCTGCGCATCCTCGGTCGGGAAGCTGCCCAGGCGTACATCGTGGACGAGGTACAGAAGGTCTATCGCTCCCAGGGCGTGACCATCAACGACAAGCACATAGAAGTCATCGTCCGCCAGATGCTGCGCAAAGTGCGCATTGACTCTCCGGGAGATACCAGTATGCTGCCTGGCGAACTGGTGGACCGCTTCTTCTATGAGGACATGAACGCTCAGGTTCTGGCTGAGGGCGGGGAGCCGGCGACGGCTGAGACCGTGCTCCTGGGTGTCACAAAGGCCTCACTTAATACAGAGAGCTTCCTTGCTGCGGCCTCCTTCCAGGACACCACCCGTGTCCTCACTGAGGCGGCCATCAACGGGTCTATTGACCGGCTGATGGGCCTGAAGGAGAACGTCATCATCGGGAAGCTGATTCCTGCGCAAGCGCTGCACTTTGACGAGCCACCTGAGGAAGAGGCCGACTTGCTGGGACCGCCACCTTTCCCCTCACGTGATGGCGCACTTCTTCAGGATGACGATGAACCATCCGACGCCCTTGACGACCTGGATGAGGAGGGCGATGATGATGACCTTGACTTGGAGAGCGAAGAGCTGGAGGAAGAGTTAACAACGGCCTGATAGCCGTTGCGAGCAGACACCACAAAGTGATCACATAGAGAGAGGGTGGCACAAGTGCCGCCCTCTCTCTATCTCGGTTAACGGGATCCCTCGCACCTTACCCAATGTCCAGGACAGCGGGCGTCTCATCTTGCACCGGCTCGAATGTGCTGGGGTGCTTATAGTGGCACGTGCAATAGTAGTCGTAGAGTTTCTCAACAAGCCGTACGGGGTCTTCTTCTGACATCACCACTGCGCCCGTGTCTTTGTCGCACAGCTTGACAAGGTAATCAAGGGAATCGGCAATGCCCCCGGTTCCCTTCAGCGCACCGATAAGCTTGCCCTCATCGTATGCAATGGAGAACTCGCCCAGGGTGCCGGAGCGTCCCCCCGCGATAATAACGATGTCTGAAGAGCGGATGTTTTCAATCTCTCGGCCCATAAGTCCAGAGCCTGTATAGATCATCACGTCGAAGCCCTCGATGGGCGACTCGTACTTGGTCACATGCTCATAACGCGAGAGCCCGGGAGAAATGCCAACCACAAAGCCACCTTCGGCCTTGGCTCCCTTCACCGCTTCGTAGGACAGGCCGGGACATCCACCCGTGATGAGGGTGCAGCCCTTCTGGGCAATCGCCCTCCCCAGACGCTCCATCCTCAAAAGGACGTCCTGGTTAAAATCTCCTTCTGAGGATCCCATGACTCCTATGGCTAAGTTCATTATGCCTCTCCGTTTTGAACAAAAGTATGAATGACGCGGCGAGGCTGTTTAGCAACTGTCATTGCGAGCCCTTCGGCGCGCCTGCCTACCGGACAGGCAGGATAAACTGCGCGAAGCAATCTCAAAGTCCGATCATATTCCCGAGATTGCCACTCGCCAGAGGCGACACT
>ORMF010725965.1_pt1 | contig 14950 bp, 15 predicted proteins | sample 1779871 | NCBI WGS metagenome assembly ORMF01 (sample SAMEA104232316, study PRJEB22302) | groundwater metagenome | biome: forest; feature: aquifer; material: groundwater | place: USA | collected 2011-08-07 | depth 5.4 m | reverse complement strand
CGGGGAAACTGCGTGCGAATGAGGCTGTTGAGGGCCATTGCGACCTTCTTTGCCGCAACAAAGTTGCCCCGCATGGGCATTGAGCGGCTCAAGTCCAGCATCAACACGGTTGTTGTTCGTGAAAGGCGCTCAGTGCGATGAACCTCAAAATCGCCTTCGGTCAGCCGCACCGGAACGCCCGGCGTATTGTGCTCCAAAGCGTTCATCAATGTCTGCTTCAGGTCTAAGAAGAAGGGGTCACCGAACTCGTAACGTTTGGTGTCATCGGTTTGCTCCCGGCCAATGCCCCTGTTCTTAACCGGATGGTTTCCGAAGGCATCTTTCTTCATCCGTTCAAATATATCTCTGAGGGCCTTCTGGCCGATCTTCCGCATGCCGCGACCCGTCAAAGACAGCTCGCCACCCTTTCGCTCTACCAGGCCTGCTTCCTCAAGCATCTTAGCGAGCCTTTTTAGCTCCTCCAGATCGTGGGCGGCATCCTCTCCGAGCTGACGTGTTAACAGATCTTCATCGATATCATCTAGGTCAGCGCCGTAGCGGGTGCGCTCAAGCTGTTTCTCAAGCTTGTCCATCTGGTGAAGCTGCTCTATGCGCTGCATCGCTTGAGAGAGATTAAGAGGCTCGTCGCCAAAGAAGCGATACTCATTGCCGGAGATGCCTGCAGGGCTCAGCATGTCCAGGCCAGCCGCAAGCTCGGAGAGTTCATCCTGCAGGCTCTGATCAAAGAGCTGCGAGCTCAGCATGTCCAAGAGGTCATCCTGCTGCTGCTGGGAGAGGCTGTTCAGCAGTGATTGCATCTGAGACATCTGCTGCTGCAACTGATTGATGAGGTCGTCAAGGCTCTGGGGCGGGTTGGAACCAAACATGTGGCCAAAGCGCTGCATAAAGCCGTCAAAGTCATGCTCCTGGCCCTGGAGCTTTTGGCGAAGCATCTTGTTCAGCTCTTGGCTCATCTCCTGAAGCTGCTTCATGTTTTCAGGAGTGAGCTGGCTCACCTGCTGCGTCAGGTTTTGGAAGAACGAGTCCAGCACGTTCTTGCGCAACATCTGCAGCAATTCCTGGAACTCTCTGCCAGCTTCAGGATCGAGGAACTCGTAGTCGGAAAGCTGCTGAATTGCCTCCGCCGGGTTTTCTGATAGTTGGTCAAGGGTGTCAAGATTTTTCCGGGCCATGCGCTGAAGCATGTCCTTCAGGGCTTGATTGTCCTGTTCGCTCGCTGCTTCCTGCGGACGATCGTGCTCGTCCAATCGCCGTTGCAGGGTTTCCCGTTCCTGCTCTACAATGCGGTCAAGGCGGTCCTTGATATCTTGGTACAACGAATTCAGGTTGTCTCGAGCGAGCATCTCCTGCCGGCGTTCACGCAGATTGCGGAGCATCTCCTGTACGCCGCGCATCTGTTGACCCGACTGCCGCGAGAATCCTCGCTGCATGAGTTGACGCAGTGCGCGGGAAATGTCGCCGTGGTAGAGGAGATCATCGGAGAGCGCGTCCAAGAGCTCTTGTGAACCCAGTTCTTCTTGCCCTTGCGAGCCGTCCCATCGTGAGTATCTGATGGTTGTAAACATGGCCCTCTTCCTTGGGCTCATTAGTAGCTAGCTATACGTACCCAGTATAGGTGAAGCAGGATGAGCAAGCAACGGGACAGCAGAACGGCGGACAAACCTCTTCGGACGAGACAACAAAGTTCTGAGCATGCTTTCAGTGCTATGATATACTCCGTAAAATCGTTCAAGCTGATTTGGATCGCAGGAGGTCAGGTAGCGTGGTCAGATTCCTTCGAATTGCTCTTGCCGTTGTTTTCCTCTCTCTTACATTTACCACGCAGCTTCCATCGAGCCTTTTGTCCACACCTCCGTCTGCTTCCGCCGCTGAGGAAGAGTATGCAATCTCCAACGGTTACTTCTTCACGCAGACCGGTGGCGGCAGTGGTCGAGGATACAGCATCGTTAATGATGTTTCGGCGCCCTTCTGGAACGAATTCCAGCGCCTTGGCGGCGCTCAAGGGGTGGGCTACCCCGTTTCTCGCCGCTTTCTCTGGAACGGGTTTCTGTGCCAGGTCATGCAGCGGGTCGTCTTTCAGTGGCGTCCAGATTTAGGGCAGGTTGCGTTTGTCAACGTCTTTGACCTCTTCTCTGAGGCTGGGCAAGACGATATTCTGTTTGCCACCCGTCAGGTGCCGAGGCCGCTGCCTGCCAGTTTTGACGGCGGCAAGAGTTTTGCTGATGTGCTCCAGGCGCGCTTGGATCTTCTGGACGAGAACCCGGCCATCCGACAGAAATACAACAGCATCCCCGGCGATCCGATCTCTATGAACGGCCTCCCCACGTCTCGCGTCACCGACATGGGCAATCATTTCGCCCTTCGCACGCAGCGAGTGCTTTTTCAGCAGTGGAAAGAGGCTGTGCCCTGGGCCGCGGCCGGTGAGGTAACCGTCGCGCTCGGCGGGAGCATATCTGCGGAGTTGGGGATATTCCCCAAGGAAATGCTGGAACCAGAAGCACAACCTGGTGAAACGCGTCCCCTCGTGAACGTGCCTCTTCCCGGAGCGACGCCAACGCCACCTCCCGCGCCCATTACGACCTTGGGTTATGGGTTCCAGCTAGATTGGAGTGGTGACTACCAGCGTGCTCTCAGACTGACCAAGGAAGCAGGGTTCAACTGGGTGAAGTTCCAGGCTCGCTGGGAGCAGCTTGAGCCGAGGCAAGGCAACATACTCTGGAGCAACGTGGATTACATCGTGAATGCGGCAAACGATGCGGGTGTGAAGCTGCTTTTCAGTGTCGTGACCGCTCCTAACTGGGCGAGGGCCGGGCAGAACCAGTCAGTTCACGGTCCGCCGAACAACCCCAGCGTCTACGCAAGCTTCGTCTCAGCCTTGGCAACACGGTACAAGGGCAAGATTGCCGCATATGAGATCTGGAATGAGCAAAACCTCGACAGGGAATGGGGAGGGCCAAACCGGCAGAACGCGGCAAATTATGTCACTCTGCTCAAGGCCGCTTACCAGGCCGTCAAAGCCGCCGATCCTCAAGCCAAGGTCATCACCGGCGCGCTGACTCCGGCGGGCAACGTTAATATTCCATCCCTGGGAGGGCTGCTGGCAAGGGACGATGTTGAGTATTTGCAAGAAATGTACGAGGCTGGCATGAAAGGGTACTTTGACGCGGTTGCGGTACATCCCAGCGGTTTCAACAACGCGCCGGACCTAGACCCATTGGACCCTGCCGTGCTGGCCAGGCCGGGGAGCTTCAAGCAGCACCGCAGTTTCTATTTCCGAAACTATGAGCGCTATCGGGAGGTCATGGTGCAGCAGGGAGATGGTGATAAAGCGCTCTGGTTCACCGAGTTTGGGTGGGCATCGGGCTGCAATGCGGGCAATGAATGGGCCTACGCCAATGAAAATACCGAGCAGGATCAGGCGAGCTATTTGGTAAAAGCCTACGAGGTCGCTCGAAAGAGCGGCTATGTGGGGCCTATGTTCATCTGGAACCTGAATTTCTCTGGCACTGACGAGGCAAAATGCTCTTTTGCCGTATTGAAACCTGACGGGTCGCCCCGGCCAGCGTATAGCGGCCTCAAGCAGATGCCGAAATAGTTCTCGACACGCCATGAAAGGAAGGACCCCTGGCCAAAGGCCAGGGGTCCTTCCTTCGCCGCCGCGCGACGGCCATCTTGTGAAATCAGAGCAACACTTGTCACTCTACCGACTACGACATGCATACGCGTGCACCTGTATACATGTATACCTGCCTGATGTGATGTGCACGTTGGGGAACCTTTGCTGAAACACACCGAAATCAGGCTGAAATTATCATCATTGTCCCGTACAATGGATGCTGTTACCGGGTGCTGTTATCCGCGCTAGCGCAAAGAGAAGGATGTTCTTGCATGCCTCTTCTGACCCGCCTGTACCTGAGAGCAGGTTTGCTGTACCTTTTGGCAGCGCTTCTTTTGAACGCAACGTTCGCTTTTCAGCAACTGCTCCCTGCTTTGGGCGGACTATCATTCCTGTTCCCAGCGTATCTGCACCTCTTCATGGTCGGCTGGGTTACCCAGCTCATTTTTGGCGTCTCCTACTGGATGTTTCCGACATTGAGCCGGGAGCATCCAAGGGGCAACGAGAGTCTAGCGGTTGCCACCTTCGCGCTCTTGAATGTGGGGCTCTTGCTCCGCGCCTTTGCAGAGCCCGCCAACAGCTTATCGCCAAGTGCGGTTTTAAGCTGGCTGCTGGTGCTCTCGGCGGTGCTGCAATGGCTTGCAGGTGTCCTCTATGCCGGGACTACCTGGGTGCGCGTGAAGGGTCGATGACATGCCGAGGCTCAGCGTTTGGTTCATCCGCACCGCGCTGCTCTATTTGGGTGCGGGCTTTACCATAGGCTCCCTGGCTCTCCTGCAAAAGGCCGTCCCCACGCTTCCGTGGACGCCACTGCTGCTGACAATGCACATGGAGTTTCTTCTGTCTGGATGGACGCTCCAGCTAGCGATGGGAGTGGCCTACAGGATGCTGTCGCGATTCACTCATGGACCAAAGTGGGGCGATGAATCCTCAGCGTGGCTTGCATACATCCTGCTGAACATTGGAGTGCTCAGCGCCGCCACAGGATCATTGTCCGGCCTTTACCAGATGGTGCTGCTTGGGAGAATAGCAGAGATCGCGGGAACAGCCGCCTTCCTCCGCCATGCTTGGCCACGGATCAAGCCGATGGGAGGTTGATGGCTCCCACCGGCTCAACGCATTCGACAGAGCCTTCGTATCAATCCATTGCCCGTCCAGATTCGTTGTGGCGCCTAGAAATTACTGGCCTCATCTACCTGGTACCATGTTTTGAGGTCCATCTCTAACACAAGCAGATCATGATAGTTGCCGTCCATATCACGGATATGGCCCTTGAATTCCGCAACTCTCCGAAATCCGACCTCTCTAGCCACCCGGATGGCAGGCTCTTCCTTGCCGGAGACAAGTTCTATGATCACTCTCTCCATCTGCTGCGCGTAGGCGTGTTCCAGGAGCTGGTGCATGATATGCGTACCCAGTCCGCGCCCGCGATACTTCGGGTCCACCACAATTCGTATTTCCCCAATGTGTCGTCGGCCGGGGTGTCTTCGTCTGTGCAGTGTGCCTTCTGCAATGATACTGCCATCCACCACCGCGACAAGAGGAAGCACCCGCAGCGGGTCGATATGGGCGCACCAATCATCGATAACGGCTCGCGAGGTCACGTCGTCCCTCAGGTAGAAACGGTCGTACCCTGGCACTTCCTGAAAGAAATCGAACAGCGCCTGAGCATCGTTCGGTTGAAGTCGCCTTAGTTTCATCGCTTTGCCGGACCGAAGCACGATCTCTTTGGGTTCAAGCGTGGCAACTGATTGTGTCAACACGGGGCCTCCTCACATAATGCGTCTCAGCGAACGAATAGGAAACGTCACTGAGTTAAGAATACGCGCGCACTCGTGAAAAAAGCGTGAGGTAATGCGGTGGGTTCATGAGGTTTTTGTGAATCTCGTTACTTGCAGCATCCTCACAAAAACCTCATGCGATTTTTTGCAGTTTCATGTTTTTTTCACGCTTAAACGCCTATACTTGGTCGTAGATGGGTCGAGAAAACCCTGTGCCATGACGTATGCCTACCGAAGCGTCAACAGACTAACACTGGAGGTCAGCATGTATAAACGTATTGTGGTTCCCTTGGATGGTTCAAGAATTGCGGAGGCTGTGCTACCGCATGTAACGGAAATGACAAAAGCGCTGGGCGCAGAGATTGTGTTGCTGCGCGTCATCCAGGGTGGTGGCCGACTGCAGGGTAGTTACGTGTTACCTCCTGAGCCGGCAAGAATCCTGGAGAGGGAGTTAACCCAGCGGGCAAAAGCTTACCTGGACCGTGTGGCTGAGGGGCTGGTAAAGGACGGCGTGAAAGTTGAAAAGGTGGTGATCTCAGGGCCAGTGTCTGAAAGCATTGTGGAGTGGGCGACAAAAAACAATGCAGACCTCATCGCTATGATGAGTCACGGTCTTGGCAGGGCGGCTCGCTGGGTATTCGGCAGCGTTGCTGACCGGCTGCTGCAGTCGTCACCGATACCGCTCCTTGTGGTGAGAGCGTCGCACGAGGTTATGCAAGCCCAGGAAGAGTTCGAGGAGGAGCAGCTGGATAAAGCGGTGCTCAAGGCGCTCTCGGCGAGTTAGGGACTTCCACATGTGAAGCCCAGAAAGGGTTTTGTGGTGACCATGTACAAAAAGATCCTGGTCCCGCTGGACGGCTCAATCTTGGCAGAGGCGGTGTTGCCCTTCGTGGAGCGCGTTGCACAGGCGGAGAAATCCGGCGTCACTCTCATTACCGTGTTGGAACCGCCAGTGGAAGAGATGGTAGAACCTTCGGCGCAACAGAGAGAAGAAGGACTCGTTCCTCATCTCGATCAAGTGGTGGAGCGGATGACTTCATACGGGAAGATTTACCTCAAACGTGTCGCTCGCAGGCTGAAGGAGAAAGGAATCGATGTTCAGGACGATGTCCTCCTGGGACGTCCTGCGACCGAGATTGCGAATTACGCAAACAAAAACGGCGTTGATCTGGTGGCAATGTCCACCCACGGTCGCGGCGGGATTACGCGCTGGCGCTATGGTAGTGTGGCAAATGAGTTGTTGCGCAGCCTCACTGCTCCGTTGTTTCTGCTGCGGTCCTCAGGGAAGGCCTCAGAAGCGTCATCCTATGGCAGCGCCTCACAGCTCTTGCGTGTTGTTGTGCCCCTGGACGGTTCAAAGCTTGCCGAACAGGCCTTGGCACACGCCAGAGAGCTGGCATCCAAGCTTGATCTGGAGATCCACCTCATCAGAGCGGTCTCCCAGCCAACCCCCGCGTACATGGGACCCGATGCGATTGACTACTACTATGATCTGGATGAAATCTTGACCAGAGAAGCCGCGGCATACATGGCGTCTGTGGCCCAGCAATTGGAGAAAGAAAAGTTTAGGGTGACCGTGAGAGTTTTTCACGGATTTCCCGCTGCCAATATCGTCGACTATGCTGCGGCCATCGGGCAGAGCATCATTTGCATCACGACTCATGGGCGGACGGGGATTGGCCGGGCGCTCCTGGGCAGTGTGGCAGATAAAGTGCTCCAGGAGTCCGAGTCTCCTGTGGTCATGGCGCGAGCGCAGGGAACGCAGCACGACTCCAACAACGCGTTAAACAGGCCGACGGTCTCAGGACCGTCGGCCTACTTGCTGCCTCCACATATTCAGGTGGAACGGTTAATCCTGTCTTACCATTTCATTCCCCAAGCCTCAGACGGGCAACCCGCTAGGCGACGTCTATCTGACGGGCCCTGGGATGTTGCTGTTCTGGCTTAGGAAGCCTGACCTCTAGCACGCCTTCCAGTAGCTTCGCTTTGATTTGGGCAGCATCAGGGACAACTGGCAGCGTGAGACGACGGTAAAACACGCCGACACCACGCTCAAGACGGAAGTAATTCTCTTCCTTTACCTCGGTCTCCGTCTTTCGCTCTCCCCTCAGGATAAGGTCGTTATCTTCGAGGGTGACCTCAATATCCTCTCGTTTCACGCCAGGCAGTTCTGCCTTGATGACGATTTCTTTGCCTTCTTCGTAGATGTCCACTCTCGGAACCCAGTTCTCTTCGGTACGTCTGGCAAGCGGCCCGAAACGCGGGGATGGCCAGGGCCACCAATCGCGGTCCCACCATCTTCCTATCTCCTGCTGAAATTGTTGGAATGGGTCACGATGAGCCGCCATGGGTATCTTGTTGTGTTCATGTTCCGCCATGACTTTTCAGCTCCGTTCATCATCGCGTTCATCTTGATGAGTGCTGCAACACTGCAGTTCCTGACTACGGCCACCTCCCTAAGAGCAGTTCTTCATGCGCCTCGGACCTGCCGGACAGGCAGGACCAGCACAAGCTCTTAGAACCCAGTGAGAAGTCTAATCTTTTTCCGCAGCGGACGAAAACGGAGCCAGTATCCTACTTTGCTGCGGCATGGACGAGGAGGACGGGTGTCCGTGAGGCCCTGACCACACGGTCGGCGACACTGCCGAGCAATAGCCTGCCGACGCCGGACCTCCCGTGGGTGCTCATGACGGTGAGCGGCGCACGTGTTTTGGTGAGGAGGTCGATGATCTGGCCCCCGGGGTCTCCTTGCAGGAGTAGTGTGCGACCCGCTTTGATTCCTGCGGCATGTAGTTCAGATACTTTGTTGCCCAAATATGCCTCCGCAGCATCGGTTGCAGCTTCCAGTATCGTCTCGGAATACCCCTCGGCGCCCGCCGTGAATGGGTCAGAAAAGGCTAGGGTTGACGTTGGTATTGCCCTCACGACCGTGATGGGGATGGAGAGACCCTTGGCAAGGTCAATGGCCACGGGAAGCGCTTCTTCTGAAAACGGACTCCCATCAAGGGGCAGAACAATCTCTTCAAACTGGGATTCCTTCTCTGTTTGGTCCTCCCGGGGGTGATACAAAAGCAGGGGAGCTGTTGCGGTATGCAAGACACCATCTGCAACGCTGCCAAGAAAAAGCCTGTTGATTCCGGATCGCCCGTGGGTGCTCATTGCAATGAGACTCGCCTGCTGCGCGTTTGCTACCGACACAACGGTAGCAACAGGCGACCCAGCCACAATCTCGCTCGCTGCGCTCACTCCCCTATCTTCTAGCCACCGTTTCTGGTGTTGTAAGTATTTCTGCGCCTCCTCCTTCTCTCGCGCGATGAGTTGTTCCACAAGCGCTTTATGGGCGGTCTCCGGGACATTGGGAAGAATAGCGCTGTCTACAACGTGGAGAAGTGTGACTGGACATTTCAGCCCCTTTGCGAGAAAAGCAATGCAGGGGAGAATGCGTTCGGCCAGTTCTGAGCCATCCAAGGGGACCAAGATATGACTGATCATGAGCAAGTTTCGTCCTTTGCGAGTGGTCTAAACGACCATGAGTTTCTGCATCACACGCTAACGCGCAACCAGGCCCCCGTCAACAGGTAAGATAGCGCCTGTCACATAGGATGCCTCATCTGAAGCCAAGAAAAGGATGGCGCTGGCGATCTCCTCTGGCCTCCCTAAACGACCAACTGGTTCCATGTTTACCAGGGCGCTCATCACTTCCTGCGTCGTGGCAACTCTCTCCACCATGGGGGTGAGGATCACGCCGGGACAGACGCAGTTCACACGAATGTTCCTGGCCGCGTACTCCAGGGCAGCTACCCGGGTGAGTTGAACGATTCCACCCTTGGAGGCGCAGTAGGCAGGGCTGCCGGCAAAGCCAACGAGGCCAGCAACAGAGGCGTTGTTCACAATAGCGCCGCCGCCCTGTGTAAGCATCTGTGGGATAACATACTTCATGACAAGAAAAACGCTCTTAAGGTTCACCGCCATGACGTGGTCCCAGTTTTCCTCCGTGGCTTCTGCGGTTTGCGCTTGCTGTCCTTCGATGCCGGCGTTGTTGATGAGGATGTCGATGCGACCAAAATTATTGAGGGCAGCCTGCACCATCTGCTGAACGTCCCCTGATAGAGAAACGTCCGTCCGGACGAAGATGGCATGACCACCCTGATGGCGCAGGTCCGCAGCAACTGCGGCACCCGCCTCCTCATCCCAATCGGCAACTACAACCTTGGCGCCTTCCACCGAGAACAAACACGCGGTTGCCTTACCTATCCCTGAGGCTGCACCGGTGATAATAGCCACCTTCCCGTCCAGTCTTCCCAACAATTACCTCTCTCTTCGCCATACGGAAGCGTCTCACAAAGCCCACGGCGCTTCCGTTCAGGCACTTCAAAGCAGCAGGATCAGGCTGCTTTAGCTCCCTGGGCAGTGCGCTCCACTGGTTTAATGCTAAGGAGGACCGGTGTTGCTTTAGCCGTCTGCTGCTTTACCACATCTTGCATGTAGCCGCACTGCAGGCACTGTCGATAGTAGCCAACCAGATCGCGCTCCAACATAAGATCACCCCTGTGACACTTTGGACAGCTCTTATACCAGATCATCACTATGTCCTTTCTTCCGAGCCTTATGGCTCCAGATATGTTTCGACGATGGACACAAGGTCCGGCACGCTGAATGGCTTGGCCACATATCGCTGGATGCTCAACCGTCTAATGTCGCTTCGCGATACCTGATTAGAGGAAACGACAATGACCGGAGCTTCTGCGGTGAGGAGATGCGTGCGAAGAGATGAGAGCAAGCTCAGGCCATCCCCGTCGGGCAACCCCACGTCCAGCATGAGCAAGGAGGGCCGCTGACGGGAAACCTCGGCAGCAGCAGCAGCGCAGGTTGAGACGTGGGTAACTTGATAACCGCGATTCGTCAATGCGCTCTGCACCACGTCCGCAAGTGTCAAGTCGTCTTCCACCATCAAGATATATCCGGCCACTGCTATCTCCTTGCTTCACCGTCCATAGATGGATCACTTGCAGAATAAAGCAGTGTTCATGAAGAATTCGTGAGGGCAGGGAGTCATTCCATGAGGATTTTGTGAGAAAAGCCAGACGGAATGGGAAGAAAGTGCGGCGATTCTTGCGCGCGCGCTGGTCAAGACGCCCAGGGGCGGTTACTCCGAGGAGAGGACGAGCCGATAGCCCATGCCAGGTTGGGTAATGATGATGCGGGGACGTGAAGGGTCGTTCTCTATCTTCCGGCGTAGCTGCTTGATGAAGGTTCGCAGGTATTCCGTTTCTTCACCGTATTCCGCCCCCCAGACGTCTTGCAGCAGTTGGCGATGACTAACAACCTTCCCTGCGCTGGCGGCCAGACAATGAAGAAGCGCGTACTCAGTCCGAGTCAACACAATTTCCTTGCCGTCACGCTTCACCTGCTGTGCATTCAAGTTGATTTCGATATCGTCACCGGTGAGGACGGGAACATCCGTCATCGAAACAGACGAGTGGGTTGATCTTCGCAAAGATGCCCTCACCCGTGCCAAGAGCTCCGCAACGCTAAAGGGTTTGGTGAGGTAATCATCTGCGCCCAAGTCCAACGCCTCCACCTTGAGCTTTTCTTCATTGCGGGCGGAGAGCACGATGACCGGCATGCTGCTCCATTCTCTCAAGCGCTTGAGGGTATCGATGCCATCAAGGACCGGCATTCTTAGATCGAGAATGACCAAATCCGGCAGTGTTTCGGCGGCTCGTTCCAGCGCCTCTTCTCCATTGCGAGCGAGCTCGACTCGGTAGCCTGCATTCCGTAGCTGCCTTGAGACAAATGTGAGGATTTGGCTGTCATCGTCAACGAGGAGCAATGTGAATTCTGGCATGTCTTTACCTTTACGCGTCTCACTGTGCGAGGGGAAGTGTGAAGGAGAAAACCGACCCCTTTCCCGGTTGGCTCGCCACGAAAATATTGCAGCCGTGAGCTTGTAAAATAGCCCGGCATATTGCTAACCCCAGACCGGAACCCTGTCTCCTGCCTCCCCTGCTGTAAGGACTTCTGTAGAACTTCTCAAACACTCGCTGAAGATCTGTCGTCGGGATGCCTATGCCTCTGTCCTCAACCTGGACTTCAACGACATGCTTGTCCTCCGGCAGGCCAGCTCGCACGTAAATCTCCGCTCCTCGTTCGGAGTATTTACCTGCATTGCTCAACAGGTTGCTCACGACTCGCTGAATCTGATTATAATCCGCATAAAGTGCCGGCAGGTCCTCTGCGATATCAAGCACCACCGGATTGCTCACCCCTTCCGGGCTGTGCGCAAACCGCCCAACACATTCTGCAACAAGATCGATCAGATAGCACTCTTCCAGGTCAAGAGGCATGGACCTCGCCTCAAGCCGGGACATATCCAGAAGGTTATTCACCAATTCCGTAAGGTGATCCACCTCTTGTTCAATTGCCCGCACATATTCGTTAGGGACCGTCAGAGCATCTGTATTTTGCTGTATGTCTAAGCTGCTGGTAAGGACCTTGATCGCAGTGAGCGGACTCTTCAGGTCATGGGTAATCATGGACAGGAAGTCGTCTTTCATTTGCTCCACTTCCTTGAGGCGGCTGATGTCCTGCTGCACCACGACAACACCGGCAATCATCCCGGTTTCATCGAGAACGGGCGCCGCATTGACTAGGAGCGGTACCCGTGAGCCGTCCCTGCGTTCTGCGATGATCTCAACGCCCAAACAGGGGCCCTGTCCTCTCAGGCAGAGGCTTACGGGGGTATCCGCATTGTCCATGGGAGAGCCGTCTGCGTGGTAAAGCTTCAAACCAAAGGGATGCCGGTTGCCCTCAAGTCGTCCTTTCCCTTTGCCCAGCAACACCTGGCTGGCGGTCCCATTCGCCAGGATCACCCTGCGTTGCCTATCCACCAGATACGCTGCTTCCGGCAGGTGCTCCAGCGCAGTCTCCAGACGAGTCTGCGCGCTGGCCGCGGACAGCCTGGCCACACGTTCCGCATTGAATAAGCGGGCATTGTCCACAGCGACTGCGGCAAGAGCACCAATCTCAGTGGCAAGATTTATCTCATCCTCTGTGAAGATTCTGCGTGAGCGTGAGCCAATGTACAGGACTCCCAACTGCTGACCTCTGGCTTCAAGAGGGACGGCGATCTCAGAGATAATCCCCTCTTCAGTGACTTCGACAAGCTGCGAGCGAATCCGTGGATCGCTGGCGTAGTCCGTGGTTGCTACGGGTTGCTTGGAGCCAAGCGCCGTCCCGCCAAGACCCTGGTTGCTGGGGTAGACGAGATTTCGCATTGCGGGGGTTTTGATGCCTGAAGAGGCCGTGATACGTAATGTATTGTTCCGGTCATCCAGCAGGGCCATAAAAGCAGCGTCTGCCTGCAGGAGCCTGCGGGCAGACCGCACCACCTCGCCAAGAACCCCCTTGACCTTGAGAGAGGAAGCGACTCTGTGGGCAATGGAGCTGAGCGACTGCCATTGTTCCCCAAGCGTGGTAGCCCGCCCATATAATTTGGCGTTTTGGATAGCCACAGCAGCGTATTGCACTAACACTTCGATGAGATGCTGATCAGCATCTGTGAAATCAGTGCCTGCTTCTTTGTCGGCCAGATAGATGTTGCCGATATTTTTGCCCTGACTGATGATGGGGACGCCCAGAAAGCTCTTCATCTGGGGATGGTTTGGTGGGAAGCCAACGGAACGATGGTCTTTCGAGATGTCCTGGAGACGGAGACTTGCTCCTTCGCGGAACAGCGCGCCCAAGAGGCCGTGCCCTGCAGGCAGATTGCCGATCGCTTTTCGCTGCTGTTGCGTGACGCCGGTGGTGATGAACTGGTGAATGCGCCCGTTCTCGTCCATAACCCCCAGGGCGGCATAGCGGGCTCCTACCAGACGGCGCGCCTCCTCCGCCAGACGTTGAAGGACCTGGTCCGGCCTTAGCTCTGAGGTGAGTAAGAGAATTGCCCGCTGCAACGCGGCGCTCTCGACTGATTGACCGTCCCTTGACGACCGATGCCTTGAGTATGCGTTGAGCTCTTCAACCGTAAACCCAGGAGAGCCGCTCGACTCAGTCTTGCTGGGAACGAGGATACCTTGCTTCATTGCGCCGGAGAGGGCGCTTTCTGAAACACCCACGTACGTTGCTGCTTGCCGGAGCGTGAGATATGCAGGCATTAGTTTGCTCGGATACTTCCAGTGTAACCAGTGTAGGAATAATTCTGAAGGATGATCAAGCGCGCAATGGATGGTTCTCTCATGGCAAAGTTACTCGTAGTGATTCCTGGTGGCAGCAGAATCCGGAAGTAATGGGAAAACTGGTGGGCCCACCCGGATTCGAACCAGGGACCAATCGGTTATGAGCCGACCGCTCTGCCGCTGAGCTATGGGCCCGCAGGAAAAAGACAGAAGTAGTATATCAGAGCGCTGATGAGGGGGACAGAGACGAAGGCTTTGGAATGTTACACGCTCAAAGCCGTTCGTCTCATTCGTAAGATTCCAGATGTGAAAAAGCTGCTTGCTCTCTCCGATATCAGTCCGCTAGTGTGGACTTGATACCGTTCGCACCGTTGCTGCGCGCGACAAAATCGCTGAAAGCTTCGTAGGCTTTGAGTATGTAGTCGTCCGGCTCCTCAACGTAGATATAAGGCGGCACCACATAGCCGCCAAATGCCTCAACCGGCCCGGTATTATCATCGACACAGAAGTCGGGCGTTATAGGAATCTGATAGTGCTGCAGGAGCTCGTGGTGGTCTTCCAGCGGTTTGGTATAGACACCGGAGATGTACTCGCCGATGCCGAACAAGTTGTAGATATCCCAGGGCGCCCGCACACCGGACCAGATGAAGACCTTATGTCCGTCATCGTTCAGTTGCTTAAACACTTCCTTTACGTACGGCCTGAGCTTTCCATTGAGTCCCGTCAGCGTAAAATCACAATCGAAGAAGATATTCACACATCACATCTTTCTGAGAATAGCGGCCGCGCTACGCCAGCGGTCCGCGCTCTCATCTTGGGCCTTGAGAGTTATTTCTCCCCTTAGTTGTACTACAGCCATCGTGAGTACGCAACTCTCAAGAACGAAAATGGGTGCACAGGGCGAGTTTCGTTGCGTCCATTCACCTTTCACAGTAATACTCGGCGCCTGATTTGACGGGACAGCGCATGGGGATACAATGACAACACAAAAGCGACATAATGAGGAGTCTTCGACATGCAACTCGGCGCAATTTTCCCGCAGACTGAGATAGGGCGTGACCCTGGAGCGCTTCGCTCGTACGCGCAGGCGGTTGAGGAGATGGGGTTCGATCACCTTGCCATCTACGACCACGTCCTTGGCGCTGACCCGGCAAACCGTCCCGGCTGGCGCGGCCCCTACACGCATCAGACGCTGTTCCACGAGCCCTTTGTGCTCTTCGGATACTTTGCCGCGGTCACCCAGCGGATCCAGCTTGTGACCTCCATCATCATCCTCCCACAGCGGCAGACCGCCCTGGTGGCAAAGCAGGCGGCAGAGGTCGATGTCCTCTCGGGCGGACGGCTGCGGCTTGGCGTGGGTATTGGCTGGAACGAGG
>ORMF011867527.1_pt1 | contig 14951 bp, 9 predicted proteins | sample 1779871 | NCBI WGS metagenome assembly ORMF01 (sample SAMEA104232316, study PRJEB22302) | groundwater metagenome | biome: forest; feature: aquifer; material: groundwater | place: USA | collected 2011-08-07 | depth 5.4 m | reverse complement strand
TCCGATCTCGCCGCCGCCGTCGCCGCCTTCCGGCCCTAGATCGATGATATGGTCGGCGCATTTCACCACTTCCATGTTATGTTCGATGACGACGATGGAGTGGCCCTGGTCGATCAGCTCGTTGAAAGCCCGCAGCAGCCTTTCGATGTTGTGGAAGTGCAGGCCGGTGGTCGGCTCGTCAAAAATAAATAGCGTGCCGGATTTCTTCGCTCGCGCCATGTGCGCGGCTAATTTGAGCCGCTGCGACTCGCCGCCCGAAAGCGTCGTAAGCGGTTGCCCCAAACGGACATATTCCAGCCCGACGGCGCGCAGCGGGTAGAGAGCTTGCCTGATTTCCGCGCTGTCTTTGAAGAACTCCAAAGCTTCGGTGACCGTCAGATCCAAAACCTGCCGGATGTTTCGACCGCGGCAGGTGACTTCCAGGATCTCCTCGCGGTAGCGGCTGCCGTGGCATTCCGGGCAGGAAGTGTAAACGTCGGAAAGAAACTGCATCTCGACCTTTTCGAAACCTTCGCCGCGGCAGGTCTCACAGCGCCCGCCTTCCACGTTGAAAGAAAAAGTCGCCGGGGCGTAGCCGCGCAGGCGCGAGAGATCGGCGGCGGCGAAGAGCCGGCGAACGGCGTCGAAGGCTTTCATATAAGTCGCCGGATTCGAGCGCGGCGTGGTGCCCACCGGCGACTGATCGACCAGGACGATCTCGGAAATCTTGTCCGCCCCCTCGATGGCGGCGCAATCGACGATGTTGGCGGTGGGCGCCTCTTTGAGTTTTTTTAAGTTGCGATGGATAACCTCGTCGACCAGGCTGGATTTTCCCGAGCCGGAAACGCCGGTAATGCAAACGAAGATACCGAGGGGAATTTCCACGTCGATATTTTTGAGATTGTTGGCCCGGGCTCCCTTGATCTTGATCGAGCGCTGCAAGAACGGCTTGCGGTTACGGCTGGGGAACGGAATCGCCCTGCGCCGGCTCAAGTAAGCAGCGGTAAGCGATCGCTCATCTGTGAGCAGCGCGTCGTAGGTGCCGGCGAACATGATCTGCCCGCCCTGCTCACCGGCCTTGGGTCCGAGGTCGATGATGTAATCGCTCTCCTTGATGATTTCGGGATCATGCTCGACGACGACCACGGTATTTTGATTGGCGCGCAGGCGATGAAGAATTTCCACCAACCGCCGGCTGTCGCGCGGGTGCAGGCCGATGGAAGGCTCGTCGAGCACATAGAGCGTGTTGACCAGGGACGAGCCGATGGCGGTGGTGAGATCGACGCGCTCGAGTTCGCCGCCGGAGAGGGTGCGCGACTGGCGGTCCAGCGTGAGGTATTCGAGTCCGACGCCGACCAGATAGCCGAGGCGGCGGCGAATCTCGTCGAGGATCAGGCGCGCCACTTGATCCGCGGCGCCCGCCGGCTTGAGCGCATCGAAAAAACGCTGGGCCTCGCCCACGCTCATGGCGTTGATCTCAGCGATGTTCTTGCCGTCGATGCGATAAAGGAGCGGGTCCGGTTTGAGGCGGCTTCCCTGGCACACCGGGCAGAGCAGATAGGCGCGGTAGCGCGCTAGCATCACGCGCACATGCATGCGGTAGCTTCGCCGTTCGAGACGGCGGAACCAGCCGCGGATGCCTTTGAACTCGCCCCCGCCGTTGACGATGAGCTGCTTCTGCTTCTCCGTCAGTTCGCCGTAGGGCTTGTTCGTCGGAACTTTCTTGCGCTCGCAGAAATCGAGCAGGCGGCGCATGCGCCGCGCCCGATGGATCCACGGCTTGATGGCGCCGTCGCTAAGTGATTTGCCGGGGTCGGGAACGACCAGATCGAGATCGATGTCGATTACCCGGCCAAAGCCGCGGCAGGTCTCGCACGCGCCGAGCGGACTGTTGAAAGAAAAGAGATTGGCTGTCGGGTCGCGGTATGAGATATCGCAGTGCGGGCAATGGAGGTGGTTGCTGAACGGCTCGCGGCGCCAATCTTCCTGCGGCAGGAAGAGATTCAATTTTCCCTTGCCATAGTGAAACGCCTGTTCCAACGAATCCGAGATGCGCTTGCGGTTTTGCGCCCGGTAGGCAAAGCGGTCGGCGACGACTTGCAGCGCTTCACCGCCGGCTGGATTTTCATTGAGCTCTTCCAGCTCGCGCAAGGTTTGGCCGCAGAGCAGGCGGTGAAAGCCGGCGCGCTGCAAGCCCGACTTCATTTCTTCCCAGGGCAGCGCCGAGGGCGCCAGCGCAAAGGTCAGGATGACCGGTGTTCCTTCCGCCAGCGTCGATAATTTTTTGAAGACCGACTGAGCGGTGTCGCGCTCCACCACGCGGTCGCAACCGCGGCAGTGAAGCACGGCGATCTTGGAAAAGAGCAGCTTGAAGTGGTCGTGCAGCTCGGTCATGGTGCCGACCGTGGAGCGCGAAGTCTTCACCGGCCGGCTCTGGTCGATGGCGATGGTCGGCGGCAGCCCCTCGATCGATTCCACGTCGGGCTTGTCCATGCGGTCGAGGAACTGGCGGGCGTAGGCGGAGAGGCTTTCGACATAGCGGCGTTGGCCTTCGGCGTAGAGAATGTCGAAAGCTAGGGTCGATTTTCCCGAGCCGCTCACGCCGGTGATCACCGTGAGCGCGTTGAGCGGAATCTGCAAATCCAGATTCTTGAGGTTGTTCTGCTTGGCGCCCTTGATATCGATGAATGCGTTGCTCATCGCGGCGATTTACTGAAGCTGGTATTTCTCTACGAGAATCCGGCGGAAGCGCGGGCCGTAGATCAAATCGAAGGTCTCTTCTTTATCGGGAAAGAGCTGCAGAGCGGTCTGCTTGGCGTGGCTCACGACGTCTTGCGCTTCCTCCAGCGAGAGTTCCACCTGCCGGAGCAGCGTCGCGGCGACATCCATCGCCCGGCGCAGCCTGCGCAGCTTACGCTCTTCGGCGAGCAATGCTTCCTTGTTCGCGGTCATGAGGATCATCCTTGGTAGTGGCGCGGCAGTTCTTCCGCTGCGCCAACCTTTAACATCTAACATACGAAACAGGTGAATCAAACATAAGGGGTTCAAAGTCCCGCGCGTAACCGCGCCGGTTCAAAGTTCAATGTTCCAGGTTCAAGGTTTTCGGATTCAAACCCGGAACTATGAACGTTGAACTTTGAACATGGAACCCCCCGCAGCGCGCTTTCGTGCGGCCGATGTCTTTGTTACTGTCCTAGCGTGCGCATTTCGGAAATCTTCTATTCCATCCAGGGTGAAGGCCGGCTCCTCGGCATGCCTTCGGTATTTATCCGGACGTCCGGTTGCAACCTGCGCTGCGTCTGGTGCGACACCCAATACACCTCATGGCGGCCAGAAGGGCGAGATTGGAGCATCGGGAAGATTCTGGACCAGGTGGCAAAGTACCCCACTCGTCACGTCGTCATTACCGGTGGCGAGCCACTGTTGGCTCCGCAGATCGAGGAACTGACGAAGGAACTAAAACGAAACGGCGCGCATATTACGATCGAAACCGCGGCGACGATTTTTAAGCCGGTCGCCTGTGATTTGATTTCAATGAGCCCGAAGCTCGCCAATTCCACGCCCTGGAAAAGAGAGAAGGGGCAATTCGCCAAGATGCACGAAATGCGGCGGTTGAACTTCGCTGTCATGCGAAAATTTCTTGAAGGCTACGATTACCAGCTAAAATTCGTCGTGGAGCGGCGGCGGGACTTCGATGAGATCGGTGACTTACTCGACAAACTTGACCGGGTGGACCGCACGCGGGTTCTAGTCATGGCGCAAGGGAAGACGCCGGGAGAGTTGCGGCGCAAGGCGAAGTGGATCGTCAAACTTTGCTTGAAACATGGATACGGCTATTCGCCGCGCTTGCATATCGATGTGTTCGGCAATCGCAGAGGGACATAGTCCAAATTAGAGCGCCATCCTTAAGGCGGGAATGGCTAAGTGGCCAGGGCCGCAGGAGGTAAAAATCATCAGTTTGAGACCGAGAAATGTGATCGCGATTTTTTCCTTGTTGCGCTGCTGGCGGCGTGTTCGACTGCGCGGCAAACTTATTCCCCCTCCCCCGTTTACTGAAACGACGGCCCAGCTCAATCCGCCCAGCATGCCGTCGCCATCGGGCGCGAGATGTTCAGCCTTGTCCGCAAATCAAGGCCAGGTTGACATAGCGCTGCGTCATCGGATACCGTTTCGCCAGAGATAGGGGTCCCAGGCCGCTCCGCCTTTTGCGACAGCGCATTTCGACTCTTGACGCCGCTCACTTGGTGGTCGGCAGTGCTCGGCACTGCGGCCCGTTTTTGGTTCATTTCAGAGAGCAGTAGTCCTGAGCCAAATTATACTAGCACTGAATTCGAGCCGCGCGAAATGTGCCCTAATTAGCACGGGTTTCTAATCGTGGGTATTGATTCCTAGGTATGAGATACGCTCCACTGACACTGGCTGAGCGCAGCGAAGGAATGTTTCGTGTGCGGAACCCTTTACACTCCCCGACCACACCTGTGCCCCGGCGCGATGCACGATATCCAAACAGATTGAACTGAATGGGAGATGGCGATGGCGAGCGAACAGATTTCGTTATTCGAGGACAGCGTGGGGCGCCAGGAACCAGAGGCCGCGGGCCTGACGTTAGTTTCGCGGCGCAGCCGGCCGCTGACGAAGGCCCAGCAGACTTTCAATCGTCTGGTCGCAAGGATCGAAACGCTCCGGTCAAAAATCGAGCGCGAGACCCGGCTGTTCGACGATGCTCTTGCCTATTACGGCGAACACCTTCACCCGCGACTGCGGCGTCAAACGGAATTGCGTAAGGAACTCGCGCGGGCGCTCGCGGCCTTCCTGGACGATAAGCGAGTGAAGGCGAAAAGCGCGCGTTCAACGCTGCGCCAGGTCATCGCAAACCAGCTGAAAGGAATTCTTTCCGAGGAGGGCTCATTATCGGACGACGACCTTCGGGCGCTGTTTGAGCGCGTCCACGGACGCGGCCTCGAGGAGTTTGAACGCGAGGAGATCGAGGAGGCGCGCCAGCAAATTGAAACGGTGTTTAGCGATCTTGGCATCGAGATCGACCTTTCAGACATCAAGCCCGGAATGAGCGAGGAGACCATGGCCGCCAAGGCCGCCGAAATGGCAAATCGTTTCCGCCAGAGCGAAGAAAAATGGCAGTCGTCCAGCCAGCCGCGCCGCAAGACTCAACGCCAGATGGAAAAGGAAGAACGCCAGAGACAGGCCGAGGAACTCCGCAAAAAGACGATTGCGACAGTCTACAAGCAGCTTGCCAAGGTCCTGCATCCCGATCTGGAACTCGATGCCGCGCGCAGGGGGCAAAAAGAAGTCCTCATGCAGGAACTCACCGTTGCCTACCGCAACAACGACATGCACACGTTGCTTCGGCTTGAGATGGCATGGATTCAGCGTGAAGAAGGCGACATCGAACGTCTGACGGACGAGAAACTGGCCATCTACAATCAGACGCTGAAAGAACAGGTTCAAGACCTAGAACGGGAACTTCACGAACTCCCGTACCAGCCGCGATACCAGCCCATCGCCGTTATCGACGGGCCGTTCGGTGCCACTATACGGACCAACGGGCCCGCCGAAGCCCGCGCAATGGACGAGGTCAACGCCAGCATGGAAGCGAGCATTCGTGACCTCCAGTCCAAGGATGGGCTTGAAACGCTAAAGGCGATACTCCGGTCCTATCGCGAGGAGCAGCGCGCCGTGAAATGGGACTTGAGAGACTTTCCCTTCTGACGGCAACCTGGTTAGAACCTATCGCAAAATCGTTTGAGCGGTATATCGATGTGCCTGCCCTGAACGATCCGGAAGAGGTGTGGGGTGCTATCTCTCAAACTCTCCCATGCAAGCCCTCATCGAAAAGCTACAGGCTGGAACTGGCCCGATGTGACACCGGTCCGGTTTTCCTTGCTCAGGGCGGGCGATGGGGACGGGGCTACCGGCTCGTCTAGCTTTTCGATGATCGTCGGCGCCAGCAACTTGAGGACCGTCACGGGCAAGGCGCTGGTAAAGCGATAATTTTCGGCTTCGCGTCCCTGGACGAAGGCGGTGACCACGCCGTAGTAGCGATCGCCGATGTAAAAGATGAAGGCCGCGGTGCGGTTGGTGGCGCGGGAGGTGACGACGTCGCCGGCGCGATTGAAAGTTTGGAAGCGATTATCGCCGGAGCCGGTTTTGCCGCCGACGCTAATGCTTTTGCCGTCCGCCAGCTTGAAGACTCCGCTGAGCCGCCGCGCGGTTCCCTGCTCGACCACGTCGGCCATCGCCTTGCGCATGGTACGCGCCACTTCCGGAGCCAGAACTTGCTCTCCTTTGTCCGTCGTACGCTCAAAGACTGTTTCATACGGGGTGGCGCGGGCGAAATGGATCTGGGTTAGACTGGTCGCGTGGCGGCGCACCCCGTCGTTGACCAGAATACCGACGAGTTCGGCGAGCGCCACGGGCCGGTCGGATGAAACCCCGATGGCCGTTGCATAGGATGGCACCATCGTCTTGAACGGGAATCCCAGCCGTTGCCAGTAAGGAGTCATGCGAGCGAAGGCGTCTTTCTCTAAACGAATGCGCAGGCGAAGGTCCTGGGCCCGGCGGTTGCGCGGGTTGAGCAGCCATGCCGAGCCCACACGGCGGGCTTCGCGGCTGCGAGCGAAGATATCCTGCCAAGAAAGCTTGGCGTTTTTGTAAAGCTCGCCGGCACACCAAAGATCGAGCGGATGGACCGACAGCAGGTAAGCGTAATCCGCCAGATTGAGCCGGGAACTCCGGTAGGCACGGAACAGTTTCGCGACCTCCTCCGCGGTGGCGGGCGCGCCGTTTTGCGCCAGCCAGTCGGCCAGGGTTTTTTCATCGTTGCCGATCGCCCAGGCAAAAAAGACAATCGCCAGCCGGCGGTTGGCGTTGGCTTTCGTCCCAATCAGACGGTTCGGCAACTCCTCGCGAGTTTGCCCGCGGTAATTCTGGTACGCGCGGCGGAGCACCGGCAAGGACTCTTCTTCGACGATCTCCTGGAGCAGCCGTTTGCGCTCGGGGTGGCCGGGGTCGGAAAGCACAGCGTCCGAACTATAAGCCAACCGGGCGCGATGATAGGCGACGAGGTCGCGCATCAGGCGGATGAAAGCCAAGTTGGTCGAATTGCGCAGGGCCTCGCGCAACGTCGGCACGCGGCTATTCTCTTCGCGCTCGAAGTTTTCGAAATGGTGCACGCCCCCGCCGGTAAAAAACGTCTCGCTCGGGTCGGCGGAGTAACGGCGCTCCAGAGCGCGCTCCAGGAACGGCTCGAGGGCGAGATTTTTCTCGTTGTGCAAGACTTCGCCGGCCCAGCGGGTGAGCGGGTCGCGAGCGCCGGCGATTTGCTTGCTCACTTCCGCATCGCTTGCCTGTCCAAGTCCTTTGTGCAGCTCGGCCATGATCTCAAGATAATGCGTCAGTGTGCGCAGTTTGGCGGTGCTGCCGAGCTCTAACTTGACGCTCTTGTTGAAATCGAAGGGCGCGGCGAGATTGTCGGCCTGGACGCGCACGAAATTTCCTTCCGCCATAGGCTCCACCAGGAGAAAGGAATAGATCACCTTCGCCGGGTCGGCGTTCTGGAGCAGCCGCTCGCCATTGAGCCCCTTGGCTTGGATCACTCCCGGATCGGTAAGGCTGTGCAGAAAGTCGGTTATTTTCTTTTGCAGCTCGACGTCGATGGTGCTCTGGACGTCAAGATGGAGGCGATTGAGGTCATACAAGTTGGTGACACCGAGATTCTCCATCATTGCCACGCGGATGGCGTTGGCCGCCTTGTTCTTGCCTGAGGAAGGCTGGGGTGGCAGCGGCGCGGCGGGCAAAAACTCAACGGGCGTTTGCCGTAGCGCCTTGGCCATCTCCTCATCGATGATCCGCCGCTTGGTCATGAGACCGATGAACCGCGTCACTTTTTGATCCAGCGACGCGCGCTCTTCGCTGAGAAACACCGACGGCGCGCGCACCGAGATCAGCAAAGTCAGGACATGTTTAAAAGCGCGCACTTTCGCGGGCGTCATGGCGGGTGTGTTGAGCGCCGCGACGACCGCCGGGAGCGGCATGCCAAACCAGGCGTGCAGACCTTCGCCCAAGCCGTGGATCTCGCCGTAGCCCGGCGCCGCGGCAAGGGGCACGGTGTTGAGGTAATCGACAATGATCCGTTCACGCCAGGCGCGCGTGTTCTTGCCCGCGCGGTAAGCTTTTAGGCTCGCGCCGACCACCTGGCGCAACTTTTCCGCAGGCGTATCCGTGCGGCCATTCGGCGAGTGGCGAAATTTTTCCAACTGCACGGCGAGCGTGCTGCCGCCTTGAACCGAGACAGGAAGGTAAAGCTTGGAACCGACGTAAAGCAGCCCGGCCTTGAAAAGCCGTTCCCATTCGATGGCCGGGTTTTGCCACGACGTGCTCGGACGGCCGAGATTGCGGTTTTCCAAAAACAACAGAGTCTTGACCAGCAGTGGCGGAATATCGTCGATTTTTTCGAAGAGAAACTCCGACTGCGCATAACGAAACAAAGGCGTGCCGTCGAAACCGCGAATATCGATGCCCGCCCCCGGCCGTTCGTCGTAGGGAGGCGAAACGCCGCGACGGATCAAATCGAGCAACGTTTCGGATTGGCGTGTTTGTTGCGTTAGGCGGTAGCCCTGAGTCTGAAGTCTCGCTCGGAAGGCGGGGATCCTAGGGTACCCGCGACGATCGTCAAAGGGACCCGCGCGCGGGAAGGCAATGCTCGGACTGGCCCCCGCCGCGAGCTTATAAGAGACCTCATCATTGACGCGGGTGAAAATCCAGGATTGCAGGACCGACGTGTGAATCTCGACAAGGACCAGGGCGGCCAGGATTAAAAACGCGACCAGCCACCAAAGCCAAACCTTCAGCCGGCGCTTGTTTAAAAACAGGGTAACCCGCGAGGCCAAGGAGGATAGTTGCGTGAGGCCGAGGGGGACCGACTTGCCGTTCATTTTACTGTTACGAGTTCATGCTAAAATAGCATACCCCCCGCACAAACGAAATTGTCGCCGTCGATTTTTTGTTGAGCAATGCGACAAATTTTTTTGACTGGCAAATCGCCCCGCGGAGGCATTATACTCGCCCGAACCAAGGAGGACCTATGCTTGCCACGCGGATCACGCAGAAAGAGGGAGTTTTTTATTCTCCTTCGCCGAATACCTCGCAGCTTGCTGCGAGGATGAAGGCGAGGAGAACCCTCCGCAGCCTTGGCGAAGGAGGGTGGAAGGGCTTCGGAGAATTTCGCAAAGATACCTCGGAGCTTTGCTCCGAGGAGCTTCATTCTGTCGCCTTCAAAGCAGCGGATCTCTTGGACCATGTGAGCTTCAGCCGCTACTACTTCGAGGGCGAACGGATCGAAGCGGATGAACCCGGAGACGACAATGATGAACATCGATGAATTGCGCCAGTTGACGATACAGCGCCGCAGTATTCGCGGTTACAACGAGAGCCGGGAGGTGTCGGAGGAGGCAATCCGCGCGATCCTGGAATGCGCCCGCTGGGCGCCGTCGGGCGGCAACGGACAGCCGTGGGAATTTATTATCGTGAGAGATCAGACAACACGGCACAAGATCGCCGACATCTACCTGAAACAGTTGGAGCCCAAGCGCGAGATGGATTTGGCCGTAAGAGGCACGGCCAAGATGACCGGCGATGGCTTTCGCCACGCTCCGGTGCATATCATCATTCTCGGCGATCCAAGGGTCAAAGCGGCCTATCCGATCAGGACGAAATTGGAGAAAGCGGACTCGCATTTCATCACTGGACTGGCCAACGCAACCCTGCTAATTCACTTGGCCGCGGCGTCGTTAGGTCTGGCGTCGCAATACGTCAGCGACGCCAACTCTCCCTACATGGAAACGCTGCTCAAGGCGATGCTCAAGATCCCCGAGCCGCTGCGTATCTATCATCTGGTGCCGATCGGCTATGCCAAGGGAAATATTGTTACGCCGCCGCGCCGGGAGTTGGACGAGATCGTCCACTTCGAGCAATACGATATGAACAAATATCGCGACGACACGGCCATGGAACGATTCATCAACACGTTGACCTTGCAAGGCAGTTACGGCAAGGGGCGTTGAGAAACTTTGACTATCTAAAGATCAGGGCATCGGAGGTTTGGAAATGACCCTCACACACCTCAGCGTCATGTATGGCCACCTCGAAGGAACCGAGGCGAAGTTCGCCCGCGACCCGTCGGGTTACCTTTCCATCGAGGCCGGTATCTATCACAAGCATGGACTTGAGGTTTCCTGGAATCATGTCCAGGGGACCGAGGAAAGATACCGGCGGCTCGAAAGCGGGGAAGCCGATATATCTTTTGTCGTCGGGCGGGCTTCGCTGCAACATTTTCTCGATACCCGATCGACGCGAGTCCTCGGCTGCGCCATGAACAGTTGCCCCTATTACTTGATCGTCGATGGCGCCATTCGAGAGCTCAAAGATCTCAAGGGGAAAGTGGTCGCGTGCCGCGAAGGTCCGGCGCGCGGCGTGTCGTTTGCGCGGGTTTTTCAGGAATACGCTGGGATAAAATTGGATGGAGAGGTAACCCTCAAGCTGCCCAAAAGCGATCAAGAGACTTTTCATTCGCTCATGGGTGGTCAAGTCGATGCGGCGTTGCTGCCGCGCCCTTATGGTTTCATGGCCGAGGAAAAGGGATTCAAAAGAATTGCCGCTTGGCCCGATGTCGTGGACGATCCATTGCCGATTACGATTGAAACCACGGCGGCGCTTGCGAAAGAGCGGCGAGACGAATTCCGTACTTTCATTGAAGCCCATCGCGAAGGAGTCCGTTACATCAACGCGAATCGGAATGAAGCGATTAAGTTGCTTGCCGGGAAATTCGGCCACTCGCCGGCCCTTGCTGCCAGGACCGTCGAAGAGTATCTCGTGTGCATGGACGAGTCGCTGGCGGTTGACTTCAAGCAGTTCGAGCGACTTCTGTCCCAAGTGGCTCCCGAGAAAAACAGCGACGCGCGGCAGATCGCCTCCGAGTGGATTGTTACAGGTGCGCTCAGAGGCTAGTCGTTCCTTTAGGAGATCAGGAGGGAAAAATGCCTGGCCGGTGGCGCAACAGCGCTAGTTTTTGATATATCTTCAGCCGAAGTCAGGGGTGGAGCGCTGATGTGCGCGAACCATCAACCTGATTACTGAAGGAGAATGCTTTATCGATGCTGTATTTGCATTGGGGCGGGGGCTTTCGACGTAGAGACCCGTGGGTCCCGGTCCGAAGGCTTTCTTTCGCGAGCAGGTAACGTTACTTAATACGTCTGTATTAGCTGAGGAGGAATATATCATGAGACGCGGATTACAAATCTTTCGTTGCCAGTGTCGGAAGATAACGCTGGCGCCGGTTATACTCCTAGTTTGCCTGGTACTGGCAGTCCCGCAAAATGGCGGCGGGCAAACACTCCAGACCGTCAACATGGGGATTCCTTCGAAAAGCTTTCAGATGGTGATCTACCCGCTGGCGCAAGAGAAAGGATACATGCATGAGGAGGGAATCGACCTCAAGGTCATTTATATCTCTCCGGTGACGAGCATCCAGGCGATGCTCGGCGGCGATGTCCAATTTACCGGCGCGGGGTCGAGCGCGCTGGTGAGCATCGCCAGGGCGAACGCGCCTCTGAAGGTGGTTGCGTCAACCAACGATCGGGTGCTCCAATGGCTGCTCACCCGGCCCAATATCAGCGACCCCAAGGAGCTTAAAGGGAAGAGAATCGCGACTACGGGAGTCGCCTCCATCGCAACCTTCATGCTGAAGCAGATTCTTGCCAAACATGGGCTCGATGCCGGCAAGGATGTTATTTATCTCGACCCCGGCACCAACAACCAACTGCCGGCGCTGCTGGCGGGAACCGTGGATGCCGCGGTGTTGAGCGTGGAGGCGCGCTACGTTGGTCTCGACAAGGGGATGCGGGAGATGTTTTTTTTCGGCAACGAAGTCAAAAACTCCTGGGGCACGCTCGGGACAACCGACAAGCTGATCAAGGAAAACCCCAAGCTGGTTAGCGCATATGTTCGGGCAACGATCAAAGCGTTGCGCTATCTGCGCCAGGACAAAGAAGGCGCCATCGCCGCGCTTATAAAGTTCTCCGGAGTCTCGCGCCAGCAGGCGAGCCGGCTTTACGACGAACTCATCCCGACTTTTACGCGCAATGGCGCGGTGGACGAGGAAGCACAGCGAAACGACTTGAATATCGTCCGCCAGGTCGTCAACTCCAACGATACGGTCCCGACCGCAAAGGCTTATGATTTCAGCTTCGCGCTGGAAGCGGACCAGCAGTTAAATAGGGCAGGGTGGAAGCCCTGACGCTACGCGTCGGTAGCGTGTTTCGAGTTTGGGGTTTCGAGTTAAAGTAGGGTGCGCTACGCGCACCATTCGAAATCCAGTGCGCAAGCGCACCCTACGCATTACTGGTACCAAATGCGTTAAGCACTCAGTTCTTTCTTCGCCAATTCCTCAACGAACTTCACCAACCCTGAGTGATCGAGGTCGCCGTTGCCCATGCCTTTCATCGCGGTCATCATTTGCCCCACAATGCCTGTAACCATTAACGGCACGCCGTATTCGCTCCCCGTCGCCAGGGCGATCTGCATATCTTTCTCGTGCAGGCGGATGCGAAAGCCGGGTTTGAAATTGCGGTCCAGCATCTTTTGCCCATGCGCTTCGAGAATTTTCGACTGAGCGAAGCCGCCGAGCAACGCTTGCCTCACTTTGGCAGGATCGACGCCGGCTTTAGCTGCCAACACCAACGCTTCGCCGACGATCGCGATGGTGGTTCCGACTACCATCTGGTTGGCGGCCTTGGTCACCTGCCCGGCGCCGGCGTCGCCGACGTGGACGATGTTTTTCCCCAGCGCCTGAAAGATCGGCATCGCGCGCTCCACTGCCGTAGCGGCGCCGCCGATCATGATGGAGAGGGTGGCGCCGATGGCGCCCGCTTCGCCGCCGCTCACCGGCGCGTCAAGCATGTCGCAGCCGAGCGTTTTTGCCGTTGCCGCCAATTTGCGCGCGACCACGGGCGAAATGCTCGACATATCGATCAGCAAGCTTCCCGACTTTACCCCGGCGAAAACGCCTCGATCACCGGCGCAAACCAGCTCGACGTCCGGTGAGTCGGGGAGCATGGTGATGACGACTTCGCTTCGTGAAGCGACCTCCTGAGCGCTCGCCCCAACCTGGGCGCCTTCCTTGCTCAACTCATCCCCCGCCGCGCGGCTGCGGTTGTGGATGACGAGAGAGTAGCCCGTCTTCATGAGATTACGCGCCATGGGCTTGCCCATGATGCCGAGGCCGATGAAACCGACTGTTGGATTGGTCATATAACTCCCGTCATTGTCTGACCACCGGATTGAATTCTATGATGAAAAAATCGGGTCGCTGAATCACTGCGTGTCACGTTCTTGGCCTTGGGGTGCTCCCGGTTTTGGTTTGATAGAAAGCGAAGGCTTTCGAACCAAAGTCGCGCGTACTCCCGTAAAGGCCACCGAACTTGCCGAGCTTGATGCGCACCACAAACTACGCGCCGACCTGGCTGAGCCGCTTTTTTGTCACGATCGCGTTATAGGGTCCCGTTAGCGCTTCGAGAAGACCGCTTGAACAATCGCGCTCAGCTTCCTTTTTCCACAAAGACTTGTCACGGCGCAGAATATAGGCAGCAGGCGATAAACTTGTCAATGTTATAACCGCGAGTGGCATGAGTCGGCGCGGGCGGTTTCGTGGTATCCGGACGTATCGTGGCGGCGGCTCGCTAGCGATCGCGTTCTTAGAATCGCTCCTCTGAGCCGTGACATGTATGACTGCTGCGCCCGGCGATGCTTCGTTAGGTCGCAAAAAAGCATGTGGCGTCAAAAAAATATTCTAAAATGCCATTTTTTTCTTGACATACAATCTCTTGTGTCGCTATAGTGGGTCAGCTACAAGTTATGGGAGGGTTTTCGTATTCACTTCTATCCGCCTGAGTCGATTTCATACCCTTCTCCGAAGCTAAAACCCACCCTTTAAATCTATAAGGAGGTGTCTATGGCCGCTAAGAAAAAAGCCGCTAAGAAAAAAACCAAAAAAAAGTAGTAGTTCTCCGATGTGAGGTTGCGGTGGTAAGTTAAACCCTCCCTAATCTCAGGCGATCAGGCAGCCGTTCTGGCTTCCTATTTGACAGACCCTCCGGCAGTACAACCCGGAGGGTTCTGTTTTTTACGGATCGAATCTTCAAGCCTCGCGCGGCTGGAGCCGGACAGTTCTTGACTGACGGCAATACACCGGCGCGGCGAAGTAGCAGCGCGTGACTGATCCGGCACATTCGCGTTCGATGACGCGAGCGGCATGCGCTCCAGCCGCTTATAATTGAATTCTAAAAAACGTTTCCCCTGCCATTGCCCCGCGTGTTCTTTTCGTCGCCGCCGAATTGACCGGATGGCTGCTGCGTGTTGTTGCGCCCACCCATCCAGTTCGTTAGAGTGTGCGACAGTGAGGATTATGCGAATCATTTTTCGGCCCTTGGTATTTTCCCTTTCGTGGTTTCTCGTCTTGGGATCTTGGGCGACTGTCCTGGCGCAGTCCAAGGTCAATTATAAGGTTATTCGCAATCTGGAGCCCATGAAGGAGAATTCCCCGACCCCCGATTTCAGTGTGGCGACGCCCGAGGAAAAAAAAATTTCTTTAAAAGACTTCCGCGGGAAGATTGTTTTTCTTAATTTTTGGGCGAGCTGGTGCGTTCCCTGCCGTGAAGAGATGCCGGCGATGGATCGCTTGTATCAGGAGTTTAAGGACAAAAATTTCGTCGTGCTGGCCGTCGCTATCAAAGACCGCAAGCAAGACGCCATCAACTTCGTGAAGGAGCTTAAGTTGACTTATCCCATCGGCCTCGATCCCGACGGTGAGGTGGGCCTCTTGTACGGCGCCTGGGGTCTGCCGACGACCTATCTCATCGGAGCCAAGGGAGAGGGGCTGGCGCGCGCTTGGGGACCGGCGG
>ORMF011085532.1_pt1 | contig 14954 bp, 11 predicted proteins | sample 1779871 | NCBI WGS metagenome assembly ORMF01 (sample SAMEA104232316, study PRJEB22302) | groundwater metagenome | biome: forest; feature: aquifer; material: groundwater | place: USA | collected 2011-08-07 | depth 5.4 m | reverse complement strand
GGGCGCGGTGGATCATGCCCGTAAGGGCGTGATCCTGCGGTCGCACGCCCTTACGGGCGTGATCCACCGCGCGCTTACGCGCGCGACTCCAAGTCGAGCTGGTTGGTGTATCCCGGGAAACTTAGTGGACGCTACTTAGCGAACCTGAGGACGGCCTCCGCGACCTCCGCGGGGGCCTCCAGGTTCGGCATGTGGCCCCTCCCGGGCAGGACGAGGAGGCGCGACCCCTCGATCTCGCGATGAAGCCGCTCCGCGTCCTGCAGCGGGAAGACGGGGTCGCGCTCCCCCCACACGACGAGCGTCGGCTGGCCGATCCGCGGGATCTCGCGCTCCAGCTCCTCGGGGTCGGACCGCATGACCGTGCGGAGCATCGCGAACATCGTCAGCACGCGGTTCGGCAGCGACATCTCGTGCGTGTACTCCGCAACGAGCTCCTTCGGGACCCACGACGGGTCCCCGCCGAGGCAGGAGAGGATGAACCCGACGAGCGGCTTCGTGGGCATCACCCTCGCGAGGAGGCCCGGGATCGCGGGGACGCGCAGACCGCTCACGATGAGCGGCATGGACGCGGAGTACGCGACGGTGTCGAGGAGGACCACGCGCGAGACGGTCCGCGGGGCCCTCCGGGCGAGGGCCATGGCGATGGCCCCGCCGAGGGAGTTCCCCATCACGGTCACGCCGGTCGCGTGGATCCGGCGCAGGAGCAGGGCGATCTCCCGGGCGAGCGCCCAGATCGTATAGTCGCCCGGGAGGGGGCGCTCGGAGTAGCCCGCGCCGCGCGTCTCGACGCAGATCACGCGGTGGCCGGCCTCGACGAGCGGCGGGACGACGGCATTCCAGTCGGTCGCGGAGCCGGCGACGCCGTGGATGAGGACGATCGGCGAGCCCTTGCCGTGGTCCTGGTAGTTGAACCGGAGGCCGTCGACGACGAGGGCCCGCTCGACGCCGGCCTCGATGAAGGCGAGGCGGCGCGGCGTGCGCCGGTCGGGGCCGAAGGCTTCGGGGAGGACGACGGTGTCCCGCATGTGTCGTCGTCAGCGTATCCGGCCGCCGCAATCGTGTCCAGCAGGACCATCGCACATTGGACGGCCCCGGCCGCGAGCGATAGAATCCGCCGCTCCGTTTCTCGAACCGGGGTGCCTCATGCCGACGTTCCCCCCCACCGACGACTTCGTGCGCCGCCACATCGGTCCCGACGACGCCGAGGTCGGCGAGATGCTCGCCGCGATCGGCGCCGGGTCCCTCGATGAGCTGATCGACCAGACCGTGCCAGCGAAGATCCGCTCCCGGCGGCCCCTCGCGCCCCCCCCGGCGAAGAGCGAGCGCGAGGCCCTCGACGTCCTCGCCGGGATGGCCGCCGAGAACGAGCTCTGGCGCTCGTACATCGGGATGGGCTTCCACGACTGCGTCACGCCGCCGGTGATCCTCCGCAACGTGCTCGAGAACCCGGGCTGGTACACCGCCTACACGCCGTACCAAGCGGAGATCTCCCAGGGCCGCCTGGAGGCCCTCCTCAACTACCAGACGATGGTCTGCGACCTCACCGGGATGGAGATCGCGAGCGCCTCGCTCCTCGACGAGGCGACGGCCGCCGCCGAGGCGATGACGATGGCCAGGAGGCTCTCCAAGGAGCCTCGGGAGGTCTTCCTCGTCTCCGATCTGTGCCACCCGCAGACGATCGACGTCGTCCGGACGCGGGCAAAGCCGCTCGGGATCGAGGTCGTGGTCGGAGACCACCGCGCGTTCCGCTTCGACCCGAAGGTCTTCGGCGCCCTCGTCCAGTACCCCGCGACGGACGGCTCCGTGATCGACTACGCCTCTTTCTGCGACGCGGCGCACGCCGCGGGGGCCCGCGTGGCGGTGGCGACGGACCTGCTCGCCCTCGTCCTCCTGCGCCCGCCCGCCACCTTCGGGGCCGACATCGTGGTCGGCAACAGCCAGCGGTTCGGCGTGCCGCTCGGGTACGGCGGCCCGCACGCGGCGTTCATGGCCACCCGGGAGGCGTTCGTCCGCAGCATGCCCGGGCGCATGATCGGCGTGTCCAAGGACGCCGACGGCGCCCCCGCGCTCCGCATGGCGCTCCAGACGCGCGAGCAGCACATCCGCCGCGAGAAGGCGACGAGCAACATCTGCACGGCGCAGGTCCTCCTTGCCGTGACGGCGGGCTTCTACGCGGCCTGGCATGGCCCCGAAGGGCTCCGGCGGATCGCGAGGCGCGTCCACGCGCAGGCCGCGACGGTGGCCGAGGGGGCCCGACGCGCCGGGCATGAGGTCGGCGGCGCCCCGGGCTTCGACACGGTCCGCGTGAAGACCGGGAAGCGCACCGATGACGTTCTCTCGCGCGCGAGGGAGAAGCGGATCAACCTGCGGAGGCTCGACGCCGAGACGCTCTGCGTGGCGCTCGACGAGACCGTCGAAGATCGCGACGTCGCCGACCTCCTGGCCGTGCTCGGATGCCCCGACGCGCTGGAGGCGGTGGCGAAGGCGGCCGGGGAGGCCCGGATGCCGGGCGCCTTCGCCCGCACGGGGGAGATCCTGAAGCACGAGGTCTTCCGGCGCCACCACTCCGAAACGGAGATGCTGCGCTACCTCTCCCGCCTGGAGGCGAAGGACTTCTCGCTCGACTTCGGCATGATTCCGCTTGGGTCGTGCACGATGAAGTTGAACGCAACGACGGAGATGATCCCGGTGACCTGGCCGGGATTCGGCCGCCTGCACCCGTTCGCGCCCGTCGGGCAGGCGAAGGGGTACCAGAGGCTCTTCCGCGACCTGGAGGCCTGGCTCGGCGAGATCACCGGGTTCGATGCGGTGTCGCTCCAGCCGAACGCTGGGTCCCAGGGGGAGTACGCCGGCCTCCTCGCGATCCACGAGTATCACCAGTCGCGAGGCGAGTCGCACCGGAACGCCTGCCTGATCCCCCATTCCGCGCACGGGACGAACCCGGCGAGCGCGGTTCTGGCGGGAATGAAAGTGGTCGTGGTCGAGTGCGACGACCAGGGGAACATCGACGTGAAAGACCTGAAGGCGCGCGCGAAGGAGCACGCGAAGGACCTCGCGGCGCTCATGGCGACCTACCCCTCCACACACGGGGTGTTCGAGGAGGCGATCTCCGAGATCTGCGAGGTCGTACACGCCAACGGCGGGCAGGTGTACATGGACGGGGCGAACATGAACGCGCTCGTGGGGCTCTGCCGGCCGGCGGAGCTCGGCGCGGACGTGTGCCACCTGAACCTGCACAAGACGTTCTGCATCCCGCACGGGGGCGGCGGGCCCGGGATGGGGCCGATCGGCGTGCGGAAGCACCTGGCGCCGTTCCTGCCGGGGCACCCGGTGATCGCCCTCGGACGCCCGACTGGCGCGGTGAGCGCGGCGCCCTGGGGGAGCGCGAGCATCCTGCCCATTTCGTGGGCCTACATCGCGATGATGGGGGCGGAGGGGCTGACGAAGGCGACGAAGGTCGCGATCCTGAACGCGAACTACGTCTCCAAGCGGCTCGCGAAGGCGTTCCGGACGGTCTACACCGGCGCGCACGGGCGGGTGGCGCACGAGTGCATCCTCGACCTGAGGAAGTACTCGAAGACGGCGCACGTGGAGGCGGAGGACGTCGCGAAGCGGCTGATGGACTACGGGTTCCACGCCCCGACGATGTCATTCCCGGTCGCGGGGACGCTGATGGTGGAGCCGACGGAGAGCGAACCGAAGGGGGAGCTGGACCGCTTCGTGGAGGCGATGCTCGCGATCCGCCAGGAGATCCGTGAGGTCGAGGAGGGGAAGCTCGACGCGAAGGACAACCCGCTGAAGAACGCGCCACACACGGCGGAGTGCGTCACGCGCGACGAATGGGGGCACGCCTACGGGAGGGAGCGCGCGGCCTTCCCGACGGCGCACGCGCGGGCGCACAAGTTCTGGCCGGCGGTGAGGAGGGTGGACAACGCGTTCGGGGACCGCAACCTGATGTGCTCGTGCGCGCCGACGGAGGCGTACCGGTAGGAAGGGAGCGGGCTACTCGGCTTTCGGTTCCTTCTCTTCCTTCTCTTCTTCCTCGTCCTCTTCCTCCTCGTCTTCCTCCTCGCCCTCTTCCGCCGAGTCCTCTTCCTCCTCTTCCTCCTCCGCGGTCTCGACGAACTCCTCGTACTCCTGGGCGGACATGAGGTTCTCGAGCTCCTCCTTGTCCGTCATCTTCACCCGGACGAGCCAGCCGTCCTCGAAGGGGTCCTCGCCGAGGATGGCGAGGTCCTTCACGACCTTCTCGTTGACGGCGACGATCTCGCCCGACAGGGGGGCGATCAGGTCCGAGACCGTCTTCACGGACTCGATCTCGCCGAGGGGGGCGTCGGACTCGACGGCGTCGCCGACCTCCGGCAGCTCGAGGTGGACGAGGTCGGAGAGCTGGTTGACGGCGTAGTCGGTGATGCCGATGATGGCCTCGTCGCCGTCGGCCTTGACCCATTCGTGGGTTTCGCTGTATCGCTTGTCCGCGGGGCGCATCCGGCGCTCCTTATCCTGGTGCCTGGGAACGGGGGCCGAAATCCTAGCACGACAGGCATCGGTGTCAAGGAATCGGGTTCGCCCGACCGGAGGGGCCGTCGGGGCCTGGGCTCTCGGGCGACGACGCCTAGACGAACGCGCTCTCGTCGGTGCCGCCGACCTCGATCGTCCTGGAGTGCCCCTTCTTCACGGGAAGGACGACGGTGAATACGGACCCGACGTTGGGCGTACTCTTCACCCCGACGTGCCCGCCGTGCGCCTCGCAGATGTTCTTCACGATGGCCAGACCGAGCCCCGTCCCGCTCACCTGGTACGTAAGCGTCGAGTCGACGCGGTAGAACGCGTTGAACAGCTTCGGCAGGTTGTCCTCCGAGATCCCGATCCCCTGATCGCTGATGTCGATCTGGAGGTTCCCCTCCACGATCGTCATCTTCACGCGCACCTCGCCCCCCTTCGGCGAGTACTTGATCGCGTTCGAGATCAGGTTGATCAGCACCTCCTTGATCTTGTCGGCGTCGACGAGCATCTCCGGCAGGTCGTCCGGGAGCTCCGTGAGCACGTTGTGCTTCGTCGAGGAGACCTTCGACACGCGCAGGCACGCATCGAGGAGGACCTTGGGCTTGCACATCTCGAGCTTGAGCTTCAGCTTCCCCCGCTCGATGCGGGAGATCTTGAGCAGGTCCTCGATCAGCGAGAGCAGCCGGTCGCTCTCCTGGTCGATCACGTTCAGGAAGTTCTTCTGGATGTCCTGCTCCGCCATGTCGAGCAGGGCCTCGGTGTAGGCCTTGATCGAGGTCAGCGGCGTGCGCAGCTCGTGGCTCACGTTCGCCACGAACTCCGACTTCATCGTGTCGATGCGCCGCAGGCGGTCCAGCTCCTTGCTCGCCGTCATGTCGCGGAACACGACGATCGAGCCCACGACCGCCATCGCGTCGTCGCGGAGGATCGCCGTCCCGATCGCGAGCGGGAGGTCGCTCCCGCTGCTCGTCCGCATCGTGTACTGCCGCTCCATCGCGAAGCCGAATTCCACCGTCTCCTTCAGGATCTCCTCCATCAGGGGCACGAGCGCCTTCGGCAGGGCCTCCGCATACGACTTCCCGACCGCGTCCGCAAGCTCGAGGTCGAGCATCGCGGAGGCGTTCCGGTTGATCTGCGTGACGCAATTCTCGAGGTCGAGCGTCACGATGCCATTCGTGATGCTGTCGAGGATGTTCGAGAGGTGGCTCTTCGTCGTCGCAAGGTCGCGCACCTGGTCCTGCAGGCGCGCCCGGAGCCGGACATTGGCGATCGACGCGGCTCCCTGCGCCGCAAGGAGGGAGAGCTGCTCGATCTGCTGCTGCGAGAGCCCCTCCCCGAGCTGGCTCGCGTCGACGGTCAGGAAGCCGTAGATGACGTCCCGCGTGACGATCGGGACGATCATGAGGAGGCGTTCCTCGGGGAGGGGCACGGTCGTCGCCCTCCCCTCACGGAGCGCCCACTCGAGGACATCGCGCTCAGGGAGGGGCCCGACACCCGTACCGGAGTAGGCGCGGTGCGAGCCCCCGGCCTCCTCGGTCAGCCACCCGTGCACACTGGGCTGCCCGATGGTCCTCCGGACAGCCTCCACGAGGTGGGACATCGTGGAGTCCTCGTCCGGGGCGGCGAGGATCCGGCGCAGCACGTCCTTGAGCGCCACCAGCTCGTCGATCGAGCGGAGCAGCTCGACGTTCGTCCGCTGGACGTCCTCCAGCTCCTTGCGAAGATCGACGGGCTCTTCCATCGTGCCTACTTCATGAAGTCCAGGAAGACAAGCGCCTTCTCCATCTCCTGGTCCGTTTCGACCAGGATCGGCTCGAGCGAGGTTGCAGGCAGTTCCAGCGCCCCCCAGGCCGCGTCGGAGAGGGCCGGGATCTTGCGGTCGCCGCCGCTCCCCATCCGCATCGAGCGGCAGACGATGTCCGCGATGTGGATCACGGCGGTCGGCTTGAGCGAGTCGCCGGCGAGCGACGGGTTGTGGTGGAACGCCGTGGCGTCCACGAGCCCCTTGGACAGGTTCCACTTCTGGAAGAGCCAGCTCCCCAGCTCCGCGTGCGTGCAGCCGAGGATCTCCTCCTCCGCCTGCACGATCAGGCAGTCCTTCTTCTTCACCGTGTCCAGGACCTGCACGAACTGGTCGTGGAGGAACTGGTCGATGATCACCTTCCCCAGGTCGTGGAGCAGGCCCGCGATGAAGAACTCCTCGAGGCCGCTGTAGCCGAGGCGCTTCGCGATCACCTTCGCCGCGGCCCCGACGCCAATCGAGTGCTTCCAGAAATCGTGCCGCTCGAAGCCGCTGTCGGTGGTCCCCCCCTTGAACACGTCGAAGATGGTGCTCGAGAGGACGATGCTCTTGATGGTGTTGAAGCCCAGAATCACGATCGCGTGCGTGATCGTCGTGATTCGGTTCGGGAAGCCGTAGAACGAGGAGTTCACGACGCGCAGGATCTTCGAGGTGATCGCCGGGTCGCGGCTGATGAGCTGGGCGACCTCCTTCGCGGAGGTCCGCGGGTTGCTCATGAGTCGGTTGATGTTCGCCAGCATGGTCGGAAGCGTCGGCAGACCGCTGATGCGGTCGACGACCTTCCTCAGGCGTTCGGAGGGATCAGCGCTCACCTATTTCACCTTCGACTTCAGGAACTGCTTCGCGTACTCGGCGAGCAACTTCATCACATCGTTGCCGGTGACGTCCGCGAACATCCGATCGACGTCCGCGTCGATCGCCGCGATGGCCTTGTCGCGGTCTTCCGTGGACATCGGCCCATCCGTGTCCTCGATGGTGATCGAGTCGACGCGGCGGACCTTCAGACGCTCCAGCCACTCGGGGGACAGCTCGACACCCTCCTTGATGAGGAGGGCCCCCCCCGCGTCGGTCACGGGCTTCGCCAGGCGCATCCCCGGCTTCGCGTCCTTGAGCGTGATGACCTTCATCGCGGCGGCTAGTCCTTCACCATCTCGATCTCGCCCGTCCTGGAGTCGTACTTCCACCGCCAGCCGTCGGCCGGCAGCGGGCACTTCAGCTTCAGAGCCTTGCAGGCCTCCTCCAGGGACTTCGGCTGTTCGCCGTTCATCGCTTCATAGGTGCGGATGATGTTCTGCGCCTCCAGCGTGGCGATCTTGCGCTTCTGGTCGATCATCACCGTCACCGGCGCCGTGATGATCTCCCCGACGCTCGGCATGGCCGCCGCGCCGCCCCCCGGCTCCACGACGATCGTGCCTCCCGAGTTCCCCCCCGACCCCGAGGGCGAACCCGGGTCGACGCGGGCCGGCTGGGGCGCCGTGGTCGACGTCCCGTCGTACCGCGGCTGATCCGGCGTCGGCTTCGGGGCCGACTCGCTCGGGCCCGAGGCCACCTTCGGGGGCGCTGCGTCCGTGACCGGCTCCTTCCCGCACCCCGCGAGGAGCGCCAGAGCGGACAGGACCGCGATCGTGCGCCTCATGTCGGCCTCCTAGTTCGCGTAGCTGTGCAGGCCCTTCAGCCAGAAGTTCACGCCGTAGAACGTGAACAGCACCGCGCCGAAGCCCGCCACGCACGCCCATGCGGCCGTCAGGCCCCGGCACCAGCCGATCATCCGCCCGTGCAGGTAGACCGCGTAGATGAGCCAGCAGATGAGCGCCCAGATCTCCTTCGGGTCCCAGCCCCAGTAGCGGCCCCAGGACTCGTTCGCCCACAGGCCGCCGAGCATGACCCCCGCCGTGAGGAAGACGAAGGCCACCTGAACCGTGCGGTAGATGTACGTCTCCATGAGCGCGAGGTGCGCGGGGGCCCGCTTCCCGACCGCGTACCCCAGCAGGTAGACCAGGCTCACGCCGAAGGCAAGCGTCGCCCCGGCGTACGCCCCCACCATGCAGGTGACGTGGTACTGCATCCAGTAGCTGCGGAGCACCGGGACGAGTGGCGATAGGATGCGGTATTCGAGCAGCACCATCGTCTCGCCGATCAGGAGCACGCTCGCCGAGAGGAAGCACCCCGCCGCGAGAAAGTAGCTCGAGCGGTAGACCGCGGAGAGCACGAAGCCGATCATCGTGACCACCGCCGAGGTCATCACCATGACCTCGAAGAAGTTTCCCAGCGGCCAGCGCTCCGCGAGGACGCCCCGCCCGACGACCCAGAAGACGGTGAACCCGACGCCCACCCCCGCCGCGAGGAGCGGCAGCCAGAGGTGCCGGCCGATCCCGAGTTGCACGAGCGAGAGGAGCGTCGCGGCGTAGAAGATGTACAACGCCCAGCGCAGGGGCTTGAAGTTGTTGATGAACGTCTCGAACGAGAGCCGCGCCGCGGTGGCGTAGATCGCGGGGTTCACCTTCGGCAGCAGGTCGGAGAGAGCCGCCAGGGACTTGTTGACCATCACCGCATCGTGCGCGGCGAACCCGGCGCGCAGCAGGGCGTCGAGCTCGCGGAGCTTCGCCCCGTGCACCGCGCTCGCCTCCCCCGCCTCGGCCAGTGTCACCCAGGGACGCTTCTCCGAGACGCCGATGGGCACGGGGAGGAAGACGTCGGCCATGCGCTCCAGAAGCGCCGCGCGCCCCGCAACGTCATCGACTCCCTTGCCGAAGCGGTCGCGTTTCTCCGCGCCGATCTGGGACGTGTCCTTCGAGAGCTCGTCGTACTTCACCTGGAGCACGCCCGAGGCGAGGACGCGCTTCCACTCCTTCTGGCTGACCCACCTCGTGACGAACGTCTTCCCGTCGGTCCCCGGGCGCTGGATCCTGATCACGGCCGCGACGGCCTTGTCGCGGACCTGGATCACCGGGTTGTCCAGCCACCTCTCCGGCTCGAAGACCATCGAGAGGAAGGTCACGACGGGGTCCTGGCCCTCGATCGAGCCCGACCCGCAGACCGTCTCCACCTTCTCGCGGGCGAGCGAGTCGAGCGGTTTCTTGCGCCCGTCGTCCAGCGTCGCGATCGCGCGGAAGCGCGAGACATCCAGGTTGTCGTAGAACCGGTCCTCCGCGGCCTGCACGGCGGTCGCAAGGAGGACCACGAGGAGTGTGGCGGATCGCATCGTCATCCTTTCACGCTTGCTTCAGGCGCCGGCTCGGGCGAGGTCGACTTCGGCGAGGCCCCCCTCGCCACCAGCCGCCTCGACTCCCAATTCAGCACCGCCTGCTTCCCATAGAAAAGGAACAACACGCCGACCGTCACGAAGAAGCAGCCGACGTAGATGAGATACTGCCCCGGGTCCCAGGAGACCGAGAGCGTCGAGATCCAGATGCCGCTCTCCGGGTCCTGGTCCTTGCCCGACTGGAAGAACTTCCACCCCCGGTAGAAGAGCGGCTCGTTCATCTTGATCGGATACTGGAACGTCTCACCCTTCTCGCTGTCCTTCACCGTGAGGTGGCTCTCCCACGCCATCGGCGAGGCCGACCCCTCGTAGGTCTGCTCGATGAACTTGTCGAGCGTGAGCTGGAACGGGAGCCTGAACGACTTCGTGTCGCGATGGTAGCCGACCTGGATCCGGGCGTCGCCCAGCTCGACGGTGGTCCAGCGATCGGGCTCGGAGCGCGCCACCCAGACGGACTTCGACGCCGCCCCGTGGCGGACCGTGACGAGGGCCCTGGGGTTCTCCTCGGGGTTGGCGTTGTTCGGCTTCGTCTCCAGGCGCGCGTGGGAGTAGTGGACCGCATGCAGCATCGCGCCGAGCCAGCGGATCGTCCCTGTCTCCTTGCTGAGCTCCAGGGGAGCCTTCGGGTCGTCGAGAACGTCGCCCACCGCGAAGATCCTGCCGTCGGGCAGCCTCATGAGGCTGAGGTACGGGGCGACCAGGTACCTGACCTGCATCCCGTCGGGCCACGTCGTCGCGCCGTTCGGCGGCTCCATCTGCGGGACGAAGATCCGCTTCTTTTCGACCCCCTTCGGACCCGTGAGCGTCGCGAGGACCACGGGGTTCCTCGGGTGGTCGTCCTCGGTGGTCTCCTGGTTGTCCTCGGTGACCTGGAAGCTCGGGAGGAACTTGTCGAGGCGGAGGGTGTACGAGGTCCCCTCGATCGCGACGTCCTTGCCCAGCGACGTCTGGACCTCGATCTCCTGCGGCTGGTCGCGACCGGGCGCCACCACGTGGACGCGCCCCATCCGGATCCGCGCCACCCTCGCGACGGCCTTCTCCACGGCCTCCAGGTCTTGCGCAGGCGTCATGAAGAGGAGCGTCGTCAGGCCGCCCAGCGAGATGACGCCGTGCCCCTCCGTCTTCCCCTCCGGCAGCCGTTCGACCTGCTCCCCGGTGTGCTCCGACCACGCGTGGACCTCGAGGAGCGGATTGGGCGTCTCTGCGTCGTTCTTGAGCTCGGAGGCGTCGGCGTAGTTGTGGTAGTACTTGTCGACCGAGACGGTCGTCCCGCCGGGCAGATCGATGCGGACGCGGACGTCCTCGCGCGAGGGCGCGGCGCCGAACGGGACGGGGCACTGGAGCGGGATGGCGTCCGGGTTCTCCATCACCGCGAGGACTTCCTGGCTCTCGAAGTAGGTGCTGGCCGTCTCCCCCTCGGCGAACTGGACCATGCCGTTGATGCCCATGACCGACGTGAGGAACGCGCCCACGAGGATCGTGATGAGCCCCACGTGCGTGGAGATCATCCCGAACTGGCTCCAGGACCTACGGAACCGCGTGATGGTGATGGAGAAGAGGTTCAGGGCGAGCAGGACGAGGGGGACGCGGATCCACCACGACTTCCCGAGCACCTGCTCGGGGTGCTCGTACCAGATGGTCAGGAAGCAGCAGGCGCCGGCGAGGAACCCTAGGGTGCAGATGCCGAGCTTGACGGTGCCTACCCAGCTCAGGACGGGGATCTTCGCCGGCAACCGGACCTCCTCTGAACTCTCCACGCGAATCGCGGATGGTAGCACCCGGATCGCGGGTTTTCAACCGCCTTCCCTACTTGCCGAGCGACTTGAGCCGACTCGCAGCCTCTTTCCCTGCCTTGGTTTCCGGATACGTGGTGGAGGCCTCCGTGTAAACCCGGATCGCCTCGGCCCGGTTCCTCTTCTTCTCGGACTGGATCCCCTGATTGACAAGCTCGCGGGCGAGCTTCTCGCGGGCCTCCATCACGGGGTCGGCGGGCAGGTCGACGTCGACGCGCTTGCCGAGGGCGAGGGAGTCCGCGTAGCGGTAGTAGACCTCGAGGCTGAGGGCGTTCATGGCCGTGGCGTAGATGCGGCCCCCCTCGAAGCCCCAGCGGTCGCACGGGTCCCAGCTCCCGCGCCCGCACGCGGCGTTCCCGTCCTTCTGGCTCTCGAGGAGGGTCTTCGTGAGGGCGGCATTCCACCGCTTCCAGAGGTCGGCCCCCTCCCCCCGTCCGTGCTGGAAGAGGGCGAGCGTGCCGTAGTACCAATAGTAGTAGTCCATGGGCTTGGTGGAGTCGTCCCACGCGGGGAGGTCGGCGGCGAGGAGTGGGGCGGCGGCCTTGACCCAGGGGTCCTTCGCGTCGCGCGCGACCGTCAGGCGGCCGAGGACGGCGATGGCGGTCATGGTGTCGTGGCCGGCGAACAGGTCGTTCTTGCCGGGGGAGACCACCTTGACGCCGGCCGTCTGCGCCCCGGTGTAGCCGACCTTGAGGCTCTTCGGGTCGGTCGCCTCTCCGAGATAGGCGTACACGTCGCACCACGCGTACGGGGGGACCTTGATGCCCGCCATCGAGGCGGACTTGAGGGCCATGAGGCACCACCCGGTGGCGGAGACGTCGTTCTCGCCCGACTTCGGCTGGTACCGCCAGGCCCTCGCGGGGTTCTTGGCGTCGACGAGGAACCGCACGGCGGCCTCGGCGTTGGGGCGGAGGGCCTGGTCGCGGGTCATGCCGTAGGTCTCGCAGAGGGCCATGGTGCCGAGGGCGTGATGGTAGAGGCAGTGGGAGTCGGAGGGCGCGGAGATCATGCCGTCTTTGGCCTGGTGCGCGAGGAGCCACTGGACGCCGCCGGCGACGGCGTCGACGAGCTGGGAGCCCTTGGCGGCGGGGTCGGGGACGATTCCGGCGCCGAGGAAGGCGAGGACGGCGAGCCCGGTGAGGCCGTAGTCGTGCGCGGCGATGCCGAGACCGTCGCAGGTGCTCTTCTCGCAGTGTTTGGCGAAGTCGGTGGCGCTCCAGCGGCCGTCGGCCTCCTGGTGCCGCGCGAGCCAGCCGAGGGCGGAGAGGACGGCCTCCTCGGTGGCCTTCCCTCCCCCGCCGCGTGCCACGAGGCGGTCTCGCTCCTTGGCATCTCGCCGCTGCTTCCAGGTGATCTCGCCGAGGATGCGGTCGAGTGCGGCGCCGGCGGCCTCGCGGACGGCGGCGTCCTTGTCCTTGGCGACGCGCTGGAGGGAGGGGATGGCCTTGTCGAAGCCCATGCCGACGAAGCCGAGGGCGGTGGCGGCCTGGGCGCGGACGGCGGCGTCCTTGTCGGAGAGGAGAGGGACCCACTCATTGGCGGTCTTCCCCTCGTGAGTGGGCTCCTCGGCCCCCGCGACGATCGCGGCGAGCAGGATGGCGACGACGTGCCTGTGCATCTTGCGTCCCTCCTCGGCGGTGGTGGGCGGTATGATAATCCCCGGTCAGCGCTCCTGGGGAGGATCTCTCGACGTGTGGCGCTCCTGCGTCCTGATGGCCGCCTGCGGCATCACGCTGCCTCTCCTCGTGCAAGGGGGCCGGGACTCCGCCGTGCACGAGCACGTCGAGAACTTCATCGCCCGATGGAGAAGCGTCCTGCCCTCGGATCGCGACCGAGCAGGCAAGATCATCGCGGAGCGATGGGCCATCTGGACAGAGGAGGAGATGCAGGCGGTGCGGCGCGCGCGCCGGGACCCAGACCCCGAGGTCGCCACGAGGGCACGTGCCGCCCTGGCGTCGATCGAGCGCCATCGCCGTTGGGGCACGCTCGCGGACCGGGTTGACGAGCTTCTGGCACAGGTGCGCGCGAGCGCCGAACCCGCAAGTTGGCAGGTCTGGTCGATACCAGGCGACCTCGATGTGAGGTACTGTTCGGCAGCGAGGGCCCTGGCGGACCTGGGCCCTGCAGTCGAGCCGCTTGTGCTCCCGCACCTGTCCGAACGCAAGCTGCAGGGCGCGATCGCAGTGGTCCTGACGAGGATTGGATCTGAGCGCTGCCTCGGCCCGCCGATCGCTGCCATGCCTGCCCCCGGACCTGCAGAGTTCGATCCCCTGAGTCCGGGGATGCTGATCCTCTTCGCGCTCCAGGAACTCACCCACGCACCTGTGTCGGTCGACCTGTGCCGCATGGGACGCTATCCGTGGAGCGACCGGGGGGACCTGCGAGGGTACTGGCGACAGTGGCATGAAGCAAACCGCAACTACCTCTACACCGACCGTCTCGCTTCGGAAAAGCGCGGCAGCCGTGTCCTCGTTGACTCCGAGGCCAAGGCCTCCGGCGTTTCACGAAGGGAGTATCGGCGGGGGCGTCGCGAGGTCGCCTTTGCGGAGGTGCAGACCTGGGAGGACTCCGCCGAGTACGCCGCAAGGCTGCGCGGGTTCTGCGTCACGCTGCTCCTTCGCAACCTCTACCCGGCAGGCAGGCCCGACCCACTGACCCTCCAATCGCTGGCTGTCCTCAACGACCCGCTCGCAACCGCAGCGATCGAGCGACTGCGTGCGCTGGATGGGCTGGACGAGGCCACGGAGAGGGACGTCTGCTGGGCGCGGTCCGTGAGTCTCGAAGCGGACGCAGTGAGTGCCGCCCCTGTCGAGCCCGTGAGCGAAGAGCGTATCGCGCATCTCCGCCGCTGGCTCGAGGACCCGAACCGCTCGGCGCGTCTGCAGGCCGCGGTTCGGCTCTGCGAGCTGGGCTGCGAGGAGGGCCTCCCGACGCTCCGCGAGATCGTGCGGGAGGGGCCCCTGTCGCACCCGGACGACTGGGTGGTGGACACGGCCTGTCGGGAGCTCCCCGCCAACCCCCACCCGGCGGCGATCGAGCTCTTCCGCGAGGCGCTGGGAGGTCGACTGGGCGCCCTGGGCAGCCCGGACACGACTGCGCTCGCGATTCAGGGAGATGGGGAGGCTGTCCAGCAGGTCGTAGATCGTCTCCGCAGCGGGGAGACTCGCCTGGTCGAGACCGACTTCCGCGGCCCGAGTGCGGTCGAGAGGATCGGACGCCGCGAGCTCATCCCGGCCGTGTTGCCCCTGCTCGCGGCCGAGGATCGGAGCACACGGATCAACGCCGCTCGCGCGATCGTGCGCCTGCTCGATCGCGGACGGTGACGGCCGGACCGCACAGCCAGTGTCTTGTCTGGCCGTATCCTGTGGGCTGGAGTCGCGCCCGTAAGGGCGTCACTCCTCGCGCGCCCTCACGGGCGCGACTCCAGCCCACAGAATACGGCCAGACAAGGCACTAAGCAGGTAGCACTAAGTTTCACGGGATGCCGGAAGTAGATCCCTGGAGTCGCGCGCGTGAGCGCGCGGTGGATGACGCCCGTAAGGGCGTCCTGGGCCGCTCCTGACGCCCTTACGGGCGTCATCCACCGCGCCCT
>ORMF011634444.1_pt1 | contig 14964 bp, 13 predicted proteins | sample 1779871 | NCBI WGS metagenome assembly ORMF01 (sample SAMEA104232316, study PRJEB22302) | groundwater metagenome | biome: forest; feature: aquifer; material: groundwater | place: USA | collected 2011-08-07 | depth 5.4 m | reverse complement strand
GAAAAGAGGTTTACGACCCGAAGGCCTTCATCCCTCACGCGGCGTCGCTGCGTCAGGCTTTCGCCCATTGCGCAAGATTCCCTGCTGCTGCCTCCCGTAGGAGTTGGGGCCGTTTCTCAGTCCCCATCTGGCTGTACATCCTCTCAGACCAGCTACCCGTCATAGGCTTGGTGGGCCTTTACCTCACCAACTACCTGATAGGACACAAGCCCCTCCTCAAGCGACTTTCGCCTTTGCTGACTCCTCTTATGAGGGGCCAGGCTATGCGGAATTAGTCCTTCTTTCGAAGAATTATTCCCCACTCGAGGGTAGGTTACTTATGTATTACTCAGCCGTTCGCCACTGCTCTTGAACCCTTGCGGGCCAAGAGACCGTTCGACTTGCATGCATAAGGCACGCCGCCAGCGTTCATCCTGAGCCAGGATCAAACTCGCCACAATTTTTACAGAGTGACGTTTTTAGACTCTGCTCTAATTTTCTAAACACTGTTAAAACCCATAGTATCTATCCTTGCGGAGAGATATTTCTGGGGGATTTGGTACGATTTCTTCCTTACACTATTCAGTTGTTAAAGATCTAACCCGGTCTTTTTTGGACCCCTCGGAGAGAGTGAAAGTTATACTTTCCTTTCCGTTCCGCAGGGGATTAGAGACAAGGACAACCATATTTCTATGGGGCCCATGTATAGTACAAACCCAAAAATGGCTTGTCAAGGTGTAATCTATATAAGCGGATATGATTACAAAATGGCCTCATTTGCATGAATGGACGCTTCTAAGGTGAACGTAGCTATTAGAAGACTGCTCATTCTTATAGAAATTGTTCTATGTATGCTCTTAATAGTTAGCTGCTCAGCCGGGCAGCCAGACTCAAAGGCTACCGCTACTGCCCAGTCGTTGGCAAAAGGTACAGCACTCTACGGTCAGTACTGCATGAGCTGTCACGGCGGCAGTACGGGTGGCAGTCTTACGGACATTCCGCCGCCTCATAACGCCAACGGGCACACGTGGCATCATCCTGACCAGCAGTTGAAAGATATTATTCTTAACGGCTTAGATCTGTCTACCGATTCTCAGAAGATGCCAGCATTCAAAGATAAGTTATCCAACAGTGACGTTCTGAATATCCTGGAATACATTAAGACATGGTGGACGCCAGAACAAAGACAATTTCAGGCGGCCGCGACAAAGCAAATAACCGATTACGAAAATGGGAAATAGGGAGAATCATGGATCCACTTTATCTAGTAGCTCTGGTATGACCGATAGGCATGGGTTTAATGATGTTTATGATGATGAAAATGATGAACGTAAAGATGGCTAACCCGAAAAAAGAAGGTCACGAGCACATGGAGGCTGAACATGCCAAGAATGATAAAGGCGTTTAGCGCCATTAAAGCATGCAGGCTACTTTTCATTCTCGCAATAGGGGCTTTTTTCTCAATAGCGAGCCTGTCTTGTTCGGGCTCCAGCAACGATTCTCAAAGCTCCCAGCCTTCAAAGATTAAGGCTGGAGACTCGGCACCACAATTTACGGCGGTCGATTACAAGGGTAAGCCTTATCGGCTGGAGGATTTTCGAGGGCAGAAAGTGCTGCTGGTCTTTTACATGGGCTATTTCTGCGGCGGATGCAAGCAGAACCTCAGCGACCTCGCTAAAAGCGCCGATGAGCTAAAACGGGAAGCTGCTGTATTAGCTATCAGCGTTGATCCTCCATCGGAATCAGTCAAGATGAACCAGCTTTTAAATGGAGCATTTACTCTAATCTCTGATCCGGAACTCAAGATTATTCGCGACTACGACGTTGAAATGGCGAACATGGCCTCTCCGATGGCAGATGACTGGTATGTGATAATCGATAAAGACGGACAGATTAGCACACGCGTACAGGATACCCTTTTCGGACAACACGCCGATAGGATACTGAGCGCTCTTAAGAAGACATAAAGAGGTAATGATGAGATTGACACGCGCTTGGAAGGCGTTTGCTTTAGTATGCATGACTATCGCCACCATTGTGATACTGTCATCATGCTCAGGCGATTCAAAGGATATAAGTGCTACAGCGAGCTCACCAGACCAGTTTTCGTCTCTGGCGCAGGCTCATAATTATGCGGGGGCTCTTTTTAGCAAGCCTATCAACAAATTTAATGGCACCCTCATAGACACCAACAATGCGAGCTTCAATATCGCAAATCAGACCAAGGGAAACGTGACGCTGGTGTATTTTGGCTATACGCATTGCCCTGATGCCTGTCCAATAGCTATGGGGACGCTTGCCGGTGTAAAACGTCAGATGCCGGCGGACGTATCCAAGGATTTAAAGGTTATTTTCATTACTGTGGACCCCCAACGGGATACGCCGAACGTGCTTAAGGAGTGGTTGGCAAAATTCGATAGCTCATTTATAGGCCTTACTGGCTCTGCGGAACAGATTAAAGCTGCTGCCATAGCTTATGGAATACCGTACGAGAAAATCGATAAGGCTACACCAGAGCAGCTAGATTACTTCGTCGATCACTTCTCGGGCATTTTTGTATATTCCTCAGATAATATGGCGCACCTTCTCTATCCGGCTGAGGGCATAACTGTGGATATTTGGGCACGCGATATAACGAGGCTTGCCAAAGAAGGCTTCCAGCCTTAGACACCCCTGAACTTCTGCCCAGGAAAGCCTCCCATGCCTGACCAGCCATTAATCTATACAGTCGGCCATTCCAACCACAGTCTTGATGACCTGGCGGCGATTCTGAAAGCGTGGCATATAGACACACTTGTGGATATACGCACGATACCAAAGTCGCGATTCAATCCACAATTCAACAGCGAGCAGTTCGAGCAGGCGCTTAAGAATGAGAAGATACGATATGTGCACATGCCGGCTCTCGGAGGGCTCCGTAAGGGCATAGGCGAGGCCTCGCCTAATATGGCGTGGGAGAACGCCAGCTTCCGCGGCTACGCCGACTATATGCAGACGCCTGAATTTGACGCCGCGCTGGTTGAATTAATGACGATGGCTTCGGATAAAAGGGTCACGATAATGTGCGCGGAGGCTGTGCCGTGGCGGTGTCACCGCTCGCTGGTATCGGATGCGCTAACGGCACGGGGCGCGCAGGTGGAGCATCTGATGTCGCCCACGAAGGCTCAGCGGCATAAGATGACGCCGTTCGCGAAGGTGGACGGCGTGCGGATAACGTACCCGCCGATGATTTAAGTCAGCGTGAGTAGAGGGAAAGATATTCGCCCTGATTTACGTACGTGAGATTAAAGTAGAGGTTTGACTCTGGCGCCAGCGCATCCTTGGGCCACCTGTCATTGGATAGGGTTTCGCTGATCTCTTCTGAGGAACGTTTTACGAAGTCAGGCCATGTCTCGCCTGCGTCCTTAACGATACCGGCGTAGCCGTGAGTTTCGGAGCCGCGCGAAGTCTTGATGGACCCGTAGATGGTATCGCCTTCGATGATCCATGCCTCCCAGCCGAGTGTGGCGAAGTTGTTCCTGGTCAGCCACTCTAATGCTTTCAGGGCGTGTTCTCTTTTCCAGGTAAATTCTCCGTCCCTGGTTATGAAAGCGAATTTATTCAGATCCGGAAACATTTCCATACGTGATTTACCGCTTTGCATCGGAGTTTCCTTTCACCTGACCGTAATCCTGCACCAGTATCTTAAAGACTCTTCATGCGAATTGGAATCTAAAATAGGTGTCTGAATAGTATTCTGCGTACCAAAGGAGATTCTGTGGTAATCCGTTTTATTTCATCCTTCTCAGGCGCTATGAGGCGTTCATATCTTGCTCTGATTTCATTAGCGGCATTAGCTGTTCTTCTGATAACCGCATGCAGCTCGACGCCCGCGCAGCGCACTCCAACCGTAACTCCCGCAACGCCAACGGCTGTGCCATCTAGCGGTGCGGTGAGCGAGACCGATGCACTGCTGACTACGTTATCGCATGGCGGTTACGTGGTTTTTCTGCGTCACGGAGAGACAGACCGCTCCATTCAGGCAAGCCTGACCGGGCCGTCATGGTGGAAGAGCTGTGACCCAGCCATATCCCGCCAGCTTTCGGATAAGGGGCGAGAACAGGCCCGGACGATAGGTAAGGCGCTGGGCGCGCGAGGTATCCCAGTGGGGACTGTCTATTCCAGCGACTATTGCCGCGCGATAGAAACGGCGCGTCTTGCCTTTGGACGGACAGAGACAGTGTTTGAATTGAACTGGCTAACGGCAGACGGTGATGGACCTGCTGATTTGAGCCCCAACCGACTTGTTGTGAAGCAACTCCTTTCAACTCAGCCTCCATCAGGCAAGAATACGGTGATCGTTGGGCACTCTTTCAACCTGGAAGGCGTGTCTGCGGTGGTTATTGCGGAAGGTGAAGCTGCAGTATTCCAGCCGCTAGGCAATGACACCTTTAACCTTGTGGGGAAGGTGAATTCAGTGCAGCTTGGGGAATATCTTAAGTAAACAAAAATGCGGCGGTATACAAAACCCGCCGCATTTTCTGATTCAGTAATGAGTGGAAGCTATTAGGCTTCCCAGACTACCACGCCAGCGCCGATGTCCACTACGGGTGTGCCCGCCCTTAATCATGGTGATGTTCGCGGCGCGTCTGCCAGCCAAGGCGTAAATTGGTGACCGAAAAACGCGAAGTTACTCCTGACTGCAAAGTTTTTAACTCGTGCTTGAGTTGGATAGTAGCTTAGCTCCACCGGCGTCCAGATAGTATAAACGCCCAAGGTCTCGTAGTCCCAAAGAAACTTAGCGTACTCTCTGAGCTTCGCTGGGTCAGTGGTAACCTTGATCTCCCTGATGACTTTTTCCACCTCCGGGTCGTCTATGAATGCGGTGTTCTGGGAATTGTCTTTCTGAAACTTGTTTTGGGCTACCCAGTTAAGGGTCAAGTCATTCCCATTCTGGAAGGAGATCGCTATATCCTTGTACTGCCGCTGATAGTAATAAGGTGCGTAAGTGCTGAAATCCAGAGGTTGCAGTTCAAACTCGATACCTTCTTCCTTAAGTAGAGCTTGATAGGCTGTAGAGCGTAAAGTCATGGAGGGATGGGCAAAGGCAAAAGGTGTCGGAACCTTAATTTTACCGTCTGGGAACCCCGCCTCAATGCGGAGCCTTTTCGATTCAGATGGGTTGTATTTGTAATATGGCCCAAGTTTATCCGCTGTGAAGGGATCATCTGATACAAGGGACCAGGGCATCGCGCCCACGTGCCGCCAGTTAGGCGTTACGGTGACGATTTGCGCATACCTCTCTTTATTCAAGGCCATATTAAAAGCTCGCCGTACTCTCACATCATTCCATGGAGCTCGCTTGCTGTTGAAGGCAAAACCAGATGATCCTGTGGCAACACCTGATATCGCCACCCTTGTTTCAGGGCTGGATTTACCCAGATTGATGATGTCCTGGTTAGTCAGCTGTGTGAAATCTAGCTGCTTGGTCCGCATACCCGCCACCAATGTCGCGGGGTCAGACGCAAACACAAACTCGATGCTATCTGTATAGGGTAATTGCCTGCCCCTGGCATCTTTTCTCCAATAGTCTGGATTTCTTACATAAGTAGCCCTCACATTGAAAGCGTAGTCCTTGACCAAATATGGTCCCGTGCCTATTCCTGCATCGGAAGGGATAGTGCCCTGGTAGGCCTGAACCACCTCTGGCGCTACAACATATTCGCCAGTAGGAAAGAGGTCGTTTAGTCCCCAGGCGCTGGGTTCTTTTAACTTGACAACCACAGTGTATTTGTCCGGGGCGTTTATGGAATCGATCTGCTCGTAGGTGCTGATATATATTGAGTCCTTTTCACGATAGCGGTTCATGCTGAAGACCACGTCGCTGGCCACAAGCTCTCGGCCATTGACTGGCGCAATGTTCTGCCAGCGGATTCCTTTTCTGAGAGTAAAAGTATATGTTTTCAGGTCCTGGGACACATCCCACTTCTCAGCCAGAAGCGGCTCAAAATGGGAAAGCAGGTCGTTTTCGTCAGGTACCCAGGCCATAACCTTTTCATAAGTCCACCGGAGGTTTTCTGTAATGGCCTGGTTGTTAAACTTGGGGTCGAACTGGGCAATCATGCGCTGGACGGCCATGCGAAAGTTACCACCATACCTAACGTTATCAAGCTCGTAGGGGAAGTATGGCAATGCCTTATCCAGGATAGTGCCCGTAGCCAAAGGCTGCTGCGTGGCCACTACCGTTACAGGAGCCACGGCAGTTGCCGGAGAGGGGGCCGCAGTGGCTGACGTAGCTGACGGCTTAGCTGTGGGCGCCACGGTGGCGCTTTGCTCAGATTCCCCTCCTCCGCAACCGTTCAGCAACATTGTGGAAACCAGCATTGTCAATGGGGCAACCACAAACCTTCTCAAATTCATTAAAGTCTCCTTATTATTTAGTCTCTAACTGTGCCTCGCGATGTTTTCAAGCGGTTATCGGGTTCTGGGATCGATCCTTATCTTATCCCAGCTTGGCGCTTCCATAAGTTCAGCCCATCGTTTATAGAACCCGCGCTGTGTAGTCTCACTGGTGACACCACGACCGAGGATGCCGGGAGCGGCCTCGTGGCTCCAATCATGCCCCAGTCCCATCTGAAGATTCATGGGATAGCGTCGAGCTGTGGGGCTCATGCCAGACTTGGTGACCTGGTCAAAGTTATCGCCATCGTCCTGCTCGAAGATACCGCCAGAACTGAAGGTCATCAGCTCTCTTTTACGTAGATGCATTCTTTCTTCTTCCGTGGCCTTCTTGTCAACAATGCAGAAGGACCAGACTTCTGTAGCGGAGGGTCCCCTGGGATGCCAGGTCCTGATCATCATCCCTCCCAGATGTGAATTATTGGGGAATACGGTGGCCACTCCGGAGTTACCCTGCCTGGCGCGTTGAGTTCCCAGCCTCTGAGCTATCTCATCTCTGATGGCGATGAAGTAATCATCAGAGCCCTTGAAGATACCGCTTGGCTGGACGGGAGCGTTTTCGTTGCCCAGCCAAACACTGATCTGGCTATGACCATTTCCAGGGCTGGCATTCACAAGCCCCGGAGTCATGAGCAATGATCTTCGGCCTCCACCCGTTACGGATGTGGCGCCGTGGGATACGGGTATGTGATAACCATCACCGGCAAAATTGTCGGAGGGAATTTTCCAGTTGCACTTAAAAATCCACCTGTGCATGCCACCCAGGACTTCAGTTCCGCCCTCTCGCCTGTCTACCAGTAGGTCCAGGTAATAGCCCATGTCTCCCAGGTAATCAAGCAGACTTGGCGCCTGCTTGTCCCATGTTGCATAAATCAGACCCTTATAGGAGTCTGTTCGAGCCTCTACCAGTCCCCACTGGCTACGGTCCAACTCTTCAAAGTAAGCTTCTTTGTACCCGGGTACTCCTACAAGCTTTCCGTCCGTGGCAAAGGTCCAGCCATGATAGGTGCACATGAAGCTAGGAGCGTTGCCATGGTCAGCCCTGCAAATACGGTTGCCTCTATGCCGACACATGTTCAGGAATGTGTGAATTTTGCCTTTGCCGTCTCTTGTTATAAGCACGGGGTCCTCGCCCATGTAGTTAGCCACGAAGTCATTGGGTTTGGAAATCTGTGACTCGTGACCAACAAAAAGCCAGCACCGGCCAAACACTTGCTCCAGCTCCTGCTGATAAATTCCAGGGTCTGTGAAAATGCTCCTATTTATCAGGCCTCGGTCTATATCCGCTTTTATCGACAGTGTCATAGCCATGTGCGATTCTCCTTTTTCTGTTTTTGCTATATCTCTTTTTATGGGCTAGTTCGCGGCGCGTCCGCAAGCCAGGGTGTGTATCGCTGGCTGAAAAAGCCATCGTTGCTCCTGCTTGTCCAGTTTCTTACCCTAGCTTGAGTAACTGAGTATCCCTGTTCGGCTGGGGTCCAAATATTGTATGAGCCCAGCGTATCGTAATCCCATAGGAATTTAGCGTACTGTCTAAGCTTTGCTGGATCGGAAGTGACCTTTATCTCTCGCACTATCCTTTCGATTTCAGGATCATCTATCTTTGCCGTATTTTGGGTAGAGTCTTTTTGGAACTTATTTTGAGCGACCCAATTTAGAGTCAAATCGTCTCCATTGACAAAGGTTACCGCAATATCCTTGAAAGCCCGCTGGTAGTAATAAGGAGCGTACGTGCTGAAATCGAGCGGTTCCAGCTCGAACTCAATACCCTCCTCCTTGAAAAGCGCCTGGAAGGCAGTAGCTCTTAGCGTCATACTGGGATTAGAGAACGACAAAGGAGTAGCGACCTTTACTTTTCCATCAGCGAAACCTGCTTCTATACGAAGTTTTTTGGACTCAGCTGGATTGTATTTGTAATAGGGTCCAAGCTTGTCAAGCGTAAATGGCTCATCGGATACCAATGACCAGAGGACTGTACCCCCATAGCTCCAGTTTGAAGTCGTTGTAACCAGAGACCCGTACTTATCCTTGTTCAAGGCCATGTTAAATGCTCTTCTGACTCTAGCGTCATTCCATGGAGCTTTTTGGGTGTTAAAGGTAAAACCTGTCGTCGGTCTTACGACGCCTGACTTGAAGACTCTGAGGCCTGGATTAGTCTTAAGCATGTTTGAAATGTCCGCGACTCCGGGCGATTGTCCCGCGTCGATCTGGCCGGTCCGATAAGCCGCCACAGTAGTCGCTACATCAGACGAATACAGAATTTCTATGCTGTCCGTATAAGGTAAAGCATTACCTTTCTTGTCTTTGCCCCAGTAGGTTGGGTTTCTAACAAGAGACCCGCCGCTGTTAAATCGGTAATTCTTGACTATGTATGGGCCTGTGCCTATACCCAGCGTATAAGGGATATTGCCCTTTCCTTCTGCCACAGCTTCTGGCGCCACTATATATTCCGCGGTGGGGAAAAGATCATTTATTGCCCATGCGCTAGGATCTTTTAACTTGATCACAACTGTGTACTTATCCGGCGCTTCGATAGATTGAACCTGACCATATGTTGAAACATACAAGGAGTCCTTTTCCCTGTATCGGTTAAGGCTAAAAACGATGTCGTCTGCTACTAACTCTCTACCGTTCACTGGTGGAACGTTCTGCCACTGGACGCCGCGGCGAATCTTGAAGGTATAGGTCTTAAGATCTGAAGATGCGCTCCACGACTCGGCCAAAATCGGTTCCATTTCATTTAGCAGATTGCCTTCACTTGGAACCCATCCGACTACTTTCTCATAAACCCATCGCATCGTCCTTGTGATAGCCTGATTATTAAACTTTGGGTCAAAGTGTGGAGGCATATTCTGCACATTGATGCGAATGTTGCCGCCGTAGCGAATGTTCTCAAGCTCGTATGGGAAATACTCCATAGCGGTTTCGAGCGAAGACCCCGCCTGTGTCGTTCGTGTCGGCGCTACAGCGGCGGTGGGCGAAGCAACGGCAGTTGTAACTGTTGGCGTGCGTTGAGCGGTAGTAGCAACAGGTGTATTTGATTTCTCGTCGCCACCGCCTCCGCAAGAAATAGCCACTACGCCAATAAGTAACAGGCTTAGCAGCAGAGCCGTCTTTAGCAATCTCATCAGGTCCCTCTTTCTTTATTATCCGAAATTTACCAAATCACTTAATCAATCGAAGCAACGCGCTCAAGCCTTCGTCCATCTTCTCGGCTCTACCCGGATTTGATCCCAGCTTGACGCGCTCATAATCTCAGCCCACCTGGCGTACAGGCCGCGCTGGTTCGCCTCACCCACATGATGAGATAAGGTGCCCGGCACGATCTCCGACGAGAATTCGTGTCCAAGCCCCATTACCTGCGGTATCGGGTATTTTCTCGCAGTGGGGCTCTTGGCTGAAGCAGTGCACTGCACAAAGTTACTGCCATCGTCCTGCTCCAGGTTGCCTGCAGGCCCGAAGGAATGAAGGAGCTGGCTGCACAATATATCTTTAATCTCTCTGGGCGCTTCCTTATCCACAATCCTCCATGACCATATTTCAGTCTTCATAGGGCCTCTAGGATGCCAGTTTCTAAGCATGGTATTCCAGGTGAAATTAGGAAACACATTGCCAGGACCAGTTGATCCGTTAGCCCGTGCTGTACCCAACCTGCGCTCTGCCTCAGCAGCGGTGTCCATGTAGTACTGCTTCAGCCTTGGGTCGGTCGTGCTGTTGATCAAAACGTTTGGCTCCATACCTCTTCGGGCGCTATTAATCCCGTGTCCCTGCGAGGTCACGTGCACTCTGTCCTGGTCTTGCCTGAAGTTAGGGATACCAGTGCCAGAGCCCGCAGTCTGCCCAATAACCCTGGTAGAGCCGTGGGTTATGACAACATGGTAGCCATCGCCGGCAAAGTTGTCCGCGCCAAACTTCCAATTAGTCTCCATTACGAACTTCTGAGTGCCTCCAACAGCCTCTGTGCCGCCGGCTCTGCGGTCCAGCACCATGTCCATGTACCAGGCGTAATCTCCAAGATAATCGATAAGCTTTGGCGCGCTCTGGTCCCACGTTGCGAAGACCAGCCCTTTGTAAGTCTCAGTCTTTGCCTCGACCAGCCCCCATTGCGATCGGTCCAGCTCCTCGAAATAAGCCTCTTTATACCCAGGCACACCGACAAGCTTGCCGTCAGTAGCGAACGTCCAGCCATGGTAGGTGCACATGAAAGAGGGGGCGTTGCCAAAATCAGCTCGGCAGATGCGGTTGCCCCTGTGTCGGCACATATTCAAAAAAGTGTGCAGATTACCCTTTGAATCACGCGTGACCAGCACCGGGTCTTCGCCCATATAGTTGGCTGAAAAGTCGTTGGGCTTAGGTATCTGGCTCTCATGGGCTACGAAAAGCCAGCAGCGGCCAAAGACCAATTCCATCTCTTGCCGGTATATCTCGGGATCGCTAAATATCTTGCGGTCAAGAAGGCCTTTCTCCGAATTCACTAACCCACTAAATTCTTTCAGCATTTATACCTCCCGTTAAAAAATGTTTATCTCAGGGTGCTGTCCTGGGCGCGTCCGCCAGCCAGGGCAAAAGATAGTGACCAGAAAACGTGGAATTACTCCTGACGGTGTAATTGCGAAGCCTGGGTGAAATTGCAGTGTATGCAAGCTCCACAGGGGTCCATATCGTATAAACTCCGAGCGTCTCATAGTCCCAGAGGAACTTGGCAAACTCTCTGAGCTTTGCAGGGTCGCTGGTGCCCTTGATCTCTGTAACCACCCTTTCTACTTCAGGGTCATCAATAAATGACGTGTTTTGTGAATTATCCTTCTGGAACTTGTTCTGTGCTATCCAGTTGATGGTGAAATCGTTGCCATTCTGATACGTTATGGCTATATCCTTATACTGCCGCTGGTAGTAATAAGGGGAGTAGGAACTGAAGTCAAGTATCTCAATTTCAAACTCTATGCCTTCCGGTTTGAAGAGTGCCTGGTATGCCTGTCCTCTAACAGTAAATGAGGGGCTATTGGCGATGGTGAAAGGCGTTGGCACTTTAATCTTGCCGTCCGGGAAGCCCGCCTCAATCCTTAGCCGTTTTGATTCTTGAGGGTTGTACTTGTAATAAGGGCCGAGCTTGTCCAGGGTGAAAGGCTCGTCTGACACCAGGGACCAGGGCATTACCCCTACATGCTGCCAGTAAGGTGTTGCTGAAATCAGATTGGCATATTTATCTTTGTCCAGGGCCATGTTAAAGGCGCGGCGTACTCGCACATCGTTCCAGGGAGCCCTCTTAGTGTTAAAAGCAAAGCTGCCAGCGGGCTGAGATACGCCTGTCCTGCCCACCCTGACGTCAGGCCTGGACTTACCCAGATCTATTACGCCTTGATTGGTTATACCGGCGACATCGAACTGATTGGTGCGCATGCCTGCTAACAGAGTACCTACGTCTATAGCGTAGACTATTTCAAAGTTGTCAGCATAGGGTAATACTCTTCCTTTCGAATCCTTTTTCCAGTAATCAGGATTCCTCGTATAAGAGGCCCTGGTGTTAAAACGGTAATCTTTCAATATGTAGGGGCCTGTACCTATTCCTATGCTGCTGGGGATTGTGCCTTTGTTCCCCTGCACTACCTCAGGAGCTACAACGTACTCTGCAGTGGAGAAAAGATCGTTTATCGCCCATGCGCTGGGGGTCTTCAGTTTGATGACCACAGTGTAGTTGTCAGGCGTTTCTATAGAGTCGATGAACTGGTAGTTGCTGAAATATATTGAATCCTTTTCCCGATACCGATTTAGGCTAAACGCCACATCGCTGGCTAGCAGTTCGCGGCCGTTGACAGGAGCGATGTTCTGCCAGCGAATCCCCTTCCTGAGGGTGAATGTATAAGTCAACTGGTCACTGGAAGACTTCCAATTTTCAGCCAGCCAGGGCTCAAAGTGAGAAAGCAGGTCATTCTCATTGGGGACGTAATTCATCAGTTTTTCGTAGCTCCATCTCATAATTCCTACGATTGCCTGATTGTTAAGCTTTGGATCGAAGTGTGGAGTGAAGATTGTCAGGTTTGTTCGGAAGTCGCCGCCATACCTAACGTTATCCAGCTCATAGGGGAAGTAAGGCAGGGCGCGGTCGATGATGGTACCGGTAGCCGCTAACGGAGTGCTGGTCGCCGCAGAGGCGGCTGTGGCCGCTACAGACGCGGTAGGAGCGGGAGCAGATGTGGCAGCCGAAGTGGCTTGGAGTGCGACTGTGGGGGTGGGAGCCTTGCTTTCGCCACCTCCGCAAGCAACAGTAACAAGCGCCGAGGATAATATAATGCTTGAGAGAAGTCTAATTTTCAGTCCCACCTTCAATGCCTCCTCTTATATTTAACTAAATCGCTGCCAGGGCATAGATGCCGAGAATCACTATAAACTCTCAGCTATTTGGGCAATACAAGCGTGGCCAGAGGGTCTTCAGGGGTTCTGGTAGACCTTCACACGGCGTCATTTCTTGAATTTACTCTAGGCCCTGGTTCTTGGCGTAATGGAGATTTGGCTCCAGCTTGGGGCTTCCATCACCTCAGCCCAGCGCTTGTAAAAGCCTCTCTGATTGCTTTCACTGGTGGCAGCTCCCATCAACCCGGGCGCGGCTTCACTGGTGAACTCGTGCCCCAGCCCCATCTGTACGTTTGCAGGATATTTCCTCGCTATTCTGCTCAGTCCGGATTTCCCGCTCTGGTCAAAGTTGTCTCCATCATCCTGCTCGAATATCCCTCCGGAGCTGAAGGTGGACATCAGCCGGAAGCGCATGTTGTCTTTGGCTTCCTTCGGCGCCGCTTTGTCTACTATGCAGTAGGACCAGACTTCGGTGGCCATGGGGCCTTTTGGATGCCAGGTTCGCACCATAAGGCCGCTCAGGTGGGAGCAGTTCGGGAATACAGTCGCTACCCCAGACAGCAGCTGCCGCCCGCGCTGCACGCCAAGCCTCTGGGTTACCTCTCCACGGATCGATTCAAAGTATTCCTGCACTCCCTTGAATACTCCCCCGCCCTGGTCCGGCGCTTTCTCCGTGCCAAGGTATGCCCCTATCTGGCTGTGTCCCATTCCTGGACTGGCGCACGCTCGGGTTGGGTCTGCATTCATGGCAGGCCTGCGGCTGCCCCCCGTGACGCCGGTGGAGCCGTGGGAGACCGGTATGTGGTAGCCGTCCCCGGCAAAGTTATCGGCGGGTATCTTCCAGTTGGATTTGAATACCCACTTGTTAATGCCCCCAAGCACTTCCGAGCCTCCGTCCCGCCTGTCCGCCAGCAGGTCCAGGTAGTAGCCCATATCTCCCAGATAGTCATACAGACTGGGCGCTTCACGGTCCCAGTTGGCATACATGAGTCCTTTGTAAGTGTCTATTCGCGCTTCAACCAGGCCCCACTGGCTGCGGTCCAACTCCTCGAAGTACGCTTCTTTGTAGCCAGGCACTCCAACAAGCTTGCCATCCGTTGCGAATGTCCACCCGTGGTAAGTGCACATGAAGGACGGCGCATTGCCTGCGTCAGCTCTGCAGATACGGTTGCCCCTGTGGCGGCACATGTTCAGAAATGCGTGCAGCTTGCCTTTGGAATCCCTGGTGATCAAAACGGGGTCTTCTCCCATGTATTGGGCTATAAAGTCGTTCGGCTTGGATACCAGGCTTTCGTGACCCACGAACAGCCAGCATCGGCCAAACACCTGCTCCAGCTCCTGCTGGTAAATTCCAGGGTCCGTGAAAATGCTCCTATTTACCAGGCCTCGGTCTATGTCCGATTTTATTGACAGCATCGTTGCCATATCGCTCTCCTTCTGTCTCCCTGCCGAATCGCTTTTATGGGCTCGTTAGCGTCGCGTCTGCAAGCCTGGGCGTGTATCGCTGGCTGAAGGACCCATTGAGTAATGGTTCCCAACCTCCATAAGGCGGGCTTATGATAATTCACCCTGAATCAAGTTGTCAAACTGAGTATTGATTCATCTGAGGCCTTTCGGCAAGCTTCTCGAGGATACGTGGCAGGCCAGCGGCTCCTTCAGGATTTGAGTCAACTGCTCATCCTAACCCTCCCCAACAAGTGGGGAGGGATAAAAGACAAAACAAAAATGCGGCGGGTTTTATATACCGCCGCATTTTCTAATTCAGAATTTGATGAAGCCCTTATGCTTCCCAGACTACCACGCCGGTGCCTGTGATCCACTCTACGACTGGTTCGTAGGCGAGGACCTTTGCCTTGGTGCCCTTCATGGCGCCCATGGCGGCGATCCAGCTGCGTACTTCGTGCGCGCCGTTCCCGCTCTTACCGAGACGCTCCGATGTGTATGAGGAGACGTTCTCTACGCGGTCGTGCTCGAGGTTTTCCAGGAACTCGTGGTCGAAGTCGCTATCGATCCAGCCTGACTTCGGTGTGCCAACATCGTGCGCGATGCCGCCTGCACCGATTATCATGACGCGCTCGCCTTTCGGCCTGGAGTTTATGAACGTCCTCACGAAGTTGCCGAACTGGTAGAGCCTGCGCGTTGTCGGCATAGGCTCTGTAATAGCGTTGACCAGGATCGGCACGAGCGGAATGTTGT
>ORMF012230429.1_pt1 | contig 14969 bp, 12 predicted proteins | sample 1779871 | NCBI WGS metagenome assembly ORMF01 (sample SAMEA104232316, study PRJEB22302) | groundwater metagenome | biome: forest; feature: aquifer; material: groundwater | place: USA | collected 2011-08-07 | depth 5.4 m | reverse complement strand
GACTTGGCTTGCCATATACACCGCCCGGCCTGGCGTCCGGAAGCGGCTTTGCACCGGCCGGCGCCGTGAACTTGAACGTGCCTGGCGGGATCGTTTGGTTAAATAGTTCATCCGAAACGGCGAAGCTCATCGTCCCGCCGTCCATCCTCGTTGCGAACGCCGATCGGAGTGAAAGAGTATCCTTGTCGATCACAATCTTAGCTTGTCCCCGGTACTTGTCGGCGCCCGAAAGCAGATAGATATTCGACTTTCCGACCCGTTTTTCCCTTACCGTCATTCGTGGGGTGAATTCACGAAAGCTAGCCAGGAACGGTCGAAACAGGTTGGAGAGCTTATCGGACTTGCGGTCTTCACGTCGATACTCATTTGTCCGTGAATCGAAAGACCAGAGCGTTTTTCCATCGTCCATCCTCACTGTCTCAACATGACCTCGACCCATATTCGATGTCATCCGGATCCGGCTCCGGGCGACATGGGAGTTTCCGTCTGTCTCTATTTGGGCGTAGATGACGGTCTTCCCGACAATCCTGGCCGTGACCATCCGCGTCGTTATGGTCGCCTGGTACGTCCTCGCGCGATCGTACCGGTCCAGCATGCGCTGGAACAGTGTTTTCGCGGACGGCGCCTTCCAGGCCGACTTCGTATCGCAATTCGCCGGAGCAGCGACTAGAACGAAGACTATAATTGTTATCAGGACCGAGAGTCGCATTCTTTGTTCGGAGCGATGAGAATTCGCGACAGTGCCGACTGCTTGAGGTCAGGCACCAGGACCCGGCGCGCGATCCCCTCCGCATCAAATATGTTTTCAGCCGCGAGATATCCGCTGCGGACCGCGCCCTCCATGGTTGCGGGCCAGCCGGTGGCGGTCCAATCCCCGGCCAGAAAGAGATTGGCGATGGGAGTTCGCTGGGCGGGTCTCCACTGGTCCGCGCCGGGCATGGGAGAGAATGTCGCCTTCCTCTCTTTGATCACGTGCGACTTCAATAGCTTCGCCTCACGAGCCTCGGGAACGCACGCGCATACTTCGTCAAGCGCAATATTCACTATCTCCTCTCGAGGCATATCCGCGAGCTTCTTGGCGGAGCTGACGACAAGTCCGAGATAGGTCGTTGGGTCGTTGCTGTGATAGTTCTCCGTCTTGTTGAAAATCCACTGCATCTCCCGGTCGAGGAGGGCGATGGCGGGCGGGACGGGAAGCTCGCGATCGAACCACAGGTGGACGCCGGTGATAGGGCTGTATTCCAGATTGCGCAGCTGGGAGAAATGAGGCAGCTCTAAAGTCCAGTTTGGAAGCATCTTGAGGAGCAGGTCGAAAGGAACCGCGCTGACGTAGGTGTCGGCCTTAACCTTTTCTCCATTGGCAAGCGTCAGACTATCGACGCAGAGCCCGGTGACGTTTATGGAGTCGATGTGCTCCTTGAGACGGACGTTTGCGCCTCTCTTTTCTAAATACCGAATTGCCGGTTCGGTATACAGGTCGCCCAGGGGAACGGTTGGAAGACCGATCTGGTATCCGACGGAAGTCGCCAAGAAGCCGTCGCGAAATATCTTGAAGGCGTGCCGGCACGATATCCGATCGAGATCCTCGTTGCAGGCGCTCACGAGAATGGGCCGCCAGAATCGATCGATCGATCGCTGGGTCTGGCGGGAGCGGGCCAGCCAGCAGGCCATCGTTTCTTCGTCGAGCGATGGTCCCTGCGGAGCCCTCAAGATCGAAAAGAGTCCCCGTGCGATGGCCAGCTTGTCGCGGATCGCAAGCGCCCGGAATGTAATGAATGAGGGGAGCGTGTGCAGCGGGGCGGGCAGGAAGGAGCCGCGGAGTTTCGATGTCCGGCCCTCGCCGTCCAGGAACAAGATGGCCTCGTGGTACTTGATCTTGTCCAGCACCCCGATCCGGCGGTAGAAGTCCTCGAGGTTCGTGCAGCAGCGCATCGTCACGTGCTGGCAGTTGTCCACACGGTCTCCGCTTTCCGGATCGATGAACGACGATGCACGTCCGCCGAGGAGCGCCCGCTTCTCGTAGACCGTAACCTGGAAGCCCTCATCGGCTAGCGCGGCTGCAGCGGCCAGACCGGCGATCCCGCCGCCGATGATGATGGCGGTGCGGTTCATTTGATGGAGTGTCCCAGGCGCTCGAAGCGGTGCTGCGCCTGGGAACCCTGGAGTGATGGAGTGTTGTTCTGTTGGTGTACTGCCGTTCCGAGAACGTCGGCCACGACCTGCATCTTATCTCGATCGTCGAGTGATACACGGGCGGAAAAGACATCGAAACCACGTGATTCGATCTTGTCTAGGAGTGCCCGATAAATACGGAACATGACCTCGAAGCAGGGTCTGCACTGGGGATCGATCATCGGACCCAACTTCTCGGCTTCGCAATAATAGCGCCGTGCGCGGTCTAATTCGAAGTGCATCATTTCGCGGAATGCGTCGTTTAGAACTCCGGCCGTCAGATCGTCCTCGCTGTATCCGAAATTGCGCAGGTCTTCCTGAGGAAGGTATACGCGTCCGCGAGCGGCGTCTTCCTTCAAATCGCGCAGGATGTTCGTGATCTGAAATGCAATGCCGCAGGCTTCCGCAGGGGCGATCGCCGCATCGCCACCTTCAAATCCCCATACATGCAGGCAGGCGAAACCCACAACACTCGCGACGTGATAACAATAGTCGTAGAGCTCATCGAACGTCTCATAGCGTGTCCGAACGAGGTCCATCTCTGCGCCGTCGATCAGGTCGTGGAAGTACTTCTGCGGAATATCGCAATGAACAACTGTATCGTGAAACGCTGGCAGAATCCGGCTGCTCCCATATTCGCCCTGAAAGCACCGATCGAGCGCCGCGCGCCATCGGGCTAGCTGTACTTTTTTGTCGCTGGCGGCCCCATCGCGGTCCGCCAAATCGTCGCTATAGCCCATGAAAGCATAGATTGCGCACATCTGCCGAAACTTCTCAGGCGGAAGGACGGTGAACGAGGCGAAAAAGTTACTCTGCTGGCGGCGCACGAACTCCTCACAGTACGCATATGAGGCGGCTAGGCCGTCATTCATCGACCAAGAACTCCCTTCACCAATCGTCCTGCCAGGATCGCGAATTGGCGCGACTTCGGGACGACGGGACGCCGATACAGGACGTCGTACCCCTGCGCCTCGATCCGCCGCAAGACTTCCAATCCGCCACAGCTGAACATCTCTATGTTGCGCCGCATTTTTCGGTCGATGAGCGGGCAGAGTTTCAGGCCTTCATCGAACAACGCGCGTGTACGGTCGCATTCGAACTTCATCAGATCGCCAAATGCCGGCGAGAACTTCCGGTCGGCAATATCCTTTCCAGTCACACCGAATGTCTCCATATCGGTCGTTGGGATGTAGATACGGCCGATGTCATGGTCGCGTGCTACATCCTGCCAGAAATTGGCCAATTGGAGCGCGGTGCAGGTTGCGTCGGAGTACCGTTGCCGCTCGACATCTGAGTGGCCACAGACGTACAGCACGAGTCTCCCCACCGGATTTGCCGAGTTCCGGCAATAGCCCAGAAGCTCCTCGTAGGTCGCGTATCTGGTGACTCGCTGGTCCTGTCGGAAAGCGGTCAGCAGGTCGGCATAAGGCTGTCGCGGTATCTCGAACTTGAGATTGGTCTCTCGCAGGGCGACGAACACCGGATGTCCTGGCTGGCCGGCGTAGCAGGCGTCGAGCTCCTGCTCCCACCAGTCGAGCAGAGGGAGCGCTTTCTCGGGGCCGCCGGACTCGTCTCCAAGGTCGTCCGAGATCCTGCAGTATGCATACACATTATAGAAGTGCTGTCGCAGGTCCCTGGGGACCAGGAAGGTGCCGACCAGGAAGTTCTCATAATGGGACTTTGCCAGGCCGGTGCAATATGCCCGCGCCTCTTCGAGAGAATAGACCCGATCGGTCCGATATCGGCAATCGCCGATGCTCGCGCCCGCAATGACGCTCATAGTTCCAGTCTCATTGGGGATGGATCGCGGCTTTTATGATGGAGCTGCCGTTCATTAAGGATCTCAGTATGTCCGGCAGTTCCTCCAGTGAGGCACTCTGCTGGATGAACTGCCGGGCAGGGAAATCGCCGGTCTCGATCAGACGCAGGGCCTCGCGAACGTCCAGCGGCGTGTGATGGAACGACCCCTTGAGCGTGATCTCATCATAATGAATGCGGCTCGTTCCGACCGTGACGGTTGTATCGCGCGGGCAGCCCCCGAAGAGATTTGCAACGCCCCCCTTGCGAGCCGCCGACACTGCTTGTTCCCAGACCTCCGGCAGACCGACACATTCGATCACTTTGTCCGCGCCGCGTCCACCGTCGGTCTCACTGCGCACCTTCTCGGATATGTCTGCAGCGGACTCACATAGTATACATCGATCCGCTCCGAGCTTCCGTGCGAGATCGAGCCTGGCCCGGTTTCTTCCCACCGTGATCACCGTCGCACCCGCCAGCTTACAGAGGCTGACAAAAATCAATCCGATCGGTCCGTTCCCGATGACGGCGACCGTGTCCCCGGGCATCACGGCGGTCTCCCTCATCCCATGTACCACACAGGCAAGCGGCTCGAGCATGGCCGCCTCTTCGAACGATACGTGTTTGGGAACATGAACCAGGTTCGTCCGCACCAACCGATCCGGAATCGTGATGTACTGGGCGTACGCGCCGTTAATGAAGAGCAGGTCCTCGCATAGCTCGGCCCGTTCGCGGCGGCAGAAGAAGCAAGATCCGCATGGCGCCGAATTCGCGGCGACCACGCGATCTCCCACGGCGAAGCCATCTACGCCTTCACCGATCGATTCGACGACTCCGGCAAACTCATGTCCGAACACGGAGGGCGGCCTTATCATGCGGGCGTGGTAACCGCGTCGGAAGACCTTGACGTCGGTCCCGCACGTGAGGGCAGCCTCGATCCGGACGCGCACTTCTCCGCGTGCGACGGTCGGGACGGGCACCGACTCGATCCGGACGTCTTCCTTGCCGTAAAGCACGGCCGCTTTCATAGTTTGTTCTGAGTTCAATTGTGGACCGTTATCCGCTACTTTACACCCATTACGCATTAAGGCCTTATCATTACCTTGAGAGAACTGCCGCTCGGATTGGATGCAAGCTCGATCGCTCTTCCGATCTTGTTGAGGGGAAAACGGTGCGTGATCAGGCACTTTACATCGATCTTGCGCTCGAAGATTAGCCGGGCGGCTTCGTCCTGGAGCTCGATATCCGAGCTGTAGCTGCCGATTATGTCCTTCTCCAGCATGCAGACGGCGCCTGCATCTATCTGGATCTTATCCCCAAGGCGCGTCTGCGCAAATAGTACTGCTTTTCCGCCGGGGCGGACCGATTCGAGCGCGGCTGAGATCACGGAAGACTCGGCGACCGCGACGATGGCGATATCCGCCCCTCTCCCGTTCGTTCGCGCCTTGATCTCACCCGGCAAATTGGCGAAGGAGGGGTCGAACGCTTCGCCGGCCCTCATTCCTATCGCCCGTCTCCGCCGCTTGTAGATCGGGTCGGAGCCAAAGACGGATGCGCCCTTGAGCCTCAGGAGCTGGACGAACAGCAGCCCGATCTGACCGAGGCCAACAACCAGCGCTGAGTGTCCAGGTTGTACGGTCGCCTTCGCGAGTGCTTTGAGGCAAGTATTCACGGGTTCGACAAACGCCGCCTCTTCGAAGCTCACGTCATCCGGGAGGCGGACCATTCCGCGCTTCACGACCCAATCCATGACGCGGATGTACTCGGCAAATCCGCCCCCGGCCGGCTCCGAGCCCGCCGTCGTGCCCGTCTCCTTATACTTTGGGCATTGGGAGTAGCACTTCTGCGCGCAGTAGTAGCAGCTCAGGCAGGGCACGTGGTGCATAACCGCAACCCGGTCGCCCTCACCCCAGCCCTTGACGCCCGGTCCAATCCGGGCGATGGTCCCCGCCATCTCGTGACCGAAGATGCGCGGCGGTTCCGCCAGACCGAAATGAATCTTCTTGAGGTCCGTGCCGCATATCCCGCACGAATCGATGCGCACGAGGACCTCGCCGGATTGCAAGGGAGGTATGGGAACCTGCTCGACCCTTACCTCATTAATGTTCCGATAGACGGCCGCGCGCATCGTCATCCGCTGGTGTCGCTCCCCGCGCATTATATCTCTCGAAGAGGGCAAAGTCAACCACAGCCAGTAGGTGACAACCGTCTATATCTTGACTTCCTGCGCTGTCGTGATGTAAACTATTCACACTTGCGAATTATTTACGTGCGGAAACGAATGAAAACAAACAAACCGGCTATTCCCACGCCCGAGCAGGTCGGCGGTCTTCAACTCGCTTTGGGACGGGTACTCAAGTCGCTCGTCTTCAAGACCGATCCCCGATCGCCTTTGATCGAGCTTCCGATCTCGCAGCTCCGATGCCTCTATGTAGTCGCGGAACATCAGGGCGGAAAGATGCACGACCTGTGTGAGATGCTTCGCGTTGGACTTCCCGCCGTCTCTCAGATCGTGGACCGATTGGTCCGGCGCGGACTCATCGAGCGCAGAACAGACCTTCAGGACCGGCGTGTTGTGCGACTGCATTTGACCGAAGAGGCCCAAGCGATCCATGATGACGCGAATGAGGGCCGCAACGCCCGATTGTCAGCGACGCTGTCACATCTGACAACCACGGAGATTATCCGCGTTACCCGAGCGCTCGAACTGCTCGCCGGCGCTGCAGAGAAGGCTGAAGTGACGGAGAGAGAAAGCACGCCTCCATTATCCGCTGGTTCCGACCCGTTCGTCGAGCTCATCTCGCGACGTTCCGGAAATATCGGAGGACGACCGGAGCGCGTAGTGTCACCGACACCCCCGAAATCCGGTCAAATGGTACGGGGGCTGGGTAAGCGTCGCCCGTCAACACCTGTTGCGGCGAAACCGCGATGAGTTTCCGGCGTATCAACAGGATGGTGCAAATCAAGACCCAGATTCGAAAGGACCCAGCCTGATGAAGCTGTCTCTGCGGGCCGCCGTACTGTTAGTACTGAGCACGGCGAGCCCATTGTCCTGTTTCGCCGCGGACAAGAATGATGCCCAGCAGCCGCGGACCGTTGATCTCAGTCAGCCGCTCACCCTGGAGAATGCGATAAAGATCGGTCTTCAAAACCAGCCGTCCCTTGGAATTGCAAAGACACAGCTCGACGCGTCCAGGGCCAGGGTGACCACGGCGAAGTCTAGCTACTATCCGCAGATCGCGCCGACATTTCAGTATTCCAATCAGTTGACATCCGCCAAAGTCAACGGACAGAAGGTCACGGGAAATATCGAGCAGAGCGTGACGCAGATCGGACTACGCCAGCTCATTTTCGACTCGTTTAAGCGGGAGGAGAACGTACTGGTCAGCAGGTACTCCGCGAAGGCTACCGAATTCAACGTACTGGATGCCCGACAGGCCGTAATCGTAAACATCTCGACGGCGTATTACGATCTCCTGCGCCGGATCGAGCTGGTAAAAGTGGCGCAGGCGAGCGTGGACCGGGCAAAAACGACGCTGGATTTCACGAAAACCTCGGCTGAGGTCGGTACAGGCCCAAAAAAGGACATCCTGCAGGCCGAAGCGGATTATGGCAACGCCGAGGTTCAGCTCATCGTGGCGCAGAACGATGTAAAGCTCGCGCAGACGTCTTTGAAGAATGCTATGGGTGTGCTCAACATTATGCCGGTCGTCCTGCCGGACACTTCCATCCCGCAGCCGTCCGCCGAACCGGACAAATTGACCACAGCGGATTATCTGAAGCAGGCGTTCGCGAAGAGGCCGGACTTGAAGAGGGAGACCGCCGGGATCGACGCCAACCGGCACGAGGTAAAGATCGCGAACATCAATGCGGGAGTTACCGTGCAGGCAGACATTACGGAGGGATTTCGAATCGATCCCGATCCGGGAGAGAACAGGGCCTTCACGACTTCTGTGTCATATCCGCTGTTTGACGCGGGGCTCGCTCGATCGCAGGTCCGACAGTCAAAGGCCGCTTATGAGCAGTCAAAGTATCAGCTCGACCTGACCAAGCAGAACGTGCAGCTGGAGGTGGAGCAGTCCTATCTGCTGCGTGAAGAAGCGCGCTCCCGCGTTGGCGCGGCACAGGCTGCGCTCCGGGCGGCGCGCCTCAATTATGAAGCCGCGACGACCTCCCTTAGAGAGGGCGCGGGCACCATTATCGACGTAATTACCGCTCAAACCCTTCTGATCACGGCCGAAACAAACGCCGTTCAGTCCATATTCGATTTCTATACCAACGACGCACGGCTGAAACGGGCCATCGGCGAAAACGATCCATACCTGGCCGGAGGAAAGATATGAAACGCGCAATTATCATCGTAGTCTCGATCGCGGTAGTCGCCATCGGCGGATTTCTGCTTACCAAGAAGCTGCAGGCGGCAAGCCCGGCGGAAAAGACCCAATTTAAGATCGCCAAGGCCGAAGTGGGGATGGTCAAGAAGACCGTCTCCGCGACCGGAACCTTGCAGCCCTGGAAGGTGGTCGACATCAAGTCCAAAGCCGGCGGCAAGATTATGCGGTTGGGGGATACCGTCAAGAATACCCACGTTGATGTGGGCTCCCAGGTCAAAAAGGGCGATGTCATTGCGGAGATCGATCCGACCGATACCCGGCTTGCTTTTGACCAGGCGAATGCGGATATCAAATCCGCCAATGCACGTATCGATAGCAGTTCACTGACCTATCGGTTGCAACAGAGCCAGAGTAGTCTCGCTGTTCAGACCGCCAGAATAAATAAGTTGTCCGCGGAAGCGGCGTTCCGCTCAGCCGTCGCGCGACTGGCAACCGCAAAGCATCAAATGGACGCTCAGCCCGGCTTGACGAAAGCATCCGTAGCAAGCGCCCAGGCAAACTATGACAATACTCTCAGGCAGCTTGACGAACTAAAGAACGCCACGCAACCACAAGAACGGGCATCGGCCAAGTCGGCACTTGAGCAGGCCCAAGCGAATCTCACCAATGCGGAAGCAAACCTCAGTCGACAAAGGAAGCTTCTAGACAGGGGTTTCGTTTCGCAGCAGGTAGTCGATTCTGCCCTTGCGAGCCGCGATGTTATGAAAGCTCAAGTCGACTCTGCGCAGCGAAAAATGTCGACTATCGATGTCGAGCAGAAGGCCAGCTTGGAAGCCATGAAAGCTCGTGTTGGCCAGTCGGAGGCACAATTAAACAGTGCAAATTCGGCACAAGTCGACGTCGAGATACGCAAGAGCGCTTATAATGAGGCGTTGGCATCTCGAGACCAAGCCAAGCAACAGGTTAATAACGCCACGACCAGCCTCAATCTAGCGATTGCAAACCAAGCGAATAACGAGATCCGACAGACAGACATCGCCTCTGCACAGGCCCAGCGGATGCGAGCGGACGCATCCATGACGAATGCCCGGACCACACTCGATCAGACACGGGTCGAGGCGCCTTCAACCGGGATCATTTTGAAGAAGTATGTCGACGAAGGCACGATCATCTCGTCGGCTCTCTCCTTCGCGGCCGCCGGCAACAGCATCGTACAGCTTGGAGATACGACCAGGATGTACGTGGACGTGACCGTCGATGAGACCGACATCGCAAACGTGGAAGACAAGCAGACCGTCGACGTCACTGTGGAGGCTTACCCGAACAGCCCCATCGAGGGCAAAGTCGTTCGGATTGATCCGCAGACGGAGGTCATTCAGAACGTCACGATGGTCCATGTCCGCGTGGAGATCGACAATACCGCGATGGTGTACCAGCTCCTGAAGCCCGGAATGAACACCACGTGTGAATTCGTGATGAACAAGAAGGACGACGTTCTAAGCGTTCCGAACGAAGCGGTGCGAAGCGATGACAACGGTCGGTATGTCGAGATTGCTCAGGGCGGTACGGTCTACAAAGCCCCCGATGGTAAGACCGATCCCGATCCGAACATATTGGTCGACGTCAAACCCTTAAAGAGAGTAGTAAAAGTCGGACTCGAAGGTAACGATCTGACCGAGATTACAGAGGGCCTGAAGGTTAGCGATCGTGTCATAACGCAGACAGTGGAGCCGGTGCAGAAGCAGGCCGGCAGTCCGTTCCAACAGCAGCGAATGGGCGGCTTCGGCGGCAGAGGCGGCAGCAGCGGAGGTGGAGGAGGACGCGGTGGAGGGCGGTAGGAACTGCTAAAGTAAAGGAGCTTCGGAGTGTTGAAGTGTTATGATACTCATGCATCTCACCGCTCCATTACTCCAATACTCCAACATTCTTCGGAGTGAATTATGGTCAGCATAACCATGGCCCTGAGGGGCTTGAGCTCGAACAAACTGCGGTCGTTCCTTACGATGCTGGGGGTTATCATCGGCGTCGGTGCGGTCATTATCGCCATCGCAATCGGTTCGGGCTCGCGCCAGGCCGTCGCCGAGTCGATGCAAAAAATGGGGACAAATATCCTTACGATCATGCCCGGTCAGCAGCGCAAGGGCGGCATAAGCTTCGGTTTCGGTTCGATAAGCACGCTTAAGCTGGAAGATGCTGCCGCGATCCTGCGCGGCGCGCCATCAATCGGCCATCTTTCTCCCGGCGTCAACCAGAGCGCCCAAATAAAGGCGAAGGATAAGAACACATTCACGGGGGTCCAGGGCGTCGGCGAAGATTATCCCATCGTTTCTAACCATCCGGTCGAGTCGGGACGCTTCTTCACCGCGAAGGAGATCAAGGGGATAAAGCGGCTGGCCTGTCTCGGCTCCACAACCGCGAAAGACCTTTTCGATCAACAGTCTCCCCTGGGCAAGATGATCCGCGTAAAGGGGATCTCCTTCACCGTGATCGGAGTAATGAAGGAAAAAGGATCGAGCGGTTTTCGGGGGAACCCGGATGACGCGATTTACGTGCCCGTAACGACCGCCATGCGCCGGCTGTTCGGGATGACGAATATCCGGAACATTACCTGCCAGGTGCGATCAGATGGACTAATGGATCAGGCTCAGGACGAGCTGGACAAGGTGCTTCGCAAACGACACAAGATCAATGAAGGCGGCACCGCGGACTTCATCGTCTGGAACCAGGCCGACGCCATAGAGCAGCAGAACGAACAGCAGGATACGTTCTCGTCGCTAATCACCATGTTAGCGGTTGTCTCGCTGCTCGTCGGCGGAATAGGTATCATGAATATCATGCTCGTCTCCGTCACCGAGCGCACCCGAGAGATCGGAGTTCGCAAGGCGATCGGGGCCAAGAGGCGCAATATTCTGACCCAGTTCCTCCTTGAGGCCCTCTTCCTGTCGCTCGTCGGTGGACTAATTGGGGTGGCGTTTGGTATTGTTGGCTCGAAGTTCGTCGAATCGATAAAGAACTGGAAGGTCGATGTAGCGCCGGAGAGCATCATTTTGGCCTTTAGCTTTTCGGCGCTCGTTGGCGTCTTTTTCGGGTTCTACCCGGCGCTGAAGGCATCCAAGCTGAACCCGATCGATGCGCTAAGGTATGAATAGGCAGTGAGTGATGAGTGGTGAGTGTCACAAGTCTAACTGGACAATGTATTATCGTGCAATCGTCGTATAAAACAAGGAGAGAAGAATGAATCGACTCGTTAAGTTAGCAATGCCGGCGGCCGCCATGGCGGTTTTCTGCCCCGCGGTTTTGGCGCAAGGACCTCCCGGCGGCGGACCGGGTGGAGCAGGCGGCGGTATGCCACCGGAAATGCAGGCCCGAATGAAGGCCATGCAAAAGTTCAACGATTCCCATAAGCATCTTGCGACCCTGTCGGGTACCCTCCGCGCGCTGCCCCGTCTGGAAGAGGATTCCAAAACAGCGTTCACCAAAGACCAGGCCAAGAAACTCCTCGCGATCTACAAGCTGTGGCACAGCAAACCGGTCCTTTCGGAAGATGAGGCCGGGCAGGCGATCAAGCAGATCAACGGGCTCCTGAACAAGGAGCAGGTTCAGGCCCTCAATCGACCCGGCGCTATGGGCTTTGGAATGGGCGGGCGTGGCGGCGGCGGACGGCCCGGCGGGGGCGGCCCCGGTGGTCCCGGTGGTCCCGGAGGTCCTGGTGGGTCTGCGGGCCGGCCCGGCGGGGGCGGCCCAGGCGGCGGACGGCCCGGCGGCGGTATGGGCAACATGAAGTTCCCCGACCCAGCGCCCTACAACCCGTTCAACCCGAGCACCAATCCGTTCATAAAGGCCAATCCTCAAATGGCCCAGCGCTTCACTCAGCGGTCGACCGAATTCATGGCCAAGCTGCAGGCGAAAGCGAAGTAAGAACAACCGGATTATGGAGTGATGGAGTAATGGAGTAATGGATCTTTTGAATTACCATTACTCCACCGCTCCATTACTCCAACACTCCTTAGGTAAAGTGACCACATGGCCCAGCCTCTGATCGAAGTCCGCGACCTGAGCAAGACCTATAAGATGGGCAAGATGGAGGTACGCGCCCTCCGGCACGTCGGCCTGACCATCGACCACGGCGAGTTCGTCGCCATCATGGGGCCTTCCGGTTCCGGCAAGTCCACTTTTATGAACCTGATCGGCTGCCTCGACAAGCCAACGGGCGGTTCGTACGTGCTGGACGGCATCGAGGTCGCAAAGCTGAACGACAACGAGCTGGCGGAGATACGCAACCGCAAGATTGGTTTCGTATTCCAGACCTTCAATCTGCTTGCGCGGACGACGGCTGTACGAAACGTCGAGCTGCCGCTCCTCTACAACGGCGCGAAGAACCGCGAGGCCACAGCCAAACGATGCCTGGAATCGGTCGGTTTGGGCGACCGTATGGACCACAAACCCAACGAGCTGTCGGGGGGCCAGCAGCAGCGAGTGGCCATCGCCCGCGCACTGGTAAATGACCCCCCCATCCTATTCGGCGACGAGCCGACCGGCAACCTGGACACCCGGACCGGCGAAGAGATCATGGCGATCTTCCAGAAGTTTAACCGAGAGGGAAAGACGGTCGTGATCGTTACCCACGAGCAGGATATCGCCGAGCATGCAAAGCGGATAATCCGTTTCAAGGACGGCCTTGTCGTTGCCGACGAGCGGGTCCAGCGCCAAGTCGACGCCGAGAAGAAACTGGCGGAGATGGTGCCGGATGAGGAGCTGGTGGCGGTATAGGCGGCATTCCGGGCTAAGGCTATCGAATGCGCCGCCGATTTCATGTTCATGAACCACGTGCGCTGTCCGGCCCACCAGGCCTGCGCCGCTGATCAGGCGATGGAGAAGGGCGTCGTGGCCCCGTTTGTCCCCATCCGCGGAAGCATGGCGTTACTTCGGCGAGACCGTGATTTGGTAAGTCGTGTCGATCGTGAAACTAAAGAGATCGAACGTTCCCGTGAAGTGAATAGTATGCCTCCCGACGCTGAGAGGAGCAAGAAGCAGATAAAAACCAGCGTCTACGGAGGTGCCGACACTTCCGCCCGGGACCGCGAGGATATTATCGGCCGGCAGAGTGAACGTGTATTGTGGTGATTGGGTTCGATACCGACCGAGATTCTGGACCGACCGTCCGTCGACCTCGGCACTCAGTCCCGACACGTTGTCGATGATGTTGTTGGCGCATGCCCGCTGCTCCGCTTCCGTGCCTCCGTAGAAAGGCGTTCCCCCTTCAAGAGAAGAGCACTCGGCGTTAATGATAGGGAAGAAAAGAGCCGTCCCCGGAGGAATTGTGATGTTTATCGTTGGTCCACCCCCAACTCCGGATAGGAACCGGATGCCTTTTTCTTCCCCAAAGATTCCCCCGGAAAAGAGCGGATGGTCACCACCCACTATGGGAATCGCGAACGCCGCCTGCCACCACTTCGTCTCCCATTCGCCATAGGATAAGCCGTGGAACTTGGCTTGGGGCGGGATGATTTGCGGATTGTTGCCCTGAGCATGAGGCAAAGCCGGGCCGAGCACCGCAAATGAGACGGACAGAACGGCTACAGCGAGACTTCGGCAAAATCTTCTCATTTTCTTGTCTCCTTAATCTGCCTGATATCGACATTGACAACTGCATACTATTTGCTGACCCTCTATTTCGTGAAGACCTCCTCTCTCAGTCACTTCTCGCGGCCTTGTCGTGGCCGTACGGCGGTCGCGCGAGTCTGATTCTAGCGCCAACCCCGAGCCCATCCGTTTACTGTGCTGATTATAGCGAGCGATCTGTTGGATTACATGGGCCGAAAGACCCAAGTAATGGAAAGGAGAAGAACCGAACTTCCGGGACCGCCGGAAAAAGCGCGAGTGTAGTCCTTGCGGGAGGTGGATACTGGGTGTAGAGGACCAGCCGCCGGGGGTCGGTTGGCGGGCTGGAGTTGTACGCTATATTAAGCCCTTTGAGACCGCATCATGGAGGACCGGGCCGGATGTAATAGGATACCGGTTGCCTTGCTCTATCATTATAGGAACCGGCCGAAAATCTGTCAAGCGATTTCTTTTATGCGAAGTATTTACTCCGACGAACGATTCACCCTGAAACTTATTGCGCGTTTCTTTCGTCTGATTTCATAATGAAGCCACGCGAACAGTCGACATCGCCCATCTCGGATGAACGCATTCCGACGCATTTTTCGACCTCAGTATTCACCGCAAAAGCCGCGCTGTTAAAGCTGAGGAGAACCATTCTAGATGTCGGCGCCGGGACGCGCAAGTGGCCGCGGTGTGAGGCATCCGGCGCATCGCTCGTTCTTGCGGAGTCGCGAACAGCGCTATGGTCGGAAGAGACGGTGTCGGAGCGGCGGCTGCAATTGGGCAAGGTGCAGAACCTTCGGTGCGCACTGCATCAGCTCGATGGCATTGCAATACCTGCAAACCGTGTTTTCAGTTTCTGGAAACAGATCGGACGGCCTATCAGGAGTCGGGGGTTCGTTGCCGGCCGTCAATTGCGAGAAGGGTGCATCTACCCGGCAATCGGAGGAGGACTGTGCCAGTTGAGCAACGCTTTGTACGATCTGGCGCTAACGGCTGGAATAGAGATCGTCGAGCGTCATCCTCATACAAGAATAATTCCGGGATCCGCGGCGGCGGCCG
>ORMF011010956.1_pt1 | contig 14972 bp, 8 predicted proteins | sample 1779871 | NCBI WGS metagenome assembly ORMF01 (sample SAMEA104232316, study PRJEB22302) | groundwater metagenome | biome: forest; feature: aquifer; material: groundwater | place: USA | collected 2011-08-07 | depth 5.4 m | reverse complement strand
TCCGGTGCGCCTCGAGGATCACCGCCACGGCGCCGCTCGTCACCGCCGCGGCCATGCTCGTGCCGCTCAGTTTGGCGTAATGCGTGGCACCCTTCCCACTGCTGACCTTGTCCCCCGCCGGTAGGGCCGTGTACAGCGGGCCGGCACTGATGATCGACGTGAGCTTGTACCCGGGGGCGACCAGGTCGGGCTTGGCGAACCCGTCATACCAGCTCGGGCCCCGAGAACTGAACGAGGGGATGGTGTCGTCGTGCCGCGCCACCGTGTCGCCCGTCTTGCTCGCGCCCACCGTGATGGCCGAGGGGGCGTTGCCCGGCGAGGTAATGCCGGCGTAGCCGGGTAGGCCGGTCTCCGGATTCTCGCCATAGTTCCCGGCCGACGTGACCACGACGATGCCGGCCCGCACGGCCGCCTCGACCGCCTGGACCAGTGGATCGGTGGCGGCCGCTTCGAAAATGGGATGGCCGAGCGACAGATTGATGATGTCGATCCCGAAGGAGTCTTTATACGTGACGGCAAACTCGATCGCCTGGATGACGTTGCTCGTCAGGCCGGCCCCCTGACTGTCGAGCACCTTGAGCGCGATGAATCTCAAACTTGGGGCGACACCCGGATACGCGCCAGACGAGGTCGCGCCGCTGGCCCCAATCAACCCGGCCACGTGGGTGCCGTGGCCGTAGTCGTCGGAGGGGGCCGTGGCGACGGGATAGCCCCCGGTGAAGTCGTAGAAGGCCGTGATCCGGCTGCCCCACTCAAAGGAATTGGGCGCCATGCCGGAGTCGATGACGGCCACGCCGATGCCCGCGCCGGTCGGCGACCCGGGAGCCAGGCCCAGGATGGCGGGCAGCGTGGTGGTGGGGGTGGACGTGGTGGTGCCCCCGCCTCCGGCCGACTGGCGTCGAACCTTGGTGTTGGCGGCGCCGGCCCTCACCTCGGCGTCGATCGAGACCGACAACACCGACTCGCTCGCCGCGAGCGCGTCGATAGCCTTGGCATCCAGTTCCGCGGTGACGGCGTCGATGGCGGGGTGATCACCCTTGAGCGTGCCGCGGTGGGCTTTCAGCGCCTGCTTGACACTTTGACGGCCACCCGGCTTGGTGCGAATGATGACCCGCCTGGTCTGTGTGTCGCCCGTGCCCCCCCGCGCGCGCGCCTCATCGAGATCTTTCCTGAGCGACGCATCGAACTTGTGCGAGTGCTGCCGCCGCTGCGGCTGTTGCGCGCTCAGATCGTGCGTGGACAGTACGAGGATGAAGGCGGCGACCATCCACGTAAGTGGACGTCTGATAGAGACAGTCATGCCGGCCGGATGAGCAAGCACCGCGCCGTCGAATTAGCGCTGTCGGCGAACCGTTCCTTCGGGTGACGCCTTCGCGGCACGACGCGCGTCTCCGCGTGTGCCCAAAGAAGACACGATGGTCAGAAATTCGACCACCATGGGCACTGCTCAATGTTTTTCGTCCGCATTTGCTTCGTGACGAGGACGGCAGCCCGGCATGGCAAGATTCGGCGACGACCGCGAGGCGAGGAGGCTTGGTGCAGCAACCGTCGAAAATGCGTCACAGGCGGGGACAGGCGCGAATGGAGTGCCGTCAAGCCGGCAACGTGCGTCGAACTTTCGGACGTCGGCGTCATCGAGACGGCCGTCCTGTCGATGAGGGGTTCTTTGGGCGGAGTTTGGAACGGAGAGAATGTGTTGAGGGTGGCTCGGCGCTTTTTAGGCGGGTCTAAAGACCCGCCTCTACGAGCACGTACGTAGCCTCCACGAGGACGTACGTAGAGGCGGACCTTCAGGTCCGCCTTTCGTGATTAGCGGGCTCGCACGTCCCAGATCACCTTGCGCCGCGGACGATCTTCGGGGCAGATCGACCAGTAGTACTGGTCCAGATACCGCCCGTTGCGGACGAGCCCGTTCGGGATCACCCGCTCGCGAACGGCCCCGAGCTTCCGCAGCGCGCCGTTCCCGCGCTCGTTGGCGACGGCCACGCGGGTGCCGAGTCGATCCAACCCGATGCCTCGAAATGCGAAATCCAGCATGGCGTCTGCTCCCTCGACGAATAGTCCCCGTCCCCAAAATGGGGATCCCATCGCAAAGCCCCATTCCGCCTTCGCCTTCGGCTCTTCGGACAGCTGCAGTTGAAAGATGCCTACGGCGACGTCACAGCCCTCCGGCACGACGCCGAAAGAGACGTACCGGCCCTGCTCGCGCCGCCGGTGACTCCATTCGATGAACTGGCGGAAGCCCTCGATCGTCGTGGGCGGCGGCGAGATGAACCGGACGACGTCCTCGGTCAGCACGCTCAGGAGCGCGGGGGCGTCCGCTACCCGCAGCTCGCGTAGTCGCACGTCTTGAGTGAGCAGCATCGGGACGGTGGCGCGCCAGTCCAATGCGCCGAGGTCCGATGCAAGCGTCACTAACGACTCCTGCCGGTGGCGACGGTGTAAGGCATCATCATGTCTGCTGGATCAGTAAGTCGTGCGCAGTAGCGAGTGGATTGTGCCGCTGCGCGGGCCCAGCCTTATGTCGGCTTCCCGCGCAGCGGCGACCGGATCGCTGTTAGAAGCGGAACCCGGTCGAGAGCAGGAACGTGCGCGCGTAAAGACTCTGGCCCGCGAAATTCTGTGCAGAGCGGGGAAAGTGCGTCAGCGCCGTGGCCTGGCCAAACCGCGCGCCTCGGATGTATTCGGTCGGAAGGCCGTTCGAGTCCACCGGACCCGCTGCGTTCCGGGTCACCTGCGTGTTGAAGAGCACGAGGTTCTGATTGTTGAACAGGTTGAAGAGCTCGACTTTGACCCACGGGCGCAGCTCGCGCCATACGGGCATGCTGTAGGTCAGCGCCATATCGACAAGGTGTGAGTCCTGATATTCCTCTGTGCCGCGCTCGCCGAAGTAGACGGTCTGCGATGCCGGTGGCACCGCATATCCTGGATTGCTCGAGCGCTGCGCGGCGCTCAGCGGCACGGCGGTCGCCAGCAGGCTGAACGTCAGCGGCGAATCGTAGCGATAGAGAGCTCCAACGTCGAGCGTGCCGAATGCGGCCAGACCCAGACTGTAGGTCGTCCATAGACGAGCCTTGTGCCGCTGGAAATCATCCAGCCGCCCCTCTGGATTGTTGCGATCGAGCGCGTATATCTCGGGGAAGTTTCCAATGAGGCTCGGGAGACCGGGCTGGTTCGCCGCCTCGCCTTCGTAGTTCCCGTGGTTGCGGAGCTGCAGTGTCCAGTGTCCGTCCACGCGCCAGCGGCTCGTGAGACGGTGGTCGGCCTGGAACGCCAAGGCCTGATAGTCGCGCACCGGCACATCGCTGTTGCGATAGACGATCCTGTTGAACGTGCCGAAGCTCCTGCCGTTCCGAACCACGTCGACCCTGCCACTCGCGGTCGGGTCATCGATGAAGTCCTCAACCATTCCAGTGATGGTTCGCCACTGATACGTCGCCTTCGCTGACCCGCGACGTCCGATCGGCGTGCCAAGCGAGAGCGTCATCTCCTTCGTCAACGGCGAGTGAACCGTCTCGTCGAGGACGATGTTGGCGGTCGGAAAACCGCCGTCGACGATCTGCGTGTAGTTCGCGCGGTCGAACCCCGGAGCGAAATCCACACCCTGGCCAGCCGGACCACTGTATTGATAGGTTACCCAACTCGAGATTCCAACGTCAGTGTTCGCGGCAAACTGAGCCTCGCTGTATTTACCCGCGTAGTGGCCATACGTTGCCTGGGCGATCCATGTCCCCTGACCGGTCACGTCGTAGCCGACGCCGAGGCGCGGCACAATCGTGCGCGCATCGACCGTGGCGATTCCGCCGGTCGCATCGCTCCCCACCAACTCGAAGCGGGTGCCGAGATCGAGCGTCCATCGAGATCCCGCCATCCAGTGATCCTGCACGTAGAGCGAGGTCGTCGTGATGTCGATCTGTGCGCCCCGAGTCGGCAGCCAGTTCTCCAGGCGTGACACGCCCGGTACGAAGAGTGGCACCAACCGTCCCTGCCCATCGAGCTGCGGGCGGCTGCCGGCGAGGGCGTAGTCGGACCGGAACACAAAGCCAGTCGCGCTCTGAGAGTTGCCGCCGGTGCGCGTCGACGTGAAGCGCTCGTAACCGACCTTGACGTCGTGGCTGCCAAGCTGCCGGGTCGGATGGAACCAATTGAGCGAACCGGTCAGCTGCCGATTGTTGCGGCCCTCGGGGTCGCTCGCGTCGAAGTAGGGAGCGTTGTAGAACCGGAAGGCCGGCACGCCGGAGGTGGCACCAATCGAGAAAAACGGCGATCGAAGGATGTCTGCTTCGGTGCCGCCGGCATCTCGCGACCACGTGCGGCGCGACGCCTGCAGGCTGCCATACAGGTTGGATCTCAGGACGCCGCGATACGAGGCGGCCCAGATCCTATTCGGAATCGACGCAGTGAGAACGGTCCGTGGATCGATACTGGCTCCGGGCACCGCCGGCTGCAACGTTTCGCTGTTGTTGCTCAGGCTCGTCACCTGAAGCGTGTGGTTCTGCACGAGCGTACCGGTCATCTTGACCTCGTATCGCCGGTTCTTCGCGACGGTCGAGAAGGGGATGCCGGTATCCGGGAACGGCGTCGGTGTCGTGGCGTCCTGCCAGCGGCCGGCGCCGAAGAACCAGAGCCGATTTCGGAGCAGCGGTCCTCCCAGCGTCGCTTCGTAGTTTTGCTGGACATCCTTCTGGCGCACGATCGCTGCGGTCTTCTCGAACGGCGTCTCTGTTGTCCAAGAGGGACTGTAGAAGTTGACGCGCAGGGTCGAATGGAAGTCGTTCCCGCCGCTCTTCGTGATCGCATTGACAACGCCGCCACCGAAGCGGCCAAATTCGGCCGAGATGCCGGACGTCAACACCTGGACTTCCTCAATCGCGTCTTCGATGAAGAGATCGTTCGGTTGCCCGAGGAGGTTGTCGGCGATGTCGACGCCATCCATCAGGAATTGGTTGTCGTACGCGAATCCGCCGCCGATCGTGACCTGGCGTACGTTCGGGGTGTTGTCGGTCAGCCCGGGCGCCAGTTCCGCAATGCCAGCGATCGTTCGAGGAGCGGCCAGCTTCCCGATGTCGTCGGTCCGGTAGTTCGCGCCACCCTGGACGCTGCTGACCACGGTCGGCATCGCTGCGGTGACCTGCACCGATTCGGTGACCTGCTCGAGCTGCATCGACGCGTCGACCCTGGCGGGTTGGCCCAACGCCACGCGCTGAGTGGCTTCCACTGAACGCATGCCCGCCAGGACGAACTGCACTGAGTATTGACCTGCGGGTAGTCCGGGAATGGTGTACACACCATTGCCATCGGTCAGGCCCGTGCGTCCTTGCTGCAAGGCGGGTGAGGTCGCCGTGACAGTGACTCCCGGCAGGACGAGCCCTGACGCATCGCGGACGACGCCCGTCACGGTCGCCATCTGGACTCCCTGCGCCCACGCACCGCTTGCGGCACCGAGGAACAGAAAAAGAATTGCAGCGCTCAGACTGCCTTGCTTCGTCGTCATCGTTTCGTTCCTTGTTAGTGACGTCGGGTTGCCACGACGCGTGGCGCAACGTCAGAACAGCCGAGCAAGATTACCGCCAGGCGAATTTGCGGGAGATTTCAGCGCCAGTTGCCCACTCTGAAACAGAACGCGTGTCGGGAAACCGTCCAAGGATCGGATTTCCGACAGAGCGGGTGTCGCCAGTCTGTATTTCGTCGCGAGGTACGCGGACGGTTATGCGGCCGATAGGATTGGGGAACAACTTAACGGAATGTCGACGATCAGACGGACCTGAGGGAGCAGCACCCCGGCATCAGGTGGCGCGAAGGCCGCCGGAGGCCAGGGGGATTCGACGTGCAACTGCGTCGAATCAGTTATCCAGGTGGATTTCAAATCTGTCAGGCACGTGAATCAAACTGGATCACGGGGGGGAGTCCCGCGGCCGACGCCGCTTGTCGGGCCGCCGACCACATGCCGTGATGACGACACGGTCTCGCGTGTGCATTTCGATTCTTTCCAATCGTTTACCACGATCGTTCCTTCCGGCATCGACGTTGCACTGCGACCGACCGGAACATGTCACAGCATCCCCAACGCGGACCTCGAAGCACCGTCCATCTCCTGGACCGCCTCGCGGTGATCGCCAAGCACTACAAGGTCGCCCTCGCGGTCTGTGTGCTGGTGATAACAGGGATGATGTGCCGGGCGTATACGACGGTTCCGATGTACTTGGCGACGGCGCGTATTCACATCGAGGAAGAGCAGACTGCGCGAGTAGGTTTTGAGGAGGCGTCCTTCGCTTATCAGGATGCCGAACCCTTCTACCACACCCAGTACAAGATTCTGCAGAGCCGTGATCTCGCGCGGCGAGCTGTGCGTCGGCTCAAGTTGGAAACAGTTCCTGAGTTCAACGGCAAGGGTCCGACACCGACAAAGGTGAGTCAGATCACTGCGCTCGTGACGGACAAGGTGCTTGCTCCGTTTCGACGCACGCCGGCGGCGCCGCAGTCAGCGCCAGGCCGCGTCGATGGGGCAGGCCTCGTGGCGGCGTTCCTATCACGGGTCCGGGTCGCTCCAGTGAAAGGAAGCCGCCTCGTGGATGTGTCCTTCACGTCCTCGGATGCCGCGTTTGCCGCGACAGCGATCAATGTGCTGGCCGAGGAATACGTGGCTCAGAATATCCAGCGCCGGCTTGACGATACCGACAAGGCGCTGCAGTGGCTGAACCAGGAAGTCGCGCGTCAACAGGGAACCGTTCAAGGTGCCGAGCGGCTCCTGGCCGAGTACCGCTCCAATCAGAACGCCCCCTCCCTCGAGAATCGGCAGAACCTCGTCGTCTCGCGGCTCAACGAGGTCAACTACGCAGTGACGGAGGCGCAAACGCGGCGGGTTCGGCGCGAATCGATTTACAGACAGGCCACGAATGCGACACAGCGAGAGGCGCTCACCCCTGTCATTCAGAACGCGCTCATCCAGGACTTGCGGACGCGCCTGACCGAAATCGACCGCGATCGGTCGCGCCTGCTGGACCGGTACGGAGAGAAGCATCCTGACGTTCGGCAACTGACTGTCGAACTGGACGATGTGCAGCGGCAGATCGATAGCGAAATCAACAAGACCGTCGACGGGATCAGGAACGACTACGAAGTCGCGGTGGCCGAGGAGCGCTCGCTGTCGCAGGATCTCGAAGGCCAGAAGGCGGCAGCAATGGCGCTGAACCGCAAGGGCATCGACTATTCGATTCTCGAGCGAAACGCCAAGAGTAACCGGCAGCTGTACGACTCGCTGCTGCAGCGTGAGAAAGAGCTGCAAGTCGTCAGCAATAGCCGTGCGAACAACGTTCGCCTCCTCGATGCGGCTCCGGTGCCGGCCGGACCCTATGCGCCGAACATCGACCAGGCGTGGATGATCGCTCTATTTGTTGGCCTTGGTTTCGGAGTGGCGGCGGCCTTCACCCTCGAACACCTTGACGACACCGTCAAGACGCCGGAAGACGTCAAGCTGCGGCTGAAGCTGCACTTCCTTGGCCTGGTGCCGAAGGTGCGAGGCGAGTCGCAGCCGCTCCTCTCTGGAAAAGTGACGCACGAGTTTGGCGAGGCCTTCCGCGCCGTGCGGACAGCGCTTGTCATGACCAACCCCGCACGTTCGACGCGTATCGTCGCGGTCACCAGCGCCCAGCCGCTCGAAGGCAAGACAACGACCGCGATCAACATGGCGCTGGCGTTGGCCATCGGCGGCGCTCGAGTGCTGCTCATCGATGCAGACATGCGGCGCCCCAGTCTCCATAAGGCGCTGCGCATACCGAACGACAAAGGGCTGGCGGACGTATTGGCCGGCCAGGCGCAGATGCGTGAGGTGATCCACGACTCACCGAATCCCAATCTTCTGGTCATCACCGCCGGCAGCACCCCGCGCAACCCTTCGGAGCTCCTGGCGAGCATGACGATGAAGATGTTCTTGGAGCAGGCGGCCGGCGGGCCGTTCGATTGGGTCATCATCGACACGCCGCCGGTCATGGCTGTCACCGACGCGGTCATTCTTGCTCCGCTCATGTCGAGCGTGACCTTCGTGCTCGGCGCGGAGACGACGCGGTTGCGGCTCGCGGAGCGCGCAATCGAAACGCTCCAGGCCGCGAGACCGCAGGCAATCAATGCCGTTCTAAACAAGGTAGACTGCAACCGCTACTACTACACGCGGTACTACGGCCGGCCTTACCACAGTTACTACGCGCAGATCTCGGCCGCAGCCTAAAGAGGCGACTTGGTTGTTTGTTTTTGGTCGGTTCCTGGACTACGGTACTTCCAAACCTAGACTAAGACTAGAGACCGGAAACCAAGACCAAGACCAAGACCAAGACCAGCGACCAGGGCCGCCACGCTTCTGCCTCGAGCGAAGCGTGCCGATGGAGGATCATGGCAGCTTCGGGAATGATGCGACCGTTGACCGGATGGCAGCGAGCCAACGTACTGGCGGCGACGGAGTATTTGCGGGAGATTCTGAGGACCGCGCCCTCCAACCATAAAGCGCGCGCCGTCTACGAAGGCCTGCTCGACACACTGGAACCAACGCGCCGCGCCGTTCGTCAGCAGCGCGAGATGGCGGACGCGGCGACAGCTGCGGTGACGTTCCGGGATAAGCGACTAGGGGCCGATCGCCGCGCCGGGGATGAGCGCCGCAGGGTACACCTTGGACCCCCGGGAGGAGTAGAGCGTCGCAAGGGCGACCGCCGAGCCGGCCGCGAGCGACGCACCCGCGCCTAGCCCACCCTCGGGCTGGACGATCAGCCTGGAGGAACACTTTCGCGTTCCGGCCCACCCTCAGACGCCATCTTCTTGGGCAGTCATGCCAGTTTGTGAAGACCACGACCCGAAGGTGATTGATGGTTGAGCATCGGTCGAAATAAGGGTATAAATGGCTCGTCGATGGGGTAGTATGGCCCTGAAAGGATTCGGTGGGCGTAACCCAATCCTGAACGCGGAGGAGGACTCGCGATGAAAGTAGTCAGAACGCTTGGCGGGGCGGTTCTTGGCGTGTCGGTGCTCTTGGCGCCGGCGGGCATGGATTTCTTGTCGGCGCAGGCTCAGGCGGGGCGGCAGGGAGAGGTGACGTTTACCAAGGACGTCGCGCCGATTCTTCAGCGCTCCTGCCAGACATGCCATCGACCGGAGTCGATGGCCCCGATGTCGCTGATGACGTATGAGGAGGCGCGTCCCTGGGCGCGGTCGATGAAGCGACGCACGGGGGCACGCGAAATGCCGCCGTGGCACATCGAAAAGAACGTGGGCATCCAGAAATTCAAGGACGATATTTCGCTCAGCGACGCGGACATCGCGACGATTGCGGCGTGGGTCGATGGTGGTGCCGTCAAGGGCAATCCCGCCGATATGCCGCCGGCCCGCAAGTTTGACGATGCCGAACAGTGGAGGATCGGAACGCCGGACCTGATCGTCAAGGTGCCGCAACCGTGGACGGTGCCCCCCATAGGGCCCGATGCGTGGATCGATTCCCGCGTGCCTACGGGTCTCACTGAGCCTCGGTACATCAAGGCCATGCAGACGCGGCCGGGCCCGGGAACCCTGAAGGTGGTTCACCACGTGACGTCGACCGTGACGCAGCAGGTGGATGCGAGCGAGAGGCTGTTCGGCGATGAGTCTGACCAGGAAGAGCAGAGTCTCAGCGAGTATTCGGTGGGGAAGAACGCGGAGATCATGCCGGAAGGGATGGGCGTGCTCCTGAAGCCAGGGTCGGTGATCAAGTTCAACGTGCACTACCACTCGATTGGAGAAACGGTGGTGGACACACGCGCGGAACTCGGACTGGTCTTCTATCCCAAGGGCTACGTGCCGAAGTACCGGCAGTTCAGGCGCGGGATCGGCAGCCCTGTTCACGGGAATATCAACGGAATCGATGTGCCCGCAAATGAGGCCAATGTGCGGATCGAAGGGTACACACGGTTGGACCAGCCGACGCGCATCACAGGGATCCAGCCCCACATGCATAGCCGCGGCAGGCGTATGTGTATGGAAGCGATCCTGCCAAGCGGACAGGTCGAGACGCTGAGCTGCATCAAGTACGATTTCAACTGGAACCTGATGTACAACTACCAGGACGACGTCGCGCCGCTGCTGCCAGCGGGGACGATGCTGCATCTGATTGGATGGCATGACAACTCGGCCGCCAACCGCTTGAATCCGGATCCGCGCAATTGGGTGGGCTGGGGCAGCCGCACGATCGATGACATGAGCTTCGCCCATGTCATGATGAACTCTCTGGAACAAGGCGATTACGACCGCCTGGTCGCGGAGCGCAAGGCCAAGAGTACTGACTAGCGCTCCGGGTCTGAACGAGTCCAAGAATGCGATCAAGGCACGCTGCAGAATGCTGCAGTGTGCCTTGATGTCGTTTCATGGGCGCGCGGTGCAAAAACGAGCTGTAGGAAAAAGGGGTGATGCGTCATGGCAGGACATAATCGACTGGTGGTATGCGCGCTCTCGTTGCTCGTGGCCCTCGCCGCGGTGAGCGGCGCGAGCGCTCAGAGCGGCGGTACCGCGACCCTCAAGAGTCTGACGGGAGACACCTTACAGCCGGCGTTTGAAGGATGGGAAAAGAATCCCGATGGCACGTACAACATGTGGTTCGGGTACTTCAACCGGAATTGGGCGCAGGAGCTGAATATTCCCGTCGGGCCCAACAACAACGTCCAACCAGGAGGGCCCGATCGCGGGCAGCCGGAATTCTTCCAGACGGGGGAGCGGAAGCGTCGGCAGATGTTTGCGTTCAAGGTGGTGGTGCCGGCCAACTGGCCCGTCGATCGCGACCTGGTCTGGACGGTCACAACCAATGGCACACCGCTGAAGGCCTACGCCTCGCTCAGGCCGGACTACATGGTTGATGTGAATGTCTTCTCCGCAAATCGTGGAGCGCAACGGGACACGGATCCGACCGTCAAGAACAATCCTCCCATCATCACCGAGGCGCCGAAGGACCAGACAGTTGCCGTCGGGACGCCGCTCGTCCTGAAAATGGCGGTTACAGACGACGGCAAACCGAAGCCCTTCAGAGAATTCGATCGCGGGGCTGTGGAAGGCAGCGCCATGAACCTGCGAAGCCTGCTGCGAGTGTCATGGTTCCAGTGGCGAGGTCCCGGCCGGGTGAAATTCGATCCGGAGTCGGTCCCTATTACAGACGCAGCTGGGGTGAACAGCCGCGATGGCGGCTCAGCCACCACCAAGGCCATCTTCGACAAGCCAGGCACCTACGTGGTCATGGCCTATGCGGAGGACATGAGCCTCTTTGTGCCGTACACGTTCACGGTGACGGTGAAGTAACCGACCGGCGGGTCGGAAAAAGGCTGACGCCCGTAGAGAATCAGGTTCCGGCTGCGCGGTCCTTGCTCTACGGTGCGCCGAACGTTCGGTCGGGCTCGCCGCCGAACTTCACGCAGAATGCCCCGAGCTCGGTCGAATCGGGATTGCTGAACTCCACGCCGGCGCGGTAGTGGATCTTGGGACCGGTTGGCACCGCGACCGACCACACAACCGTGCCCTGACAGCGCACACCCGCCAGTTCATCCGACAGAATCAATCGCACGCGATGATTGGGACGCAGCGTCGTCCCGACGAGGACTTGCGCCCCGGTCACTGACAGGTCGATGAGATGATTCCGTTGGCCGTTCACGACCACGACGCGCCGGTTCATCGGGAACCGAACAGCGCTGCGTGTGCCGACCCGATTCAGTGGTCGTGAGGCCTGCACGAGCGTTTGCTCAGTCGAGGCAGCCGCCTGAGACAGAAACAGCGGGACCTTGTCCTCGTCACCAATCAACACCCGAATCTCGATGTCGCGCAGACGCGGTTCCGCCTTGATTCGCGCGACCAGCGTCGCTCCGCGCGCCGTGGCGGCAAACTTCGAATCGAGGATCACAAACTTGGGAGGGCGAGCAAGGATAGCTTCCAGCGCCCTGAGCGATTCGGAATCCGAGAACACGGCAACGTGCGTGCTGGATCCCAGCCGCTTCCGCAGTGCTCCCATGTGCTCGGAGCTCGCAATGAGGATCGGGGTGAGTGATTCCACCTGTGTTGACGATAGTACAGGTTCCACGTCACTCGAGGATACCAGGGGTCGTGCGGCGGAGTCTCCAGCCGGATCAATGGCTTGCCAGAGATCGTCCGAGGCATCGGCAATCGCGACGCTCGAAGAGTTATGCGACCGCCGGCGATGGGATTGGGGAATAGTTCGACGGGACATTGGCGACCTCCGACAGCGGTGATGCCTTCTCGGCCGTCCGGTCGAGCAGAGCCGCGACGAGCCGTGCGGCCAGCTTGCCGCCATGAACGTCGGCCAGTAAGGTTTTCACGACTTTGGAATGCGATAGGGCGGGCCGGTACGGCCGTGCGGTCGTGAGCGCGTCGTACACATCTGCAACCGCCACGACCTGCGCGAGCAACGGAATCTCGTCACCGCGTAGCCCGCAGGGATAGCCGCTACCGTCGAGCCGTTCGTGATGATGCCGGACGATCGGGCGGACGTCGTTGAGTGACTGCAGAGACGCGCACAACCCATCGCCGATTTCTGGATGCTGCTTCATCAGCTCGAGCTCCGCTGATGTCAGCCGTCCTGGCTTGAGTAACACGGCGTCGGGAATCCCCACGTTGCCGACGTCGTGCAGGTAGCCTCCCCGGCTCAGCGTTTTCAGATTGGCAGCGTCGAGGCCGACGGCCTCGCCAATGGCGACGGCGTATCGTCCCAGCCGCTCGCAGTGGCCGTGGGTCATCGGGTCGCGCGCTTCGATCGCCGTCGCGAGCTTCATAAAGGCCGCCGCGGACGAGTCGAACTCATCAAGGCACCACTTCAGTCGCGCGAGCGAGTGCAGCCGGGCGCGCAAGGTGCCCGCGTGGACCGGCGTCGAGAGAAAATCATCGGCGCCTGCTTCGACGCCCTGCATGCGATCCTCGATCTCGCTCTGCCCAGTGATCAGAACGACTGGCACAAGGCGCGTCGTCGGATCTGCTTTCAGCTGCCGGCACACTTCCAGCCCGTCCGGTGCCGGCAGGTGCATGTTGAGCAGCACGATGTCTGGTGCATTCCTCGGCACCGCCGAGAGCACGGACGTTCCGTCCTCGGCCGTGACGACGTCGAAGCCTTCTGATTCGAGGATGCGGGCGCACAGCGCGCGGGTCGCGTCATCGTCGTCCGCGACAAGCACCGTGGTTTTCTTCAGAAGCATATGTTCGCGACCTTCGCCGCGGCGGCTCGTCGTTTTGAGTCGCGCGCCCCGACCTACGAATGCGAAGAAAGAGTCACCGCCGCCGAGTCGAGTTCATCCAGGGAGCATTTGGAACGTGAGAGGGACTCCACGCGCGCACGCAGAACGCTTGCGTGAAATGGCTTCGAGAGAATGTCGTCGGGGCCTGCTTCGATGCCATGGATGCGGTCTTCAAGCTCTGTCTCACCGGTCATCAGGATGACCGGCATGAGCCGAGGGGAAGGATCCGCCTTTAATCGCCGGCACACCTCCAGCCCACCCGGCTCGGGCATCTGTACGTCCAGCAGGACGATATCAGGTGCATGCAGCCGCACTGCCGCCAGCGCCGAGGGGCCGTCCTCAGCGAGGATGACGTTATAGCCTTCTGATTGGAGAAGCCGGCGGCACAACGCGCGCACCGCGGCGGCGTCATCCGCGACAAGCACCGTGATGTTCTTGGGAAGCACAGCTCTCATGGACGGCCGTCCTTCGAGCAAGGGAAGTACCAGCGACGGCCGAAGCGGCACACTCCGGAAAGTGCGTCAGGGACGCATCCCGCGCGCGGTAAAGCGTCGGAGCGGCGTCATTCTCGTCGGAAATCCGTCCGTTGATTGTCCGCAGCGCTAAAGCGCCGCGCCACCGATTGAAGGGGGTGCTGCAGCCCCCTACTGGAGGTGGAGCAGCCCCACCTCCTGGAGGTGGAGCAGCCCCACCTCCTGGAGGTGGAGTGGCCCCACCCACTGGAGGTGGAGTGGCCCCACCCACTGGAGGTGGAGTGGCCCCACCCACTGGAGGTGGAGTGGCCCCACCCGCTGGAGGTGGAGCAGCCCTTTTAGGGCTGCTTACGGCGGAGATTTTCCCATCAGTTCGCGCGAAGGCCACTGGTGGCGAGGCCGGGAGATTCGACGTTCAAACGCTGCAGTTTGTCGATGAACGTCGTCCGGCTCAAGTGGAGCAATAGAGCGGCTTGTCGCTTGTTGCCTCCCGTTCGCTCCAGACAACGCACAATGAGGTCGCGTTCGAGCTGGGACACGATCTCGGTGAAGTTGATGCCTTCCTCGGGAATAGGTACCGAGGGAAGAATTCCCGGGCTGTTGCGCTCCCGGAGCTCGGCCGGCAGCGTGTCCGGCTTGATTTCTGTGGATGCCCCACTCATCGCCACCGCGTGCTCGATAGCGTTCTCCAGCTGACGAATATTCCCCGGCCAGCTGTAATCCATGAGGACGCGAAGCGCATCCTGCGTAACCGTCTTCAGAGGCAGCTTGTTCTCCTCGCACGATTTCTTGATGAAGTGGTGCGCTAGCAGTGGAATGTCTTCGCCCCGCCGCCGAAGCGGAGGCAATATGATGGGAATGACATTGAGACGGTAGTAAAGATCCTCGCGGAAGGTCCCTTCCTTCACGAGCGTGCGCAGGTCCGTATTGGTGGCCGCGATGACGCGGATGTCGAACTTAATGGACTTCGACTCGCCAACGCGCTCAACCTCACGCTCCTGCAAGGCACGGAGCAGTTTCGTCTGCATCGCCATGGGCAACGACGCAACCTCGTCGATGAAGAGCGTGCCCTTGTGCGCCAGTTCGAATCGACCAACCCGAGAAGCAATGGCGCCGGTAAACGCACCCTTCACGTGTCCAAATAGCTCCGCCTCGATAAGCGTCTCAGGAATGGCCGCCGCATTGAAGCCAACGAACCGCTGATCGGCGCGGGGACTGTTGTGGTGGATGGTGCGTGCGATCAGCTCCTTGCCGGTGCCGG
>ORMF010239892.1_pt1 | contig 14973 bp, 11 predicted proteins | sample 1779871 | NCBI WGS metagenome assembly ORMF01 (sample SAMEA104232316, study PRJEB22302) | groundwater metagenome | biome: forest; feature: aquifer; material: groundwater | place: USA | collected 2011-08-07 | depth 5.4 m | reverse complement strand
TTGCTTGCGCGCGCGATCCCATCGCTACTAAGGAAAGGCATGCGCTTTTTTAGCAGCGAGGGAAGCGCCCGCGCCAGCAAGTGCGCCTACTCAATAATCTCCACCGCCATCGCCGTTGCTTCACCACCACCAATGCACAATGCAGCAATACCGCGTTTTTTTCCATGTTGTTTTAATGCGTGAATCAGTGTTACTAAAATACGTGCCCCAGACGCACCAATCGGATGACCCAGCACACATGCGCCGCCATGAATATTCATTTTTTCATGTGGAATGGATAACGCTTGCATGGCTGCCATGGTAACCACAGCAAATGCTTCATTGACTTCAAATAAATCCACCTCATTTACCGTCCAATTGATTTTGCTCATCAATTTTTCGATAGCAAAAATGGGTGCAGTTGAAAACCATTCAGGTTCTTGTGCGATCGTATGATCACCGATGATTTTTGCCAGCGGTTTTAATCCTAATTTTTCCGCAGTAGATAATCGCATTAAAACCAGTGCTGCAGCGCCATCCGAAATACTGCTAGAATTGGCAGCAGTGATCGTGCCATCTTTCACAAAAGCCGGTTTTAATTGCGGAATTTTTTCTGGCTTTGCTTTTTGAATGCCTTCATCTTCTGAAATAATCACACTGCTTTTTTTATCTTGGATTGTGATGGGTGTGATTTCATCTTTAAAAAAGCCTGATTTTGTCGCATTGGCTGCGCGTTTCAATGATTCCAATGCAAACGCATCTTGTGCTTCACGCGAGATACCAAATTTTTTCACGCAATTTTCTGCTAGTACACCCATGGATAAATGATCACCATACGCATTAATTAATCCATCTAGCATCATGTGATCTTCAACTTGCTGCGCGCCGATTCGGTAGCCAAAACGCGCGCCAGGCAACAGGTAAGGTGCGCGTGACATATTTTCCATACCGCCGGCAATCATGATATCTGCCTGATTGGAAACAATTTCACGATGTGCCATCATCACGGCTTTCATGCCAGAGCCACACATTTTATTCATCGTGGTGCAGGGAACTGCACTCGATAATCCGGCAGATAAAGCTGCTTGACGTGCGGGTGCTTGACCTAATCCAGCGGATAAAACACAGCCCATGATCACACCATCTATTTTTTCAGTGGGTGATAAAACACCATTAACTGCGGCAGAAATAGCGTGTCCACCGAGTTGGGGCGAGGGAATATCTTTGTATAAACCATTAAAATTGGCAATGGGTGTGCGCTTAGCACTGACAATAACAATCGGATCAATCATTTCATTAATTCCCTAGCAATAACCAATCGGCGAATTTCAGTTGTCCCTGCGCCAATTTCATATAATTTCGCATCACGCAATAGGCGACCTGCGTCAGAATCGTTTAAATAACCATAACCGCCTAAACATTGAATGGTGTCGAGTGCCATTTTGGTTGCGGTTTCTGATACAAATAAATAAGCCGCGGCTGCTTGTTCGGATTTTAATTTATTTTGATCGCATGCTTTTGCAATCGTGTAGACAAAATTGCGTGCCGCTTGAAAATGCGTGTAGGCGTCCGCCATTTTGTATTGAATCATTTCGAATTCGCCGAGTGATTTATTAAATTGTTTGCGGCTTTTTACATAAGGCAGCATGACATCCAAACACGCATGCATCAAACCAAGCGGGCCTGCAGAAATCACGGCGCGCTCAATATCCAAACCGCCCACCAACAATTTTAGTCCTTCGTTCACTTTTCCTAAGACATTTTCTTTTGGAACCAGACAGTTTTCAAAAAACAATTCTGATGTGTTGGAGCTGCGCATGCCTAATTTATTTAATTTGGTATTGGGACGAAATCCAGAAAAACTTTTTTCAACAATAAAACAGGTGATACCGTGCGCACCCGCATCAGGATTGGTTTTGGCGTAGACTAGTAACACATCCGCATCAGGGCCGTTTGTGATCCACATTTTGTGGCCGTTTAACACGTAATGATTTTCTTTTTCTTCTGCACGTAATTGCATGCTCATAATATCTGAGCCTGCACTGCGTTCGCTCATCGCGATGGCGCCAACCCATTCACCGCTATTTAATTTCGGTAAATATTTTTCTTTTTGTGATTCATTGGCATAGCGATATAAGTGATGCGAACATAAATTAGCGTGAGCAGTATAGCTTAATGCGATTCCGCCTGATGCGCGACTGATTGCTTCTATCGCTAAAATTTGCTCGAAAAAGCCGTGTTCACTGCCACCATATTGCTTTCCAATGGTAACGCCTAGTAAACCAGCCTTGCCTAATAAAGGCCATAATTCGCGCGGAAATCGACTGTTTTGATCGGTTTCATGTGCAATCGGTTTGATGTGCGTCTCAGCAAATGCTGTAACGCTCTGATGAAATGATTTGAGTGTGTCATCCAAGAAAAGTGTGTCATCCAACTTTGTGCTCATCTTCTCATTCCCTAGTTTTGAAGATTTCAGTATGATCGATATGATATGTATTAGACTTCTTGCATAACCCCGAGTAATGGGCTGTGGTAGTCGCCGACTCAAACAGAAAAATCAAACGCGTCTAATATAATTTTTAGTCGCTATGATTTTAAACTCGTCGTCGACCACCACAGCCCATTACTCGGAGTTATGCAAGAAGTCTATTCTAGCTGTTCAACAAGGAAGAGCACAATGGAAATTGAAACGGTTGCAGCACCTAATTGGATTTACGATTTTTCTGATTATCAGCAGATGTATGATTTAACGCAGAGTGATTTTTCTAAGACAATTTTAGATTTTTCTGCAGGCATCTCGAGTTTTAATGCGGAGGCGTCAGCGCGAGGAATGAAAGTCATTAGCGTTGACCCTGCCTATCAATTATCTGAAGCGGCGATGGATTCACATGCGCGTACCGTGTTGCATCACACGATTTCTCAGTTGGAAGCGGATCCGACACGTTTGCAAAATCATTCTGCCGATTCGCGTCAAAAAATAGAATCGCTGTGGGAAAAAACAGAAAAATTATTTCTGCAGGATTATGCTACTGGAAAGTCGCAACAGCGCTACCAGTCAATTAAATTGCCATCATTTCCCTATTCATCGCTGCAATTTCAATTGGCATTGTGCACGGATTATGTTTTTCACCATGCGTTATCGCGAGAAAAAGTGCATGCGATTTTGAAAGAATTAGCGCGTGTTGCAGAAGAAGTACGAATTTTTCCGTTGCTAGATAATAATGGAAAAATGCCGGCAGAACTGGGCCCGTTAATGCTGTATTTTCAGCAAAAAAATTATGGCATTGAAGTGCGTGAAGTGCCGTATCACACATTGAAAGGTGGTAATGCGATGCTGCGTATTTGGGAGCAAGAGTGCCGTCTTTGATTCAAAAATTATTATTACAGCTGGATCCTGAGCGCGCTCATCATCTTGCGCAGCAGTTGATTCGCTTGCGTTATGCTTCTTGTTTTCCATCAGCTATCATTGACAACCCATTCAAATTATTTGATTTAACTTTTAAAAACCGCGTTGGTTTAGCAGCGGGTTGGGATAAAAATGGCGAATGTATTGATGCCTTATTTCGCATGGGGTTTGGTTTTGTTGAAGTTGGGACAGTAACGCCAAAGCCCCAAGATGGCAACCCGAGACCTCGTTTATTTCGCATATCTGAAAAAAACGCATTGATTAATCGCATGGGCTTTAATAATGATGGCGTGGATAAGTTGGTTGAAAAATTAAAAACGCGAAAAGAGCCGGGTATTGTTGGCGTCAATATCGGAAAAAATAAAGAAACGCCATTGGATCGCGCATTTGATGATTATGAATACGCCTTGAAATCCGTATATCCCCATGCAAATTATGTGGTTATCAATATTTCTTCACCAAATACACCCGGTTTGCGTGAATTACAATCCGAGCAGTATTTATCGGATTTATTGCAACAATTGCAGCAAGCTAAAAAAAATCTTGAGTTGAAATTTAAAAAAAACGTGCCGTTGCTTGTCAAAACAACGGTGGATTTATTGAGTGAATCTCGAGCCGCCTTCGTGCACATTTTATTAGATAACCATATTGATGGTGTGGTGATTTCCAATACCACCATTGATCATTCGGCCGTTGCAAATTGTCGTTATGCGGATGAAGCGGGTGGTTTAAGTGGTGCGCCATTGCGTGAGCGCACAACACAAATGATTGCGCAATTCCATCAGTTGTCGGAAAAACAATTGCCAATCATTGGGGTGGGCGGCATTTTATCTGCAGAGGATGCGGCTGCGCATTTTCAAGCGGGCGCATCGTTGGTGCAGATTTTTACGGGGTTGGTGTATCGTGGGCCGAAGTTGATTCACGAAATTGCAAATAGAGTCTATTGAACGCATTATCATCAGTTTTATGTGGCAGGTGTTTTACTACAGCGATCCCTCGGAAGCGCATGCGACGTGGTGTAATCACCACTCGCAGCGCGAATTACAGTGCATTTGCCGCGCGCTGCTCGGGCTAAGTACGCCACGTCGCATGCGCTTCTGATGGTGCATGACGCCGACTATCAGCAGTGTGTTTGAGACTCAACCTTTTTTCGATTCTGCTCTTGCCGCCAGCACTTCAAACAACGGTTTGTAATGATTCGTCGCGCTCCACATATACCAACCATTTGCACCACTGTCTTTTGCCGCTTTCATTTGTGATGAGATGTAACGTAATCTTCCTTCGTGCGATAATTTGTAACGGTAATTAAACATCTCTATGTAGGTGATAATCGATGTATTGGGATGATTCACTAATTGACCTTTAAGTGCTTTGACTGAGTCCGCGATCGTTTCGTAAGGGCGGGTAGCGTGCACGCGGTAGGGCTCAAAGTGCGATGGATAAACCATCGGGCAAAATGTGTTAACCACGCCCGCTAATTCTTGTGGATCTTGGCCAATGGTGTGCGCTGGTTTTATCGATGCAATACCAAAAATATCCATTTGCAAAGACACATTGTATGGGCGCAATTCATTTTTGAAATATTGTACAACAGTTAAAATGCGTTTTGCTTTCGCCGTATTGGGCGGATATTCAGCGCGATAACGAATATAGTCAAGTTGAATAGCAGAGGCGCCTAATCCTATTGCGTATTTTGCCAGCTTCAATCGTTTTGCCCAAATTTCTTTATTGGTGACTTGTGCATGCGTACCGCCGTGTGGAAAAATCACAACACGTGCTACATAATGAATGCCGCTTGCTAATATTTTTGAAATATTTTTCGCGTAAATTTTGCTGGGTACGTTGATGTCGACAACAAAGGTATCGATATTATATTGCTTTGCTTTTTGAATGAGTCCGTTGAGCTTGACGGAATTTTGTTCCGTTTCTTGTGTCAAATAAATGCCGCGACTGAAGGCATAGGTTTGAGTGCATAATCCAAAAATGAAACACGTTATTAGGCTTAAAAAAAACAGTCGTTTCTTCATACTATACCCACCTTGGTTTTTATAAAAATGCTTATAATTACTTTTCTCTTGGAAATGTAATATGAAATTCTACGCCTTGTTTGGAAGCGGGCGTATGTAACGCTATCGTAGCGTGATGTAGTGTTACAATCTGTTGAACAATACTTAAGCCCAAGCCGCTTCCTGGCGCATTATTGCCGATAATTCTAAAAAAACGTTCAAAAATTCTTTTGTGTAGTTCTTCAGGAATGCCAGGGCCGTTGTCTCTAACAAACAATTCGACGTGATCTTTGTCTTCGCGTATTTCAATTTGCACATGACAGTTTTCAGGTGAATATCGAATGGCATTGTCTACTAAGTTGCGAATAAGAATATCGATAGCAGTGATATTGCCTTTTATTGTCGCAGTGCTTTCTGAATTAATTAATTCGAGCTCGATATTTTTTTCAATCGCAACAGGCGCTAACATGCCGATTATTTCAGACGCCTGTTTTGCTAAATTAATTGAGGTTGTGCTGGTTAAGCCGGCTTCTGGTTCTAGTCGACTCAGTGTCAGTAATTGTTGAATGACATGCGAGCTACGACTCACACCCGATAACACTTTTAACAAAGCACCTTTTTTTTCTTCTTCAGTTGTTGCGCGAAGTGCAACTTGGGTTTGCGTAGATAATGCAGCCAGCGGCGTTTTTAATTCATGCGCTGCATCTGCGGTAAATCGTTTTTCTCGCTCAAAAGCCGCTTTTAATCGGCGAAATAATGAATTGAGTTCGGATACTAAAGGTTCAATTTCCGATGGCACGGATTCCAGATCAACGGGTTCCAGGTAAGAAGGTTCGCGTTGATGCACTTCATCAGCAACGCGTTTTAATGTGGCCAATCCCCGTCCCACGACAAACCAAATCAAAAATCCTAAAAAAGGGTAGGTGATCAGCATGACTACGAGCGAGTCTTGTGTTAATCGATTTTCCAATTCTTGTCGATAGTCGGATTTTTCTGCAACCATGATCGTCAAGTGATTGCTTGCATTATAAGCGGTGCTGACGTGCCATTTATGATTGTTGATCAATGAAGTGGATAATCCAACAGACCCACTTGAAAAAGGAATTTTTATCGCGTTTTGTGAATGTAGAATTAATTTTTTTTGATCATTCCAGATTTGAAATTCGAGATTTTTTTCTGCTTGACGAACGGCTCCAGGTTGTAGATTGGGATAGGTTTTCATTTGACTGAGATAAACGTTTTCGTTTTTCAGCCTTGCTTGTATGAGTGGTATTTCTTTTTCATTGATGGGTCCCGAAAAAATCGCACGCATGCGGAGCGTACTGCGAATTAACTCCGCATCCATTTGCAATTGAATATCTTTGTGCGCTAAAAACAAATTGCCAATAATGGCGAGCGATGTGATGAGCGTCACACTCAACAGTAGGTTGATGAGTAGATAAGTTCGAATCGAAGCCGTCATTATAAATTTTCTTCCTGTATTGCTTTGACAATGTAGCCAACGCCACGAATAGTTTGAATCAATTTATTTCCAAAGCGTTTACGTAAATTGTGTATATGCACTTCCAATGCGTTGCTATCAATGTTTTCACCCCAGCCATATAGAGTTTGATTAAGCTGGTCGCGAGAGATGACCCTACCTGCATTTTCAAGCAGCTTTTGTAATAAAGTGAATTCGCGGCGAGACAATGTCACTTGCTCACCTTTGAATGTCACAATATAGGCTGCAGGATCGATTGTAATATCACCATGAACCAAAATAGGTTGGGCGCGGGATTTTGATCTTCGTTGTAATGCCCGCATACGCGCGCATAATTCATCCAGATCAAATGGTTTTGGCATGTAATCGTCTGCGCCGGCATCAAGCCCCTGAACACGGGATTCGACAGTGTCCTTTGCTGTGAGAATGAGAACGGGCACGGAGATATTTTTTTCGCGGATTTTTCGCAAAACATCCAAACCAGACATTTTTGGCAACCCCAGGTCTAAGACAACGACATCAAAGCTTTCTTGTTGGCGAGCCAAGGCATCAAAGGCGGATTTCCCATCTTTCACCCAGTCGACAGTATGACCGTAATGTTTTAAGCCTGAGAAAATGCCATCGCCCAGCAGTTCATCATCTTCAACTAGTAATACGCGCATGATTGACTCCGTTCGTTTTATGATCCCATAAGGTTATGATATCGCAATGTATAGGGTGTATGCACGAAAAACGATCAGTGTTTCTGTTTCAATGAGGGTGGGAGAAAGATACCCGTGCCCGTGCCGTTGAGTGTGAGTGTGAGTGTGAGTGTGAGTGTGAGTATCTGAGGCTAGACGATTAAGTTATTACAAACGGTTAGCCTCAGACACTCACACTCACACTCACACAATGCCTATTTTTAATGAGCCAGCTCTGACCCCTAGAGCGATAGTATTTGAGCGTTGTTTGTGCACGTGCTAACATCCCCCCGATCATCTATTTTCAATCCAATCAAGGTGAAGAATGGCTACAGTAGATCGTTCCACTATAAAAACGTTGGTTAACAGCGTTATTGAATACGCTAAAAAGCAAATCCCAGACGCTAACCACTATGATCTTTTTTCCCGTTTCGTTCGATTGTTTTATTCCCAAAGTTGCTTCGGTGATTTAAAAGATCGACCTTTGCCGGAATTATTCGGCATGGCGCATTCACATTGGCAGCTCGTCTGCAAACAGCAGAAAGATAAGCGTCCACACGTGCATGTTTTCAATCCCACGATTGAGCGTGATGGCTGGCACGTGACGCATACGGTTATCGAGGTGATTATCCGCGACATGCCTTTTATCGTCGATAGCGTTCGTATGGAAATGAATAGGTTAGGCTTTACTGTTCACCTAATTATTCACATGGGCGGTATGCGAATTTGCCGTGATGCAAAAGGCTTGGTAACGAATGTGGAATCGTATGATTCGAAACACCCTTCTTGTGAAAACATCGAAGCGCCGGTCTATCTTGAAATTGATCGAAAAGTTGATCCCGCTACATTAACCACGATTGAAAACAGTTTGCTGCGAGTCTTGAGCGATGTGCAAGTGGTTGTCGATGATTGGCAGCCTATGCAAGACCGTGTGCAAGAAGCGATTACTGAGTTATCTCACGAAAATAAAGCATTACCGGCTGAGGAAGTGCGTGAGTCTGTCGCGTTTTTACAGTGGTTGTTAGACGGTCAATTTACTTTTCTCGGCGTGCGAGATTATGTGGTTGAAGGATCTGGCGATACAATGGCGTTGAGTTTAGTGCGCAAATCGGGGCTTGGCATTTTGCGTGATGAAACGCAGAGCAAAGGATCGCGTCTGTTTTCAGAGATTCCACCTGCGGCACGTGAAGCGATGTTATCAACCAAGCAATTGTTGGTTATCTCAAAAACGAATACAATTTCTAGTGTTCATCGTCAAGTGTATACCGATTACATTGGTATTAAGCATTTTGACAGCCAAGGAAAATTGATTGGTGAGCGCCGTATTATTGGTTTGTATACGTCAACCGCTTACAGCAGTCATCCAAAACATATTCCATTTTTGCGTCATAAAGTAGTTTTGTTGCTGCAAAAATCCGGCTTGCCACCGAAAAGTCATGCCGGTAAAGATTTGATGCACATTCTGGAAACATTTCCACGTGATGATTTATTTCAAGCGCCGATTGATGAGTTGTTTCGTATTACCTCAGGTATTTTGAATTTACAAGATCGTAAGAAATTAAGCCTTTTTGTGCGGGAAGATGCGTATGGTCGATATGTGTCTTGTCTCGTATTTTTACCGAGAGATAATTTTAATTCGCCATTCATTTTGAATGCGCAAGATGTCTTGATGCAAACGTTCGGGGGTGATGAATGCAGTTACACGACGTATTTTTACACGCCCATATTAACGCGAATTCATTACATCATCCGATTAAAATCGAAAAAGAAATTGCGTTATGATTTTGATGCGTTAGAGGCGCGTTTAGCGGAAGTAGCAAAATCATGGCAAGATAAATTTGGAGAATCTGCGCTAAACCATTTTGGTGAAGAGCAGGGACAGCACATTTTTGCAAAATACCGTGATGCATTTTCTGCAGGATATCGTGAAGCATTTTCATCTGCGCATGCCGTGAGTGATGTTGAGCACATCGAATCACTCCTGCCTGAAAAACTCGGCATGAGTTTATATCGTCCTGTTGGTTTATCGCTTCAAGAAGTGCGATTTAAACTGTATCGCTGGGGTCAAACGGTTCCACTGTCTGATGCGCTGCCTATTTTGGAAAACATGGGATTGCGCGTCATTGATGAACAAGCGTATCAAGTTACTTTTAGTGATAATCGTCAATTATGGATCAGTGATTTTAGCATGCGTTTTTCAAAAGATTTTTCTTTTGAAGCGAATAATATCAAGACGCTTTTTCAAGATGCGTTTAATACTATTTGGATCGGTGAGGCAGAAAATGATTTATTGAATGCGTTGGTTTTAGAGGCGCATTTGAATTGGCGTGAAATTGCCGTTTTGCGTGCCTATACAAAATATTTAAAACAAGCCGGTTTTACCTATAGTCAGCAATATTTGGCTGAAACTTTCGTAAAATATCCCGCTATTTCTGCAACGTTTGTTCGTTTATTTCACCGCTATTTTGATCCGCTCGAGCAAAATGAATCGAGTGAAAACAGCGTTCAAGAAATTGAATTATTATTACAGCAACAAATTGAAGAAGTGTCCTTGTTGGATGAAGACCGTATTTTCAGACGTGTTTTATCGCTCATTCAAGCAACATTGCGGACGAATTTTTATCAAGTGGATGCGAAAACAGGTGCGCCGAAAGCGCAGCTGGCATTTAAATTATCGCCGGAAAAAATTCCTGAATTACCGTTGCCATTGCCGAAATTTGAAATTTTCGTTTATTCACCGCGTTTTGAAGGGGTTCACTTACGTTCTTCAAAAGTAGCACGTGGTGGATTGCGTTGGTCAGATCGCCGTGAAGATTTTAGAACAGAAGTGTTGGGCTTGATGAAAGCGCAACAAGTGAAGAATGCGGTGATTGTGCCATCCGGTGCAAAGGGGGGATTTGTTCCCAAAAATTTACCCATAAATGGTTCTCGTGAAGAAATATTGCAAGAGGCAATTGCCTGTTACCAAGGATTTATTCAAGCTTTGCTGGATGTAACGGATAATCGCATTGGTACTGACATTGTTCGTCCAGCCAATACGGTTTGCTATGACGATGAAGATCCTTATTTGGTTGTTGCTGCGGATAAAGGAACAGCCACCTTTTCTGATATTGCAAATCAAATCGCGATTGAAAATCAATTTTGGTTGGGCGATGCATTTGCATCGGGTGGCTCAGCAGGATACGACCATAAAAAAATGGGCATTACTGCGCGTGGCGCGTGGGTTTCTGCTGAAAGACATTTCCAAGGTTTGGGCATTAATGTCGATAAAACGGAAATTACGGCTGTCGGTATCGGTGATTTAAGTGGCGACGTATTTGGAAATGGGGTGTTGTTATCGCCACATCTTAAGTTGGTTGCCGCATTTAATCACATGCACATTTTTCTGGATCCTAATCCCAATCCACAAATCAGTTTTGAAGAACGCAAAAGAATGTTTGCGTTACCCAGATCAACCTGGGCAGATTACAATGCTGAATTAATTTCTCACGGTGGCGGCATATTTTTACGCTCCGCAAAAACCATTTTGTTGTCTGATGAAGTCAGAACATTGTTGGATATTGCTGAAGATCGATTATCCCCGAACGAATTAATTCGCGCTATTTTAAAAGCACCAGTCGATTTAATTTGGAACGGCGGTATCGGTACTTATGTGAAATCGACCGAAGAATCCAATGCGGCAGTGGGTGATCGTGCCAATGATGTCGTCCGCGTCAATGGCGCTGATCTTCGTGCGCGCGCGGTTGTCGAAGGGGGTAATTTAGGACTCACCCAGCTTGGACGTGTTGAATACGCATTAATGGGTGGATTGATTAACACTGATTTTATCGATAATTCCGGTGGCGTGGATTGTTCTGATCACGAAGTCAATATTAAAATTTTATTGAATGCAATCGTTGAAACCGGTGATTTAACGATGAAACAACGTAATCTATTGTTAGCATCGATGACGGATGAAGTAGCGAATTTGGTATTGCAAAATAACTATCATCAAAATGAAGCAGTGAGTTTTTTAGCACAGCAATCATCCAAGCACATGGGTTTGTATATTCGTTATATAGAAGTGCAAGAACAGGCTGGCAAAATTAATCGCGAACTTGAGTATTTGCCAAGCACAAAGGTGTTGCATGAGCGTCGTTCAAACGAACAAGGATTAACGCGCCCTGAAATCGCGGTATTATTTTCTTATAGTAAAATTATTTTAAAAGAAGATATTCGACACTCTGATTTGTTAAATGATCCATCATTGTTACCGTTTATTAAAAATGCTTTCCCAACGGCGTTGTGGAAAAAATACAGTGATGCTATTTTCAAACATCGATTACGGGATGAAATTCTCGCAACGCAATTAAGTAATCATGTGTTGTCACATATGGGTATTACGTTTGTTTATCGCATGATGGATGAAATCGGTGCGTCAGTTGCTTCCATTGTACGGGCATTTATTGTGGCGCATCACATTTTTAGTATCGATCAAATGTATGCTGATATTGAGGCGCTTGATTATTCTGTTGATATGACGGTGCAATATCAAATGATGGATGAAGTGGCGCGTTTGGTTCGTCGTGCAACCCGTTGGATTCTGAGAAATCGTCGTAATGAAAATGATATACCTGCTTTGATTGCGCAATTTGGACCGCCTATTCAAACTTTATATAAACGACTACCTAAATTATTATTGGGTAGTGATAAAGAGCATATGGATATGCGTCGTGATGAATTAATTGTAGCGCATGTGCCAGAAGAGATTGCAGCGCGTATTGCCAGTGTTCGATCGATGTATCACGCGCTTAACGTGGTGCAAGCGGCAGACGCGCACAACGCAGAAGTCTATTCAGTTGCGCAAATTTATTTTACATTGGTTGATCGCTTAGATTTACATTGGTTTAGGGATAAAATTACGGATCATCCTGTGACAAACAGATGGTCTGTGTTGGCAAAAGCGGCATTCAAGGGCGATTTGGATTGGATACAACGCGAATTAACGGCGGGCGTGATTCAATCAACGGGTTCGGCAAAAACAGTTCCCATGCGCGTTGATGCTTGGTTAAATAAACGTTCAGAGTTGATTACGCGTTGGCAGGCAATTTTAACCGATTTACGCAACGAAGAAATGGCTGATTTTTCTATTTTCTCTGTTGCAATACGCGAATTATTTGATTTGGCGCGCGCGGTGCAAAACGCTAACTAGTGCGTTGACACGCTCATTTTGTCCAACCTCCTTCGGTTGGAAGAACGTGCCCGTGCCTGTGCCCGTGCCCGTGCCCGATATTATATTTTCGGGCACGGACACTGGCACGGGCACAGGTATGCTCCTCCCACCTTCATTAGATGTGGATAGACATAAGTAGTATGTCAACAAAAACGATATACAAGGAGGGGGGTTGATGACGGTACCAGGAAAAAAACAATCGCAAGTGGACAACAATCTCCCAGCATCGCATTTTGCCTCTGTAAAAGGCGCCCAAATGCATTATTACGATGAAGGCGCAGGCGACCCCATTTTATTTCTGCATGGCATTCCCACCTCAGCGTATCTGTGGAGAAATATTATTCCATCGCTATCGCCGCACGCGCGCTGTATCGCGCCTGATTTAATTGGCATGGGAAAATCAGATAAGCCCGATATTGATTATCGTGTCTTTGATCATATTGCTTACGTCGATGCATTTATTGAAACACTGGGATTAAAAAATATCACGTTGGTTTTGCATGGCTGGGGTTCTGTCATTGGCTTTGATTATGCAAGACGTCATCCGAATAATGTTAAAGCCATTGCATTTTATGAAGCCTATGTGCAGCCCATTACAAATTGGCATCAATTGTCGTTACCGGTTCAGCAAATTGCGACATTATTAGATCATCCTGGTGCGAGTTATCGTGCCGTGATGAAGCAAAATTACTTTGTTGAAAAAATTCTACCGCGCAGCGCAATTCGTCAATTAACAGAAGATGAAATGAATCATTATCGTGCGCCATTCATAACATTAGAAAGTCGTAAACCCATTTGGCAATATATAAATGACATGCCGTTTGGAAAAGGCCCCAAAGACATAGTCGATTTAATGCAGCAATATTCGACTTTTTTGCAAAAATCGGCTATGCCAAAATTAATGCTGTATGGATTTCCTGGGTTCATGACCACCATGGAAACGGTTGCGTGGTCGAAAGAAAATTTACCTAATATTGAGTTAGCCTGTCTTGATGATGCGCTGCATTTAGCGCAAGAAACCATGCCGGAAAAGTTTTCTGAAATAGTATTGAAATGGTATCAGGGAGCGAAATCATGACGAGATTTATTTTACTTCCCTTTTTTTTAACGGTTACATTATGCGCACTCACCAGTTGCGGTTCTGTTAACTTCCCACCTGGAAAAACCTATATTGGCGCTGATGGTGGTGACGGGTTTTGAGTAACATTCGATATGGCTTGGGTTTGCGTCCCGCGCATTATGATGCCATTCTCGCAACAAAACCCACTGTTGATTGGTTTGAAATCATCACAGAAGATTTTATTGATTTGTCGGGTGATGATTTTGATTATCTCGAAAAAATTTGCGCGGACTATCCTGTTTCATTGCATGGTGTTTCATTATCAATCGGTAGTTGTGATCCAATTAATATAGATTATTTGCAAGCGTTGCAAAAATTAATTCGTCATATTAATCCCATTTCTGTTTCTGATCATTTTTGTTGGACTGGTGTAAATGGTATTAATACGCATGATTTATTGCCATTACCCTATACCGCTGAGGCGATTTCACATTTGGTGTCTCGCATTCAATATGTGCAAGATTGTTTAAAAAGACGCTTGATGTTTGAAAATGTATCAAGCTACGCATCATTTAAATCATCTGAATTTTCGGAGTGGGAATTTATTACTGAAGTTTGCCAGCGCGCTGATTGCGATATTTTACTGGATATAAACAATATTTATGTTAATGCGTTTAATCATGGCTTTTCTGCAGAAGCATATTTACAAAATATTCCGCGCGATCGGGTTAAACAATTTCATTTGGCAGGACATAAACATTGCAAAACGCATATTATTGATACGCATGATGCAGCTATTTCACCTGATGTGTGGGATTTATATCGTAGCGCTGTAAAATTATTTCCGAATGTGCCATTAATTATTGAGCGTGATTCAGAGATTCCGCCGTTACAGGAATTATTGAATGAATTAGATAGGGCGAAAGCGATCAGGTGAGTGCGGATTTGCATTCTACGCCCTTGCTAGCGCGCATATCTTTATACATAAGTTGTTACGAAGACATGCGTTTTATGTTATTGACTGAGGTGTCAGAAGCCCGCGTGTAGATCGCGTAGCGATCAAACAAGGGCGTTTTGCAGTTGATTTTTGGATTAACGCCCTTGTTTGATCGCTACGCGATCTACACGCGGGCTTCTGAAACTTCATCGC
>ORMF011582688.1_pt1 | contig 14977 bp, 9 predicted proteins | sample 1779871 | NCBI WGS metagenome assembly ORMF01 (sample SAMEA104232316, study PRJEB22302) | groundwater metagenome | biome: forest; feature: aquifer; material: groundwater | place: USA | collected 2011-08-07 | depth 5.4 m | reverse complement strand
GTTGGTGGAACGATCTTCCACCGGGAAATGATTCAGCGTGAGATTTCCAGAGTCTTGGTCCTCAACCTCTCTGGCGAAAAAAGCGGTGCCCCGGCACTGCCCAGGACATTTTCGCCTTGACAGAGCCTTCTCTCTTATCGAGGGGCACCCGGCTGCGGAAAAACTCCGCTTTCGACTCTGTTTTGAAGGGGCGCGGCTTCCGCCGGGCCGTACGTGCCGTAATGTCAATGCGGCTTTAGCGAAGCGAGTCCCATAGCCGAGAAGTGAGGATGGGTGCAGCAGGCAACCTGGAGTTCAGCAAAAACCTGTTCCAGGCTCACCTCATTTTCGGTCTTATCCAATGCAGGGAGTGGAGGAGGCGGACGGTCATGCTGACGTGCACCAGACTTCGAATTGATCGCCCGGACGGTTCGGCAGCTTTGGAATATCGAATCGAAAACGGCTGCGTAGAAATACGGGTTCCGCCGCAAGAAAGCACGACGCGTTCTGGCCGCGTGATCGAATGGCTCCGGCTGACCGCGGAACAGCTAAGCGGCCAGGTCGAGTCGAATCCCATCTTGTCGCGCTGGCTGCAACGCCGCATGGGTGTGCAGCGGATGCTTAGAGCATGCACTACGTTCCGTCAGACCTTGGCGGCGTGCAGCGGGTACTGAATAAACCGGGGACGTCCCCTGGGTTTTTCTAGAATGCAGGGTGGCCCAGGAAACTGGCTGCCTCACTCATTAGCGGGGCCTTTCCAGACCGGAGTGTAGCCCGCATCTCCGCCTGACCATCCGAAACGTGCAGTCCGCCTACATCACAGCGTGCCCCCAGGTTTGCGGGCTTCGCCACCCCGGAGACTGGCAACCTTCCGCCGTCCTGTAACTCGTTTCCGTTGTTTCATTTGACGGTCTATATACATATAGTAACGTACGTATAACATCGCCTGTACAAGTGTTCCACGTGGAACATATCGCAAATTTGCAGAATCCACCCCACCCGCCGCCGGTGATGAGCGCTTACCGGCTGGCCAGCCCGCCCGCGATTTCCGCGCCGTCGATGGTGTACACGTGGCCCGTGATGTATGCCGCGTCGTCGGAAGCAAGAAAAGCGAACAGCGCCGCGATTTCTTCCGGCTTCGCGTGCCGTCCCAGCGGAAGCTTGGCATTCACCGCCGCAAACATTTCGTCGGTATATTCTGCACGCTGCATCGGAGTCAGGACGTATCCCGGAGCTACGGCGCAGACTCGCACTTTCGGCGCGAGTTCCAAAGCCATGCTTTTCGTCAGTTCGATCACTCCTGCTTTGGTCGCGTTGTAATCGGCGTAGTAGGGCTGGCCTACCAGTCCGTTGGTTGAAGCCGTCTGTAAGATCACGCCGCTGCCGCGCTCCATCATGTGCCGCGCCGCGGTCTGGGCCACGTAGAAAACGCCGGTGAGATTCACGGCGATGACCTTGTCCCACTCGTCCGGAGTAATGTCGAGAAAGTTGTGACGAATGCTGATGCCCGCGTTGTTGATCAGCACGTCCACGCCTCCCATCAACTGAATGGCCTCAGCGAAGGCCGCCTGCACTTGTTTCAGGTCCGACACATCGGCAGCAATCGCGCCCGCCAGGTCCGGCAGTTCCTGCGTGATTTTCCGCCGAGCCTCCGCGTCGCGGTCGAGCACACACACGACCGAGCCTTCGTCGAGAAAGCGCGCCGCCGTGGCCGCGCCGATGCCGCTCGCGCCGCCGGTGATCAGGACTCGTTTCGCTTCCAGCCCCCGCACGCGCACCTCCCCAAAAGAAAATCGGGCAGATCAGGATACCTGTCTGCCCGCGATACCGCCATCTTGATCGAATGTTAAGGCTGCGGAGCCACCTCCAGAAGTAGATGGTCCCGGAACGCAGCCTGAATTTTCACTGCCCCGTTTGCGGTTACTGCAAACGACGCGATTCCCCGCGTTTTGGGGGCGCAGTTTGTGGGAGAGTACGTTGCGTCAGCCGACCTGCCACACCGTGTCCAGCACAGTCCCGTCCACCCACTTCACGACTGCGCACGGACGGTCTCCCAGCTTCGGCCCGGCGGGCTTGCCGCCGCAGATTTTCTCCACTTCGGCCTTGATGTCCTGAATCGGCCGGATCGGCAGCTTCGAGCCTTTCACCGCATCGAGCAGGTCTTGCCGCAGCGGATTGATGGCAATCCCGCGCTCGGTCACGATGACGTCGATCATCTCTCCCGGCCCCGTCAGAGTGGTGACCTCGTCCACGATCACCGGGATGCGATCGCGAAACGAGGGCAGCGCCAGGATTGAGCAGCCGGAGAACAGGCAGTTCTGCCAGCCGCCGATCCCGTGAAGCAAGCGGCCGTCGGAGTGTGTCACCACGTTCGCGTTGAAGTTCACGTCCACTTCGGTGGCGCCCAGAACCACCGCATCCACCAGCGAAGCGAAGTTCCCCTTGCCATGATAGTTGTAGGAGGTAAAGGGCGAAGTTGCGACGTGCCGCGGATCGTTCGCCATGGACTTCACGCCGTCCAGATCGAACGTCTGCCCGTCCAGGATGTAATCGGTCAGTCCCTCTTGCAGCAGTTCAACCAGGACCTTCGTCGATCCGCCGCGCACGAAGCGCGCCTTCACGCCGGCTTCCTTCATCATCTGCTTCAGGTACTGTACGAAGGCCAGCGCGATCCCGCCCGCCCCCGCCTGAAAGGAAAAGCCGTTCTTCATGATTCCCGCTTCGCGCAGGAATTTGGCGACCAATTCCGCGATACGCAGGCGGTCCGGCGAACGCGTGATCTGCGTTGTACCGGAGACAATCTTTGCCGGATCGCCGATGGACTCGACCTCAACCACATGATCCACATTGTTCCCCTGGATCTGCCAGGGAACGCACGGGAACGGGACCAGATTGTCGGTCACGGCGATTACGTAATCGGCGTACGTTGAATCCGCAAACGCAAACCCCAGCGACCCGCAGGCCGACTTGCCATGCGAGCCATCGGCGTTGCCGAAGAAATCAGCCGCGGGCGCGGCGATCACGGCGACATCAATGTGAACCTCTCCGTCCTGAATCGCCTGATAGCGGCCGCCGTGCGAGCGCAGCACACCCATGCCGCGCATCTTTCCCTGCGTGCAGTAGTCGCCCAGCGGCCCGTTCATCGAACCTTCAATGTGATGGATGACGCCCTTTTCCATCAACTCAATCGCGCCCTTCTGCGAAGGAAACGACGCGCTCGGAAACCACAGCAGGTCCTTGACGCCAATTTTCGCAGCGGCTTCGAGCGCCATGAGCGCGACTTTGTCTCCGTCGCGCAGATGGTGGTGGCTGGAAATCACCATGCCGTCGCGCAGCCCGCATTTGCGCAACGCCGTCTCCAGGTCGGGGACACGCTTATCGCCGCTGTCCGGGTAATCTTTGTTCGAGCGGATGGGCGTGGTTGCCTTGCGGCCGCGCGGCTGGAACTTTCCCACGCCCAGGAATGGAATCTGCGGGCGCCCGTTGACCATCGTCGGCACGGCACGCCCCGCCGCGTTATGCGCGAGTTCCACCCGTTCGCTCACGAGACCACTCCCATCGCTTTGGCGCGCTCGACCAGCTTGAGCGCTCTTTGCACCACCGGCGGATCAATCATCTTCGAACCCAGGCTGACTACGGCCAGCCCTTTCTTCTGCGCGTCTTCAAAAGCAGCGACAATCTTCTGCGCTTTTTCGATCTCCGCCGGCGCCGGCGCAAATGCCTCATGCACGACGCGAATCTGCCCGGGATGAATGCATCCCATGCCTTCAAATCCCATCGCGCGCGACGACTCGCCCCAGCGCCGCAGGCCATCCATATCCGCGACATCGGAAAACACCGAGTCAATCGCCTGGACGCCCGCTGCCCGCGCCGCATTCACGACGCGCGACCGCGCATACTGCGACTCGCGTCCTTCGGGCGTCCTCGCCACGCCCAGGTCCGCGGTATAGTCTTCGAGGCCGATGGTCAGCGCAGCCACGTTTTCGCTGGCGACGGCAATCGGAAACGCGTTCTCGATTCCCAGTGCCGATTCCAGAATCGGCATGATCCAGATCGGGCGGATGATTCCGTTCCGTCCCTTAAGTTCGCCGATCATCCGGTCTACTTCCGCTACCTGCTGCGGATGCTCGACCTTCGGCATCAGGATCAAGTCCGGACTCTCGCCCACCACGTCGGCAAGATCTTCCAGCCCGAGCGGCAGCTGGTTGATGCGCACCATGCGCTCACACGCGCCGAAATCGACGGCGCGCAACGTATTCCGCACCAGGATGCGAGCGGCGTCCTTTTCGGCGCGATGGACCGAATCTTCCAGATCAAGGATCACCGCATCCGGCTTATGCAGCGCGGCATTGATGTAGTACTTCGGTTCGGACCCTGGCAGGTAAAGACGGGACCGTCGCAGCCGATCCTTGGGTGAGGGCGCCGGCGGAGGATGTTGCGCGGGCAGCGATCGCTTCCCCAGCGCCAGCCCAGCCCGCCGGACCGCCGCTTCGAGGCGAGCCGCGATCACAAAGGGAAGAGCGCCCTCATCATGAATCGAAACCCGCGCGTGTTTGACGCCAAGTTCGTCCAGCACCCCGCGCGCCTGCTCCAGGATTGCGTTGCCGTAGTAGGGCGCAACCCGCGACTCCAGCGAGATCTCGACCCCACCGCCGTCGCGCACCTCGAAGGCAACGTGGGCGTCCGACCGGACGTCTTTGCCCCAGTGACCTGCTTCGGTGGAACGCGGGGGTGTCTCAACTGCGCTCATGAAAACCCTTTACCACGGAGGACACGGAGGAGCACAGGGGAATTCACAAGTTTCATTTTCCTCCGTGTTCCTCTGTGTCCTCCGTGGTTATCTTGCTCTACAGCTTTTCCAAAATTGCATCCGTCATCTCGACGGTCGAAGCCGCGCCCTGGCTGATGGCTTTCGATCCGCCCGTAAGACGCATCATATCGTACGTCCGGACTTTGCCTTCCTTCACCACATCGGCAATGGCTTTGCGGATGCGGCTTGCTTTCTGAGCTTCATGCACGTGATCAAGCATCATCGCGGCCGAAAGAATCATGGCAATCGGGTTCACGATCGGCGGATTCAGTTCCGCATACTTGGGCGCAGATCCGTGGGTGGGCTCGAAAACAGCGACGTCATCGCCGATGTTGCCGGAAGCGGCGAACCCAAGTCCACCCACGAGTCCGGCAAATGCGTCGGAAAGAATATCGCCGAACAGGTTCGAAGCCACGATCACGCTGTACTCTTCGGGATTCTTATTCAGCCACATCAGCTGCGCGTCAATGTTGGTGGACCAGAGCGCAATTCCCGGATAGCTCTTCGCCACTTCTTTGGCGACTTCTTCCATCATGCCCGAGGTTTCGCGCACTACGTTGGGCTTCTCGCAGATGGTCACACCCTTGAAGCCGCGCTTCATAGCATATTCAAAAGCGGCCGTGACGATGCGCTTTGCCGCATTGCGCGTGATGATGCGGCAACTGACAGCCAGTTCCGGCCCAGGCACGTTGGCAAAGGCCTTGAATCTGGGATGGCTATTCAGGGCTGAACGAACATTCTCCGGAGGGTTGGTCCACTCGACCCCCGCGTACATCCCCTCCGTTCCCTGCCGGAACACAGTGGTATCAATGAGCGGCTCATCGTATCCGCCATCAGTTTTCTTGCGGATGTAGTTCAGCGGATTCCCGGTAAACCCGACGCACGGACGCATGCAGATGTCGAGATTGAACTTCTGCCGCATCGTGACAATCGGCGAGTAATAGACGTAGCCCTTGCCTTGCAGCTCAGGCTTCAGTTCTGCCTGCGCGGCTTTGTTCGGTTTCGACGTGATCGCGCCGAACAAACCTAACTTATGCTTGGTCAGCAACTCGATCGTGCGATCCGGAAGCGCGTTGCCGTGCGCGCACCAGCAGTCCCATCCGATGTCGGCATGGATGTACTCGGCGTCGAAGCCTACGGCTTTCAGGACTCGCAACGACTCCGGTAAGACCTGGTTGCCAATGCCGTCTCCCGGCATGGTGATGACTTTGTATTTCGCCATGAATGCTCCTCAAACCAAGATCAACCGCCGAGACGCAGAGTTCGCCGAGTTAGAACCTTCACTCAGCTGTTTTCACGATGTTCACCAGCGCCAACTGCGCTTGATACGACGTGCTTGAACACCAACAGTTCGTGACTCCTTCGATCGCCACTGGCTTCTCGTCCAGCAATGCACGGAACACCCTGCTTCTGCTATCCGTTCCAGTTGCGACCTTCTTGAGCGCACTGTTTGGTGAAGTCGCCATGACTTGACGAATGTAAGTACCTCCGCGAAATTCGAGGATCATCGTGAACTTTGCCAATTTCTTCTCCGCGCCCTCGGCGTCTCGGCGGTAAAGAGCTCTACTCCACCACTCCCAACCGCTTGGCCACCAAGTTCTCCACTCCTCCGGCGATCACGAGCGACTGCGGCACGCTGCCCAGCGCGGGGAATGTGAACTTCTCGCCGCGCCACGTGATCGTACTCGCGGTAAAGTCGATGTCGATCTCATCGCCCGGAATGATCGTCTTCTCTTTCGTCGCGATTTCTTTCGCAAACTGCTCGCGTACCCGCGCTACGAACTCCGGCACTTCAATGCACAGGAATCCGTTATTGAACGCGTTGCGCAGATAAGTCTGCGAGAAGCTGGCCGCGATCACCAGCGGAATACCCTTCGCCTTCAGGCACGTGACCGCTTGCTCGCGGCTCGATCCGGTGCCGAAATTGAACTGGCTCACAATGACGTCGCCTGCCTGGGTACGCGGCGCGAATTGCGGGTCGTAATTTTCCATCACGACTTTCGCCATCATTTCCTGCGCCATGTCGTCGCGATAGGTGTAGTCCTTGCCGTAGATGGCGTCGGTGTTAACGTTATCTTGCGGCATGAAGACGAGCCGGCCCTTTACGCGCTGCGGGAATCCGGCGAGAATCTCGACTTTCTCCGCGCCGCCCGAGGCAGCCACCAGTTCGGTGTACTTGCGCTGCTGAGCCCCGGCCCCGAACTCATGCGGCCCGCGGATGTATCCCGCCACCGCCGACGCCGCCACCACCTCCGGACTCGCGAGGTAGCACTTGGCGTCCCGCGATCCCATGCGGCCCTTAAAGTTCCGGTTAGTCGCGGAAATCCCTACCTCGCCCGCTTCCAGTAATCCGACGCCCAGCCCGATGCCCGGCCCGCATCCCGGCGGCAGCGGATTCGCACCCGCATCCATCAGAGTCTGCCAAATGCCACGTTTCTCCGCCTCTTCCTGCACCCACTGGCTGGCCGCTGCGAGATAAAACTTGACGCCCGCAGCCACCTTCTTGCCCTTCAGGACTTTCGCCGCGGCCTCCAGATCTTCCACTCGCGAGTTCACACACGAAATCAGATACGCCTTCTGGATCGCGACTTTGTCCTTCTCCATCGCGGCGAGCGACTGCATCACCTGCACCGTATCCGGCCCGGAGACGTGGGGCGTGATTTGCCCGAGGTCGAGCACGATGCGCGCGGCGTACACGGCATCCCGGTCCGGTCCCAGCGGATTCCTCTCCCAGCCCTCGATGTCTTTTTCCGAAAACCGCTCCACGCCCATCGCTTTGAGACGCTGATGAACACCGCGCAGGTACTTGATCGTGACCGCGTCCACCGGGAACCATCCGACCAGCGGCCCCCACTCGGTGGTCATATTCGAAATTGAAAACCGCTCATCCATCGAAAGCGACGCCACTCCCGGCCCGGTGAACTCGACCGCTGCGTTCAAGCATTCGTCATGGTTGTAGAGTCCGCAGAGCGTAATGATGACGTCCTTACCCGTGGCGCCCTCGGGCAGTTTGCCCTCAAGCACGACTTGGATCGACCGTGGAATCTGCCACCAGAACTCGCCCGTGGCCCACACTGCCGCCGCGTCCGTGCGCACAATCGGCGTTCCCACTGCGCCCAGCGCGCCGTACATGTTGGAGTGCGAATCGGAAGCGACCACAAACGAACCGGGCACCACGTAGCCTCGCTCCACCATGATCTGGTGCCCGATGCCCGAACCGGCTGGATAGAAATCGACGCCGTGCTCTTTCGCAAACGCCTCGATCGCGCGGTACTTTTTCTGGTTCGATTCGTCCTGATTCTGAATATCGTGGTCGAGCGCGAACACCAACTGCTGCGGATCCTTGATCTTCTTCGCGCCGATTCCCTTGAACTTGCTCATCACCGCCGACGTGTTGTCATGCGTCATGCAGCGGCGCGGACGGATCGAGAGGAAATCTCCCGCCCGCAGCGGCCGCTTCGGTCCTTCGGCCATGTGTGTCTGCGCGATTTTTTCAGTGATGGTCTGGCCCATACTTCAACCTTATCCCCGCGAAGACGCCGCAAGCGGCGTCTCTACTCTCATATGTAGAGACGCGGCTTGCCGCGCCTTCGTGCTCAGCCCTTCCGTTTCAACTCGAATGCCAGGTAGATCATCTGCCCGATATGGTGATGCAGGTGGGTCGCGCACTGCAAAACCATGTCGAACCGGTCGCGGGCGTCTGAACCCACCGCCGTGTGAGCCTTCGACCAGTCTTCCGGCGACTGACTACGAATGGTCCGCAGCACGACTTCAATCGCATCATCGAACTTCTTCAACACCTCTGTCTTAGAAGGCCGCGCCGTCTCCGAAAATTCCCGCGGGCGGTCCCGAACGTATCCGGTCTGCGCAATCTGCGCCCCGATGTAATAGTTCAGGTTGCCCGTAAGATGCAGCACCAAGTGGCCAAAACTGTTTCCAAACGGAAAAGGCTTGGCCCAGAACTGTTCATCGCTCAGCTGCGCGGCTAAATCGCGGACTACGCCGGTCAGTTTTTGGTAGCGCGCCTCGAATCCGGCGCCAATCGTCTCATCGAGATCTGCCATCATTCCGTCCTTACTCAGCGACGCTTCTTGCTTTTCGCCTTCGGCTTCGCCGCTTTCGCCTTCCCGTAATCCGCCTTCTTCTTTACGTCCGCTTTCATCAGCGCCATCAGCTTCGCGACCGGCCCAACCTTTTCCAGGTTCCAGATCGTGTCCACCAGCTTCTTCTGCGCGCCTTTGGAGAGCACGCCTTCCGCCAGCGCCGAGAATTTCTCTTCAATCTCCGCATCGCTCAGCGGATTGCGCGGGTCGCCCTTCGGATAATCCAGCTGCTTCGAAAATTTCCGCCCGTCGGTGGTCGTGATGTTCACGATCACCCGCTGCAAAGCGGGAAAGACTTTTTCGATCTCAGGATCGGCCACGACCTCCACTTTCTTCAGCTGCGCCCGGATCGTCGGGTCCATGATCTTCTTCATCTCGAACTGCGCGGGCGTGACCTGGCGATCCGCCAGCGCCGCCGCGATCACGTAGGGCAACGAGTGGTCGGCGGTCTCCTTGGTACGCGGATCGTACTTGCTCGGATCGGACAGAATGTCGGCCGCCCGCGCCAATGAGCGAATCTGGATCTTCTCCACGTTCTCCGGATGCAGGTCGTTATTTTTCACCAGGTCGAGCACCGCCGAGATGGGCGCGTGTGTCAGCGCCTCGGTTGGAAAAAACTTCATGCCGCATTGCGTGATGCGCCACGAGTCGCCCAGCCCGTCGGTCAGCAGGTTCAGCGTCCACTCCGGACCGTAGCAGTGCACCAGGCCTTCCTTGCCGTCAATCACGTGCTCGGGCCCGCTGTAGCCCTTCTCGGCCAGGAGCGCGGCCAGAACGCCGCTCTGCGTCGCCATCGGATCGACGGTGTTCTTCATCATCGTGAGTTTCCCGGCCGTCACCGCGCCCATCGTGCAATGGCGCGAGGCCGAGATGCCGATGGCGTGCTGAATCTGCTCCCATGTCAGGCGCAGCGCGCGCCCCGCCACGATCGGGGAAACAAACGCCGTCAGCGTCGCGTGATGCCATCCGCGCTCGCGAATGCCGGGGAATGCCGCCTCGCACAAGCGCATTTCGAATTCGTGGCCGAGTACAAACCCGACGATGAGTTCTTTGCCGTCACTTTTTGCGCGCTCGCAGCACGCCATCGCCGCCGGAAAAATGTCCGAAGGATGCGACGGATCCTGTTTCCAATAAATATCGTTGTAATCCATGCAGCGGATCATGAGCGCGTTCGCCAGCGACGCCGAAACCGCGTCGATCTTCTGCCCCGTGCCAATCACGGTCGCCGGCCCGCGCCCGGCAATTTCGTTCAGGACTTCGAGGGCAATGATCACGTCGTGCTGCTGATAGCCGCCCAGCGCGCAGCCCACGGAATCGAGCAGGAAGCGCTTGGCCTGATACACGGCCTCCGGCGAAAGCTGCTTATATTCGAGCCCGGCTGCCCAGCGCGCCATTTTCGCGGTGATGGTTTCCTTGGCGGTAGCTTGTATCCCAGTGGACACTGGCTTCTCCTTAGATCAGTGCGTTCCGCGCATTCATAAAAATCTTAAAGAAGTTTTTGAGAGAGGACGCTCACCCAATCATTTCACCTTCACATTCTTCGGATTCTTAAACGGCAAGAACGCCATAAAATCCGCGTGGTGCACGATGAAGGCTTCCGTCGTGCGCTTCACCAGATCGCCTTCGGCGGCGTGGGCCGCAATAATGTGGCAGACCTCGTCGGGCACGCCGCACTCCATCGCCAGCGCCACTCCTGTAAACGGATGCCGCAACGCCTCGCCGCGCTCGCTCTGCCGGCTCTTGCCGTCGGGACCGAGTTCGTATTCGAGCAACTTTCCAACATCGGCAAGAATGGCTCCGGCAATCACCACGTCCGCGTCGATCGGCAACGCCCTGCCCATGAAGCCCGTCATGGCCTTGGCGCTGTCGCGCGCAATGTGCACCACGCATCGCTTGTGCTCCATGAACGTAATGGGACAATTCGGAACCAGCAGTGTGAAGGGAATCTGATTCAGATCTTCGGGCTTCAGCGGACTGCGCTCCAGCGCTTTAATCCAGGTCTGCGTCACCTGCTCCCGAAGTTTGGTATCGCTGATCCACTGAATTTCCGGCCAAAGGCGCTCGACGGCCTCCCGCATCGCAGGACCTCCCGTACAGGACTCAATAGATTATCGGAGCGGGTGCGAAGGCGTCGAGGGGAGGGGGGTAGGGCCGCCGCCCACGGCGGCTGTCCCTTCGGCAAGCTCAGGGCAGGCAGTGGGGGCGCCCTCGCCCCCACCTCCGAGGGCAAGGTGCCCTCGGGACAGCCGGCGAGGCGCCGGCGCTACGCTTCTGTCGCTACTTGTTCGTGGCCGATGTGGCCTGGCCTGCGCTAGATTGTGTCGCCTCGATCGGCAACAGCTCAATTCCACACCCAGAAGCATTGCAACTCACCTGAGCCCGGCGAACAATCTTCACTGAGGAGACATCCGGAAATTTCACGGGAAAGTCTTTCTCCCTGAGTTGGGCGGCGGCGGAGCGCAGACCTTCGTCCCCATCCACAAACTCGGCGCGCTCCGGACGCGGCGAGCTGTCAAACACAAGATTGAACCGCGCCGACGCCGATTTGGTCGTAATGGAACCAAGCTTAACCGTGCGGGACTGGACAAGATCGCCCGCGGCCTGGGCCGCCTCTTTCTCCGCGGAACCCGCGCCGGAAGCAATCTTCACGAGCCGCTCGCGCGAATCCGCCACTGCGCTCCCACCCGCCGCCACCGCGAACGCATACATCTGACGCGCCTTTTCGCGCTGCCCCTGCTTTTCGAGCACCTGTCCCAGCCGGTTGGCCACCGTCCCCGACTGGCTCAAGAGCCACGCCGAGTTCAGGAACTGCATCGCATCAAGGTTCTCGCCCCGCAGAAACTTCGACCATCCGATTCGCGACCACGCCAGCGCCACCAGCCTCATGGAAGAAAACGCCGACGGCCCCAGCCGGTCGTACTCGCCCGAGTCGAACTGTTCTCCAATGTCGTACAAGACCTGGCGGGCATCGTTCTCGGTTTGCACCGGATCGATGTTGGCGGCCAGAGCCGCCGCGAAAATATCCTGCCCGGAATCCGCAGAAACGGAACCAGTCAGCCCCCTCAGCAATTCCTGTGCCTTCGCGTTTTCGCCCAGCCGCGCGTACACCTGCGCCAGCGACAACTTCGTTTCCGGATCATCCGGAGGGATTGAAGCGGCGGCTTCCAGTTCGGTGCGAGCGTCGGCATTGCGTCCGAGCTGTGCCAGCAGCATCCCCAGATTCTTGTGCGCCGACTTCTGGAAAGGAACAATCTCGAGCTGCTTGTGGTAGGCGGCAATCGCCTCCTCCGCCTGGCCCGACTGCTGAAGTTCCATGGCCAGATCGCCATTCGCGCTCTTGTGGTTGGGATCGAGTTCAATCTGCTTGCGGAACGCGCGGATCGCCTCGGCGTGATTGTTGGTACCGGAGTATGCCAGTCCCAGGTCGTACCAGCCTTCCTTCACATTCGAGTCTTGATCCACGGCGCGCTTCAGCAAGTCGATCGCGCTGCGATAGTCCTTGCTCTGTAGCGCCTTGACTCCGGCTTTGTGGAGTTCGGAGGGAGTTCCCTCGATCTTGGCAGATGCGCTCTCCACGCTCTTCCCCGAAGGCGTAAGGATCGTTGCGGTCAGAACCTGGTTTTCGTCGCTGCGCGTGACGTTGCGAAACGAATCGTAGTCCGCACGTCTCGAGGCGGGCAGTTCATTCAGCTTGACGGTCAGCTTGCGTTCACCTTCCAGCACTCCTTTGGTCAGGGAGTATGTCGAAGAATATTCTCCATAGTCCCGCGCCATCTTCACAGCCGAGGGCGTACGCACCGAGTAATTCGCCGGAAACTCGAGACGTACCCGGTAGTCCATATCGCCCGCCGGACCGATGTCGATCGGTTCCTTGCTCTTGGCGGAAGACGTGACCGCGCGGACTCCCAGCGGCGGGATCGGCCGAAAATTCGCGCTGGTCGATGGCACCGCAAAATATCGGTCCTGGTGCAGGTGATATTTCAGATGAAAAGGCTTGGCCGTGTCCTCGATGGAGTCCAACTGTATTTGGTCGACCTCGCCCGGCAAACCCCAGCCCGTCGAGAGGATACGCACGAAATCCTTCCAGCGCGCTTGCGGAACCTGTCGAAAGCCGGCGCGCATCGGGTAGTCGCGATCGCCCTGCGCGGTGAATTCAAGCGTGGCATCGAGCGCGCCAAACTCGCTGAGTTTGCCGTCTATGGTGAAACGGGCGGAGCTCTTGACCGGCGAATCGGCCGGAGTGCGCTGGAGGCCGCCGTCGGCATCCTCCGACGCCAGCACCGCCTGCTTGTTCCGCAGTTGATAGAGGATGAGCCCGTAAGGCGCAACCTCGGTCGTCGTATCCAGCCAGGTCAGGCCTGTACCCAATCGCGCGGCGGTGATCACGTGATCGAACTGCGCCGGCGAAGGGACGTCGGCATCCAGTTTGCGCGAACTGTGGATCAGCACTGGATAACTTTGAATTCCCTCCGCGCGCAGCATGGCGGATAGCAGTGTGTGCTTGTCCTTGCAATCGCCGTAGCCATTTTGCAGAACGTCGGAAGCCGCGTGCGGTTGATACCGCCCGATGCCGAACGAAAGGCTCACATAACGCACATTGCGCGCCACGAAATCGTACAAGCGGCGAGCTTTCTCGGTCGGACTGTCGGCGCCCTTGGTTAGTTCCGCGGCTTTCTTCCGCACTCCGTCATCTACCACCATGCGCTCGCCCTGGAGCTTTGCGTACCACTGCGCGAGCTGCTTCCAATCGGCAAAAGTTGTAAGTTGCACGTCGGGACCGATCTCCTCGTCGAGATCCCGGTCTTCATCTTTGTCGCGCTCCGGCCGGATATCCTTCACCACCCAGGTGTAGACTCTCCGATCGCCGTTTTCCTGAATCTCGGGCTTGCGAACGGGTGCCTTCAGCTTCACTTCGCGCGACTTCGGAACGTCAATTTCCAGGCGGTCTTCGTTGACCACTACCCCTTTCGGGAATCTGTACTCATACCAGAAGTGCCCCGCCGCCAGCGGCGTCACGATGCGCGTGACGGTCCTATATTCCAACGTGTCCCCGGGCTGAAGAGCGGTCACCGAGATGTGCCGCTGCCGGTAGTCGCTGTACATCGGAGCTTCTTTCAGAACATCGGGCGCGAAGTCCTGTGCGGTCGAGTCTGGCGTTGCGACAACCTGCCCATTCGGCTTGCGGACCCGGACATATTCCACTTTTAGCTGTTCGGTCGCGGACGAATAGCCAAACACGAGCTGACCGAATTGCTCTACGCCCGCCTGACTCTGGATCCGAATGACGGCCTCGGTCTCCTCAACCCCAGTGCCGTCGTTCTCAAAGCGGGCACGATTAAGGATGCGTTCGAAGATCGCCGCTTCCTCCGCGTTATCCGCTTTCGGCTTGGAGGGGGTCTGTGCTTCAGCGTTCGCAATCGAGAGGAAAACAAGCGAGAGGGCAATCAGCCGGCGCACTACGCGAAGTGACATACTGCAATTTTTGTACGCTGTGGCCAGCGTAAAATCAAATCAAGGATGGGGGTAGCTGTGGCCGGAGTCGTTCGGATGGTTGCAGTGGCAGTGTTTTGTCTGGGCGGAGATTCCCGAGAAGAACACCCTCCTGAAGGCAATTAGAGACCCCTGCGCCTCTACCCGTCACGCAGGGGCCTTGAACAGAACTGGACTTGGGGGAAGCAGCCGCTCGGTTGACGTGCGTCGCTGTTGGTAGAGCAGTTCGCAGCTCACGGGTCAAAACCCGCAGCCGACAAATGTAGAGAGTCCCGAGGTGATGTTGAACTCATTCCTCTCGGCCAGTAGCTCGCGTTTAGACCCTTGCTGACCTTCCTGAGAACTCCCTTGCGGGTTCATCCTCAGTCGATCATCACTCGGGCTCCGGGCTCACCGCCAACCGGATAAATCAGTCCAACGCCTCGGGACTCTATCCTGCCTTCAACATGGGTTCCTGTTCGCCTCGACCAGCGCTTAGCTATAGACCCTTGCTGGCCCTCTCGGCCTCACCTCGCGGTTATCCGAGTGACCTCGCTCGAGCCCCGGACGCTGCACCAACCGGGAAAACTTCAGAACGTGTCAAAGAACGATTATG
>ORMF012127504.1_pt1 | contig 14980 bp, 9 predicted proteins | sample 1779871 | NCBI WGS metagenome assembly ORMF01 (sample SAMEA104232316, study PRJEB22302) | groundwater metagenome | biome: forest; feature: aquifer; material: groundwater | place: USA | collected 2011-08-07 | depth 5.4 m | reverse complement strand
TTTGATCGCGCCAAGGCCGATGGTAAGAATTGGTACGTTTGGCTTGCTGCCTGGGCTGCCATTAACATCGTCGTTTCCTTCTTCTACTACCTGCGTTTTATCCGCGTTATGTATCTAGGTGATCGGGTCGCCGATGCTCAGCCCTTAACGATGTCGCCGGCGTTGCGCACCGCGCTGGTTGCGACGCTGGCCGGAATTCTCCTCATCGGCGTTTATCCGCAGCCCTTTATCGTCCTGGCCCAGAAACTTTTCCCCGCAGCGCAAATCACTGCACCGGCCGCCTCAAAGGTAGTAAGCGGAACGACTATGGAAGCGCCAAAGTAGGATCTCGAGAGGATTATTCGTGTTATTTTGCGGATCGAGTCTCTGCCTGCGATAAAACGATCCACAAACTCACACGAAAATCACGAACAAAATAATCTTCCTCAAGTTCCTTCTTGAATGAGCGAAGCCAGCCGCGTCTTTGTCCAGACGTTTTCGAAGCACTACACTAGCAGCATGAACTCAGCTTTACCCGGCGGAGATTTGATTGAGGAAGGCGTCACAGATCTGCGCGAGGGACGAGAGACGATCGCGGCTTTGTTGGTAGCGATCGGATCCCCACGACTCCGCCGTCTGGGCATTGAAGTGCCCGACTCGCTTCCTGAAGGTCCCGAGCATCGCCTGTATGACCGGTTGGCGAAAGACGAGCCTGATTCCGCGCATTCGCGTTACAATGCTTTGATTCGCAGACTGGTAAGTTTTCGAACGAGCAGCCGAATGCGCACAGAGCATCGCGCTTGCGCGATCATCGGAGTCCTGATACCTTCAGTTCGAATCCCATGCAGTCCCACAAAGCAGTAAGAGACTTAAAAGCCCGCGAATTATCGGCGTCTGCGAAAACGTCTTCTCGCACACATCTTTATGACGTTCAGAATGTTGATGCTTTTGAATGGCTCAAGAGTGCCCCGATGAATTCGATTGAAGCAGTTGTGACAGATCCACCGTACGGTCTCGTTGAGTACTCCGACAAGGAACTGGCCAAGCTTAAGAATGGGAAGGGTGGTATTTGGCGTCTTCCTCCCTCCTTCGATGGAAGCAAGCGAATGCCTTTACCTCGATTCACTGTGTTAACTGAGTCTGATCAAAAATCACTTCGAGATTTTTCTTTTCGCTTGGCGACCTTGTTGAAGTGCGTCCTTGTTCCCGGCGGGCATGTTTTCATCGCAACGAATCCGCTAATCTCTCATTTGGTCTACGAGAGTTTCTTGAAGAGCGGTTTTGAGAAACGAGCGGAAATAATTCGGACCGTCTATACATTGCGCGGTGGAGATAGGCCTAAGAATGCTCATGATGAATTTTCTGATGTAAGTGTAATGCCCAAATCATGTTGGGAACCATGGGGTCTCTTTCGCAAGCCATGCGAAGGTAGGGTCCAGGACAATTTGAGAAAATGGAAAACTGGTGGCTTGCGACGTATTTCTGAGTCCGAGCCGTTCAAAGATCTCATTTTATCTTCACCAGCGAGGCGGCGCGAAAGAGAGATTGCTCCGCATCCATCGTTGAAACCACAGAACTTTCTGAGGCAGATCGCGCGCGCCGCGCTCCCATTGGGAGAAGGCAAGATCCTCGATCCATTCATGGGCTCAGGATCTACTATTGCGGCAGCCACGGCTTGTGGGCTTAATAGCATAGGTCTCGAACTACGAGCAGAGTACTTCTCAATGGCGAAATCAGCAATTCCTCGACTCGCTGATTTGGAAGTCTAAGAACAATTCATGGCTCGAAAAGAAGATTTTAAACGCAAGGTCCCACTGCCCTCAGGTTTGACAACCACCGCCATTCAGAAGGCAATAGAATACATCGAGAAAGGATTGGCCGATCTGGTCGAAATTTATCTCGAGCAGGCGAATGTCTTCAGCGCGCTCGTAGGAATTTATGGTGCTAAGGCGTTGGATGCAACCAGTGTTTATGAAAAGCATCGTCATCAGGATCTTGCCCAACAGCGCTTTCCGGATTTGAGAAAAAAAGGAAGTGGGCCGGATCCGGCGCCATTAGTTTCGCTGGAATCGAAGGCGAGTAAACGTCCCTGGGCGTTACAGTCCCACTACGATCACTCCGGTTGGTACATCGTTTGGCGATATCTGGTCGATCCCACAATGTCGCTTGAGGCCAACAAGCCGGTTATCATCTGGCGAGTCGACGTAGTGTTTCTAACTAAAGAGGACTGGAAATATGAAGCGAGCACCGCGGGATCCGGAGGTGGCGGTCGAACGCATACATTCGGTCTAAGAGGCGCTGCAACAAAACTGAAAAACGCGGCCGTTTATCAGCGTAAGGACGTAAAGATAAGCGGCGGCAAAGCTGTGCCGGCAAACGGAGACTAAGAGTGTCTCCGCTACTGGATCCCATTACTCTCATCTTCTATTTCTTCGCCGCAATCTCAATCTGGCTGGGCCTGGTTTCGCTTCGCGGCGGAGTGCGATTTATTCGCTACCTGCAAGCTGAATTGGGGAAGGAATACCCGGAGTTCAAACCTTTCGTTACGGTGTTTGTCCCTTGCCGGGGAGTGGACGACGGCCTGAAAGAAAATATCAACGCGATCTTTGCCCAGGAATATCCGAAGTTTGAGGTCGTCTTCGTCACCGATCGGGCGGATGACCCTTCGATTGCGATCATCGAAGCGGCGCGGCGAGAGTTCGCTGGTGAGTCAGGTCCGACAATGCGCTTTGTGATCTCCGGGCCGGCAGTTGACTGCGGACAGAAAGTCCACAATCTGCGCGTGGCCGTCCCCGAAGCCGATTCCCAAAGCGAGGTATTTGTATTCGTTGATACTGATGCGCGACCCAGCGCGACCTGGCTACAGTCACTGGTTGGACCTTTGCAGGATCCTCACCTGGGTGCGACGACCGGCTATCGCTGGTTTGTTCCCGTACACGGCGGACCCGCCTCGCATCTGCGTTCAGTTTGGAATGCGGCGATCGCTTCAGCGCTCGGCGAGCGTCTGGAGAAAAACTTTTGCTGGGGTGGTTCGACCGCTATTCGACGCGAGACGTTCTACAAATGCAGAGTCCTCGAGTATTGGCGCGGTACGGTTTCCGATGACTTCGCGTTGACGCGCGCGCTGCATGAAAGCAACTTGCCGATCAAGTTTGTGCCCGAATGCCTGACGGCGTCGTTTGAGGATTGCACCTTCAGGGAGCTAATTGAATTCACCACCAGGCAACTGAAAATCACCCGCGCCTACGCGTCCCATTTGTGGCGTGGCGTGCTCATCGGCAGCGTCCTGTTTGTGTTCGTGTTCTTTGGCGGCATTGCTCTGGTAATCGCGCGCGCACTGCTGGGGTTGTCATTCGCTGCGCCGCTGGTGCTCCTGCTGATAATTCTGGCGCTGGGCTCGATGAAATCGCACTTCCGCTTGCGCGCGGTTTCGCTGGTGATACGCGACCCTCGTATGCATTCTTTCGGCGCAACGTTGGCGCACCTGGCGCTTTGGCCATTCGCTTCGCTGCTCTACCTGTACAACGCGCTGGCAGCGGCGGTTTCCAGAAAGATTACCTGGCGCGGAATTACTTATGAATTGAATTCGCCAACTGAAACTGTCATTCTGTCGCGCGAGTCGGATTAGTGCGTTTGTTGGGTGCATCTGATGGCGTGTTCTCAATGTCATTAACACCGTGGCTTTAGCCCGGTGTTGTTGCTTGGATTGAGAACTGGAAACCGTTTCCAACGGTTTCAGCTTACCCGAATTCACGCGAGACACCGGGCTGAAGCCTCGGTGCTAATAAAAAGGGTAGACGATTGAGAAAGAGCATACCGAGGTCCAGAGCTTAAGAATGAGGATTCTTTTTTTGTCTTTCCTGGTGATTTGTTCTTACGCTGCGTCTCCTGTTGCTCAGAAGAAGACCCAGGTCAACGATCTCATGGCAATGGTTGAGACTGAGCGCGCGTTTTCCCGCATGTCCGAAGAGAAAGGAACGCGCGAGGCATTCGCTGCCTTCATCGCCGACGACGGGATCTTGTTTCGCCCCACGCCTGTGTTTGGGAAGAAGTGGATGCAGGAACATCCGCTGCCGGCATCCACCACGCGATCAGTTCTAAGCTGGCAGCCTATCTTCGCGGACGTGTCGCGCGCGGGTGATCTCGGATATACGACCGGCCCGTGGCTGCTCAGGAAAGACATCAAGGATGCAAAGCCCACAGCCTTTGGAAATTTCATGACGGTTTGGAGAAAACAATCTCAAGGTCCGTGGAGGTTTGTACTCGATTTGGGAATCAGCAACCCGCAGCCGAAGAGCACGGCGCCGACGATTGAACTGGGCAGCCTTCAGACAGGAAAGGGAAAGATCGAGAAAGTAGATCACGACGCTGCTCGATCCGCCCTATTGAATTTCGACCGCGAGTTTTCAAAGGCCTCGGCCGATCAAGGTGCGCGTGAAGCCTTTCTCTCCTATGCCGCAAAGGACGTTCGCCTGTTTCGCAACGATCATTCTCCCTTCGTCGGCAAGATGGCCGCGGCTGACGCTTTGGCGCTAGTCACTGGCGAATGGACGTGGAAGCCGTCGTTCGCCGACGTTTCCATTTCGGGCGATTTGGGCTACAGCTGTGGCATCTACGAGTTGAGAGACAAGAACGGAGCAGTTTCTGAAAGAGGGAATTATGCTCGCGTCTGGAAAAAAGTTAACGGAACGTGGAGGTTGGTTGTCGATGTCGCAGATCCTTTGCCGCCGGGACAGTAGCCCAACCGCACGGGAGGGCGTATGCTGGCGCTGCCGAGAGTCTCAATTTAATAATGCCGAACAAAGCCTTCCAACTCGTTCAGCTCTTAAGGTCGACGAAACGGCCCAAGCGCCTCGGCACGGTGATTCTGTTTGTCACCTCACGCTGCAATTCATTCTGTCGCACTTGTTTCTATCACGAAGAACTGAATCGCCCGGGCGACATGACTTTCGAGCAGATCGAGCAGGTCTCGCGGACTATGCCGCCCATCACGGACCTGTGGCTTTCGGGCGGTGAGCCCACTTTGCGACACGACGCCTCCGCAATCATCGACATGTTCGTCCGAAATAACGGCGTGCGCCGCTTGATAATTCCCACCAACGGATTGGTAAAGGCGCGCGTGTACGAGATAGTCGATACCGCGTTGAGCTCTCATGCCGGGCTGGATCTCTATCTGAATGTTGCCTTGGACGGTTATGGTGAGACTCACGATCATGTTCGAGGCGTTCCCGGGCACTGGGAGAAGACGCTGGATTGCATTCGGACACTCTACCCGCTGAAAGCGAAGTATCGCGACCGGCTGCGGCTAAATGCCAACACAGTCGTGTGCGCGGACAATTACCGTGAGATAGAAAAACTCGGCGAGTTTATGTGGGAGAACTTTGGCCTCGATGGTCAATACTTCAACATCGTCCGCGGAGAGACGCTGGTCGGTGAGGAGATCAAGCAAGTACCAACGGATTCTCTCCCGCACATGTATGCCTATGTGGCGCAGTTGACCAAACGGTACGGAGACCGCATGTTTGCTGATGACGACGGCCCGAAACGTTTCGCCAAGAACGTAGCTTACGTCGGCACAATCACCACTCACTACCGAACGCAACATGCAAACTTTGATCGCTCGGCCGCCTGGCCTTTTCCTTGCACGGCGGGTGAAACGATTGCTGTGATTGATTACAACGGCGATGTGCGCGCGTGCGAGCTGCGGGAAAAGTTTGGCACGCTCGCGAATTACAACTACGATTTTGGCGCGTTGTGGGCTGCAGAGGAGAGACAAACCGAGCTGAATGCCATCGATGGCGGTCAGGCCTGTTGGTGCACCCACGTGTGCTTCATACACGACTCGATGCGTCACTCGCGAAAGGCTCTGCTGTACGAGGGACCTAAAAACTATCTCACTCGCAAGGCGTGGTAGACTTCCCATTAAGATTCAGCAATGTCTCGACAATTTAAGCCATATGTCACGCCGGAAGAATACCTGGCGCTTGCGCTGCTGTCCGGCATCGAGCAATAGATGGCAGACGATCAGGAAGCCAATCGCAAATCCGGGTTAGCTTATGCCGCGGCATTCTCTCTCTTCTCGGCGGTGCTGGCGGGGCTTATCGCCGGGTGGTTAATGGATCGTTGGCTCGGGACGCGGCCCTGGCTCCTCGTCGGAGGCATCGTGCTCGGCGCCGTCGTTGGCTTTTACCAATTCATTCGTGTCAGTTCCAAGCTGTCTTAGGGGCGCCAAACGTCTTCAAGCTCGACAATCATCGGTCAAAAAGCTTCATACAATTTCCCGTACGCTTCGTCTAAAATGTGTTGACCGCGATCTGGCGCGATGTGTATATTCAAATTTGAACCAGGGTGACGACGCCCGTTGCCCCTCCACCAAGCTTTTCAATTTTTACTCGCCTCACTTTGATTAGATCTGTAGGTTTTTTTTGACGGAGAGAGCATACCCATGAAAACCCGTGCTTTTGCTTCAAGCAAGCGTTTTGGAGCATTTGTGTGCGCAAGTTTGGCGCTGATTTCTATCGGTGCCGTGGCGCCGGCTTTAGCTGTCACGAGCATTAGTCCGACGTTGATCAGCGTCTCTTCCAGCTCGACCCGGGCCGTGGCGTTGGAATCCGTATCGATGACTGCCGAGCCTTTCTCGCTTTCGGCCGAGAGCAACTTTAGTCCCAACGATCCGCGGACGCGCATCACCTTGTTTGTCATGAATCTTGATCTGCTGGCCGGTGAAGGTGTGAACTCTTTGACGGTTGATGCAGAAGATGCGGCTCATGTGCACTATCCGTTGAAGGTCGAATATGTCGGGCAGGTGGCGAACTTCGCGGGCATCTACATGGTGGTGATGCGGCTGAATGACTTGATGGCTGGCAATCTGGGTGACGTGCTTATCCGCTTGAACCTGCATGGCATGGGCAGCAACCGTGTCCGGGTGGCGATTGGCCAGCTTGGCGGCGGACCAGCGGACGATCCTTGCGGTCAACCCCAGTGCGGTATACCGGCCCCACCGACGCCCCCCTTTCCGGCGACGCCGCTGACGCTGGCCCAATATCAGGCACAGTTTAGTAATCCTTCGATGGTGGCCGGACCTGATGGAATAAGATTTTTGGAGCAAGCAACGTGGGGACCGACCGATTCGGATCTGGCGCACCTGCGAAGCGTGGGAATGCAAGCTTATCTCAACGAACAATTCAACATGCCGCCGCAGTTCATCGACGGTTCCGCAAATCCTCCTTTGTCATCGAATTATCCAGCAATGCCGCTCTATCCCGTCAGTCAGCCGACTCCTCCGGTCTGCGATACCAACTGCGTAAGAGATAACTACACCCTTTATCAACTCCAGAAGCAGTTCATGACGAATGCCCTGAGTCAACAATCTGATCAGTTGCGGCAACGGGTGGCTTTTGCTCTGCACAAAATGATTGTTATCGCAGGACGCGATCTGAACAACAACGAAGCGAGCTGGTACGCTCCTTACCTGCAAGCGATCGATAAAAACGCATTCGGTAACTTCCGGCAGTTGTTAAAGGACATTACTCTGAATCCCGGGATGGGCAGATATCTCGACATGGCCGGCAACTCAAGGGTAGCGCCGAATGAGAACTATGCGCGCGAGATCATGCAGCTATTTTCTGTCGGCACGGATCTGCTGAATCAGGACGGAACACCCGTTCTTGATGCTAACGGGAATCGCATTCCCACCTACGGGCAGGCGGAAATCACGAACCTGGCGCGCGTGTTCACCGGATGGACGATCGCAGGTAAGACGGTGATCATCAATGGTGTCACCTTCAACGGCGTGCCAGACTACATTTCCCCAATGTCATTCCAAAATAACCTGGGGGCCAACGGCCCGTTCGATATCGGCGCCAAGACGCTCCTTAATGGCCAACAGTTGCCGGCCTGCTCAAATTGCACAGGCAACGCTGCCAACATGGCGGCTTACAAGAATGCCGAGCTGGACCTGGCCATGGACAACCTGTTCAATCACCAAAACACCGCGCCGTATGTTTGCACGCAGCTTATTCGCGAGTTGGTTACCAGCAATCCGAGCCCAGCGTACGTGGGCCGTTGCGCCGCGGTGTTCGCCAACAATGGATCGGGAACGCGGGGAGATCTCAAGGCGGTCATTACCGAAATTCTTCTGGATCCCGAGGCCCGTGGCGACGCGAAGACAGATCCCAACTATGGTCACTTGCGCGAGCCGATATTGTTTATGACTAATTTGCTCCGCATGTTCAATGCGACGAGTGATGGCGTATTGACTACCAACGTCTCAGGAGCTGGTAGCTTTTCGACTCCGCTGGGGCAGGATTTATTCAACCCGCCCACGGTGTTCAGTTACTTTCCTGCGGACTATGGTCTGCCGGGGACGAATTTGTTTGGGCCTGAGTTCGGCATTCTGGACACGTCTACGACTTACCAGCGGGCGAACTTTGTGAACACCCTGTTCCTGGCGAACAATGGCAACGGCATCGCACCCAGTGTGTCACCAAATGTCAATCGCCCGGCTGGTACGCAAACTAACTACTCAGCGTATCAAGCTCAGGCGGGAAATCCGGCGGCTCTCGTCGACATGCTGAACACCAACGTGATGCATGGCACCATGTCCGCTTCGATGAAGACGAGCATCATTAATGCAGTCACCGCAATCGCCAGCTCTGATCCGGCGGGCCGGACGCGAACCGCAATCTATCTAGTGGCGACGGCCTCACAATATCAGGTGGAGAGGTAAACACATGAACGAATCACGGAGACGCTTTTTTAGGGAGGCAGCCTGCGGACTGACGGCGGCGGCGATGGTGTCCAGCCTTGATCGCCTCGGGCTTGTTAATGCAATGGTGCAGCAGCAAGCCAACATTGCCTCTGATTACAAGGCGTTGGTTTGCATTTTTCTATCGGGAGGGTCGGACTGTAACAACATGGTCGTCCCGCTGGATTCTGAGTACAACACTTATGCGACCGTTCGAGGTGTACCTCCCAATGGAGCCGGTTTGGCTTTACCACAGTCGACTCTCATTCCAATTAACGCCGTCGGGCGTCAGTTTGGTCTGCATCCAAACCTATCGCCGGAGGTGGCCAACCCGGCTGGCGTGTTGCCCGGGCTCCTAGGGCCGTGGAGTCAGAACAAACTGGCGGTGCTTTGCAACTACGGCTCGCTCTTACAGCCAACTACCAAGGCACAATATCAGAGCAATGTGAATGGGGCCTTTCGACCTTACCAACTCTTCTCGCATTCCGATCAAGTCGCGCAGCAGATGACGTCCATCTCGAATAGGGTCGGCCAAACCGGTTGGGGCGGCCGCGTTTCCGATCTAACCGGCGGGCTGAACGGCGCTCTACCCTTGCCGATGAACATCTCGATTGCCGGGACTAACTTATTTGAGACAGGAGTTAATACGCGGCAGTTAGCGATTGGAACCGGATCTCTAGCGAGCGTATTGAATTTGAGTTGGGGCGGGCCTGCGTCGGCCACCCCATTTACAACTGGTAGCGCCTACCGGCAGCTGCTCGGATTCGATACCGATTCAGCCTTAATTAAGGGCGCAAGTGACACGACAAACCAGGCTTTGACGGCGGACACCATACTAAATAATGCGGGTCAACCAACTCTGACGGCCTTCCCATCGGCGGCTGCTCTGCCGGGCGGCTTCGCGGCCCAATTACGGCAGGTCGCCACTTTGATCAAGATCAAGGACACCCTAGGCTTTAAGCGGCAGATATTTTTCGTTTCGCTCGGCGGATTCGATACTCATACCAACGAGACTTCGGCTAACCCGACTGTTCCCAATGGCGCCGGAGGGCAGGGTAACCTGCTCACCCAATTGAGCCAGGCAATGAGAGCGTTCTACGATGAAATGGTGGCCCAGGGAAACAGTAACAGCGTAACGCAATTCACCCTGTCCGACTTTGGCCGCACGTTCCAGCCCTCGGGCAGCGGCGCGGGCTCCGTAGGTTCCGATCATGCTTGGGGCAGCCACGCGCTTATCCTTGGCGGGGCGGTCCAGGGCGGCACCTTCTATGGTGCCTACCCGACGCTGGCGCTGGGCAGTCCGGACGATGACGGGGGTGGCCGCGGTCGTTGGATACCGACTACGTCGATCGACCAGTATGCGGCAACATTGGCAGCCTGGTACGGCCTGGCGCCGACTGATATACCTTTGGTGTTTCCCAACCTAAGTAGGTTCCCGGTTCAGAATCTGGGCTTTGTGGTTTGATTTGAGCCGAGCCCGAGCGCGAAAGGTTAAGAGCATAACGGCATGAGGGTCGAGAGTAGTTGAGCACGGAAGATCGTGTTCAACTACCCTCGACCCTTTGTAATTTGTCTTGTAAGCTCATTGCTGAAGAATAACCAATGCGCCCATCGCAAAATAGACATCACGCAAAGAAACTGACAACTGCTTTAGTCCTCCTGTTGGTTGGGAGCGTGTTCAGCGTGATGTTGGTTCAGGAGCACTTGTCAGGACCCAGCCGGATTTCATCGTCGGGCAAAGCATCCTTCACATCGGCAAACAGTAGCTCGGCACTTACTTCACCGGCTGGTCTCAGCGTAGAACGCAAAACCAGACTTAACCAATGGACTGCAAACCTTCCGCTGGCCTTTGAGCCCAACAAAGGTCAAGCCGACCCGCAGGTGAAGTTCCTTGCTTCCGGGAGAGCGTCGCAACTGCTGCTCACTTCGAACGAAGCAATTCTCAAATTACCCAATGGTGAGTTCACGCTGAAGTTTCAGAGGGCCAATCCAGTGGCCAGATTGAGCGGAATGCAGCAACTGCCAGGTTACCGGAATTACTTTCACGGTAATGATCCCGCAAAGTGGCAAACGAATGTGCCCACCTTCAGAAAGGTCGAATACCAGGAAATCTATCCAGGAATTAATCTGACTTACTACGGCAACCGCCGAGACCTCGAGTATGACTTCGAACTCTTGCCGGGGGCAAACCCTGGTGACATTCGGCTTGCGTTCGATCCGGGGGTCCGGCCCCGGATTTCTGGGGCTGGTGATTTGGTCTTGCGCCGCGGGGCCGCTGAAATAATCGAGCGAAAGCCATCGATTTATCAGGAGATCAACGGCCAGCGCCGCATGATCGAAGGGCATTACCTGCTGTTGAAAAACCGCGAGGTTGCTTTCGCCGTGGGCGAGTACGATCGCAGCAGGACTCTGGTGATCGATCCGACGCTGGTCTACTCAACTTACTTCGGCGGCAGTGGCGACGATTTGGGAAGCAGTATAACTGTCGACAGCAGCAACAACGTTTACATTGCCGGCACGACCAGCTCTGTCAACTTTCCGACGCGCGGACCCGCGTTTCCCAACAGTGGTGGCTTGAGCGATATCTTTGTGACGAAGATCGATTCAACCGGCGGCAACGTTGTGTATTCGACGTACGTAGGCGGCAGTGGCATCGATCGCGGCGATGGTTTGGCGGTCGACACCAGCGGCAATGCGTACGTGGTTGGCCGTGTGGGCGACACTTCGAGCAATTTTCCGACCACGGCTGGCGCGCTGGCGACAACCTATCGCGGCGGCGACTTTGACGGGGTGGTGTTCAAGCTGAACGCGCAGGGCAACGCCCTGGTATACTCCACGTTTCTGGGCGGCGAAGATAACGATTCGAGTGAGGGCATCGCGGTTGATAGCGGCGGTAACGCGTACGTAACCGGCGGCACGCGATCGAGTTCGTTTCCGGTGACATCGAGCGGGTTCCAATCGTTCCGTGCCGGTGATACCGATGCTTATCTCACTAAGCTGAACTCATCCGGCAGCGCCGTGCTTTATTCGACAATGCTGGGCGGCGTTAGCACCGATCGCGGCAGCGGCGTGGTGCTAGACTCCGCCGGCTACGCCTATGTGGCGGGTTATAGCGGGTCCCCTGACTTTCCTACCCAAAACGCATTTCAGGGGTTCTCAGGGGGAAGCTTCGATGCATTCATCGCCAAGATCGATACCAACGCAAGCGGCGCGGCATCACTCTTGTTCTCGACCTATCTCGGGGGAATCGGCGACGACAAAGCGTATGGGATCGCGATTGACAGCGGCGGAAACAATGTCTATGTCACCGGTCAAACGTCTTCGAACAATTTTCCGCTACTAAACCCCGCCCAGCCGGCGTTCGGCGGTTCGTTTGATGCTTTCATCGCGAAGATTTCCAGTACTGGAACGAAGATTTACGCGAGCTATCTGGGTGGAACCGGGGATGACCGCGGCACCGGTATCGCAGTCAATTCCGCTGGCGCGGCCTACGTCACCGGCTTTACTTCGTCCACGAATTTTCCGACAGTGACGCCGCTGCAAATTGCGAATGGGGGAGGCTTTGATGCGTTTGTGGCAAAGCTAAATCCCGCGGGAAGCGCATTTCTCTATTCTACCTACGTGGGTGGCACTGCTAACGAGAGCAATACGACAACCGTTACCTCGACAAATCCGATTGCGCTCGATTCTTCGAACAACGCATACCTCACCGGCTTTACCTCGTCTACCAATTTTCCTACCGCGACGCCATTGCAAGCTGCTAACGCAGGTAGTCAGGATGCTTTCATCGTCAAGATTGCCGACGCCACGCCTGCGGCAGACTACTCGATCGCGGTTGCGCCAGGTTCGCGGACAGTGGTGCCGGGCGGCGGCACCACTTACACAGTCACGGCCACTCCCGTTGGTGGTTTCATCGGATCGATCTCATTGAGCGCCGCCGGCTTCTCAAATGATTCGACGGCGGGCTTTAGCCCCACGACCATCATGATCACTGACGCGTCGGCGCAGTCTTCGACACTGACAATTACCACCACGGCGGCGACACCGCCGGGAACCTATTCGCTCAGCATCAATACGACGAGCGGAAACCTGCAGCACAGCGGCTCGGCTCAACTAGCGGTTTCGGGAACCGCGAGCGCGAATCTGGCGATTACGAAGACAGCGTCGCCGAATCCCGCGACCTCTCTGGCTGGTCTCACGTACCACATCACCGTCACGAACAATGGCCCGTCTCCAGCGACTAACGTGATCGTCACTGATGCATTGCCGGCGGGTCCGGCATTTGTTTCAGCCATACCGAATCAGGGTTCATGCAGTGGCACGGCGCCTGTCACATGCAACTTGAGTTCAATAGCGAATGGTGCGGTGGCCACCGCGAACATCACGATAACTCCGCAGACATCTGGTCAGTTGACTAACACGGCGAGCGTGACCGCCACGGAAACTGATCCGGACACGAACGATAACTCGACGACGATTCAGACAACTGTCAATGCGCCGGCCAGCGGCCCCTCGATGCTTGATCCGAATCTTTCAGTGAAGACGGTCGTCAACGGTTTGTCACAGCCGACCAGCATGGCTTTCATCGGCTACAATGATTTCTTCGTTCTGGAAAAAAATACCGGGAAAGTTCAGCGAGTCACGAACGGTGTAGTGCAGAGTCCGGCTCCTTTGGACCTCCCCGTTAATAGCGCATCAGAGCGCGGGTTGTTAGGGATCGCCCTGCATCCTAACTTCCTCGTCAATGGATTTGTCTATCTTTACTGGACTGAGAGCAGCACGGGCATTGATTCGACGAATCTTGCCGATGTAGCGTTGCTGGGGAATCGCGTCGATCGTTACCTTTGGAACGGCGTCTCTCTGACCTTCGATCGCAATCTCATCAAACTGCGCGCTTATCAGGCTGATGCCAATCAACCGTTGCGTGGAAATCATAACGGCGGCGTGCTCCGCTTTGGTCCGGATGCGAAGCTCTACATTTTGATGGGCGACAACGGACGACGTGGTCTGCTGCAAAACAATCAACTGGGCCCGGTACCCGACGATCAGTTTGGTGGTCCCGAGCCAGACGATGCTCATCTGACAGGTTTTATTTTGCGTTTGAACGACGACGGCTCGACGCCTACCGACAATCCGTTCTTCGATGCTTCCACGACGCTTACTGGCCAGGCAGCGGCGAACATCAAAAAGCTTTACGCCTATGGGGTGCGCAATGGGTTTGGCCTGGCCTTCGATCCGCTGTCCGGAAATCTTTGGGACCAGGAAAACGGTGACGACACATTTGACGAAATGAATCGAGTAACCGCCGGATCGAATAATGGCTGGGTCGAAATAATGGGTCCCGTCAGTCGCGTCGCCCAGTTCAAGCAGATCGAATCGACCTATGGCCCCCGCGACTTACAACAGCTGCGATGGCCGCCGTCGCTGATCGCGGATACGCCAGCGGCCGCGCTCGCTCGTTTGTATATGTTGCCTGGGGCTCACTACAACGATCCGGAATTTAGTTGGAAATACGCAATCCCGGCCGCGCCGTTGGGTTTTGTTCAGGGCAGGGGACTGGGTCCACAATTTGAAGGGGATATGTTTGTCGGCGCGGCGCGCACATTCCTGGTGGGTGGTTTTCTGTTTCGCTTAAAGCTGACGCCGGATCGATTGCACTTTGCGTTCAGTGATCCGCGTCTTAACGATCTGGTCGCCGACCATCTGGATAAGTTCGACATCACCGAAAGCGAGAGCCTGCTGATCGGACGCGACTTTGGCATTACCACTGACATCGAGACCGGCCCGAACGGCGATCTCTTCGTGGTCTCGAACACCAACGGTTCGGTCTATGAAATCTCAGGGAAGCAGCCCCTGCTGTTCACCGCCACCCTGAACAGCACGCAAGAAACGCCACCGAACAATTCAACTGCTGTCGGCACAGCAACTTTGCTGCTAAGTCCCGACGAACAGACGGCACGCGTCTCGTTAAACTTCAGCGGACTTTCCAGTGCTGAGACCGCTGCGCACATCCATGGCCCAGCGCCACCCGGAACTGCAGGCGCCATTCTGTTCCCGCTGCCGAATGGGAGTTTCACTGATTTTCTAATCTCGCCTTCGGCCACCGATGTGCAAAACCTGAAGAACGGCCAATTGTACATCAATGTGCACAGCAGCAATTTCCTGAACGGCGAGATTCGCGGGCAGTTCCAAACAGTCGCCGGCGCGAGCGCTTTTCAGTTTAGTTCGGCGACTTCGTATGTCTCAGAGAGTGGC
>ORMF010984761.1_pt1 | contig 14991 bp, 12 predicted proteins | sample 1779871 | NCBI WGS metagenome assembly ORMF01 (sample SAMEA104232316, study PRJEB22302) | groundwater metagenome | biome: forest; feature: aquifer; material: groundwater | place: USA | collected 2011-08-07 | depth 5.4 m | reverse complement strand
GGAGATCTACACGAAGCGCGGCTACGATGCCCGCTTCGTCGGCCACCCACTCACCGAGCAACTCGCCACCGTCGAGCGCACGGCGCCGCGCGCGGCAGACGTGCCGATCCTTGGGCTCCTTCCCGGCAGCCGCACCCAAGAGGTGCGGCTCGTGCTCCCCACGATGCTCGCCGTTGCCCGCGCGCTGAGAGACCGGCACGGGCTCTCGTTCCGCGCCATCGTCGCCCCCGCCAAGCCGCGCCATGTGCCGCTCGCGCAGGACATCGCCCAGCGCGCCGGCTACCCAGTCGAGATCGATTCGCCCGGGCGCGCGCACGCGCTGATGGCAGGGGCCCGCGCGTGCCTGGTCACGAGCGGCACCGCGACCCTCGAGACGGCCATGCTCCAGTGCCCGATGGTGATCCTGTACAAGGTCTCGCGCCTCGCGCACCTAGCCGTGCGTGCGACCCCGTTCCTCACCACTCCGCATTTCGGCCTCGTCAACATCGTCGCCGGGCGCGAGGTCGTCCCGGAACGGCTGTACTCGGGAGACCCGAGCGTCGAGGTCGCCGCTCGGGTCACCGAGCTCTGGGTCGAAGGCGAGGTCCGGGCGCGATGCCTCGCGGGACTCGCCGAGGTTCGGCACAAGCTGGAGACGCCGCGGCCGGCCTGCGAGACGGCCGCACTGGAGGTTCTCGCGATGATGGGACGCGGATGACGCGAGCGCTGCCCATCCTCCTCGTCCTGCTCCTCGCCCCCACGGCCTGCCAGGACCTCGGCCCCCCGCGCCGCGAGCGCGCCATGGCGCCCGACGGATCGCCGCCAAAGCCGCCCACTGATCGCATCGCCGTGCGCTGCGCGCGCGCGACCATCGCGCTCTCCGCCGACCTGCGCGCGACCGCGTCCCTCGACGGCGCGCACACCGACACCCAACCCGACGGTCGGATCACGATCACCGGCGGAGCGCGGCTCGCGCTCGCCCGGCTCGACGTCCGGTGCGACACGCTCGAGCTCACACCCTGCGAGGGCACGGATCGATTCCTACTTCTCGCCTCGGGCGAGGTCGCGGTGCGCCGTGGCGAGACGACCATTAGTGGCCGCACGTTGGTGATCGACGGCGACGTGATCGAGGTCGCGGGCCAGCCCCGCCTCGACGTCGCGTGGCGGACCGATGGCCCGACTCCTAACGACCCGCCACTCGCACCACGAACCGGCCGGTGACGATCGTGCGCACGGTCGTGCCCGCCGCGTCGAGCTCGACCAAGCCTTGCTGATGACCGACGAGGGTGTTGCCGTTGGGAAGCCGGAGGCAGTCGTACGGCATCGTGATCTTGGCCGTCCAGACCTCGCGCCCGGCCGGGTCGATCTCGACGACGCGCTGCCCCCCCATCTCGCACACGAGCGTGTTGCCGTTCTCGAGGCGGTGCGCCGACATCGGGTTCTTGAGGCCGGCCTTGACCCAGCGGCGCTTGCCGCTGCGATCGATCTCGACGACCTCACCCGTGCGCTGCAGCGCGACGAGAAGCGCGCCGTCGTCCAGCACCTCGAGCGACATCGGTCGCCCCTGCACGTCGATCTTCGAGACCTCGCCCTTCGCCGGGTCGAGCTCGACGATCTGGTTCGCGTTCGAGCACGCAACGAGCAGCGTGCCGGACGGCAGGACCGCGAGGTCCATCGCCCCTTGCGGCACGAGCCCATCGAGCTCCCGCACCTTCTTCCCCGCCGAGTCGAACTGCACGATCTTGCGCCGCGCGTAGTCGCTGACCCACCGCCCACCGCCCGCGTCGAACGCGATGCCCCACGGTGTGGGGACCGACTCGTCCGCGGCCAGCTCGCCGCCCGTGACGTCGACCAGGACGACGCGCCCGGGGTTGATCTGGCAGTACGCGATCTGCCCCTGAAACTGGCGCCCGAGCTCGCCGAGGGGTGTGGCGATCTTGTGCTCGCGACCAGGCCCTTCGAGCCACGCACGCCAACGCCCCACCGCGGCGGCGCGCTTCTCCGGTGCTTCGTAGGCAACGAACGCGTGCTCCACGCCGCTCACGCGCTTGAGAATTTCGTGCGCCCGAATCCGAACGTCCAGCGCTTCCTCGCCCAGCAGCGACACGAGCGCGCCCAAGCACGCCGCCTCCCCCGCGTGGGCGAGCCCCTCGGCGGCCGACAGTCGCAAGCGAGGATCCGCCTCACCGAGCGCGCGCACGAGGGCCGCCGTGTCGCCTCCGAGGCGCCCCACTAGGCGCAGGGCAAGCCCCCGCTCCGCCGACTCGCCGCGCTCGATGAGCGCCACGAGCGCCGGACGATGCTCGGGTGCGACGATTCGGGCCAGGGCCTGCTCGGCGGCCGTCGCAACCCGCGGCGACGGGGCGTGGCGAGTCGCCGTGAGCAACGCGTCGAACGCCGCGGTCGCGCCGCGCTTGCCGAGTAGGCGCGCAGCGGACACGAGGTACGAGTGCGTCGTCCCGCGCGCGTACACCTGGAGCAACGCCTGCACGCGATACCGCACCTCGAGGTCGGCGTGACCAGTCAACGCCTCGAGGTCGGCACGCGCCGCCACACCGATGCGCACGAGCTCGCGGCTCGCCTCCTCGCGAGCCTCGTAGGACGGATCCCCGAGGCGCGCGGCGGCCCGCGCGATCCGCGCCCGCAGCTCCTCGGATGGACGGAGCGCGTCCAAGACGGCGATCAAGGCCGGCGTGTCGGTCTCGTATCCAGCGTCGGCGAGAATCCGCTCGTCCGGGTCGCGCGCCGGCGTCTCGGGCGCGGGCTGCGCCGCCCCGACGCGAGCCCACACGATCGCGAACAGCGCCCACACCAGGCATCGACTTGGCGCACCGCGGTGGTCGTGCACGCGCTCCTCCCTGGTAGCTCGCCGGACGATCGGGCCGTCGCGTGCGCCGATTCCAAGCGGGTCGGCGCCGAGGTCGCGACGTGGGGCACGATCGGTGCCGCGCGCCATCCCCGAGTGTACCGGACCCGCAGCGGGGTTTACACTCGCGACGTGCCAAAGACGCGCCCACTGTGACCGCCCCCCCCGCCCCCTACCTCCCGCACCCGCTCCTCCCCGACTGCGGCACCTGGAGCGAGGTGCCCGCCGGCTTCGAGGTCGCATTCACGCTCCGCGCGGCGAGCGCGATCCTGCCCGGGGAGACCGCGCCGCGCCCGGACTTCGGCCGCCTCGCGCGCGCGCTCGGGAGCGCGGCCCCTCGCTTCGTTCGCACGCACCAGGAGCACGGACGGAGCATCGCCCTCGCGAACGATCCCGGCGCCCCCGCCCCCGGCCCGTGCACCATGGTGACCCACCCCGCGGACGGCCTCGTCACCGACGAGCCCCGAGTCGCTCTCGCGGCGATGGGCGCCGACTGCCCCGCGTTGCTGGTCATGGACCCGCGCACCGGCACCTGCGGCTCCGCTCACTGCGGCTGGCGCGGCACCGCGCTCGGGATCGCCCGCACGCTGCTCGATCGCCTGACGGCGGAGTTCGGCAGCGCCCCGGCGGACGTCCACGCGTTCATCGGCCCGGGCATCGGCCCGTGCTGCTTCGAGGTCGGCCCCGAAGTGTTCGACGCGCTCGCAAACGCCGTCGACGGCGTCGATCGTTTCCGCCGACCGGGCCCGCGGCGCGATCATCTCGACCTGGCGGGCGCCAACCGGGCCGCCCTCGAGGCCGCCGGCGTCCACCCCGACCGCATCCATGACGCCCGGCTGTGCACCCGTTGCTCAGACGGTCTGCTGTTCAGCTTTCGGCGCGATGGCGTGGGCACGGGTCACCACGCTGGGATCGTGTGGCGGCGCGCGTAGGGCGTCGTGACCGATGAAGGCCGACGACGAGCCGCCTCGGCATTCTCGCGTCCACTCGATTCGGCGGCGCCGCGCCCTGCGCGACCCGGTGCTGGGCGAGCTCCTCGCGCAGACGAGTCGCTCGTTCTACCTGTCCCTCGCCGCGCTGCCCGCCCCGACGCGCGAGCTCGCTGGGCTTGCGTACCTCCTCGCCCGCGCGGCCGATACCATCGCCGACGCGTCGGTCGCGCCCACCCTCGTCCGTGCGGCCCTGCTGGCGCGCTACGTCCCGGCGCTCGCGGACGAGGACCGTGGGTCGTTCCTCGCCGACGTCCGGGTCGCGCGCGACGCGATGCGCGGAAGCGACGCCGAGTCGAGGCTGCTCGATGCCCTGCCCGCGGCGTTCTCCGCCCACGACCGCCAGCCGGCGGAAGAGCGCGCGCGCACTGGGGCACTGCTGGCCACCCTAACGCGGGGGATGCGCGACGACCTCGCGCGGTTCGGAACGCCCGCCGGAGAGGTCCGCGCGTTGGCGAACCGGACCGAGCTCCTCGAGTATGCGTACCGGGTCGCGGGGTGTGTGGGCGAGTACTGGACCACGCTCCACGCGGACCACCTACCGCGCATCGCGCGGCTCGACCGCCCGGCGCTCGTCGCCGCGGGCGTTGCCTACGGCCAGGGGCTTCAGCTCGTGAACATCCTCCGCGACGTGCCCACCGACCTCGCGCTCGGCCGCTGCTACCTGCCCGCGGACGCGCTCGCTCGGGCGGGGCTTCGTCCGAGCGCGCTGCTCGATCCGGCGCATGCCCGTGCCGTGCACGGCCTGATGGCCGAGCACGTCGCGCTCGCGCGCTCCCTGCTCGCGCAGGGCGTCCGCTACGCCCGGGCGATTCCGCGGGCGCACCTGGGACTCCACCTGGCGAGTCGCTGGCCGGCGGACCTCGGCCGCGCGACGCTCGATTTGCTCGAAACCGCGCTCACCCCCGGCCCCCCTCGAGCCGTGAAGGTGCCCCGGCGATGGGTCTACGGGATCGTCGCCGGCTCGGCGCTGGCGTGCTTCGTGGCCTCGCGCCCGCGGGTGCTTTGACACCACCCAACCGCGGCGCTATCTTCCTCCAATGACCGCCTCGCCGCGCGCTGTCTGCGCCAGCCATCTGAGCACACTGCCGAACGCCCACGAGGCGGTCGACGAGGCGACAGGCGCGATCGCCGCCGCGCTCGGCCCGCGCGCGCCCACGCTCGTCGCGATGTTCGCCTCGACGCACCACGCACGCTTCCTCGACCGGCTGCCCGCGCTGGTGGCCGACAAGCTCGGATGCGACCGCCTCATCGGGTGCACGGGCGAGGGGATCATCGGAACGGGACGAGAGGTCGAGGAGGAGCCCGCGCTCTCGCTGTGGGCCGCGCACCTCCCCCGCCTCGCGGCCCACCCGTTCCACCTGAGCTTCGAGCCGCGGGTCGACCTGGACAAAGGTGTGCACGGCTGGCCCGAGCCCATCGACACCGGCGGGCGCGCGCCGCGCGTGCTCGTGTTCCTGGATCCGTTCAGCTCGGTGCCCCAGCTCGTGCTCGACCAGTTCGCGAAGCACTACCCCGGAGCGACGGTGAGCGGTGGCGTGGCGAGCGGCGGCCTGCGCCCTGGCAAGAATCGCCTGTTCCTCGGCCGCGAGGCGATGCCGGCCGGCGCCGTCGGCCTCCTCCTGCACGGCCCGGAGCGGTTCGAGGCGACGGTGAGCCAGGGCTCGAAGCCCATTGGACGACCGTTCGTCGTCACGAAGGTTCAGCAGAACGTCGTGCTCGAGCTGGCCGGCCAGTCCGCGTTCGAGCGGTTTCAACAGATGTACGCCACGCTCGCGCAGGGCGACCAGAAGCTCGCCCGCCACTCACTGCACCTCGGGTGCGTCATCGACGAACGCAAACAGACCTTCGCGCGCGGCGACTTCCTGTTGCGCAATATCCACGGTATCGACCCCAACACGGGGGCGATCATGGTGAGCGAGCCCTTGCGGCTCGGTCAGACCGTGCAGTTCCACGTCCGCGACGCGGCCACGGCGAGCGAGGATCTCGCGCTGTGCGTGGACGAAGCGGTCGCGCGCGCGCGCGGGGACCTCGCTGGCGCGCTCTTGTTCTCGTGCAACGGGCGCGGAACGCGACTATTCGACAAGCCCGACCACGATGCGCGCGTGCTCAGCGAGCGCGCGGGCAACCTTCCCGTGGCCGGATTCTTCGCCCAGGGCGAGATCGGCCCGGTCGGCGGGCGAAGCTACCTCCACGGCTTCACCGCGAGCCTGTTGCTGGTGTACCGATCAGTCGAGGACGAGAGCGCCTGACGGGTGGGACGAGGTCGAACTCAGTCCAGAATCGCCCCCATCTTCGCCATCCGCGTGCGCACACCGACATCGAATCTCGCGCCGCGCAGATCGACCCGGAAGAAGTCTACACCGGTGAGATCCGCACCCCGCAGGTCGACGTCCCGCAGGTCCGCGCGCCGCGAGCGATCGGGCGCAAGCCGGTCGTCGACGAGGAAGTCGTTGTAGAACCCCGTGCGCGAGCCCTCGCGTGCGATCGTGCTTCCGACCAGGCCGCTGCGCGACCCACCGAAGTGAAACCGTGCGTGCGCCAAGCTGGCGTGGCTCAGGTCTGCACCGCACAAGCAGACGTCCGCGAGGTACGCGTGCTGGAGCCTCGCGCCCGCCAGAGACGCGCCACTCCAGTCGCTTGCCGTGAGGTCCGCGCAACTGAGCTCAGCCATCGCGCCGTCGGCACCGCGTCCCGTCGAACCGGCGAGCACGGCGTACTGGAGCGTAGCCTTCCCAAGGCACGCGCCGTCGAAGCGCGCATGACGTAGCACGGCCTTCGCGAGGCGAGCGCCACGCAGCGTCGCGCGCGCGAAGTCGACGTGTGCGCCCGTGGCGGCCTCGAGGTTCGCGTCCGTCAGGTCGGCGTCGGCGAGCACCGCGTCATCGAGCGTCGTGCGCGGGAGGTCGGCGCAGCACCATCGCGATGTGCGCGCGTCCACGCGCGTCAGGTTCGCGTCGCGCAACGCAGCGCGCGACAGGTCGGCGCCCACCAGGATCGTGCCAACCAGGTCCGCGTGCTCGAGGCCGATCCCCTTGAGTCGGCTACCACTCAGATCCGCACCCGCGAGCCGAGCGCCTCGCAGGTCGGCCACGTTGAGATCGACCCCGACGAGACGCGCTCCCACGAACTCGCAGCTCACGAGGTATGAGGTCCCGAGTGAGGCGTGACTCCAATCGACGCCGTCGAACGATGCGCCTACGGCCTCCACTCGCCTCCGCGGCACCTCGGAAGCACCGAGGGCGTGGAGGATCGCGAGCGCCTGCCCGGCCGCGCGCGACTCCGGATCTCGATCGTAGAGCCGCCCCAACGCAGAGACTACATGCGGCTGCTCCCGCAGTCTCGCAGCGATCGTAGGAACGTCCCTGGCCACCTGCGCGAGACGATGCTCGTCGACCCACGACGTGCCGAGCAAGCGACCAACCCCGTAGACGGCCAGGTGCAGCTCGAAGACGTCCTGAGCGAGGAGCGTCAGAAGCCGAAGCGGAACGTCGAGGGGCTCCCGCCTCGTCACGAACGGGTCCCATCGACGGCATGCCATCGCGTCCTCGATCGCGTCGAGCGCGATCTCGCCCTCGTCGAGGCAACGCGCCATCGCCGTGCGTACGGCGTCCAACGGGTCGGCGTACACGCCGGTCCGCGCCATCTCGTCCACGGCCACGGTCCACAACGCGGGGGATGCGATGCATGCGAACCATGCGGGCGTGAGGGCCTGCGCGATGCCTGCGCACACGACGGAGTGAGCCGCCATCAGATACTCGAGGACCTCGTCCCGCCCCCACGGCGCAAGCAGGAACTGCTCGATGCGCGCGATGGCGACGTGCGACGTGGCGAGCTCGGCCGGGGACACGGGATTCTCGGCCGTGAACACGACGAGCCGCCCCGGAGCGAGCTCCGGTAGTCCGCGATCTTCGTCGACATACACCACGGGCTCGGGCCACGCCACGGTCGCCGCGAGGTGCTCGAGCGCCGTGGTCTTGCCCGCCCCGATTGGACCGACGAGCGCGATCGCGAGCGGCCGCTGCCGACTGCTCGATACGACGTCGACCGCGTCCTCGATCAACAACGGCTCGCGGGCGCGCTGGACGAACACCCGAGGGTGCACGATGGCGCGCCGCGGCCCGTCGCTCATCGGGTCGTCCGCCCTACCCCGGCCCGATCACGGTCGGACTACCTCCGCGCGACGGCCCAGCGAGCCGTCGGCGCCTGGCCGCGCTTGCCGGCCACCTGGCTGCCCACGACCACGATCACGCGCGCGTCCTTGAGGACACCGTCCTGCTCCTCGGCCGCGGCAATCTTCGCGGCGTCCGCCTCGCTGACGACGACGTCGACGGTCTGCCCCTGGTCCACGTTCTTTACGATGACCGGACGGACCCCGCGCTCGCCGCGCCGCTGGGCCAGCAACACGATCGGTGAGTCGAGGAACGCGACCTCGACGCGCCGACCCGCGGGCACTCGGAACCGCTCGAGCAGAGCGCCAAGCGGCTCGTCGCTCACCGCGTACTGCGCAATCCCGTTCTCACCCTTCGCCGGGTCGACCGACGCGACGTCGTACACGATGCGCCCGTCCGCGGTCTTGATCTTGGGCAGGATCGCGGGCTCCAGATTCGTCGAGCGCGCATCGACGATCACGTCCGTCGTCTTGCCCGCCAGGGCGCACTTCTGCGCCGGCACGTAGGCCTGACCCAAACGCTGGTAGCTCCCGCGCTCGATCGCAACGACGCGAGCCACGAGGCCCGACACACCGCTGAGCGGGACCGTCGCCGTCGCACAGCACCACATCGTCTCCCGCTGGCGCACGATCTCGAACTGGGCGCCCTGCACGTGCGCCTCGAGGCCCACCTCGCCCGACCGCACCTCGAGCAACCGCCCCTCGTCGAGCCGCAGGCTCGCGGCGAGCTTCACGGCATTGCCTGCGGCCGTGGCCCTCGCCCCGCGCTCCGCCTTCTGCCACGCGATCTCGCCGGGGTCGGGGACCTTCACCATCCCCGGGGCGGTGTAGGTGCCGGCCTCCCAGTCGACTCGCGCGACGACCTCCATCTTCGAGCCCACGACGACGATACCGGGATAGCTCGGCGCACCTCCCTCGGGAACGTCGTAGCGAGCGACCACGATCTCCTGGCGCAGCGGCCGGATCGTGCGCTCGACCTCGAGCTCCGGCGGCGCGTAGGTGGCGGGCTGGCCGTCCGGAGTGCCGATGCCTCGGCCTCCGCCGTTCGACGGCGTTTCGGTGGTGGAACAGCCGACCAGGGCGGCCAGCAGGAAGGCAGCGACGGTGTAGCGGGACATGGAGCCTCCATGGCGTGCGCGGGGGGGAGGTATCTCGAGATTATCGCCGAGATGACGCCCGGCGTCATCGGTCATCGCGGAGGCCTACACCGAGACAATCGGGATCTGGGCAATGCGGGACCGCCACTCGCGCGGACCCGTCTCGTGAACGGACACGCCCGTCGAGTCGACGGCGACCGTGACCGGCATGTCGCGCACCTCGAACTCGTAAATCGCCTCCATGCCGAGATCTTCGAACGCGACCACCCGCGAGGCCTTGATCGCCTTGGACACGAGGAATGCCGCGCCACCGATGGCGATGAAGTAGCAGGCCTTGTGCTTCTGGATCGCCGCGATCCCCTCGGGCCCGCGCTCGCTCTTACCCACCATCCCGATGAGACCCGTCCGCGCGAGCACGGTCTCCGTGAACTTGTCCATGCGCCGAGCCGTGGTCGGACCCGCGGGGCCCACGACCTCGCCCGCGATCGGGTCGACGGGCCCGACGTAGTAGATCACCCGGTTCGTGAGGTCGACCGGTAGCTTCTCGCCCTTCGCGAGCATGTCGACCATGCGCTTGTGTGCGGCGTCGCGCCCGGTGAGCATCTTCCCGTTCAGGAGCACCCGCTGCCCCGCACGCAGCCCAGCGAGCTTGTCCTTCGTCAGCGTGTCGAGGTCGAGGCGTACCGCGTCGGGGCTCGGCACGTACTCGAGCTTGGGCCAGTCCTCGAAGGCCGGCCGCGTCAGCGTCGCGGGTCCGGATCCGTCGAGCGTGAAGTGGACGTGGCGCGTCGCCGCGCAATTGGGGACCATCCCCACCGGAAGCGACGCCGCGTGCGTCGGGAAGTCCACGACCTTGACGTCGAGCACCGTCGAGAGCCCGCCCAGACCCTGCGCGCCGATGCCGAGGGCGTTGACCTTGTCGAAGATCTCGATGCGCAGCTCCTCGGCACGCGTGCGCGGTCCCCGCGCGCGGAGCTCGTGCATGTCGATGGGCGAGGTGAGGAGGCACAGCTTCGCCATCACGAGAGCCTTCTCCGGAGACCCGCCGATGCCGATCCCGAGCATGCCGGGCGGGCACCAGTCTCCGCCCATCGTGGGCACCTGGGTCACGACCCAGTCGACGACGGAATCCGAGGGATTCAACATCGCGAATCGCGACTTGTTCTCGGAGCCCCCTCCCTTGGCCGCGAGATACACCTCGACCGTACCACCCGGGACGAGCTCGACGTGCACGACGGCCGGCGTGTTGTCCCGGGTGTTCGTTCGTTTACCGGCCGGGTCCGCCACCATCGACGCGCGCAGCTTGTTCGCCGGGTCCAGGTACGCACGGCGCACTCCTTCGTCGACCATCGCCTGCAAGGACACCTTCGTTTCCCAGCGCACGTCCATCCCGACCTTTAGGTAGACGACGCAGATCCCCGTGTCCTGGCAGATCGGGCGATGCCCTTCGTAGGCCATGCGCGAGTTGACGAGGATTTGCGCGATCGCGTCCTTGGCCGCCGGCGACTGCTCGCGCGTGTACGCCTTGGCGAGCGCCCGAATGTAGTCCGCCGGATGGTAGATCGAGATGAACTGGAAGCCGTCCGCGATGCTCTGGACGAAATCGGCGTGAGTGATCGTGGCCATGGTCGGCTCCTCGGGATGCGGGGGGGCGAGCGTAGCGGTCGCACCCAAGCGCGTCAATCGGTCGGCGGAACGCCGCGCACGAGCGCCGCATAGGTCCCGAGGTCGTCGATGTCGGTGTAGATACCGGGGTCGTCGACCTCCACGATCGCGACGCGCGCGGGGTCGCGTTTCACGATCGCGCGCAGCCCGCCCTCGACCGGCGCGGCGAGGATCTCGGCGAACAGCGACCGTGCGACCAACACCGGATGCCCGCCGCGCCCGCCCGAGCGCGGCTGGACGATCGGGCCCGCGCCCTGTGCATGCGCCGCGAGCACGGCGCGCACCGTGCTCGCCCGCACGGCCGGATGGTCGACGAGGGCGACCAAGGCGGCGTTCGCGCCCACCACGCCGAGCGCGCACACGAGCGAGGACAGCTGCCCCTCTTCGGGCCGCGGGTTCGCCACGACCGTGACCTCGGGCAACGCGGTGGCCGCGGCGCCCACGAGCTCCCCGTGCGGCGGTCCGACCACCACGATCGTCCGCGCTACGCCGCCCTCGCGAAGCCGCCGGCACGCGAGCGCGAGGAACGACTCACCGCTCCAGGCGAGCAACGCCTTGGGCGCACCCATCCGCGACGAGGCGCCCGCGGCGAGCACGATACCCTCGACGCTCACGCGGGCACGGTCCCTACGGCACGATCTTCGCCAGGGCGACGGTGATGTTGTCCTTCCCGCCGCGCGAATTCGCAAATGCGATCAACGCGGCCGCGAGCTTCTCGGGCTTCTTCGCATTGGCGACCATCGTGTCGCGAATCTCCGCGTCGGTGACCATGTCCGTCAGGCCGTCCGAGCACAGGAGGTAGATGTCGCCGACCTCGAGCTTGTGGAGCACGACGTCGGGCTGAATGTCGTCGACGACGCCGATCGCCTGGGTGATGACGTGCTTGTACTTCTTCTTCTGGTCGTCCGAAAGCTGGAGGCCCTGCTCCATCATGCGGTTCAGCACGGAATGATCGCGCGTGACCTGCATGAGCTGGTTGCCACGCAACAGGTAGATCCGGCTATCGCCGACGTGCGCGAGCAGCGCCCGATCCCCGCGGGCGAAGAAGATCAACACCGTCGAGCCGATCTTGCCGAGCTCGCGGTGGTTCGCGCCGTAGTTCACGACGGCGCGATTGACCTTGTTGATCCACACCCGAAACAGGGGGATGAACTTCTCCATGCAATAGATCATGGAGTTGTTCTCCGCCTCGTCCAAGTTCTCCGCGTCGAACTCGTCCGTCGGCATGACGTCGTAGATCTCCTCCGAGAGCATCTCGACGGCCATCCGGCTAGCAATCTCGCCGCCCTCGAGGCCGCCCATGCCGTCGGCGACGATGGCGAGGTTGGCCTCGGGCGAGATCAGGTACGAGTCCTCGTTGTTCTTGCGGACCCGACCCATGTCGCTCTGGGCGTGTAACTCGATGCGAATGGGACTGCCTCCCTCTACGTGATCGTTGACAACCGGCGAACAGAGCCGATGCCGCCCGTACCGCGTGGCCCGTCGAGCTCGATCGAGCCTAGTGGGCACCGGCCTCGGCTGCGGCCTTCTTCGTCCGGCGGTGCTCGGGGACGAACCAGTCCTTCTCGATGTTGAAGCCGTACTGCTGTAGCTCGTGAAAGAACGTGGGCAACTTGCCCGTCGTGTCGTGGTAGCCGACGACCTTGCCGTCGGGATCCTTGCCCGAGCGGTAGAACTTCATCAGGTCGCGGATCACGTAGTCGCCGTCCTCGGACAGCGGCAACACCTCCGAGATGTGCGTGACCTTGCGCGACCCGTCCTCCAGGCGCGCGGCCTGGACGATGACCTCGATCGCCGACGCCACCTGCGAACGAATCGCGCGCAGTGGCAGCCCGATCGGGCTCATCATCGCGAGCGTCTCCATGCGCTGGCACGCGTCGAGCGGCGTGTTGGCGTGGACCGTCGACATCGAGCCGCCGTGACCCGAGGTCATCGACAGGCACAGGTCCAGCGCCTCGGCGCCGCGGATCTCGCCGATGATGATCCGGTCGGGGCGCATACGCATCGCGGACATCAGGAGGTGGAACATCGTGACCGCGTTTTCGCCGTAGCGGTCGGCCGGGCGCGTCTGGAGGCGGACGACGTGCTCCTGGTTCAACTGCAGCTCCGCCGCGTCCTCCATGACCAGGATTCGCTGGCTCGGATCGATGACCCCGCTCACACCGTTCAGGAGCGACGTCTTTCCGGAGCTCGTGCCGCCCGACACGATCAGGTTCTTCTTGACGGTCACGATCATCTTGAGGAGATCCGAGAGCTTCTGGCTCATCGAGCCGAAGCTCACGAGCTTCTCGAACGTGAGGATCTCCTTGGTGAACTTGCGGATCGCCAGGCAGATCCCGTTCTGCGAGATCGGCGGGATGATGATGTGCACGCGCGAGCCGTCGGGAAGGTGGGCGTCGAGCCGGGGGCTCTGCTCCGTGATCTCACGCCCCATGTACTGGGCGATGTTCTTCACGCACGCGAGCAGCGACTTCTCGTCCGGGAACTTGACCGGAGCGCGCTTCAAGAGGCCGCGCTCCTCGATGTACACGTGGTCCTTTCCGTTGATCATGATCTCGGAGCACTTCTCGTTCTGCAGGTATTCCTCGATGGGCTTGAGGAACGCCTTGACGGTCTGCTCGAAGATGTTGTGTCCGGCCATGGTGGGTCCTAACCTCGAAGAGGCGTAGCACACATCGTTGGATGCGTGCTCGTCGTGCACAGGCGATTCGCGGAGCGTTTCGGCGAGGAGCGACCGAAACCGGCACATTGTAGTTCAGGTGCGGCGTAGTTCAGCTGAGGAGGTGCATCAGGATCACGGCGACGATGGCGGCGCCGGGGAAGGCGATCCAACAGTGGAGCGGATTGCGGAGCAGTCGGTCCAAGGCCGCGAGGTGCGGCGACTTCGCGCGCGCGGCGCTGGCGCGCAGGACATCGTCGATGAGCGCGAGCTCGCCGCAGTCGTCCAGGCGCTCGAGCACCGCGCCGTAACCCGCCAGGCGCTGGGCCGGATCCCGGCGTGTCATGTCGGCGATCGCCTGGAGCAGGTGCTCGGGCGCATCCGGGCGCAACGCCCGGACGTCGACCGGAGGCTGCCCCTGGATCGCCTCGGCGAGCTCGTACGGCGAGGTCTGCGGGTACGGCGGCTTACCGCCCAGCAGGAACGCGAGGATCATCCCGAATGCGTAGACGTCGCTCTTGATGTCACCCGCCCCGCCCTTGAGCATCTCGGGCGCCATGTACGGCGACACGTCGGCGAGCCCGGTCTCCGCGTCGCGGGTCATCTCGCCCGCCAGCCTCGACATGCCGAAATCGCGGATGATCGGCCGCCCGCGCGTGAGCAGCACGACCTCGGGCTGGAGGCGCAGGTGCGTTACGCCCTGCCGCTCGGCATACTCCATGCCCCGCGCAATGCCCCGCGCGATCTCGAGCACTCGCGGCACGGCGAGCGGATGGTGGGCCTCGACGTAGCCTTTGAGCTCCTCGCCCTCGAGGGCCTCGAAGGCGGCGTACAGGAACAGGTTGCGCGAACCGAAATCGAGCAGCAGCGCGATGTTGGGGTGAACGAGCTTCGCGACCGTCTTCACCTCTTGGATGAACTGGTGGTGAATGTACTGCGCGTTGGTCGCGATCTGCATCGACAGCAGGCGCAGATGCACCTTGCGGTCCAGCCCCTCCTGCACCGCCTCGATGAGCATGCCGCCCTGGTGGTGGAGGATCTGGCGCGTGATCTCGTAGCCGACGAACGTCGAGAGCTGATCCTCGGCGATCTTGGGCTCGCCGAAGCAAAACCACGACAGGCCGATGCGCACGTTGTCGCCGACCTTGAGCTTGACCGGCTCCTTGCCGACGGCGGCCTCGTTCAGGAACGTGCCGTTGCTGCTGCCCAGGTCCTCGATCCAGTATTCGTCGTCTTTGAGGAACACGCGCGCGTGCTCGCGGCTGCTGCGCCGGTCGTCCAACACGATCTGCACGTGCTTGCCGCGCCCGAGGATCGCCTGCCCCTCGATCGGAACCTGCTGGTTCTTGAGCTCGCCCGACAGCCAGGTGAGGACGGCCACGGCTAGCGCACCCATTTCGCCAGGGCCCCCACGGCGACGATCAGGAGGCTCGCCGCCACGGACAGCTTCCACGCGAGGAGCCGCATCACGGGTAAGTCGATCTGGCCCGCGCGCGCGAGCTCGTCCTCGATGGCGCGCCGCCGCTCGCCTTCTCGGAAGTTCGCGACCTGCTCGCGCAGGCGCT
>ORMF011637429.1_pt1 | contig 15004 bp, 11 predicted proteins | sample 1779871 | NCBI WGS metagenome assembly ORMF01 (sample SAMEA104232316, study PRJEB22302) | groundwater metagenome | biome: forest; feature: aquifer; material: groundwater | place: USA | collected 2011-08-07 | depth 5.4 m | reverse complement strand
GGCCGCCTCGGCGGCGGATTTCTCGGCGTAATTGCCGACAAAGCCGCTCAGCGTCACGACACCGCCCTTCGCGACGACGCCGATATGCGCGGCATCGACGCGCGGCTCGAATGCCAATTCGTCGAGCACGTCCTGCTGAAGCTGATGGTCGCTGATCATCGCAAACTCCTGATGGTAACGGACGTTGGCGCAGCATCGCCGCAGGCAAAGTGGTGGGCCTTGATCCACATCAATCGGTCGGAGTTTGGGGTCTGTTGACCTGGATCAAAGCACCGCTGCGGCGCCGGTTTAGGTTGCGCAGCGGCTTATCCACACATGGAGGGCAAAATGGCTCAGACCCCTGTTGCAGTGAAAAAGGCGGCCACGGCCCGGACGCCGGATTCCTGGCAAACGTTCCGCAGCGAGATGGACCGCCTGTTCGAGCGGTTTTCCGCCGGCTTCTCGTTACCGGCGTTTCGCGGCCTGTTCGATACGGCGCACGGTGCGGCGTACGAGAGCGCGTTTCATTTCTCGGCACCGGCCGTCGATGTGACCGAAGACGACCTGGCTTACAAGATCACCGCCGAGTTGCCCGGCCTCGAGGAGAAGAACATCGCCGTCAGCGTCGCCGGCGACACACTGATCCTCAAGGGCGAGAAGCGCTATCAGAAGGACGAGGAGGACAAGAACCGGCACCTCTCCGAGCGGTCGTATGGGTCGTTCCAGCGCTCGTTCGCGCTTCCCGCCGGCGTCGATCGCGACAAGATCGCCGCCGATCTCGCCAAGGGCGTGCTGACGATCACTCTGCCAAAGACAGCCGAGGCGCAGAAACCTGAGAAAGCGATCGAGATCAGGCCGGCAGCCTGATCAAGTCTTACGGCATCGCGCGCGAGGGTTTTGCGCGATCCGGCGGGATGGCGGGACCATCGACCCGCCAACGTGACAGCGAGTAATCCTTGCGAATTGCGACCGGCAGGGCGGCATAATCCGGGCCGGGTCGCTGTCCCCTGTCACAATGGCGCGTCTGTTGCGAACGAACCGCGATGCATAGAGTTGCCGGCAACCTGGCGCAGCGCATCCCGGCGATCCGTCGGCTCGTCGAGCGCGTTCGGTCGGCGGAAGCGGCCTGCCGCGTCGCCGACGGCTCGCGCGACGCCGCCGACGCGGATCGCCGCGCGGCTGAAGCGTTGTGCGACGCTGCCGAAGCGGCCTGCCGCGCCGTGCAGGCGGAAAGTGCGGCGGCAGATATCGCTCGCGACGAGGCCGCGGCGCTCACCGACGCGGATGAAGGCGAGGAAGCGGCCGCCCTGCGTCAGCGCGACGCGGCCGACGTCGCCCACGCGACAGCGTCGCTGCGGCGCGATGCGGCCGATGCGGCGCACCGTGCGGCCCTCGACCGCTTGGCAATGGCGCAGGCTGCGTTGCGTGAGGCAGCGCGATTGCACGCAGCAGCCGAGGCCCGCCGCCGCAAATTGGACGCCCGGCGGGAGGACACCGAGCAGGCGCACCGGCGGACGGTTTCCCAGAACGAAGCGCTGCACGAGCGACTGTTGGAGGCAAGGCGGCAGCAGGCCGAGATCGACGCGGACCCGGCGTCGCTGCCGCTGCTGATCCACCGGCTGCGGCGCCTGAACGAGCGCATCCGCAGCCTGACCGGCGCCGAGGAAGCCAACCGACTGGTCGAACGCGACGGGCTGGGTCTCTATCTGCCGACCCTGCTCCATCCCGGCATGGCAGCCTTGCCGGTGGACGAGCGGCGCGCCGTCATGCGCAACATCTGCTCCGTCATCATGATGCGCGGCAACCGTCACGCACCGCTGGTCGGTTATGGCCTCGCGGCAATGCTGGAGCGCGTACTCGCCGCTCCGGAACCCGACCTCAGCGAAATCCTCGAAATCTACGACGCGCTCTACGGTCTTTTCTGGGTCGCTGCGGCAAACCTCGCACAGATGGCGCCGTTCGACGATTGCGCCGTGCGTCCCGTCGCACGGTATCTGCGCGAGCGACAGTTCCGCGACCGCGCGACGCCGCTGCTACCGCCGGCGCCGGCCGGACGGCGGCTGCGCGTGTGCTATTGCGCGCACTATGCCACCTGGGACCGCGGCAACGCGGTCGGTCCGCTCGTCTGGTCGATCGTCAAATATCACCGCCAGCTGTTCGGCGTCGACCACGAGCTCCACCTCTATGCCGTGCAGTTTTTCGACGACCGCTTTCTCGACGAAACCCGATCGCTGGGGGTGACGGTCCGCGCTTTTCCGGGCAGCGGCACGCCGGAATACCTCGAGCGGCTGAGCGAACAGTTTGCCGCCGACGCGTTCGATGTGGTGCTGACCGACATCGCCTCGGGCGCGATGACCTACATCTACGAAAGCCGCGTCGCGCCGCTACAGATGTGGCTCGAGATGGGCTATCCGTATTGGAGCATCGAAAACCTCGATTGGACCTTTCTCGGCTGCAAAAACCACCAGCCGCATTTCGGGGTCCGCGGCGATGCCTGCGGCCTGATCCGCTTTCGCCAGGATCCCTCACAGGCGCTGACGCCGGTGGACGCCGCGACGCTCGCCGCGCTGCGCGGCGACTACCCGCCCGGCGCACCGCTGTTCGGCGTGTTCGGGCGCCTGACCAAGCTGACCTACGATTACCTAGCCGTGGCGGAAGCCATTCTCGCCGCCTGTCCCGCGGCGCATCTGATCATCGCCGGCAACGGCGACGCGAACCCCATCAACCGTTATTTTGACGGCAGCGCCGCGGCAACGCGCGTGCATGTGTTCGACAGCCACGTCGACCTGACCGCCTACGGCGCGCTGATCGACGTGTTCCTCGACACGTTCCCGTTCCCCGGCGGCAACACCGTGCGCGAGATACTCAGCCTCGGCAAGCCGGTAGTCGCGTTCGATTCCGAGGACTGGCCGGACGTCATCGCGCAGGAACGTGATCCGCAGCTGGTCGCTCATACGGCAGCCGACTACGTGACGAAAGCGGTACAGCTACTCGACGATCCGGGACACTATGCCGAACGCAGCCACGCGGCGCAGGCCCTCGCCGCCCAGCGTTTCTCGCCGGAGGAGACCGTCGCCGAAATCGGCCGCGTCCTGGCCCGCTTCACGCCGGAGACTACGTGGACGTTATGAAGGTTGTTCACCCGGCTATGCAGTCGGTCCGGCTTTTTGGCTCGATGAAGTTCCTCAATGCATCAAATCGAGATCAGGAAACACGGTTCGACAGGGGATTTTCGGCCCCAACTGACTCCGGCAAGAGTCCATCGTCCATCGTCGCCGCTTATCTGGTCGAACAACGCTATGGGCATATCGTCCAGCCCGAACGCCAGCAAGCGCCCGTCATCAAGGCGCCAATGACCCACGATATCGCCGCCATCTTCACGCGGGTGGATTGTCCCGTCGCAAAAAAACCTGATTACGGCCCGTTCCTTATCCGAGGACCAATAGTGCCAGAGATGTTGGTCGAGGCGGAGTTCGCGGGATTTATCGGTTGCTTGTAATAGCGAATTTGAAACGGGCGCCGTCAACATTGGTAAAACATCGGCGACGCAGACCAACGTCAATACCTCCGCCCAGGGCCAATAGCCGAAGAGGTACAGCCGATCGCCGTGGATCCTCAGCCCATCGAACCTACCTGCCGTATCACCATTGGCGTTGAATACATCGTATCCTCCGTCACGCCATTGCCATCGGTGCCCGGCCGGCGCCTCGGGCGTCATCCTATCTTCGTGATATTGCAAACTAAGATCGGTCGCTACCGTAAAACAGGCGAGCGATCTATCGTTGAATATACCCATCGTAAATCGGGTGTCGACAAACTTCAAATGCCGTGAAAGTTGTTCCTGTAGAATTTCCTGGTAAGTTTCGGCGTTCCCGCGGCGCAGCTGCGCGAGGTCGATTCTGGCGGGGATGCTCAGATGGCTGTACGCTTCCGCCCGAAAGCCGCGTCCTAAGTCTCCGCTCGGGGTCTTTTTGGCGAACAGATGCCCCCCCGCGGCTGCCGCCTTCACATTCTCGATCGATAAAGTATCGTTCTCGCCAGTACCGGTGATACTGGGATTCCAGTTGATGAATCTTTCCCGAAAAACCGAGTTGAGTGCCAGAGTAGAGAAGTACGACTCTTCGCCCGCGAACGAATTTTTTATTAACGCAAAATATGTGAGAGCATCCATACTGTTCACACAGAAGTCACAAAAATCTCTTGGCAGAATACTATAACTCATTCGTATCGATATTGTCCGATTATCGAAATATTTTTCAAGAAGCCTACGTATCAGCGGCTCCTGCGAGTCGACATAGACCGTATTGTGCTCGGGAACGAAAGTATGCTTGGTCAGATTTGTTACGAAATGCGATGATTCCGACCAACCAGCCCGCATTGCGTCGGGCAAGACATGGTACGAAATACCCTCGCGTTGCGTGCTACGCCGATTGTAGGTGAATGGATTATAATCTGCGTTGTCGTAATGTGTAGCAGGACCTGTCCGAAATGGATCCTCGAAAGAGCGCCGCTGTATGGCGATATCAGCGTCGAATTCTTTTTGATTCTCGAGGGCAGAGATAACGATATTGTCGCCGAATTCCTGATTAACCCGCTCGCCAATGGCGGATGGCGACGCCAAGGCGATATGAGTTCCAGACAAAAGAATTAGTGATCGCCATTTCGCATCGAACCTCAAACAGAAATCGATTCCAGTCGTTAAATTTTCGAGGATGACGCCCCAGGCGCTGCGCGGCGTTGGAATGATGCGAACATTTGGAAAGATCGTAAGCGGGTGCAACTCGTCGAGCGCCTTGACGATCGCGCTCCGGTTCACGCAGATGCAGTATAGATTTTGAGGATCGTAGAGGTGGCTGATAAGATCGGCGGCAGCGTCAAATTCGTGATGGGCCAATATTACATAGGCGAGCATGCGGTTATCTCCGTACCATCAACAGCACCCGCGCAAAGCTAACCCGGATTTGCCAAAAGGGAAGCTGCATCGGGATACGAAATCACGATAATTTCTCCGCGAAGGAGGACCGGTCCACCCTCGGAGCGTTTCCCGACCCAATGGTGCGTACATGCTGCAGACTAGCGTACCTCTGAGCCGATCGAGAAAGAAGCTAGGTCGGCGAAAGCGATTGCGATGATTTGGACCAGGGCTGCGCTCGGGGCACCTCGAAGTACCAAGCTCTCTCGGGTGCTTAGTGGTCCGATCTAAACGCAATCGGCCCACCAGATCAAAAACTTCGGTGATGCGGCTCGGACAACGGGTGGGGATCATCCGTCGGCATCGCACCATTAACCGCGCTCGAACGGGGCGGCCATCGCGTCGAACCCGGCAAATTGCGATAACTCACGGCGCGTGATCAGCGGGCGGCCGCCTTTCAGCAAATCATCGATGCAGCGAAAAACCGCCCCAATGTCATGCCCGATCATTTCCCGATATCCCGACAGCATCGCAGAGAGCAGGTCGTCGCCATACAGCAGGCGCGGCTCGGGTCCGGCGGTGATGCCGAACAGGTTGCGGAACGGCACGGCCCGATCGAGGCCGAATTTGGCCAAGAGCTGTTCCATCTCCTCCGCGGCATCCGGTACGTCGGCCGGGCGCTCTCGATAGAGCGGACCGGTACCCAACGGGCGCGTGTGCACGATCGGCGCTGCGTCGATGACCGCCGCAAATGTCGCGTGCTGCTCGAGAAAGTGGCGCCACAGCCACTCATGGCCCCAGCCGCTGAAATTTTCGCCGAAATGCGGCAGTGCCAATTCGAGAAAGCGGCGCGACATGATCGGTGCCATGGCCTCGATGAACTGCGTGCCGCGGAACAGCAGCTGGTCGTTGCGGACCGTGATCGGCCAACTGAAGAAACTGTAATAGGACAATGCCGGCTGCGCCAGAACGAAACCGAAGTCGCGTAGCAGCTCCAAGATTTTCTTCAACGAATCGTCAGGGATGTAGATGTCGTCGTCAAGCAACCAAAAATAGTCGTATTGCCCGATAAATTGCGTATTCTGCTCGAAGAACTGCTTAATCGACGGGAATTTGCCTGCGGCGGTCGAAACATGAAAGTAGTGCGCATCGGCGCCGGACCAGTCGGCACCGTCATAGGTGCTGAGCAGGATATCGACAACGCTACGCGCGCTCCAGCTCCAGGCGCGGTGCAGCGAGTTGCGCCCGGCGCGGACGATCAGCAACATGCGGGGCAAGGGACCGTTCATCGTCGCTTCCCGACGGGTGGGCTGGTCGTGAGCTCGATGCGATCATCGCCTGGCGCAACCAGCCCGTCTCCGACAACGGCGGCGAGCTTATGAAGGTGGCGAGCCTGCGCGGGTCGCTCGCAAGCGGTGTTAAATAGCACTACATCGCTCCCGGCGAGCGGCAGCAGCACGCCTTTGATCGAGAGCGTCTGTTCAGTCGTGGTAGCAAGTCGTCAACACCTCCGCCGTCGCGACGGGTGATCGGTGAAGCGCATTTCAACCCTGGAGGATCACCTGCGTGAGTCGCGTTCAGAAGGAAAGGCCGCGCCGAGATTCCGTTCGCAGTTCAGTCTTGACCCAGAGATCGATCGCGCCTCGATACCAGCTCGGATACGTGTCTAATCCCTGGCAAAAATCTTCACAGAGCCGCGCGAGAACGGCGGTGCGGGGGTCGAAATCGCCGACGGATCGGTCCGCGTCAAAAGGATCGTCTTGCTCCGCGAGCACGACACTTTCGCCTTTTTCCGTGGTAGTGCTGATTTTGAATTTCCGGACCGGCGAATTCGTGTCGATTGATATGGTAAAATCTGGCAACCCATCAGCCTTTAGCACTGCACGCCAACTCTCAGCCTCGTCCGGACTTACCGCTGACGTCTCTGACCACGAGGCGTCCAGGTACCCGATCTCGGCCAGCAAAGCGATAATGTGCACACCGTAGAAGCGCAGCGCGCCACCCCCTGTAGCGTGGAATCGTTTCCAATTTACGAGATTTTGGGCGTAATGGTGAGCACGAAAGCTCCAATGGAGTTCCACTCCGCCTACCCCGCCAGTGGTACTGCATCGTTCTCTTACGCGGCGTGCCCAATCGGTGTACCGCAAAGTGTAACCGATGCGAAACCGCTTACCGGACAACTGTAACGTTTCGATCAGCCGCCGGGCGGCATCCGGTGCAGGCGCCAGCGGCTTTTCGAGTACCAGCCCCTGGATGTTTTCCCGCTGCAAACAATCCTCGACCAACCGAACCTGGTCAGACGGCCTCCGAGCTATTATAACCGCTTCCGCGTCGTCGAGCATCTGGCGCTCACACGCTCTCCATTCGGCAATATCGAGCAACCCTCGGATGTCCGATCGCGATTTTAACCGGTCTCGGTAGCGCTCCGGCAACAACACCCGGTGCCTTCCTCCTGCGATTAGCGCAGGCAGGTAGCCATAGAGACCGAACCCCGAGCCCAGGATCGCGAAGATCACGGCGTCGCTGAAAAGTTGTCTGCCGATATAATATCGATGATCGCTCCCTTGTATCCACGTCCCCTCATATAGGAACGTATTTCATCGGGGATATGCCACGCCAAATTGATCAAGGGCTTGTCGGCGATAGCTTCCAGCGAAAACGCTTCGTCCGAAAGTATGGGTATTCGAGTTCCAGGGACGTAATGCCCGACCTTGGAGGATGTCGGTTTTTCGTATACGGCGGAAATCTGCGCCGCATCGAGACCCAACAATTTGATCGTGATGGCTCCGCGCGCGGGAAAGGCTTTGGCCGGTAACGGCCCCCGGAGGGAGACTTCAGCGTCAATGACTGCCCGCTTTTGCACCCGCCATTCTTCGATTTGCCGCGAGAGACGCAAAAAGTCCGCGCCGAACGAGCTCTCTATGTCTTTGAGCTCATCGAAACGATCGTGGCTCGCCCTCTCCTCGCTCGGATACAAAAAAACACGAATATTGCCCCCGTACCGTTGCGGAAATTCGACCTTTTTTATCGTCATGCCAAGGGCGTCAGCGATGTACGTGAATGATCTGTAGCTGTACGTGCGCGGATGTTCGTGATAAAAGGTATCGAACTGAAGTCTGCGCAGCACAGAGCCAAGATAATGGTTCTCGATTACAATAACCGTGTGCTTGGCTGACAAGATCTTCAGAGATTGAATCGCCTCAGGAAGATTCTCGATATGCGCAAAGACGTTGGTGAAGGTAATTATGTCCGGGTTTCCATATTTATCGATGAAGAAGGCGCTCGTTTCGGGCGTCAGGAACTCCTTCAGGACGAGATGGCCTTCCTGCACAGCGTCTGCCGCCGCGTCGGTTGGTTCAATCCCGAACGCGGCTGCCCCCTTTTCTCGGAAGATCGATAGCAGGCTCCCATCGTTGCAGCCCACGTCGAGGACCTTCTTGCCGCGCAAATCGCCGATAACGTCCTCGCAGGCCTCTACCAGTTGGCGCATTCCGTTCAGGACGTCCGCGGTAAGCCGCGCGCGGTAGTGGTAGGACGGGGCGAACAGTTTCTGTTTTGGGATTTGGAAGCGTTGGTGCGCGGTGAGGCACACCTCGCAGAATAGAACCTCCACCGGGTATTCTTCGCACACTCGGAGATCGTCTATTGGGACCAGATCGTCACAGAGTGGATGTTTTCCCAAATCGAGCGCAGGAACAAGTGAACGGTTGCCGCAGACCTCGCAGCCTCCGATCTGGTAGATCGAATCATTCATCCTCGTCATCCCAATCTATCGCTGATCAGCGATTCCATTTTCCGGCTACAGCCAAATTTCACCAAAAAGGCGGTCGATATTGGAGCATATGTACGAACCCAGCGGCGTAGGGATCAACCTTGCTTACGACTGCCCAACGACGCCGACAGCCGTGCTTTGGTTGGCAATTTCGAGGCTTATGGGTTGCGTTCCAACCGGTATTACCAAAAGTTCCGGCGGCAGATTGCGCCCGGCTAATCCACCGCGCGCATCCAGCACAACCGCACGCGTCATGGTACCGATGATGGTGCCCCAGTCGAGCTCTCGGAACTGCGGCCATGCTGTTCCGATAACGCCAAAGTCCGCTGCCCGGAGCGCTTCCTCGGGTGTGTCGGCGAATTTCACACCATCGACGGCTTGCGCGCGTAAGGCTGCACGTGCCGATTCCGTCGCGATCGGGTCATAAGCGTTGACCTCGGCGCCTCGCCTTCGCAGTTCAGCAATAAGAGCCAGTGCCGGACTACGGCGCACGTCGTTGGTGTCCGGCTTAAAAGCAAGTCCGAGGACGGCGCCGCGCTGGCCCCGTAGTGGCCCGATCGTCTGCTCCAACAGGCCGACCACCGCGTTGGGTCGCATTTCGTTCACGGCGGCGACAGCGTCCAGCAGAAGGGCACTTGCACCGACGCGGCGCATCTCGTGGCGGAGCGCGTCAACATCCTTAGGAAAGCACGAACCGCCAAAGCCGCTGCCCGGCTTGAGATATGTCGCGAGGCCGCTGCGGCTAATACCGCTTGGCAGGTTGCTTGTGATTCGCCGATCCAGACACAAAGCTTCGTACAGTATCTCCGGCTCCACGCTCGCGATGCGTTCTGCATAAGCCGCAAGCTCGTTCGCGAACGAGATCAGCGTCGCGAGTAGCCCGTTGGTCGCGTACTTAATCAACTCAGCCGTTGTGGGGGTCGTAACGATCTTTGGACAGGCAATGGCACCGTATAGTTGTTGCAGGGCGGTGCCCGAGGTGGCATCCGATTGGCCGATTACAATTCGATCCGGGTGAAGGGCATCCTCGACGGCGGCGCCCTCCCTCAGGAATTCGGGATTCATCGCCAAACCGTATGGGACGTCTGAGAATCGGTCCAACGTGTCGCGCACCGGACCCGCCGTGGTCCCAGGAACGACCGTGCTCTTGACGACCACCGTCGTGGGCCGGCCAGTCGTCTGCAGCAGGGGGCCGATCTGTTCGGCGACCGTCAGCACCTGCCGGAGATCGATACCGTCCGGTGTGGACGGCGTATCGACCGAGATCATGACGATGTCGGCACCCGGCATAGCCGTGGCGAGATTGCCCTGTGCCGCCAGGCGGCCCGTGGTCAATTGGCGCCCGAGCAGATCGTCTAAACCGGGCTCGAAGAACGGTGCATGGCCTTGCCGTACGGCGCGGACCCGCGCCTCGTCGCGATCGACGCAGATAACATTGTGGCCCGCTTCCGCCAGACTGGCAGCCGTCACTAATCCGACATATCCGGCTCCGACAATTACCACCCTCATCACGAGCCTGCCGGGGCACCAACGGGGCGACAAGTATAGTTCCGCACGCACATGTCGTAATGCACTCTGTTACTAACAGGCGCCGCAACGTTGACGGCCGGCGTATCGGAGCGAGACGACACCAATGCGAGGCACGCAAATCCCTGGACGCGCGACGCTCCCGTCCCATGGCAGAAAGTTCCGCAGGTCCGCGCGAGGCGACATGCGATGGTGCGTTGCTGTACGGACTGCCGGCCTCCCGCTTCGAAGGAGCGGGATGACAACGTTGTCAGGCATAACTGCGCAAACATCGACTGAGGCCGTCGGCGAGACCGACGCGCGGCCGCCATCCCAGTGTCTCTCGTATCTTTGTCAGATCTGGGCAGCGCCGCTGCGGGTTATCCGCGAGGTAATTTGGGTCGCTGCTAACCCTATGCTCCACCTGCACCCCAGGCCCGGCGATCTCGGCGATCATCCTGGCAAGATCGCCTATAGTGATTTCAGCTTCGTCGTTCCCAACGTTGAAAGCCTCCCCCGCAGGGGCATCGAGCAGAACCCGCACTATTGCCTCTGTGGCATCAGAGATATAGCAGAAACTGCGAGTAGACCGTCCATCGCCGTGTAGAACGAGGGGCCCGCCCTCAAGAGCATTTCGCATCATGTCGGGGATGATACGACCGTCGTCGAGTCGTTGTCCGGGCCCGAAAACGTTAAAAGGGCGGATAATCTTGACCGGCAGGTCGTACAGCCGGAAAAACGTCATTGCCAGCGTTTCCGCCAAGCGTTTTGATTCGTCGTAGCACGCGCGCGGCCCAGTACACGACACCTGCCCCCGATAACCCTCCGGGGTCGGGATGAACGCCGGGTCAGGGTCGCCGTAGATTTCGCTGGAACTCATAATGACGACACCCTTCGCTCCCCGATCTCTGGCGAGGTCCAGGACATTACGGGTTCCGTCAACGTTCGCGGTGATCGTCTCCAGTGGAAAGCGCCGGTACACGAGCGGGGACGCGATGCTGGCGCCGTGAACCGCGTAGTCAACCGGATCGTCGATAGCCAGCGGCTGGGCGATGTTGTGGGAAACGAAAACCACGTCGCCACGGCCACGCAGATGAGAGAGGCGCCCCTCGTGTGCGGTGATCATGTTATCCACGACCACGATCCGGCACGGACTCCCCGAGACATCATTATGGGCGACGAGGAGATCTACCAGATAGCTCAGCAGGAATCCCTGCCCCCCGGTGATCAAGATCGTCTTGCCGTTCAACTGAGGCAGAACATCCGCGAGATGACCTAGTAGGCCGCCGACGTCCTCGACAATCGTTCGGTTGCTACCAGACATGCCGGCTACCGTGCCGTTACTTCACGTTACCATTGCATCCAGGGTGCTGCGCCGCTGTTCCACAGAGCATCGAGCCGGTTGACGTCGCGCAGCGTATCCATGCACGCCCAGAACCCGTCATGACGGTAGGCCATAAGCTGGCCGTCCTTCGCAAGATTCTCCAGCGGCTCTTGCTCAAACACTGTTTCGTCGCCGTGCAGATATTTGGCAACCCCGGGCTCGAGCACGAAAAACCCGCCATTGATCCAGCCTTCGTCCATTTGCTGCTTTTCGCCAAAGCGCGCAACACGAGCGTTATCCATAGTCAGGTGACCGAAGCGCGCCGGCGGCCGCACGGCAGTGACTGTGGCCAGCCGCCCGTGGTTTTTGTGGAAGCGGACGAGATCGGGAATGTTGACATTCGACACCCCGTCGCCATAGGTCAGTATAAAGGTTTCGTCGCCAATGAACTCGGCGACGCGCTGGAGTCGCCCTCCCGTTTCGGTGTGGAGCCCCGTGTCAAGCAGATCGACAAGCCATTGGCTCTCCGGCTGCGCCGCCTGGACCTGATAACCCTCACCGGGCCGAATCGACAGGCGGTCTGCATATGCCACAAAATTCAAGAAATAAGAATTTATCACTTCCTTCTTATAGCCAAGCGCGATCACGAACTGCTCAAACCCGTGATGCGCAAAAATTCTCATGATGTGCCACAAAATCGGATGTCCACCGATTTGGATCATTGGCTTAGGGACGTCAACCGTACGCTCCTGCAGCCTAGTTCCGAGACCGCCCGCGAGGATCGCCACCTTCACAACCGGAACCCCTAGTATTTGCGTGCCCCGCAAGCCTCCGCCACCCATCCCTGGCGCTCTGCCACAGGAGTGGCTCGTACCCAAGGGATCGGCACCAACCGGGCTCGGCTTGCCGGCACACTGTTAGGATATAATCCGAGGAACGTCAACCAGTCCTGGCCCGTCGAATCCTACCTGCCGGTGGCTCTTCCCGCCGACGCGGTTGGCCCCGATTGGTATAGGCCCCGAGGTGATGAAATGGTGCGAGCGGGACGGTATTGACTTCATCATCGGCCGCCCATCCGGTCGAGGCACAACGACACCCGTGCGGTGTTCTGACTGTACGCTTTGGGGGCGGTCCGAGCCCTATGACCTCTCCTGGTTTTCGGTGTTCGATTTGTGGATCGTTTCGATCCAACCTTCGAACCCTGAGATGGACCCGGATCGTGAGACAGCCGCAGCCGTCTTCTGCAGCCGTCTTCTAAGGTGTAGCCCGACCGATTTCCGTTCCGGTTCCGATCGCGCTCGGCGCGACGATCATGGCATCGTCTCTGCCTTCATCCTCGTCAACATCAATCCTCTGGTTGATCGTTGTGTCGGTGGGAACGTGCGCGAAGGCGCAGCCGGTCGGCGAAGCCGGCCACCTCTCTCTGCTTCGTAGGCTAACCCTGCGGGCCGCAGCCGCCGCCCGCAGCGGGTCGATATCGACGATGTCTCTCGCGCCGCAACGGCAACCTCGTCCGCGCCGGCGGCGACAGCGGCAGTTCGGCATCTCCGTCGCCTGCAACGCCGGGGGGCGCAAGCCGGCTCCGCGCGACGACATGATTCCTTGAATCGGCGCTGCCGGCTGCTATTTTCCGATATGCGTTTCAGCCGCGAAGCGCAAATCCGCCCGCGGCCTGCGCGCATCGCCAATGGGATGGTCGTGACGGCACTATTCGAAAGCTGGCGGCAGCAACGCCGAATAATCAGCGCGTTGTTCATGCGGGACATCGTCGGGCGGTGGGGCCGGGAGAATTTCGGCTTCGCCTGGCTGTTCCTCGAACCGTTGGTTTTCATCCTTCCGGTGCTGTTCATGTGGCGGACGATGCGCGGTCCGATCGAGCACGGGCTGCCGCTGATCGCGCTGCTGTGGTCTGGCTATGTGCCGCTGCTGATGTTTCGGCACGTCACGATGCATGCACTCCGTCTGATCAGTTCGGACGTTACGCTGCTGTATCACCGCATCGTGACGCCGCTCGACCTATTCATCGGCCGCTGTGGGCTCGAAGCTCTAGGCAACATCACCTCGCTGGTAACCTCCTTCATCGTCCTACATGCCGTCGGGGCGCTGCCGCTGCCGTATGATTATCCGCTGTTGCTCACCGGTGTCTTTTTCATGGCCTGGTGGACACTTTCGGTTGCCATGATAGTCACCGCGCTATCCGAACGTTTCGATCTCGTTGTTCACATCTGGGCACCGATCTCTTACATCTACCTGCCGGTCTCCGGTGCGTTCTACCTCGCCGAATGGATACCGACCGGCGCCCGCAACCTCGCGCTGACCTTCATCCCGCCGCTCCACTCGCATGAGATGATCCGCGCCGGGTTATTTGGTTCCCAAATTAAGGCCTATTACGACGTTTCCTACCTGTCGTACTTCTTGTTGATCTTTACGGCGATCGGATTGTGGCTGATGCGACATGTGCGGAAACATCTCGATTTCTAGGCATTGTCAAAGGGCGCCGCGATGATCAGGGTCGACCGGCTCTGCAAGGATTACCGTTCAGAGATCAACGGCACCTATCATCATGTCCTCAGAGATATCTCCTTCGATCTCGGGCGGGGCGAAAAGATCGGGGTGCTGGGGCGCAACGGTGCCGGTAAATCGACGCTGATCCGGCTGATTTCAGGCATCGTGCTGCCGACAAGCGGCACGATCGAGCGTTCGATGTCCGTGTCCTGGCCGGTAGGGTTGACCGGCGGCGTGCAGGGACTCTTGACCGGCAATGACAATGTGCGCCTCATCGCGCGGATATACGGCAAGCCATTCGCGCCGTTCCGCGACTTCGTCGACGATTTTGCGCAGCTCGGCAAATATCTGTCGGAGCCGGTTTACACGTACTCGACGGGGATGGCGTCACGCCTGAATTTCGCACTGTCTTTGGCCGTCGATTTCGAGTGCTATCTGATCGACGAAATCATCGCGGTTGGCGATCATCGTTTTGCGGAGCGCTCGCGTGAAGAGTTGTTTGGCAAGCGCGCCCATTGCGCGCTGATCATGGCAATTCATGCGCCGGACATCATCCGAACCTACTGCTCGCGCGTGCTGATCTTGCATCGCGGACGGGCGAAACTCTTTGACGACGTCGACTTGGCGATCGATATCTACAACGATCTCTGACGCAAGTGCTGCGAACCGACCGCGGCAATCCGCTGCCATGAACCGCGCGCTTCGCAGCATGGCGGCGCTGATCCGGCCGCTGCGGCAGCTGATCGATGGCGTCGCGGCGGCCGAACAGGCGTTGCGCGTCGCCGAGGCGCAACGCGACGCCGCCGTGGCGGCGCGCGATACCACCGAGTTGCGGCGCGGCACCGTAGAACTCGCGCTGGCGGCCGCCGAAGCGCTGCGCGCGGCGGCGATCACGGCGCGCGATACCGCCCGCCGGCACGCCGATGCGGCGCAGGCAGGACGCCGCGCGGCCGAGGCGCAGAGGGATGCGGCCGAGGCGGCGCGGTTGGCGGCAGTCCGGCAGCAG
>ORMF010629548.1_pt1 | contig 15016 bp, 19 predicted proteins | sample 1779871 | NCBI WGS metagenome assembly ORMF01 (sample SAMEA104232316, study PRJEB22302) | groundwater metagenome | biome: forest; feature: aquifer; material: groundwater | place: USA | collected 2011-08-07 | depth 5.4 m | reverse complement strand
ATAGAAAAAGTTGCGTTCTGATATCCAATACCAATATTATCTGAACCTGTAACCTGATTTAAGGCAGAACCACCAAGGGCAGTATTCCGTGATCCACCAGTGGCGTTATAAATAGCAAAAGCACCCACAGCAGTATTTCCATTTTCTGTTGTAAGAAGATTTCCAGCTTGATATCCGAGAGCTGTGTTTTGAACACCGGTAGTTAAGCCACTAAGAGCTTGATTACCAATTGCAGTTGTATAACTATTTGTTGCACTGGTCGTAGCATTCTGACCTCCTGCAAATAGACCAAAAATAGTTGCTTTGTTCGTCGATGATGCATATCCAAGAAGTAACCCGTCTTGTTTGTATCCAGAATATTTATCTGTATTGATAAAACCAGCAACATCAAGTGTTGAAGCTGGGCTTGCTGTCCCCAATCCTAATCTCTTATTCGTATCATCCCAGAAGAAGTTGGCGTTGTCTTGCTGGACAACACCGCCTGCACCGACAAAAATCATCGACCCAGCCGTTCCACCCGAAAATGTCGTAGTCCCAACAGTGATTACTGTAGCCTGTCCGTCAGGCGTGATAATCAGCATACTATTTGTATTGAGCACTGTACCAACAATCGGCCCCAGACACCGTTTTGGTAGCTACCGTGCTTGAATTAGTCACCACGATGCCATTTCTAAAGAATCGACCAAATCTTATGCTCGGCTCGTAGGTGAAGTTAGAACTTCCCGGGACAGTGAATACATACACCGGAACTGCTCCGTCAGCCGGTATGGTGGCTGAATCGTGGAGCTGAATAAACGTCGCTGCCGTAGAAGAGTTATAGCCTGAAACAGAGTACATATTGCCCGCTGATGCCTTGATAATCATGTTAGCAACCAAGGCGATTGCGTCTGTATTATCTGGAGCGTGGGTAGACGTTACGTCTGGTAGCTCCTTCGTTTGCATTTCTGCCATATATTATTGCGTTAGTGCTTGTAAGGGGTTAGGTAGCTGGGGAATACCTTGTTGTGTAGCCCCTTGCGGAGCCGCTTGCTGAGGCTGTAATAACGCCTCCTGAATTTTAACCTCTTCTTCCTGTATTTCTCTCAGTTCCGCCGGAGTCAGGTCTAGGAGTTCAAGCTCACGATGTTGAGCGATCTTAGCTAGTGCTCGATTCTGAGGGAATTGCTGCTGCACGAACAAGAACTTCTGGACTCCCTTGGTTGTGTCCGCTTCTTGCTCGGAGGTTGAGACCACGGTCGGTTCGAATCCTGCCTCCGACTTCCAATCCTTCGGGTTTACTTCTTTCTTATACAGTTTACCAGAGGCACCCGCCTTGAACAAAGTGAATTGTTTTTCACTGTTTGCGTTCATCATCTCCGCCCACTTCACCGCTAGTTCATAGCGGCTGCGTCGGTAGAACTTTGTCATTGTTACGGTTCGCTCGGCTGCTGCTGCTGAAGCGATCTTGATCTCTCCGAGAGTTCTTTCTTGCGTTGGTAGTGTGCCTTTTTCAATGGCGGTTGCAGAAGTCGCTCGCTCAATGATATTGGTCAGGAAGTTAATCGAGTCCATCGTATCATTGAGGCTATCCACCGCAACGGGCATGATAGTTTTATTCGGATCACCCGGAGCTGGGAGCATCTTACCTGGCCCTGGCTCGTATGTTTGTGGTTGATACCCCTGAATCGTGGCATCAAACCAGTGCATATTAAAATTCCTGAGAGTACGATTTTCAACGAGCTGAGAAAACCAGATATTAAGAATCTTGTTCGGTGTCCTGACAATATCTGCTACTGCATCCGCCCAGTAATCGGTAGTCTCAATGTCTGATGACCAGGTAATGTAGGGAAAGAACTCAACGCCCAGGGCTTCCTTGAGGGTTTCATTAAGCAGCGGAGTAGCGTCATCGGCATAAATAATCACCCTGCGTTCAAACTTCTCTGCCTTTTCATTCCAGACATCGCTGATATGCTCGGTGAGATTCACAATCACATCACCACCACCAAAACGGTAGAGTTCTTCGTGTAATACCCCCATTGACTTCAATCTATACATTTTCTTCTCCCACTCCTCCTTATTTTGACCAGATTGCACCATCCCGTCCTTACTAGAGAGATAGGTTTTGAGCTTATCCTTGCCTTCTTTTGAATATCTATCATCGGCCAGAATCTCCTGCAAGCTCTTGAAAATGTTCTGGTGGATAACAAAACGAGCCGTTTCCAAGTCTAACGGATCAGTGTGAGGGTCTACAATGACATCAAAGGCGTCCAAGGCCATAATATCTACCTCGTCGTTCTTCCAATTCAGCTTGATATGCGGCCTGCCGTAAAGTAAGGCGGTCTTTTTGTCTTGAATATCAATGCCATCCACGTTCTTGCGCTGAGCCCAGTCGTTCCAAAGCTCTTGAAAGATGATCTCTTTCTCTTCATCTCCGGCCTTTTCTTTCCAATTGACGTAGGGAGCCTCATCAATCTTTGCCAAAAGCGTGTTAATCGTCTCCTTCATTAAGGGGACATTAACCGCCTGCCTCTGAGTAAGACGATTCGTCCGAACCTTATTGCGGTACAGCTCATAGTTCTCATTCCAGTCATTGTGCTTTCTTTCCTGATACTCGCGGGCAATCTTCTTCTCCTTGAGTAACTTAAGCATCAATTCACTCATGAGTTCTCCGCCTTTTGATGTTTCGTGGGTCATAGTGCGATGCACTGGTGTAAAAAAATGCGAGCTACCCGATGGGCAGCCCGCTCGTTGTTCGAGGTGGGGTTTTTGCTACTTCTACTTTAGCATCCTGGAATGCAATTGCAATAGGAGGCGGCTTGTCTCTAAGCCACGTCCTCGGTACTTCTATTTTACTCGGGAATCCATTGTTGTCAAAATGAATGGTAGCATAGCCATTTTTCTGATTAAAAACACCCTGCTCAAAAAGGAGGTGGATAATGTGGCGACACCGCTCAAGCTCTGGCGGTGAAGCTCCGTCAAGGCTGATATTTATAGTCCCGATTATTTGATTAAGGCCCACATGATTAGGGTATTACCAATAAAAATGACACTCCCCATCATTCCTGTAACACCAAGATCACCAGTAAATAGATACATCACCACGAATCCATAAGTCATCGTGGCGAGACGGACTTTAAAAAAGTTGCTCATAGACCAATGTTAGGGTAGTAGCTAGGCAAGTTCTCACTGGCCTTCATGTTAATCACTGGCTTCTTTACGATTGAAGTAACCGCGTATCGAATAGCATCCATCGAGTGAGAGAACTCATGCTCAGGCTCATTCAAAATCTTTCCATCTTTATTAGTCTCCCAGAGATAGTTTCGATATTCCCGGATAACATTGACCGATCTCTTAGTAACCGATACGCGCTGATCCTGGACTACCTGGAAGCCATTTCTGACCGAATCTGGGCCTTTTTCGCAGGCCACGATGTTGATACCATACAGCTTGATCTCCTCAATAGACTTCGGCTCCGCCTGATCTGCCACCACCAACGCTTTTCTCTCTTGATTGTTTAAAATATCTGCTAAGGGCTTATTCAGCATCCCCTTCTGATAGCAAATCTCGTCAATGATATACCCTCCGTTGCAGTAATACACCGCTACAATGGCCGCTGGATCGTTGTAACCAAAGTCCAGGCCATAACGCTCAAGCCGTGCGTAGTGCGGTACCTCGTCAATAATCTGCCAATCCTTGTAAATCTTGCCCTCCACCTCTCCAAATTGACCGAGGCCGTAGACCTGCCACCAGCTCTTCTTGTCCTTTCTCTGCTCAATAGAGGCGACAATAGCCGGATCAAGCCCCTCGTTGTCCTTATAGGTCAAGATAATGTAGTCAACATCGTCTCGGCATCCTAGGACATCTGTTTTAACCCAGAATTCGATGGTCGGGTTGTAGTCAATGAACACTAGCTCCTTAGTACGCACTTCGAGCTGCTCAAACGTCTCAAATGGTAGGTTGTTAGCTTCGTTGAGGAACAACCTGTCACGTCTCGGGCCCCTAACTTTGCCCGGCTGATCGGCCGAAAAGAACTCGATCTTGCTTCCCGTCTCAAACGTGTAGGTGAAGTCCGACTTATTCCAGCTATCCGGTGAGAAATAGTTTTGCTGATCCATGATCGCCAGAAAGTCCCTGATAGCTCCCCTCTTAAGGTGAGGTAGGGTTTCTGAAACGATGCTCGTCAAAGTTGGCTCAGTGTCATCCTGGGCCTTGTCGATGAGATAAAGCAGGATCGAGATCGTCTTAGAGGCCGAGGTTCCCCCTTGAACGATCCTAATCCTCTTCTTTAGTCTCGTTATCTTCCTCGTCGCTGTCGTCAGAATAAATGGCATCTGGGTCGTTTGAAGCTCCGCCTAAAATGGGGATGGGTTTTCCCTTAGAGGTAACGTCAAGGAATTGTTGTGGTAGCCCGTCCATGTAGTTGAATATGAGCCTGTGGGTTGGCGCGTCGCCCTCAATGATTCCCTTGTCTAGTATCTTCTTAATTAAAAGCTCGGCGTAACTTTTCTTTTCACCCTCTGGGACTGATTTCAGCGCATCTTTAAGCAGACCAACGAGGGAGAAGGAATCCTTTGGTCTTCCTGGGCCTCCGGGGTTGCCCTTTTTAAACAAACCGTTTTCTTCTTGGAAATTTGGATCTACCGACATAAATAGAGGCGGCTTTTCTTGGGAGCCGCAACCCAATTATTGTAGCACCCGAGCAGGGCTGCCGACCACCGTGGTCAGTTGAGGCACGTCAGCCGTTACCACCGCCCCAGCACCGACCAAGGCGAATTCGCCAATGATGACACCGGGGAGGATGACCGCACCCCCTCCAATCCGCGCCCCTTGCTTGACGAGCGTTTCCTGCCAGTCGTCTGACGGCGGGTGTTTGTCGTTAAGGAAGGTGGCCCTTGGACCGATGAAAGCACCATCTTCGATGGTAACGCCTGGCGGAATGAAGGCGAAGGCTTGAATACGGACATGGTTGCCGATTTTGACACCATCGCCGATCCAGACGTGAGAGTGGATGATGCACCCGTCTCCGATCTCGCACTCCCCAATGTTGGAGAGTTCGGGATGCCAGAAGTGGGTGTTGAACCCAACCTTGCATTTAGGATTGACCATCTTGTACCTCCTTAGTGTGACCAGCTTCGCTACTAAACATGTGCCTTAACCCGGTGGCGAAATCGTACTCTGCCTTAAATCCAAGCATGCGCTCAGCCTTAGAGCAGTCATAGACGAATCGCCCTGGATCAACTGTCCGTTGTTCCTTTATTTCAACCTCACCCGAAAAGCCCGCTGCCTCACAGATAAGCTTTCCAGCCTGCTCTGCTGTTAGCTCCTCACCCGTCCCGATGTTATACACCTGGTTCCATTTGTCCCAGGGGGCGGTGAGAGCTAGTGCGTTTGCCTTAGCCACGTCTAGCACGTAGGTGAAGTCATTGCTCTGCTTTCCTCCGTACAGCGTAGGGGCTAAACCACGATTGATACGATCCATGAATCCTCCAATTAGACCATGCATGCGCTTCTCCTTCCCGTACAGGTGAGCATAGCGCAGGATGATCCATGGAGCTTCAATGTCTCGGATATACGTTTCACCGAGATACTTGGTGCAGCCATAAACAGAATTTCCGCACGCCGCAAACTCTTCGGTAATAGGAGGCTCTTGGTGAATCGGCATGTAGACGCTCCCAGTGGAGGCGTACACTACCGGAATACCAAGCCCTTCGGCAACACACGCCACCGCTCTAGTACCAAGTACGTTAGTGCTGTGCGCTCGCTTCGGGTTAGCGTCTGCCTCTGAAAAACGTGCGATAGCAGCTAGGTGGAGAATACGATCAACGTCCTCTCTGATACACACATCTTCTAGGTGCTCATCATTGCGGACATCAAAGCCATCCATGATGTCGTAATGAATGACTTCATGGCCCTCCTTCTCTAACAGCTTTACAGTCTCACTGCCAACAAAACCCCTCGATCCGGTTACGAGTATTGTCATACGCTCTTCATGTGTAATTTAAGCATCTCAATGATTGTTCTCTGCCCATCAATCGAGCCTCTGATGCCTTCCTTTTCATGAGTCCCCTCCATCTCGCTATCAAGTGCATCCATCTGGATTTTAAGCTGTGCCAGATCCGGCTCAAATCGTTCCTTGTATTTCTTAAGGTTTTCGATTATTCCTTTGTCTTGCTCTTTCGCTGGCTTGTCCTGCTCGTCCATCATTCTGCGAGTAGCAGCGTCAAGCATCTCCCCGATACGATCATACTCCTGGCGGACTCCCTCGCGCTGTGCCTTCATCTTGGCAAGGATGAACTCAATGTCCCAAATTCTCTTCTCGACCGATGAGATATTTTTCTTATAGTGAGCAATCTTTCTTCGTCTTGCTAGATACGCTTCAAACATATTGGGAGGTTGTTATACCAATTTCTTAATAATTGATGGAATGGTAAAAGATTTGAAAGACGACGGATCTTCAATCGCCAAGTATCTTTGACGATGATCTTTTCAGAAAATAATGTCCCTGTCTTAATCATTATACTCTCACGGTCTACCCCTGACAATGTTTCTCCTCGGTAGGGGTGATTGTAGACTGTGGATATGTTGCGACCGTGCGTCCCGACCACAAAACCTCGTTCATCCTTGTAGTGAGCGTTGAGGTAGTCTTTGACATACTCATGGCTCTTATAAGGGCCGATAAACTTGTAGTGCTTCTCAGGCGAAAGGAAGGTGTCTGTGTCGAACTTAATAGTGTAGAAGGGAGGGGTGGTAGATGGGTTGTATTCAGCGATCTCTCCCGTCCGGTAGTCCATGATGTAGCCCTTGGAGTAGCCAAAGACCTTGTAGCCATCCGGCCACTTCTTCTTCACATCCTCCACCATCGTTGAAAGGTACATATCATCCGAGGGCTGAATGGTGAGATAGACATGCTTCACCGTCTCAGGTATCAAGGGCTCAAGCTCGGGCAAAGACTTTGAGAGCGTCCCATAAAGCCTTGCGCTTGCTCCTTCATCGGAATACTTATCATCCCAGAAAGGAATGCCGTGGAAGGTGTGGACTGCCTGGACTCCTCGGATGCCTTCGATGCTCGCAACGAAATCTAGGACAATCGGATTATTCTCCTCCTCAGCTCGCCAGCAAAACCACATGACAAACTCCTGACAGGACTGGTTAGTTATCGACCGGAGAGTGTACTCCTTGAATATCTTGATCCGATCCTTTAACCATTCATCCCCCCGATACCCATTACAGATTCCTAAGCCAGTAAAAGGTATTAGCAGAACATGCATCGACTTCATACGCGTGCGATTATGATTCTTCCCCACTTCGACCACGGATAACCCCAGACCCTCTCTGGTATTGGCGTCATTTCAATATCATACAGGCCGTGAGACTCCAGTAGTGTCTTGTAGTTGTAGGCATAGTACCCGCTTTTCCAGGCAATTCCGAGCCGTTCCCATAATGTAGGGGCGTGAAACTCCACCAAAACAATGTATTTCCTCGCTACCCGCTTCATCTCCTCGATTGCCTTGTGAATTGTCTCGGGACCGACGTAAATCAACGCCGCATCAGATAAAACTAGATCTGCCGACTTGTCTGAATAGAACAAATCCTCGAATGAGCCTTGTTGTAACACTACAGCTTGTGAAAACTTGCTTTTAGCGGCTTCAATTGCTTCTGCGCTGACATCTATACCCCCTAATTCTGTCCCAGGGAAGGTCTGAGATATTTTGTAGAGGTTCGCACCCGTAGCACAACCTACTTCCAGCACACTTCCGAACTTAAGTCGGCTTAGCTCGCGCATTAAAAGCTGTCTGTGCGGGTGATCCCAGACCGGAAGGCCACTGGCCTCGTCTATTCCATCAAAGTAGGCCTGTTTCCAGTCTATCGACCTCGTTCGCCAGTAGTTTTTGTGGCTTTTCGTGCTTTTAAACATACCCAGGGATAATGATTAAGCTTTTTAAGATAGTAGTCGCGAGCAATATAGTTAGGCTCCCACATCTGAGTCAGGCTTCTTAGGAGCGATACGAGTTCTTCATCATTTTCAGCGTGAGGGATCAGCTTGTTCGGTATCACCGTGATCGGATACTGTCCCCAGAGAACAGACTTGGCCGTGATTTCACTGAATCCATCTGACTCGTTTAGCCTCAAGCCGCACTGCATCCCCTTGATCTCCTCGTTCATCTGCTCCTTTGGTACTCTGCCGTGGCAAATGACGTTAGGCTTGGCTGTATCCCAGGTTGCACCGTAAAGGTGAAATACAATTCTCGGCAATTCATCGGCGATCTCTTCTATTCTACCCCAACCATACTCTTCCTGTCGTCCTTCACTGGCCGAGAGATAGACCTGAGCCGGGTTCCTACCAATAAAATTGATGCTGTAGGCGTGTTTATCTCCCATATAGGATGGGCAAAGTTTCGATTTAAGCCCTAACCGTAACAAGCTTTGTTGCTCTGTAAAGTTTTCAACCCAGTGCTCCGCTCCCTTCATCAAGGGAAAGACCCACCAATTACCCCGCAGTAGTTTTGATAGCCACAAGAGCCTGCCATCATTGAATACAAAGCCCGCCTCTAGGTTGCGTATATCGCTGCCTGCCCAGAGTACCCATTTCTTACCGCGATGCAGTGCCAGTGCCAAGTAATCTCTGAGATCGTAAAGCCCAAAGAACACCGTTGGTTCATGTAGGTGCTCCCAGAAGTCGTAGGGTTTTGTTCCCCATACTTCCTCCGGCGTTCCTTCCAAGGCTCCTAGTGATTGTGCGTAGCGGCAGTACGTCTGCATAGAGATAGAAACTTAAGTAAGTCAGGATGCGGCTTGTCTTTCATGCTCTGATACTCGGGATGATAGGGGACAGTGATGAAGTTCTTTGGCTTCTCCCACTCTATGTTTACCTCGTAGTTGCTCCAGTACGATTCGCCATCTTTCAAGCCTACCCGCAAGGTTGGCCGCTTCTTGATAACGTGCGTGCCCACCCCCAGCTCCTCACTGGTAGCGTCTTTGATCCCTAAGACATTCCTGGCGTATTCAATCACCGCGATCTGGTGTCCCCAGCATATCCCAAGATAGGGGATGCCTTCTTCCCGAGCCTCCTTTACCGCTGAAAGCTGCTCGCTGAATCGGCTCATCGTATGGCTTCCTGGTATGATAAGCCCTTCATACTCTACCCAGTCCTTGTCGATCTCATTCAAGGCCCTGACTAGGCTGGTAGTGAAATCACCTTCGCCCGCTAATAATTCCATAGATGTTTGATAATACCCCCCACTGCCACTCACTGTTTTTAAATTCTCTGTAGTCTCTCGTTGGCCCCTTGCCAACATAGAGGCCATCCACAATATCCGGCGGGAAGTCAATCTTGGGAAAGTCCAGCGGCTCCATCAAGCGAGCTATCGCCGCCTCTCTAGTCATCTGTCCTGAGTTAATCAAAGAGGAGTAGTGCGCCTTCCGCTTATCAAAGCCAAATCTGACAGGGAGCCAGTAGCCCTGAAACCAAGCAGTAAACACGTTCTCACAATGCTTACCACCATAGGGCTTGTAGCCGTATTTACCGGAAAGTAGCGAGATAGCCTTTTCCCGGTCGTACTCGTAGTAATCAAGCAGGTTTACAATCTTAACTCCCCGAATAAAACGATGGTACAGATACTTCGCCAGTGAGCAGGTAGGTAAAAAATCGGTATTTCCGATAGCCTGGATGAAGGTGAGGTCTCTGGCGTTGTAACCCCAGGCGGGAGGCATGATTGACTCGGTAGCGATGTTCCCGCCTGAGATGATGTATTTAATGCCGTACTTCTCCGCCACCTCATAGCTCGCTGCCATTAAAATGTGATCGGTCGGTATCTCTAGGTTTGCCGTCCCAGACTTAATAAACCTCCGCTGCAAGTTCTGGAAGTTCGGTATATTCAGAACGTAGCGAATGAATGGTACTCTCAGCGTCTCCACTAAATGCATGATGTTCTCGTCAGACTCCGGCGTATTCCACCCGTTATCTACAGAGAAGCACAAAGGTCTAATACCGTTTTCAACAAGATGGTGGAGCACAAGGCTAGAATCAACGCCGCCAGACAACCCAAGCAAACAATCATAATCTCTAACTTTCCCATATTTTCTGATCTCATTATAAATCCACGGTAAGTTAGTCCGCTCACACTTACGAACCTTTTCCATGACCTCGTATTGACGGCAGTGATTACAAGCCCGGTCTTCAAAGACAATCTCGGGGTCAGTCTCATCCATTACACATTTAGCGCATCGCTGCATAGAATGATTTGATCGAATCAATCACATACTGCACCTCATCATCTTCTAGCACCTCATTGATAGGCAAACGCAAGGTGCATGACTCATAGTCAAGCGATTCTGGTCCCTTCTGAATCGGGAATGGATACTCATTCTTCATCGTTTCCACTCCTTCTTCCTTGAGAAAGTTGTATAGGTCATCGCGCTTTGATGTGTACACTATAAAGTCCTGCCAGACACGATCGTAAATGCTATGCGGCAAACTAATCACTCCATCAAGCTCTTTCAGGTATTTCTTTGCAATCTGCTCACGACGAGCAATAGCGTCTGGGAGATACTTCATTTTAATATTGAGCACCGCAGCCTGTAGGTTGTCGAGTCGAGAGTTGATCCCCCACTTACTGTAGTCCTTCTTGTAGTGGTTGCGCAGCTCCATGATCTCGTTGTAGAGTCCTTCATCGTCGGTCGTGATCGCTCCGGCATCTCCAAAACATCCGAGGATCTTAGCGGGGTAGAAGCTCCAGCACTGAGCAAGGCCGTTGCCGACTCCTTTAGCTCCTATGGCTTGACAAGCATCCTCGATCATCACCACATCCTCGGTCGGTAGCCAGTTTAGGGTATCCCCAGCAATATGCGCTGGAATAATCACCTTGGTCTTGTCTGTCTTATACTTTTCCCATCCCTCGCCCATGTCTACGAGTACCGGTGTAGCTCCAAGCTGATGAACCACCTGAGCCGTAGCGACAAAGGTATGAGAAGGTAGAATCACCTCATCGCCAGGGCCAATACCAAGCGCCCAAAGAGACAGGTACAGGGCGTCAGTGCCGCTATTCAGCCCGACGGCGTACTTCTTACCTACGAACTTAGCGAGGTTCTGCTCGAACTTATCCACATCCCCTCTAAGAATAAGATCACCGTCAGCTAATACGCGCTGCATCGTTGAGTCAACCTCTTCCTTGTGCTGCAGGTACCACTTCCCAGGATCGAAAAATCTGACGTTCATATACGTTTAATTATGAAAAATTTACCATGTTTAGTTGCTCTCGCCTCCTCCTCGACTGTCATCAATCGCTCTCCCAGCGTCTCACCCGGCCTGAGTCCCGTCTGCTGAATCTTTATCTTGCGCCCTGAAAGCCTCACGATCTCTTTAGCGAGGTCTAAGATGCGAATAGGCTCTCCCATGTCCATTACCCACGTCTCGCCCCCAGGAGAGGCATTTCCGGCCTCTATAACGAGTGCTACCGCCTCTTCGATCGTCATCATGTAGCGCTCCATCCGGTCATCAGTAACGGTAACCGGCCCGCCTTGATTGATCTGACGCTCCCATAGCGGTATGACGCTCCCTCTCGACCCGAGCACGTTTGCGAATCTCACCGCGACATAGCCTTGATTCACCGTCATTACCTCGCCGGTCTTTTTCGTATTGCCCATGATAGATTGAGCGTTCACCACCTTGTCAGTCGAGATGAAGACAAACTTCTCAACCTCGTAGATCTTTGAGAGTTGCAGGACATTGTACGTCCCGAGGATATTGGTCTTTATGGCCTCGATAGGGGCGTACTCAACCATATCAACGTGCTTAAGAGCGGCAGCGTGGTACACAATGTGAGGACGAAAGTCGTCGAACACATCTCGCAGCGTCGCCTCGTCGCGTATGTCGCCGACACGAGCAGGGAAACCAAGTTCACGCATAATGTCAGCCAGACCAGACTCATTGTTATCAAGTCCATAGACCTTATTGTTCTTAACGAGCTGGCGGCAAAGCTCTGACCCGATACTGCCGGCCGCTCCGGTAATAAGTATTCTCTTGCCTTTCATACTAGATTCTAAAATATGCTGGTCCACTCCGCTCATACTCTTCCATCATTAGCATTTTAGTGATGAATTCATCGGCCGGAAAATAGGTATTCATGTTCGGCAGGTTTTCCATGAGTAACTGATCCTCATCTCCAATGCTCCCAGCGTGGCCGTCACCTTCAATAATGTTGTGAGAGAAGCCGAGGAACTTGTACGCTGCTGAACCCTTCACTCCGAAGATCTTTACATTCGCATTCTGAAAGGCGATATCGTTTCTCACTTGCTCATACGGACGGAAGCAAACAAAGTTAATCATCGAGTAGACATACGGCTTGTAGCCAGCAAACGAAAGACCAGTAGCAATACCCATCATGCTCTGCTCTGCCACCCCAGCATTGAGAAATTGCCTCGGGAACTTCTCAATGAATGGCTCCATGAAGCTGAAGCCAACGTCACCAACAACTAAGATAACCTTGTCGTCTTTCTCGGCTAGCTCACTTATAGTCTCTATGAAAGCCTTTCGGGACATAGTTCTTTCATTGCGTTATTAAAAGTCTCATCATCAACGTGGCGATAGTGCCAAATAATCTTGTCCTCTAAAAATGACACGCCCCTACCTTTCACTGTCCGACAGATCAAAGCGGTTGGTCGATGCGGAAATACCTTTGGCCAAGTCAATGCTCTTTGGAGACAGACATGCTCATGCCCATTCACGTCGCTTGCCTCCCAGTCAAAGGCCAGCCACTTCATCTTAAGACTCCCCTGATTCATCACGTCCTTAGTCCTCCCCATCGCTTGCCAGCCATTCTCGTCGATCATAACCGTAAGATTGCTGAGCTCGTGGTGCGCTGCAAACATCGCAGCCTCCCACGTTGTACCCTCATTCATCTCACCATCACTCATGATGCAGTAGACCTTACTCGTATTGCCACTCAGCTTCCTCGCAAGAGCCATCCCCACTGCAACCGGCAATCCATGTCCCATTGACCCGCCGCATGTGATGACCCCGGCCTCCCTCTCGGCCAGTCCGAAATATGGTGCAGCGGGAAACATTGTCAGTGCCTCCTCCTTCACATTCCCCCTCTGTACCTCCAGGGCGTAAATCGTCGCTGCTTTCCATCCGGCTGACCATATAACAATGTCGTCAGGTTTTAAGATGTCATAGAGACTGACCGCCATATCAATCACACTGAAGTTCGAGCCGATATGACTGGTCTGAGCTCGGTGGATCATTTCGAGGACTTGAATCCTCAAGGCTCTCGCGCAATCCTCAAGTTCTATTTTTTTAGTATCTTCCACAGATATTGACCGATTATTTTTAAATCCCCCAGGAAAGACTTGTTTTGGACGTACTCAACGTTCATTTTGTATTTAATTGGCTTGATTTCATCGCAATACTTTTGGTGAGGATCGGCTGCTCCTTTCAGGTACTCATCCTCGTTCATGTCCCAAAGCGTAGCTGGACTGATGATCCCAGGCCTCACTGAGAGGCATATACGCCTCGTAGAGGGGTCTAGGGACTCTATTTCGCCTGGTACGTCAGGTCTGGGACCAACGAGGCTTAAATCGCCTTGTAGGACGTTGTAGAGCGTTGGCAGCTCATCGAGCTTTGTTTTTCTCAACCATCGTCCAATCTTCGTCAACCTCGGGTCATCTCCTGCCGCCGTCGGAGTCCCGCCGTGCATGCCTTCTCTCATCGTTCGGAACTTGAGCAGGAAGAAGTGCTTGCCGTTTAGTCCCACCCGCTCGCTTTTATAAAATACGCCCATACTTTTTGATTTCGTTTTCTAAGTCCAGCTTGATCTCGTTGAAGCTCGGTAGTGTGCCTCCGGTTACTCTTGCTCGCATCTTGAGTTTATCAATCCTTTCCTTTGGCACCCGGGACTCTAGCCAGGCGTGAGCCATCATCGGCTCCTTGTGCCACCAGTAGAGATGACAACCAACACAAAGTAATTTCAGGTTGTCGGGATCGAACTCCATTCTCCGGTAGTGTCCTTTCGGGTAGATGTGGCTCATCTGCAATCGTTCGGTCTTGTTACACCTCAAGCACTTCTCACCATCCCGCAATATTAAAAGATCCTTCATCAACTTATGTAAAACGTTCTTCTGATAGGTTGTTAGTTTCGCCATAGCGTAGTATACTCTACTAGTATATACCCTTTATGAAATACATACAAAAAACAATTGTGGATAAAGCTTGTCTGTCTTGCGAGAGAACAGACCGACCCTATAAAGCCAAGGGACTTTGTAAGACTTGTTATATCCGAGAACGAAAGCGGTTAGCTCGGCTTGCTAAGAAACAGTTGTATACTTCTGCGGTTTAAAAAGGATTGAAATCCTAGAACCATAAAGTGTTGACAACTTCCTACAACAGTCTAGGGCGTAACAGCGTAACACCCCCTATAGAGAGAGGAGGGTGTTACGCCCTCCCTCTCGTATCTCTTAGCGTGGTTTAAAGCATAACAGGGTGTTACGGGTGTTTACCCTATGTTTATAAGGAAAACTCTCTAGGTGTTACGGGGTGTTACGGGGTGTTACGCCTACTCTAAAAAGGTATCTCGGAGGGCGTAACAAGGGGGTCTTTTTTGGGGGTAGGTGTTACGCCCCCTGGAAGGTCGAAAATATCAGGTTTCTCCTCATCGAGCTGCCAGACCTCTCCATCCTTTTTAATCTTTCCCTTGGACTGCATGCGTGCTAAAAGCACTCTGGTGGTTCCTGCTGGAAGCTCCAACTCCTTAGAAATTGCTCCTCGGGTCATGGGTTCATTTCTTAATAGATTCAAAATCCTGGACTGGCTTGACTGTTCCTGTTCCCAAAGGTTAGTCGTCCCCTTTGAGAACTCAACCTGATTCTGCCCGAAGTACACCCTCACTCCTCTTGGCGGCATGATCTTGTCTTCGTTCGACTTCCGGTGAAACAATCCGAGGTTGAGAACATCCGAGCCGAGATCGTCCTGCTGGCTAGAGGCGTTCCAAATATTTCGAAGGTTGTTAAAGAAAAACACTGAGCCAAAAGGATACGATTTATT
>ORMF011948531.1_pt1 | contig 15017 bp, 17 predicted proteins | sample 1779871 | NCBI WGS metagenome assembly ORMF01 (sample SAMEA104232316, study PRJEB22302) | groundwater metagenome | biome: forest; feature: aquifer; material: groundwater | place: USA | collected 2011-08-07 | depth 5.4 m | reverse complement strand
TTCAGGGGGGCGAATCTGTCCGCCGATATTGGCCGCCCGTGCCATCAGCACGAAGGTCACGATCGACAACGCCAGGACCGCCGGCTGGTGCCACCGCCGGGATTGCCACAAGGCCAGCCAGCTCACGAGTCCCACGATCTCCATGGGGATGAGCGCCAGCATCGCCGCGTTCTGGTGCGCGGTGACGACGTCCTCTAGCAGCTCCCGCTGGGTCCGCAGAACGAAATCCGCCGCGTTGCCGCTCAAATAGGCAGGAATCGCCACAAGAGCGACGACGAAGAACACCACGTAGCTGGCGCGCCTGAGATCTGCGCTGTCTCGGACAAGGGACGCGGCCAGCAATCCGATGCCGAACCCGAAGCCGATGGTTGGCACGTGGTTCAGCAGCAGATGCACATGCGCCAGGTTCATGAGATGAACTCGCTGACGTACGCCATGAGACGGCCGGCGGTGAGAGCGACGAACCAGCAGCCGAGCGACGCCGCCGCGAGGAACCTGCCGTGCTCGCCGCCGTGAAAGACGCGGCGGCGGAGAAGCGCCACTATCGTTACGCCGCCCCCAACGAACGCCAGCTTGACGAAGAACGCCGGGTTCGAAGCGTGCTTCGTGGCGTCCGCGATGAACAAGAGGACGCCGGTCACTGCGGTCACTCCAAAGCCCGCCCACAAAAGGCCGAACACCTTGTCCAGCGATGCGAGTGGAACTCTGGACGCGACGCCAAGGAGCCGCAGGTCGATGGCGACGTTCAGGCCGACGACCGTGCTCAAGCCCAGCGTGTGAAGGAACAGAATCAGCGGATAGCCGTACAGGACTCCCGATTCGTGGATCCAGGTGGCGAGGCCGGACTGTTCAAGCTGGGCCAGAACCGATGCCATCTCCGGACACTACGACCCCGTCCTCCACGCGAGCTGGGCCTCGTAGCATTCGAGGAGCACTCGGTGGTACCGCTCGACCGCTTCCTTGCTGACGAAGGGATGTGTCGCCCCCTGCAGCTTCAGCCACTCGCCGAGGACACCGTCCGGGTTGCCCCCTCCGGACTCATCGGGGTTCATATATCTCCAGGCGCGGAGCTTCTGGAAAAAATTCGCGTGGGTCAACGTCGGTGAGAGGACTACGTCCACGCCAGCCCTTGTTCCGAGGTCGATGAAGCGTCTCAACGACGCGACGTGGGTCCGCATCATCGTCTGGCCGTCCGGGTAGTACTGGACGCCCTGTCGCCCGATGCTCGGATCGGTCCCGCCCCAGATGCTCGCGACATGCGCGCCAGTGTCGGATGCCACGCTCTTCTTGTTCGTCAGCGGCCCGATGATGAGTGAGAGCGTCCCTGGCGTGTGGCCCGGGGTGATGTACGTTGTGACCGTCACGCCGCCGAGCGTGATTTTCTGACCGTCGGTGACGACCATATCTTTCCGCGGCTTGAATTGCGCCGGCGAGTTGTCCTTCGCCACGAGGTCCCAGTCCGCAGCCGACATGGCAATGCGCGCCTTCGGATAGGCGTCCTGCAGAGCCTTCGCTCCCCAATACCGGTCGTCGTGAGCGTGAGTGATGACGATGTACTTGGTGTTGTTGGGATCGAGTCCGAAATTGAGGAGACCGAGCACCAGCTCCTTGCTCGAGTAATGGAAGTTCGCGTCGATGACGATGATGCCTTCCGAGGTGTTGACCGCCCAGACTCCCGCGGTTTTGGTGCCGATGAAGTAAAGGTTGTCGAAGATGTTCGCCGGCCACGTGAACCAGTCCTTGCGCGGCACGACGGCCGACCGATCGTTGGTGCGCATGACATCCGGCAACTTCGGTTCCTGGCACGCCTGATCGAAGAGCGCCTGGAAGACATGGAACGGCGGCGTCTTCTTCGGGTCCGCGCCTTTCGGCGCGATGGCGGCGCGCGCCGCGTCCACGTGGGCCGTGGCCGCGGCGGCCTGCGCATGGAGATGACCGATCAACGACCCTGAAAGGAGTGCCGCGCCGCACGCCCATGCCACATGTCGTTTCATCGCCGTTCCTCTACTTTGTATCGGGATACTTGTTGCCCGGATACGCGAACTCGAGCTCCCGCCGCGCCGCATCGGCGTCGCACGACCGCCATGCGGGAGGAAGCCCTCCTTGTTTCTTCGACCAGAGGATCGCCCACGTGAACGGCCGGCTCAAGAACGTCGGGTCTTCCAGGGTAACGACGATTCGCACGTGCTCGTCGTCGATCAGGTGATAGCGTTCGGTGACCTTCTTTCGCACCGATGAGGCCATATGGAGGTGATCGTCGATGCCGTCGGGGTCGAAGGTGAAGTGGTCGGTTTCGATCACGAAGTCGTCCCCATCGAAGTGCCCGACCGAGAAGCCGTGTTGAAAGAACTGTCCCGTCAGCGGCCTGGGACCGCCTCCATTCGTCCACACGTTACGCGCCACGTAGTTGTTCGTCGGATGTTGCATCTCGACGCGGCCGGGAGACGCGGAAATGTAGCCGCCGTCGGTCAGCAAGGCCGGTAGCCCCAGCTGCGCGCACTCGGCCGTCACCGGCGATTGAAAGATGTCCACGTACTTCAACCACGCTTCTCCCCGGGAGTTCAGGGGCAGCTGATCGACGGGCAGTGAGCAGTTCAGGAGCTTCTCGCCGTAGTCACCCGTGCGGCCTCCGCAATTGCCCCTGTCCTGGCCATCAGGCACGACGACGTCCGAATCCCAGTGCCCGATGAACGGCAGGATCTTTTCGTACTCGTCGTCGGACTGAGCGGCCGCACCCGAGGTTCCGATCATCAGCACCAGGCCAAGGACAGCGCCAGCCACCGCCACGCATCGTGGACGAGTCACGGGTCCCTCGCTGGTCTACTCGACGGGGGGTCCGCCAGGACACCCGCCGAGACACACCACTTTGCCGTCGGGGAACGTCACGACGCCCGCAGCCATCGCCGTCCCACCTTCCCGGCGGGTCGGGTTGCCGGCGATCTTTACTTTCTTGCCGATGAAATCTTCAGTCTTCCAGCCCTCGCGTTTCGCGTTGACCGCACCGGTTCTCGCGGTGATGCGCCACTCCACGGTCTTGCCGCCCGCATCCGTGACTTCGACGATCATTTCCGAATGCGGGCTGACCAGCTTGAACGACTTGACGACGCCCTCGATCTGAACGGTGCGCGTCATGTCGTAAAAGGTGTTGAACGAATGGTGAGCCCAGGCCGGAGCTGCGACGGCGACACACGCGACTGCCAATATCGACAAGGAACGCTTCATAGGTCTCCGCTCCTGGAAGTAACGATACGTCGGCTCGCGCGGATACTACACCGGAGCGAACAGCTCTTCAATGGGCACGACGCGCGGCGCCAGGTGCTGCTCGTACAAATATTGCGGCAACGCTTCGAGCGCGCGACGATTCGGCTCGACGCCATAGGGCCAGAAATCTTCGCCCATGATGCGGCGTGTCTCCTCCGTCTCCGCCACCACCCATGGCAGCGTCAGCTTGAGGGCGTCGGTCTCCGTGAGCTGATCGTAGGCCCACGTCTTCGCCTGCTCGAACGCCTCGAACAGGCTCGCGGCGGCCCAGGGATGCTTTTCGTAAACGTCCTTCCGCAGCACGATCGTGTGCATGATCGGAAAGATGCCGGTCTTCGCGAAGTAGTCCTTCTCGACGTTGCGGTAGTCCTGGAAGAGCCGGCGCACCGGGGAGTCGGGCCGCCCCAGCGCTTTGGGTGCGTTTGGCGAAATGATCGCGTCGATGTCACCCGTCTCGAGCATCGGACCCATGTCCTGTTCGAGCGGCATGCGTGTGAGCTTCACGCCGGGGAGCTCGAAGTCGATTCGCGTCGGCCGCTGCAACCCGTCCTGCGTTCCACTGAACCACTCGATCGTCTCGGGTGTCACGCCGTACTCGTGCAGGAGAAGCCCGCGCGCGAACACGGCGGCCGTCATCGAGTACTCGGGGACGCCGATACGCCTGCCGATCAGGTCGCTCGGCGTGTTGATGCCCGCCTTCCGGTTGACGTAGATGCACGAATGTCGGAACAACCGGGACGGGAACACCGGAATTGCCACGAAGGTGTCATCGCCTCTCGATCGGAGCATCGTGTAGTTGGAGAGCGACAACTCCGAGACGTCGAACTCCTGGTGGCGCAGCATCCGGTAGAACGTATCGCTCGGCCTCGAGATGATCGGGTTCAGATCGATGCCGCGCGGTCTGATCGTTCTGTCGATCAGCGGACGCACCCGGTCGTAGTCCCAGAACGCGATCGTCAGGCGAATATCGGCCATGGGCCGAATATTTCCACAAAATCCAAAGGGGTACCATCGCGAGTATAATTCGCCACCCATGCGAACGACGTTTGCGATTGTGACGCTCGCACTCGGCATGGCCGCGGCCGCCGACGCGCAGTCACGCCCCGATCTGAAAGGACTCTGGATCGGTCCGACGGCCGACATCTCCGTCGTGCTGCTGCCACGTGAAGAAGTCTCGTTGACGCCGTACGGGGCCGAGCGGTACCGCAAGGTCGACCAGGCGAACTCGCCGGCCTACAAGTGCCTGCCGTACGGGCCAGCACGAGGACTGCAGTCGACCAATCCGTTTCAGATTATCCAGACGCCGGATCTGATCGCGATCATCACCGAGCACATCGACTACCGGATGATCTACATGGATGGCCGCGGGCACCCGGCTGACATCCTCGACTATCCCGAGTGGATGGGTCACTCGATCGGCAGGTGGGACGGCGACACGCTCGTCGTCGACACGATCGGGATGCGTGAGGAAACGTGGCTGGATACGGCGGGCTTCGAGCACAGCGCGAAGCTGCACATCACGGAGCGCTTCCAGAAGACCGGCCCCGATGCCATTCGCCTGACGACGACGATCGAGGATCCCGTGTTTTATACGAAGCCCTTCACCTACGGGCGCAACGTGCGGCGCATGGCGAAGGACACGCGGCTGATGCCCGCGCGCTGCGCCGACAACGAGCGTTCACTCGCCGACGCCGTGCCCGGCGTCGAGGGACCCGAGCACAAGAAACCGCCGACGTTCCCGACGCTGTCTACCGGAACGCCTTAGCGGCGTTCCTTATAACGAACCTACTGATCCGAGCTCGGCGACCCGGTGAATACCTTGCGGCCGTCGGTAAGCGTCAGCGTGCCACCGGACGCCTTGGAAGATCCGTTTCGCGCGGGCGACGACCCGGCCAGCGTCACCGCATCGCCGATCTTCAAGTTGTCCTTGCGCCATCCGGCGCGATACAGCTGATTCGGCGTTGACGCTTCAATCGCCCAGTTGGTGACCTTTCCGGAAGTATCCGTCACATCGATGTAATAGAAGACGTGCGGGTTCTTCCACTCGACCTGCGTCACCTTCCCGATCAGCGTGATCTTGTGGTCGACGTCGTAGGTCGCCGCCACGCTGTGATGTGCGAGCGCGGTGAGGCCGCTGAACATGAGGCCGACCAGGAGCGCGAACAGCGTACGTCGTGACATCTGAACCCTCCGCGTCGAATGGAATCAGCAGTTTAACGGGACCGCACGGCAGCGTCCAACCGCATTGTGAAGCCATCGGGAAATCACGGCCCGCTCCATTTGACAACAGGCACACTGGGGCGTATACACGCCACTCCGAGCAACGTCGCAGATGAGACGGGATGAGAAGTGAGGTTTCCGATGAAGACTCCGAGGATTCTTGCCGCAGCAGCGGCGACGATTGGTGTGCTTCTGCTTCTCGTGGCGGTTCCCTCGTTTGCACATCACTCGTTCGCCGCGGAGTTCGACGCAACAAAGTGCCGGGAGTTTACGGGCACGCTCACGAAACTTGAGTGGACGAACCCCCACGAATTTTTCTATGTGGACGTCAAGGACGCAGGCGGAGATGTGCAGAACTGGTCTTTTCAGACGTACGCGCTCATCACACTGAGGCGAGCTGGTACCGATCGGCAGCTATTCCTCGATAACATCGGCAAAGAAGTGTGGGTGAGAGGCTGCGTCGCGAAGAATGGCAGGCCGAATTATGCCGCCGCCGGTTCACTCAAGTTCGCGTCTGATGGCGTTCTGCGCCAGATGGGACAACTTCAAGACTAGCGTCAGGAGCCGTGAACATGAAACGTTGTCTTCGTCCCTCGATTCCGCTCGGGACGACCCTGAGCTTGTCGAAGAGTCGCTGCAGCCTCGCATGCACCGCAATGCTGATGCTGGTATGCATGGGGTCCGCGCCGTCCCACGCCCAGAATACGGAATACGCGATCAAGGTGATGCCGCCGGGCGGTCCCGCGCCGCGCCTGGCCAACGGCCGTCCGGATTTGTCCGGTCACTGGCTGCCCAATAGCGCGGGCCAGGGCGTCAGCGGTCGCGATGGTGTCGATCCCGCCGCGAGACGGCAATTCGATCCCAGGATGACGCCGGAAGTGCCACCCGTGTTCCAGCCGTGGGCGGAGGCAAGAATCAAGGCGATGACGCCGGTGGAAATCGAGCTGTCGAAGTCGTCCGTGAACTGCATCCCGCGTGGTGTTCCAGCCATCTGGCTGCAGAACCCCTATTCGACGGTCATTGTCCAGACGCCAACCATGTTGGCGCAGCTGTACGAAGTCCTCAACAACTGGCGTCTCATCTACACGGATGGACGCCCTGTCCCGAAGAATCCGGAGCCTTGGTTTCACGGTACCAGCACGACTCGCTGGGATGGCGACACCCTGGTCGTCGATTCGACCGGGTTCGACGAAAAAACGTACGTCATGCCGAATGGGTGGTTTCATAGCGACGCGTTGCACGTCACCGAGCGCTACACCCGACCGTCCATGAACTATCTGATGGTCGAGATCACCGTCGACGATCCGAAGGTCCTGGCGAAGCCGTGGAAATCCGCTCCTCGCCGCTGGATGCTCGGAAACGGGGAGGTGTACGAGTTCTACTGCACGAACAACCGCGAGCTGGACGAGCTCCAGAAACTCCAGGAGCTGGAAGCTCAGAAAAAGTGAGGAATTGCAGTCGCGTGATTGCGCGACGACCGTGACGTGGAGACGCCGCAATTCACGAATCGCGGGTTGAATATCCTGGCGTCGGGGTGGAACGTGGCGGGCGTTCTCAGTGCGCGCTCGGGCGTCTGGCTGACCGTGATGACGCTCCGTGATATCGCGGCGAACGGCATCTTGCAACAGCGCGTCGACCAGGTGCTGGCCAACCCGTACGGGGACAAGACGCTCGACAACTACCTGAACCCCGCCGCGTTCGCGTATCCGGCACCGGGGCAATTGGGCACGCACAAACGCAACAGCATCGAAGGACCCGCCTACTGGAGCATCGAGAGATCGTCAACATGCGGCCGTTCTACGACCAGCTCACCGCGCCGATGCTGCGCGATGCCGCCCGGGCGTGCCGGGACACCAATCGTTATGTGAAAGTCACGCTCCTGCCTGAGCCAAGGTAGGGCGTGCGCGCCTGAGCGCGGCGCGACCGCCATTTGCGTCCGTTTGCTAATCACAATGTCGCGCGAAATGTCGCACGCGACGAGTCGCTCGTTGGCGTGGGTTACCATTGTCGCAAGGGTGAACCGGCCATGAGCAATGAAGAACTTGAAAGCGAAGCTCTCAAGCTGTCTGCCCGCGATCGGGCGCGACTTGCCGAACGTCTTCTTGAGAGTCTTGAGAGCCTGACTGATGAAGAGAACGACAAGCTCTGGGCTGAAGAGGCTGCGCGCCGAGATTCGGCTTGGGAATCGGCGACAGCGCGGCCTGCTGCCGACGTTCTTCGTGAGGCTTGTTCACGGCTGAAGTGAAATGCAGATCTCGTTCAACCCGCTGGCAGAACGAGAACTCAACGACGCCGCCCAGCACACGGCAGACGTCCCCCACGTGAGAATTCGTTTCCGCTATCCGCACGCCTGGTTCAGACTGGGAGTCCTTTCATGAGGAGCGGTGCACTCACAACCACTCTGGTGCTCCTGTTGCTGGGCCCGTCCGTGCAGGACGGCTCGGCACAACAGGCGGCCCCGCAGGCGTCCACCGCACGAAGTGCCGCCAATATCCGCGCCGAGTTCCTGCGGCTGATCGATCGCCCCAGAGTGCCGTTGACACCGGAGGTGACCGAGCTGCCTGGTGTCAGGCAGGAACATTTCACGTTCGTGTCGGAAGCCGGCGAGCGCGTGCCGGGCATTGCCGTCAGGCCAGCGGCGTCCGGGCGGCGAGCCACGGTGATCGTGCTTCACGGTACCGGTGACAGCAAGGAAGGGATGCTGCCCCTGTTGACGGCGCTGGCGAACCGCGGCTTTCTGGCCGTCTCCATCGACGGCCGATACCACGGCGAACGTGCGACCCGTTCCGGCGGCTACACCAACGCGATCGCAGCGGCGTACCGAACGGGCAAGGGACATCCTTTCCTGTACGACACCGTGTGGGACGTCCTGAGGCTCGTGGACTATCTCGCCACGCGGGCCGATTCGGATCCGGCTCGGATCGGCCTGATGGGGATCTCCAAGGGCGGCATGGAAACCTATCTGGCCTCGGCAGTCGATCCGCGCATCGCGGTGGCTGTTCCGGTGATCGGCGCGCAGAGTTTTCGCTGGGCGCTGGACCACGACGCGTGGCAATGGCGCGTCGGGACAATTTCGCCCGCGGTGGAGACCGCCGCCCGCGATGCAGGGCTCTCGTCCGTCGACGCCGCGTTCGTCAGAAAGTTCTATGACCAGGTCGTGCCGGGCATCTACGGCGACTTCGATGGTCCGTCGATGCTGCCGCTCATCGCACCCCGGCCTCTTCTCGTGATCAACGGCGACCAGGACGATCTGACGCCAATGCCTGGCGTGCAGGAATGCGCGCGAGCGGCCGAGCAGGCTTACCGGCTCGCGAACTCACAAGAGAAGTTCCAGTTGCTGGTCCAGCGGGATGCCGGGCACGAGTTCACCGCAGACGCCGAGCGGGCCAGCCTGGATTACCTCGTGAAATGGTTGAAGCCGCAAGACCGAACAGTCCGTCGGGCTCTCCCCGCAAGCCAACTCGGTGTGCCCAGCGTCTGAAACTCAATCGGCTTGACCTGAACTCCGTTCGCCCATCCCTTCCGGGCACTACCTCTCTCATCTTCGGTATTACGGGCATGGCTAACCCCGTTCGACGCGACCAACACAGGGAACGTTCAAATGAAAAAGAATGGGAGTGCGACATGAGGAAGATCAGCATCCTGGCGATATCGATCACCGTCCTGGCGGGGATCGTATTCGCCCAGGCGCCGCAGCAGAAGGGCGGCGGCGACATCACGGGGCCGTACGACGTAGTGGCTGGATGGCCTCAGAACTGGTGCGGCGCAGGTTTTCAGATCGGCTCCACGGCCGGTGTTTTTGCGGAGACGCCGGACCGAGTGATGATCTTCGCCAGAGGGTGCCTCCCCGCTTTGAAGGAGCCGGGGGAACCCGTGCCCACCCGCAACGCCTCAGGTTACAGCTTGGCCGCCCCTGCCGATCGGCATCCGCGCTGGGATCACATCGTCAACTTCGTGGACCGCAACGGAAAGCTGATCGAATCGTGGGAGCAGCACAACAAGCTTTTCGTTCGACCCCACCGGATCCTGGTAGACCCGCATGATCCCGCGCACCACTACTGGCTCGTGGACGACGGCCAGCATGCGATCTTCAAGTTCACGAAGGATGGCAAGCAGCTGGTCCAGACCATTGGCACCCCAGGCGTGCCCGGAAACGACCAGACCCACTTCGCGCGCCCAACGGACATTGTGTGGATGGCCGATGGCACCTTCTTCGTGAGTGACGGCTATACCAACACCCGCGTCGTGAAGTTCGACCGGAATGGAAAGTTCCTCATGCAGTGGGGGATGGACGGCAAAGGCCGCGACGACGAGACGCGTCCGTACTACTTCGACACGGTGCACGCCATCGTGATCGACAAGCAGAATCGCCTGTATGTCAGCGATCGCGAGCACTCGAGGCTTCAGATCTTTGACCAGAACGGCAAGTTCCTGGAGGCGTGGCCGAACGTTCCGCGTGCGTATTCGCTGCTGATGACCGACGATCAGTACCTCTGGTCCGCGTCGGGGCAGACGCAGAAATTCACCAAGTACGACTTGAACGGGCGGCTGCTCTCGTCGTGGGGGACGTTCGGGACGATGCCCGGGGCATTCTGGGGTGTGCACCAGTTCGACGTTGACGGTGAGGGCAATCTCTACACGGCCGACGTGCACGTCGGGCGCCCGCAGAAGTTCCGCCCGAGACCAGGCGTGGACCGCGCGCTGCTCATTGGGCGAGCGACGCGCGGGCGGTAACAGTTTTCACTCCGACCTGGCCACGGAGACACCTCCGTGCCTCCGTGGCACGTTGAAGTGAAAATGGTGCAGTCAATGAAAATGGTGCAGTCAATCAGTGGGGACGGCACGCTCGGCGGCGTCTGAGTGATCTCGCGCGTAGCTGCGAGAGGAGCTGAGCGATGCCTCGCGGGCGTATCTGGACAGCCGTCGTGATGCGAAAGTCACGCTCCTGCCTGAGACACGGTAGGAGCTATTGCTTCTTCCGCCTTCGATCGCTCAAGGCCGCCACCTGCTTCGCGATGACGCGCACATGGCCGCCGATCAGTCTCATTTCACGGCGTAGTTCCTGAAAATCTCCTTTCGTCGCCATCTCTTGGCGCAGGTCCTGAAGCTCTTCTTTCGTTGCCATCTCTTGGCGCAAGCCCTGAAGCTCTTCTTTCGTCGCGTCGCGCAGCTCCTGAAGATCTTTTTTCGTCGCCATCTGTTCGGCGACTAGGCGGATCTGGGCGCGCGTGATTTCGTTGAGCCTGTCGGCGTGCGCCTTCGCCCCCTGAAAGCCCGTTTCGATCTCGTGCTGCAACGCCTCTGTGGTGAGGCGCAGGTCGTCCTGTAACGCCCCGGTGCTCTTGCGTAGTTCGTCCTTGGTTGCGAGCTTGGCGACTTCGTTGCGCAAATCCTCGCGTGTCGCCAGCGTTGGCAGAATCTGCGCAATCGCCATCGTGCGCGCGTCGAGGTTATTGAGCTGCTCTTCCATCTCGTAGGGCGTCATCGCCGAATTCCTTCGATGATCAAAGATCCGGCGGAAGGCCGGATCTTACCATCGTCGTCGGAAGGGCAACGGGCGTGCCCCGGCGCGGTTTGACCGCGTGGTCTGGTGTCCAGAGGTCAGACAGAAGGGGCGTGCCGATGCCATTCCGTCTCCCGCTCGTATGCGTGCGCTAAAGCGAGCACCAGCGGCTCGCCGAGGCGCGGACCGCTGATTTCGAGACCGATAGGCAGCCCGCTGCGGCTGAATCCGCATGGGAGCGAGATGCTCGGCAGTCCGTAGATATCGAACGGCTGCGTGTTGCGCAGCGACAGCGCCACTCCGCCAGTCGGAGGAGTGCTTGGATCCACGGCAGCATCCTGAACTGTGGCTGGCAGGATCGGAGTCGTGGGTGTCACCAGCAGATCCACGGCCGAGAACACAGCCATGACCTCGCGACGCAGCCGCTCCAGCTCGCGTCGCCCTTCTATGTAGGCCGCCGCCGACACCTTCGCTCCGGCCTCCAGCCGCCGCCGGGTTGCGGGCTGATAGAGCTCCGGCGTCTTTGTGAAGTACTGCGCATGGAAGGCATACGCCTCGGCGCCGACCACAGGCAGCGTCTGATAGGCCGGCAGTTCGACGTCGCGAATGGACGCGGTAAGGCGGCGGAGAACCTGCAGCGCCTCATTCACCGCCTGCTCGATCTCCGGATCGAGTTGCTCGTAGAACACCGCGCGAGGGATTCCGACGCGGAGCGTCGAGACCTTCTGTCGAAGCGCGTTGGTGTAGTCAGGCACCGTGGCGGCGAGGCTATTGGTGTCGAGCGGGTCGTAGCCTGCGATCGGCTGGAACAGGAGCGCGGCGTCGGCCACTGTGCGACAGAGCGGGCCGACGTGATCCAGCGACCACGAGAGCGGCACCACGCCGCGAGTGCTGACGAGACCATACGTCGGCTTCAAGCCGACGATGCCGCAGTACGCGGCGGGTTGACGGATCGATCCGCCGGTATCCGATCCCATCGCGCCGTAGCAGAGTCCCGCCGCAACTGCAGCGGCCGAGCCTCCCGATGAACCGCCGGCGATGTGTTCGCGCTGCCACGGATTGCGCACCGGCCCGTAGTGGCTCTGTGCAGACGTGTCGCCGTACGCGAACTCGTGCATGTTCGTTTTGCCGAGGATGACTGCGCCGGCCGCTCTGAGCCGGCGCACGACTTCCGCATCTCGCTCCGGCACTCGATCGGCGAAGATGGCGCTGCCAGCCGTGGTGCGTACGCCGGCGGTGTCGAAGAGGTCCTTGAGCGCGATCGGGATGCCGTGCAAGCGCCCGCGCCGCTTCCCGCTAGCGACCAAGGTTTCTGCGGCTTTCGCATCCGCGAGCGCCTGTTCGCCCGTTACGGTGATGAAGGCGTTCAAGGATGGGTTCAGACGCTCGATGCGGGCGAGGCAGGCCCTGGTCAGTTCTACGGGCGACACTTTCCGCGCGTCGAGGAGGGCACTCGCGTCGTTGAGCGACAGCGCGGTGAGATCGTCAGGTCGCCGCGGAACCTGCGCCGCCTGAACGTGTGCGCCCAGCACAGCAGCGGTGTACGCGCCGGCTGTCACCTTCAAGAAGTCGCGCCGGTCATCGCGCACCGCTACCACCCTCTCCTGAGCTTCGCGCGGTCGACTTCGTGGCCCCGCAGGAACACTCTGGAGATGCGTCGCGTGTTGGTGATGTCTTCGAGCGGGTTCGCGTCCAGGACCACGAAGTCGGCACTCTTGCCGGACGCGACCATACCCAGGTCGTCGAGCCCAAGAATTTCCGCCGAGTGGCGCGTCGCATGGACGAGCACCTGCGCGGGTGTGAGGCCCGCAGCGACCAGGTTTTCCAACTCGGCGTGCATCGTCCAGCCGACGAATTGATCACCTGTCTGGCCGCCGCCGTCCGTGCCGACACCTATCTTCACCCCTGCAGCCGATAACAGTCGGAGACCGCGTGCCAGACGATCCCACGCCCTGCGTCCCTCCTCAATTGCCTGAGGACTCTGTGACGACAGCCGATTCTGCAGTCTTTTAATTTGCTCCGGCCGCACGGTCTCGGCGATGAGTGGGTGCGCCGGAGAGAGCCACGGCGCCGCAACGATGCGGCGAGGTGCGCTCAGTGCCGTCAGCACCACCGTGTTCGGGTGTTGCTTGAAAAGCGCGATCAGCTCGTCATCGACATCGCTGATCATGTGGGCGAAGACGTCGATGCCTGCCCGCAGAAGGTTCTTGGCGTCGGACAGTTCGGTCGCATGCACGGCCACGCGCATCCCGTGCTTGTGGGCCTCGTCGAGAATGGCGCCGTACAGGTCTGGCGTCAGCGTCTTGATCGTCCCGCCGCGACTGTCAACCCACGTCTTGATGATCGGAATCTTCCGCTGCGCCAGCTCCTGCACGTCAGCCCGCGCGCCTTCGACTGTGGTCACGACGTAAGCGGCGTGACGCATGTTCGCCGGGCTGATCTCTTCAATCGGTGCGAGGCCCCGGCCCGCAGTGAGGAATCTGGCGGCATCCGGATCCTTCCCGGCGCGCTGCTCCTCCCTGATCTGAAACGGCAGCTCCCCGAAATCGCTCCCCATCGCCTGCGACGCGGCCACGCCGAAATACGCAAACCGATGGAGGTGGTCCAGGATGTTCTCTCTCGTGTAGTTCTGGGGGCCGCTGGTGAGGTTCTTCATGTAGCCGATGTGGGAGTGCGCATCGACCAGCGCGGGAATCACCGTCTTGCCGGTGAGATCCACGCGCATCGCGCCAACGGGCGTCTGTACTTCTCCCTGGCGGCCCACCCGCGTGAAGTGGCCGCCCTGGACGAGGATTGCGGAACGCTCGATCACCGGACCGTCGCCGCCGGTAATGAGCCGCGCACCCTCGTACAGCACCGCGGCCGCGGGACGCGGGACCTGCGCGGCGGCGGCCTCAATCAACAGTGCCGCTGCAATCAGCAGGAGGACCGCTCGCGCCACGTGGTGCATGGGGGGATTGTAAGTTGAGCAGGTGCGAAATGGGCGCTTCGCTCTGACTTTCCTGGATCCGCGCTGGCCATCGCAGAGGCCGGCATGGTCATGCGCGGAGCAAAACCCGTTCAGCGAATGCCGGAGGCGAAGCTGCTGGGAGCCTCCATGGGTTTTGCGGAGCCGGCATGGCCATGGCGGCCGCGCATCCCAGATCCGTGCCGGCCGCGTGGTCCGATCAACTCCCAACGTCCAAGTCCCAACTCCCAAGGCAATCGACCGTCGAGCACCTTGCCAGGGAGTGGCACTCAGTCATCGCAAAGGCCGGGATGGTCATGCGCGGAGCAAAACCCGTTCAGCGAATACCGGAGGCGAAGCATCTGGGAGCCTCCATGGGTTTTGCGGAGCCGCATGGCCATGGCGGCCGCGCATCCCAGATCCGCGCCGGCCGCGTGGTCGGATCAACTCCCAACGTCCAACTCCTAACTCCCAAGGCGATCGAGGCCCGGCAGCTGACCAGTGCCGAAATCGCGCATCGACGGCAGATGCTTGGTATCTCGAGCGGTCGCGCGCAAACGGGCGAGGCGCCGTCATCTGACCCGCGAAACCGGCAGCCTGGCTGAGTGAGGAGTCGTCCGGCGTCGACACCAGCCGACTTGGCTATAATTCCGCCATGCCGATCCTCGAATACTCATGCAGGGCGTGCGGCCATCAGTTTGAGTTCCTGAAGCTGCCGACCACGCCGGATGCTGCAAGGTGTCCTGCATGCCAAGGCGAGGATCTGGAACGGCTTCTGTCAGGCTTCGCGATGAGCACTCGCGAGCTCACGAACGCCCGCTTCAAGGCGGCGCGAAAACAGCAACTGGGAAGCAAGGAGCATAAGGACAAGCAGGTCGCCATCACTGAGGAACGCGAACATCACCATTAGTGCGCAGGCCGCCGTCGTTGAGCCTGCAGCAGCGGTCGTCTGACGCGGCGGATGTAGAATGCTCCGAGATTAATCTCGGCTCGCTCAACTACTGGAGATCGTCATGCTTTCCAGGATGTCGGTCGTTGCTTTCTCGATAATCCTGATCGTAATGGCGGCGCTTGGAGGGGGGCCGC